>Ga0172367_10001931_pt1 | contig 29254 bp, 29 predicted proteins | sample Lak10m_FD_114542 | JGI IMG/M metagenome (GOLD analysis project Ga0172367, IMG submission 114542) | Freshwater microbial communities from Kabuno Bay, South-Kivu, Congo - kab_022012_10m | ecosystem: Environmental > Aquatic > Freshwater > Lake | place: Democratic Republic of the Congo: South-Kivu...
CTGTGCCAGCGCAGGGACTTTCTCATTGATATAGTTCCACCATTGAAATTCCTTTTTGTCTTCGCGCGGACAGTCCCAGTGAAAAGTTTGCAGCATGACGCCCATGGGTAACTCCTTTTTTGGGGGAAAGTTGGAAGGTTCGATAGTTGGAAGGTTGAGTTATTGGTCGAGGGATTGGAAGAATGCGCGCAGGTCTTGCATCGACTGGATGGTGGCGTGTAGTTCGTGATTGCGGTTTTCGTCGGAGATTTGGTTGAACCAGACGCCAAAGATACCCGCTGCATTGGCGGCAAGCACGTCCTTCTCGAAACTGTCGCCGACCATCAGCGCGTCTGAGGGGCGCAGGTCAAGGTCTGACAGGATGCGACGGTAGAAGGCTTCGCTTTTGGGGATGCGGGTATTTTGAAAACAATAGATGTGAGAGAAGTACGAGTCCAGTCCCGCCTTTGCCAGCGCCGCGCGGATTTGGCTTTCGTCCGAAACCATCGCGCCTGTGGCAAGGATCATGCGTCGTCCGCTGGTTCGCAGGTCTGTCAGCACGTCGGCAATGCCTTCGACGACGTGAACGGAACTCCACTCTGCCATTGGCGCGGTCAGCACAGGATTGTCATACATTACCGTATCGCCCCAGTCGAAGAGGACGGTTGGGTAGGAGAGGCTGGTCATACGGGAATTGTAATACAAGTTATCCTTCCCCGCCCCTCGCCTCATTCGATAAAAAATACGTCTGGGCAGGGAGCAGGATGTGCTGGCGTTTGCCCGCCGCGTACATGGTGGTGCAGGCGGAACGCGGCAGGCGTTTGATCAGCGCCGAGTCGTATAGTTGGATGGAACGGTTGGTGATGCTTTCGATGACCGTCCAATGGTCGTGATAGCCGTTCAAGCCGAGGATAATGGCGCGTCCCGCTGTGCCATCCAAAAAGGATTGCATCGAACGCCAGAAGGTCGTCAGGTCGGGATTTTGCACGCCGCGCCAGGGAATGTCCACGTTCGAGATGCGCTTCTTGCCGACCACCTTTTCCAAAATGACCAGCATTTCAGTGTGAATGATGCCGTCGGTCAGGAACTTTCCCAACAGCCTGTGCCGCGAAAGATATTTCACGAGGTCGTCGAATAGCTGCTGTGTTTCCTCGTCCGACGAATGGTTGATGTATCGCTCGGCATTGATGATGCTGTACAACCCGCACAACGAATCGAGTCCGCCCTGCTGAAAAGGGGGGAAGTCGGATGTGGTTCGGGAGTAACCCTTCATCACTTCACCAGCCGCCACAACAAAAGGCTTGCCAGCGAAGCCAGAACCGCGCCGAACAGGAAGGGAGCCGAGGGACCGAACCCGCCCCAGGTTCCCGCACCCTGCCAGAGCAAGCCCGCCAGGAACGAAGCAGGCAGGGCGGTAATCCCAATCGCCGCGTTGAACAATCCATAAGCCGCGCCGCGCTGTGAGTCAGGCACCAGGTCGGCGACCAGCGCCTTCGCCACGCCCTCAGTCGCCGCGTAGTAAATCCCGTACAGCCCGAACAGCGCCCAAATCTGCCAGCCGACCTGCGCGAAGGCAAAGCCCAGGTACACCAGCCCATACGCGAGCCAGCCGCCGATGATCAACTTGCGCCTGCCGACCCTGTCTGACAGCGCGCCCAGCGGACCCGAAAGCGCCGTGTAAATGGCGGTGAAGGTCATCAGCATGAACATGGTTTGCAGCACCGAAAGTCCGCGTTCCTGCGCCCGCAAAATAATAAATGAGTCGGATGAATTGCCAAGCGTGAAGAGGATGACGATGAAGAGGAAAGACTTGAAGCGCGAATCCATGCCTTGGAGCGAAAGCCGCAACCCCGCCCCGCCTTTGGCTGATCCGCCCAAATCGACCGCTCCCACGCCTAAAACGATGACCGCCAAAACCGCAGGCACGATGCTCGCCAACACCGCAATGCGGAAGGTATTCACGCTCAAAAGCGCTTCGTTGGACTGCGTCAGCCAGATGATGAGCGCCGCAATCCCAATACCGAGGAAGGCGCCTGCCGTGTCGCCTGCGCGATGCAAGCCGAAGGCGAATCCGCGATTGGTCTCGTCGGTGCTGGCAGCGACCAGCGCGTCACGCGGCGCAGTGCGGATGCCCTTGCCCACGCGGTCAGCAAAGCGAACTCCCAGCACGCCGCCCCAGCCGTTGACGAAATACAAAAAGGGCTTGGCGACGGTGGAAATTCCATAGCCCAACACTGCCAGCCATTTTCGTTTGCCGAGCTTATCCGAAAGCGCCCCCGAATAGATTTTGACCAAACTGGCGGTCGTCTCTGCCATCCCGTCGATCAAGCCGATGAACGCCATCCGCACCCCCAGCACGTTGGAAAGAAAAAGCGGAATGAGATAAACCAGCATCTCCGAAGAAACGTCGGTCAGAAAAGAAGTGGCGGTCACGACCCAAATGTTGGGGTGCAATTTGCGCAAACTATTTTTCATCTTTCATCCTTTATCTTTCATCATTTCCCCTAGTCCTTTTTGCCAAAATATCCAAAGGCGATCAATGCCGCAGACATCAACGTGATGGCAGCGCCAATTTGAAGCAGGCTGACAGCATCTTTCACATCCAGCAATTTTTCGAGGAACTTGACCGCCATGACCAGCACGACCATACTGCTTAACTTGGTCTTCAATTCATGCAGGTCATGCGCCAGCATCCACTCTGGCAGGTTAAGTTTGCCGATAAACAATTCATACAAGCTGACGGAAAAAATCAACAGGGCGGTTGCAATCAGAAAACTATCCACGATTTCAATCAGTTCCACGGTGATGGCTTTGTCCCTGCCCAGGGAACTTATCACCAAAGAAATGGTGTTCACTGTCTTAAGCGTGCCCCACGCAAAAGCCGCAACCGCCGCAAGCAGGAGGGCGATCACCCCCACCAAAGCCAGGTATTTCGATTTTTCAAGAATAAACTTCATCGCAAATCTCCGTAAACAGTCCATGATTCAAAATGTTGCAGGCTGTCCGCGCTGCAACATCCGACTTCTTGCACAAATGGCTCATTTTTATGTTGGCGTTTGTTTTGAACCACAAAGACAGCGGGACGCGGAGTTTTTCCATTGTTTTCTCGGCGTCTCCGTGACTCAGTGGTTAGGCTTTTAGGTTATTCCTCGCCGTATAACTGGCGGTGCAGCACGCGCAAATTTCGGCGGTGTAATGTCTCTGCCAGCCCGCCGAGGTGAACACGGCTCTTGCCGCAACTTTCGATGGTGATGCCTTCGAGGAATTCACTCACATCCTTGCGCTTGCCCGCCGACTTGACCGCCTTTTTGATGTTGTTCAGGTAGTTGAGGTTTTCCTTGACCGCCGCATCGATCTCACCGCGCAGGATGATGTCGCCATGCCCCTGGATGATGTTCTCCAGTCCCAGCCGCCCGACACGCTTGATCGAAGCCAGCATGTCGTCGATGTCGCCATCCACCACATAGGGCAGGGGCATGAAAGAGTCGCCTGCAAACAACACACGGTCCTCCTCCACCAAAACCGAAATGCCATCGTTGCTGTGACCGAATGCCGGCGAGAAGATCAAATTCTTCTTGCCCACGCGCATGGTCAAATCGCCCGAATCGAAGGTCATGTGGGGGAGGACAATCTTGACCTGCCTGAGATTGGGGTTTTGTTTGCGCGCCGCTTCGAGAGAGGGAATCCCGTACTCGCTCAGGTATTCGCGGCATTTGGCGTGACCGATGACCGTTGCGCCGGGGAAGAAACAATTTCCCCAGGTATGGTCGGCATGATAGTGCGTGTTGACAACGTACCGCACCTGCACGCCCAATTCATGCTCGATGAACTCGCGCATGCCCAGGGTTTCTTCTGGCAGCGCCAGCGTATCGATGACCACCGCCCACTGCGGACCCACGATAACGCCCGCTGTCACTTGCGCATAGACTTCACTTTGGAACCAAAAAACGTTTTCAGATACTCTCTCGCGATGCATACATCCGCCTTGCTTGTGAATTTATACTTTATTGTTAATAGCACAAATTAGTATAAATTACAAGTTGTATATACAAATTTTACTTAAATATGGAAAGAACTGAAGTCCCTGCAAGTGACAGGTTCTAGTGGGATGCTTCAGATGTGGGGTCGTCTGTCAGTAATTGGATTGCGTGAGGAAGAACCGACAGGACGGTCTGCAAATTTTCCACTGCCCCCTTGGGACTGCCTGGCAGGTTGATGATGAGTGTGCGTCCGCGAATGCCGGCGACGGCGCGGGAGAGCATGGCGTGCGGCGTCTTCTTCAAACTGTCGGCGCGCATGACTTCGGCAAGACCGGGCGCTTCGCGCTGAATCACCTTGCGGGTGGCTTCGGGCGTCACATCGCGCGGGGCGAAGCCCGTTCCGCCGGTGGTGAGGATGATGTCCAGTTCGCCGCTGTCTGCCCATTCGGTCAGCGCGGCGCAGATGGCGGATTCGTCGTCGGGGAGAATCGCCTGTTTGACGACTGACCAGCCCCGGGCGTGAACCAAGTCTGCCAGCGCAGGACCCGAAACGTCGGCGCGTTCTCCTTTCGCAGAGCGGTCGGAGAGAGTCAAAATTCCAAAGCGCAGGCTCATGCGAATTCCTTGCCGAAGATTTTATCTTCCGCCATTTCGCGCCAGCCGCGATTTTCATAGAACTGGATGGCGCGTTCGTTTTCGGCGAAGACCAGCAGGTAACATTTGACGCAGCCTTTGGCTTGCAGGCGTTTTTCCACCTCGCCCAACAGCAGGTCGCCGACGCCGTGTTTGCGGAAGTCCTGGCGCACGGCGAGATGATAGATCAGCCCGCGCCGCCCGTCATAGCCGCCGATGACCGAGCCGATGATTTCGCTCTCCGACTCGGCGAGCAGGAACAGGTCGGGGTCGCGTTGGATTTTTTTTTCGATTTCTTCGAGCGAGTCGGAGCGCCCTACTTTGATGCCCGTTTCGATTCCTTCCCACAATTTCAACACGGGAGGGTAGTCTTGCGGAAAACGAAATTCACGGATATTCATGGCGTTATGCTGCGTTGATGGTCTTCTTCAAAATCGTAATCAACTCGTCGGGCATGTAGGGTTTGAGCAAAAAGCCGTTTGCGCCGCGGGTGATACATTCTTCCCGCACGTTGGCGCCCGAGGACATGACCACGCGGGTTTGGGAGGTATCCTCCGATGTTCGAATCTTTTCCAGAATTTCCAATCCGCTCTGATGCAATAAGTGAACGTCCATTAAAAGTATGTCGGGGGTTTCCCTGCGCACGGCGGCGGGAACATCATCATCCGCGTGCAATGCCACAACATTGAATCCTTCCATTTTCAGCAGGGTGGTCAATAAAGAGACCATCGTCATATCATCTTCTGCGAGCAGGACTTTTGTCTTTGTCATTCTTCTGTGCTTTCGTTTTTGTGGATTTTTTCTTGATCGGTTTCTTCGCTTGTTTTTTTGCAGGGGATTTCCGCGCGGGCTTTGCCTTTTCCAGCGCGGCGTCGATCACGTCCTCCACAGACTCGGCGAAGATGAATTTCATCGAGCTGCGGATTTCATCGGGGACATCGTCCAAATCCTGTTCGTTGCGTTTGGGCAGGATGACCGTGGTCAGCCCGTTGCGGTGCGCCGCCAGTACTTTCTCTTTGACGCCGCCAATTGCCAACACTTGACCCCGCAGGCTGATTTCGCCGGTCATGCCAATTTGCGGTTTGACCTTGCGCCCGGAGATGAGCGAAACCAGCGAGGTCGCCATCGTCACCCCGGCGGAAGGTCCGTCTTTGGGCTGTGCCCCGGCGGGGATGTGCATGTGAATATCGAACTTGTTGAAGAACTCGTCGGGAATTTTCAGCGAAGCGGCGCGCGAGCGGACGTAGGATAACGCGGCGCGGGCGGATTCCTGCATGACGTTGCCGATGGAACCCGTCACCTGAAAGCCGCGTCCGCCGGGCATGGCGGTGGCTTCGATGAAGAGAATGTCGCCGCCGAAGGATGTCCACGCCAGCCCTGGAACCACGCCGGGGATGGAGGTGCGTTTGTTGAGTTCCTCGGGTCCGAAGAAAATCGGGTGGTCGAGATATTCTTCCAACAATTCGGGGGTGATGTCTGCCTTTTCGAGTTTGCCCTCGGCGATGCGCGTGCCGACCTTGCGACAGACGGCGCCGATCTTGCGTTCCAAATTACGCACGCCCGCTTCGCGCGTGTACTGGCGGATGATCATTTTTAGGGCGTCATCGTTGAAGGAGACTTCGGTTTCGCGCAGGCTGTTCTCGCGGATCTGGCGCGGAATCAAATAGCCGCGCGCGATGGCGAGTTTTTCGTTTTCGGTATAGCCCGAAAGGAAGATGATTTCCATGCGGTCGAGCAGCGGGCGCGGAATCGTCTCTAGCGTGTTGGCGGTGGTGATGAAGAACACCTGCGAGAGGTCGTAGGCAACTTCGAGATAGTTATCGCGGAACTCGCCGTTCTGTTCGGGGTCGAGCACTTCGAGCAGGGCAGAGGCGGGATCGCCGTGGAAGTCGTAGGTCAGTTTGTCCACTTCGTCGAGCATGAAGACCGGGTTCTTGGAATCCACCCGCCGCAGCGATTGCAAAATGCGTCCTGGCATCGAGCCGATGTAGGTGCGGCGATGTCCGCGAATTTCGGCTTCGTCGCGCACGCCGCCGAGCGAAGCGCGGATGAACTTGCGTTCCATCGCCCGCGCAATCGACTGTCCGAGCGAGGTCTTGCCCACGCCGGGCGGTCCGACGAAGCACAGGATGACGCCTTCGCGTTCGTGGCGGATCAAGTCTTCGGACGGCTTCTTCTCTTCGTCTTTGCGATCCAGCCGCAGTTTGCGAATGGCAAGGAATTCGAGGATGCGGTCTTTGACATCCTCCAGCCCGTAGTGATCCTTGTTCAAAATTTCGCGGGCGTGACCGATGTCGAGGTTGTCCTGCGTGGCGTTCGACCAGGGGAGCGTCACCAGCCAGTCGAGGTAAGTGCGGATGACGCCGTATTCCGCCGCCGCAGTGGGCAGGCGCGAGAGGCGCTCCAACTCGCGTTTGGCTTGTTTGTATGCCTCTTCGGGCATCTTGGCGTCTTCGATTTTCTGGCGGAATTCTTCGGTTTCGACCGATTGCTCGTCCTTGTCGCCCAGTTCGCGCTGGATGGCTTTCATCTGCTCGCGCAAAAAATACTCGCGCTGGACTTTTTCGATTTCGCCCCGCGCTTCGTTTTGAATCTTCTGCCCGATTTGCAAAACTTCCGCTTCGCGCACCAGCAGACCGATGAGTTTCTTCAACTTCTCGTAAACCGAGTCGATTTCCAAAATTACCTGCGCGTCTTTCAAGTCGATGCGCTGGAAGTTGGCGATGGTGTAGGCGGTTTGCAGCGGGTCTTCGAGCGAGGTTATCGAATTCGCCAACTCCTCGGGGAAGGACGGAATCATTTGGGTAATGAGTTGGAACTGTTCGCGGGCGTTGCGCGCCAGGGCGCTGGTTTCGAGATTATCTTCCTGAGTTTCGGGAGCGAGGTGAATGCGCGCCTTGAGGTAGGGTTCCTCTTCGATGAATTCGCCCAGGCGAAAACGCTCCATGCCCTGAACCAGCAGGCGGACTGTGCCATCGGGGGCGCGCAGCAGGCGGTGAACGGTGGCGATGGTGCCGACGCGGTAGAGTTCGTCGGGTCCCGGGGTTTCCTTCTCCGGGTCGAGCGCCGCCACGAGTCCGACGAGTTTGTCGCCGCCGACCACATCGTCCACCAGTTTGATGGAGCGGGTCTGTCCCACCGTCAGCGGGACGGCGGTGTTGGGATAAACGACCACCCCGCGCAGCGGCAGGATGGGCAGGACGTCGGGAAATTTTTGTCCCTCTGTCTTTCCGCCATTCTCCGCCGAAGCGGCGTTGTCGTTGTTGTTTTGAGAATGTGAAAATACCGACGACATGACCATTCTGATCAATTCCTCGTCGGTTTCTCCAAAGGTTTGGATGAATTCGTTGATTCCAGATTGCCAACGTTCAGCGGGCATGAGTTTATTCAACCTTGATTTGATTGGGTCTTGCTTTGGGGATGATGACGGTCAGGAAGCCGTCTTTGTATTCGGCGCGCGCCTGTTCCGTATTGACGGGACCGGGCAGGCTGATGGCTGTGGAAAATTTCCCAAAACGGATTTCCATTTGTTGGTAGGCGCGGCGCTCGGTGTAGTCGGGGCGGGAACCTGAGACCAGCAGGGTGTTGTTTTCCAGTGAGACCTCGAAGTCCTCTTCTCGCATTCCCGCTATTTCCACGCGCGCTACGTACGCTTTTTCGGTCTCGTACACATCCGTGGGCGGACTCCACACGCTGGCTCGTACCTGCCAGCTTACCGCATGAAGAACCTCGCGGCGGGTTTCCATCAGCGCTGTATTTGATTTACGGACAATGGTGGGCATATTTCCTGCTCCTTACATGCGCTTCGCATCAAACCTTTAATTCGGATTTACAGTAATTTTGTGATTGTTCCAAATTTGGTAAAGCCAGTTGCAGAGAGAGATTCTCTCCCACTTTTGCCAAGTTTCTGGCGTTGACGAACTATTCGCTAACGAAATTTCATCGAAAAACACTGTTGTCTTCCCACTTTTCTGGTGGTCAGAAGCAGTTTACCAATCTTGGAACAGTCACTTTTGTGGAGCGCATTTCCACATTTATATTATGGTATAGTACCTCTACCAGGAATCGAACCTGGATCGACGGTTTAGAAGACCGTAGCTTTGTCCGTTAAGCTATAGAGGCGTTTATGAAAAAGTGTAGCGTGTGCCAACAAGAAAAACCAGACACAGAATTTTATCGAAAAGGTAAAAGCGGCAGACTCAATTCTCTTTGTAAGGAATGCTTTAACGACTATTGTCAATCAAGATGGGTGGAGCGAAAAAAGCTTGCAATCGAATACCTCGGTGGAAAATGTTCTCGCTGTGGGTATAACGAACACTATGCGGCATTGCAATTTCATCACGTAGGAACCAAGGATTTCACTTGGGTGAAGCTTAGATTGCTCAGTTGGGATAAGGTTTTACGTGAACTGGATAAATGCATTCTCCTTTGCTCAAACTGTCATGCAATCGCCCATTCGTTGGAGCCTTGACCAATCTACTTTTGTTATACCTCACTATCTGAATTAGTGATGGGAATATTCTGTTGATAGGGTCTCAAACCGCGGTACACGCGCGGACCGGAAATCGTTCTTAGGATGGTATCGGCGGATCTTTCCAGTCTTTTAGAGAGATCCTCGGCAGACATGGGAACGTTGCCGTTTGCCAGGAAGGCGCGGAAGACGGCTTCGACCATCGCTGTATGCGAATCGCAGAATTCGGGCAGCAGGGCGCAATGACTCATCAAGGTATGCTGGATGCCGTCCACCGCCTTTACCTCTGCGGTCTTTGGGTCGATCCAGTCGATCATTTCACCTTCTTCGAGTTCGGCAAAGGCTTCCTGGTGTTCGGCGCACAATAACGAACGTAAAAACACGTGCCAGTCGCGTTCGTTCTTTTTCCACCAGTCGAAGTCGATGTGGTAGGGAGTTTTGATGTTGGGTTTTAGCAGGCTCATTCCAGGTCCTCGTTGAGTCGGAAATGCAGGTCGCCCACATGCTTATAGACGGGACTGGTTTCCAGCAGGGCAAGGATTGGCGCGGGCGGCACACGGCGCACAAGATTGACCGCCGCGTAAAGTTCCTGCGCATGCACGTGACCTTGCGGGTTGGATTTTGTCAATTCGCGCATGACCAGCAGCACGAGGTCTTCGAAGGATTGTTTCTTTTCCCAAACGGGGTCGAGCGATTTGAAGTCGGGGACGTGAATCACCATGCGCTCGTTGAACTCGGCGCTGATGGGCTGCTTGAGGGTCGCAAAGACAAAACCGCCGTCCTTGCCGACCAGCACGGTCCGCACCCAGTCCTTCGAGGAGCGCTGACTCTTGACTTCGACAATCACCTCGCCGGGCTTTTCGCCGCGACGCACCTGCACCAGCGAGCCTGGTATCAATTGATGCGCCTTGTACCATTCGCGCAGACCGAAGACGTATCCGTGCGAGAGGACAACCCAGGCGGGAATGCGTTGTTTGGTTTTTCCGTCCACCAGGGTGAATCGCACGCGTTCCGTCTCGTAGGCGGTGGGGAACAACTTCTTCGCCCGCGCCGAGATGGGCAGGGTTCCAGCCCGCAGGTGGGGATAGATGAGGGGGATGGTGACAGATGAGACATCCTCACGGACATCGCCTTCGTTGACGGGGGTCAATTCGTCGTCCAACTGGGCTTCGAGGTTGAGCATTGCCGGGTTGAGGTTTTCGCGGTCATGTTCGATTTCGGTGTAGCGCAGCGGCTGGGGAACTTCGCGCACCTGGTCGGGTTCGAGGCGGCGCAGGCACCACAAAATCTGACCTGCCGGTCCAACTTCGTCGAAGCGTTCGTCGGATTGCAGGGCATAGTTTACGGAAAATTCCGCCAGTTTGGTGTTGATGCCCGAAGGCAGTTCAATGTCTTTGATCAACGACTCGGTGGGCAGCGGTTCGCCGCCGGACATATCCAGCACGGCTTCGGCGAGATTCAACTGTCCCTGACCGATATCCACCAGCAGGGCGCGCGGGAACCAGCGTCCCGCGATTTTGACCAATCCCTCGTCTGCGGCGAAGGCGGCTTCCAATTTCTTTTCGAGCAGGTCGCCGTGCTCGCCGAGAATTTGAGCGGGCTTCATTTCGTCTTCTTCGGGTTTGAGGATCGGCGCATCGTTCAGAAAGTGGGTTTCGAGGTTTGCCGCGAACATGCGCTCGGAGCGGTCTTCCATCTCGACCGTAAGCACATCGAATTGTTCGATGGCAGGGTTCGTCCCGGCGCGCAGTGACTTAACCGTTCCTTGTTTCCATTCCAGCGCGGGGAAGACGAGGCCGTCGCCAGCCTGGTATTTTTCCCGCGGCAGGAAGGTTTTACCCAGCGGCTTCCGATTTTTCTCGGCAGCCGCGCGTTCTGCTTTGAGCCGCGCTTCGACAAATTCGACGCAAAGATCGCGCGCTGCAAGCGGCGTTTCACGCTCGAACAAAACAGTGTGTAAATTTTCTACGTCCTGTGGGGAGACTTGAAGGGATGACCAATATTCGTGGGGAAGTGATAATGAGCCTGACATACTCAGCCTTGAAATGAATTTATACTTTGAGGTTTCAATTAATTATACCTTACCTTGCACTCGCTTTCCATGCTTTTGTAAAAAAACGCACATGTAAGAAAGTTAATAATCCGAGCATCCATTCAAGATGACGATCCTGTTAATGGAAATTTTTAGACTCGAAAAGGATGAAAAATGAAAATAAAATTAATCTTGAGCCTGACTTTACTGACCCTGGCGCTGGCTGCGTGCGGCGGACAGGCTCCCCAACCCGAACCACAATCCCAGCCCACGCTGGTGATTCCCACCCTGACAGTTGGCGCGCCCATCGAAGTTCCCACCGCAACGGAACCCGCCGCGCCCGCCACCGAGGCTCCCGTCGCTGACGGTGAAGTGAGCTTTGCAAACGATGTCATGCCGATTTTTACAAGCAGTTGCATTGGTTGTCACGGTGGAGACCAGACGAAGGCGGCGCTCGATTTGAAAACTTACGAGAGCCTGATGGCTGGGTCATTCAACGGCGTGGTGATTGTCGCCGGGAACTCTGCCGAGAGCGTGCTTGTCCAGCAAGTGGCGGATGGTGAGATGCCCAAGCGCGGCGATAAACTGACCCCCGAACAGGTTCAACTCATCAGCGATTGGGTCGCGGCAGGCGCGCCGAATAATTAGTCGATTAAAAAGTGACAGTCACCCGCAAGGTGACTGTCACTTTTTTAATTAATCTTAATTTACCAAACGCCGCTGTTCAAATATTCGTCGATGGCTTTGGCGGCAATCTTCGCCTGCCCCATCGCAAGGATGACGGTTGCGCCGCCGGTGATGATGTCGCCTGCGGCGAAGACGCCCTTCTTGGAGGTCTTCATCGTGGCGTTATCGGCGGTGACTGTGCCGTTCTTCCGCGTCTCCAGTTCGGGGGTGGTGTTGGCGATGAGCGGGCTGGGACTTTGTCCGATGGCGATGACCATCACGTCGGCTTCTATCATGAAATTGGAGCCTTCGACGGGAACCGGGCGGCGGCGACCAGAGGCATCGGGTTCGCCCAACTCGTTCTTGATGCATTCCAGCGCGGTGACGCGCCCGTCTTTGCCGTGGAAGGCGATGGGCGTGGTCAACAGGTTGAACTGCACGCCTTCCTCTTCCGCGTGGTGGATTTCTTCGGCGCGGGCGGGCATTTCAGCGCGGGAGCGGCGATAGACGATGATGGATTCTTCGGACCCAATGCGCAGGGCGGTGCGCGCCGCATCCATGGCGGTGTTGCCGCCGCCGATGGTCAGCACCCGCTTGCCGCGTGAGACGGGGGTGTCGTAATCGGGGTGGTAGGCTTTCATCAGGTTGACGCGGGTCAGGTATTCGTTGGAGGAGTAAACGCCGCCGAGATTTTCGCCAGGCAGTCCCATGAACCAGGGCAAGCCCGCGCCGGTTCCCAGGAGGATGGCGTCATATTTTTCGAGCAATTCATCCAGCGTGGCAACCGCGCCGACGACATAATCTACATGAACATCTGCGCCCAAGCCGCGGATATAATCCACTTCGCGCTTGACGATGGCTTTGGGCAGGCGGAATTCGGGAATGCCATAGACCAGCACGCCGCCCGGCTCGTGCAGGGCTTCGAAGACATCCACCTGATGACCCATTTGTGCCAGGTCGGCGGCGGCGGTGAGACCGGCAGGTCCCGAACCGACGACTGCCACTTTCTTGCCGGTTGGCGCGGGCGTTTGCGGAACCTTGATCTTGCCCTGCTGCGCTTCCCAGTCGGCGACGAAACGTTCCAGGCGACCGATGGCAACCGGCTCATATTTCTTGTGCAAGACACAAACGCCTTCGCATTGAACTTCCTGCGGGCAGACGCGCCCGGTGATGGCGGGCAGGGCGTTGGTTTTTTTGATGGTTTCCACTGCGCCCTGAAAATCGCCGTCGGCGACCTGCGCCAGGAAGCCGGGGATGTTGATGTTGACCGGACAGCCGTCCATGCAGGTGGGTTTGGCGCATTGCAAACAGCGAATCGCTTCCTCTATTGCCTGTTCGGGGGTGTAGCCGTAGGGAACTTCCTGGTAGTTGTGGACGCGCTCGCTGGCGGGCTGCTCTGGCATTTTCACTTTGTTGGGGATGATGGTTTTCTTCGCCATTTTAACCTGCCTTTACGCCGTTCTCGAACATTTTATCGACATTGCATGTGTGGTCTTTCCAGTGTTGGATGGCTTGCTGTTCTTCGCTTCTAAAGAATGACAGGCGCGAGAGGAGCAGGTCCCAGTCGACGTGATGCCCATCGAATTCGGGTCCATCGACGCAGACGAATTTTGCGCCTTCGTCCATCACCACGCGGCATCCGCCGCACATGCCGGTGCCATCGACCATGATGGTGTTCAGGCTGACGATGGTGGGGACGTTGAAGGGCTTGGTGGTGAGCGAGGCAAACTTCATCATGATGGAGGGACCGATTGCCCAAACTTTGGTGACTTCCTTGTCTTTTTCCAGGATTTCCTTGAGCGGCTCGGTGACCAGCGATTTCCGTCCGTAGGAGCCGTCGTCGGTGCAGACGATGACCTCGTCGGTTTCGGCGCGCATTCGATCTTCCCAAAAGAGCAGGGACTTGTTGCGTGCGCCCATGATGCAGGTGACATGGTTGCCAGCCTGTTTCAACGCGCGGGCGATGGGGAAGATGGGGGCGATTCCCACGCCGCCCGCCACCATGATGACCTTGCCGAAGTTTTTGATCTCTGTGGCATGACCGAGCGGACCGACTACGTTTTCGAAAGCGTCGCCTTCTTCCATCAGCCCCATTTGCATGGTGGACTTGCCAACTTCCTGGAAGATGATGGTGACCGTGCCTTTTTCGGCGTCGAAGTCGGCAATGGTCAGGGGAATGCGTTCTCCCGTTTCGTCGATGCGGACGATGACGAACTGTCCCGCTTTGGCTTTGCGCGCCACCAACGGCACATCGAGAACCATCAGTTTGACGGTTTCGCTGAAAACCTCTTTATGTAGTATTTTGTACATGGGGATCCGCTTCCTTGTGCTTAACAGATGAAGATAATTGTCCATACAGACCTGCCATTTTTACCATAAAACCCTGTTTGCGACCCTGAAAATATTGTCGTTTTCTGAAAGTCGGGAACTTCTTAATGCCAATTACATGAAGAAATTCCTTTCCCTGTCCTGTGAGCCGCGGCGCATGGATTGACATCCGCCTGCTGGGGCTGTATAAACGGTTAACATCTTACGAAAGGGAAAACATAAAATGACCGCGAAGCATTCCGACACTGAAGGACACTCCCCCAATTATCAAAAAACAATCAGTTGGATTCTTGGAACCATTACGGCGCTGTTGGGGATTATTGCCGCTGTCAATGCTCTGATCGACCGCCCCGTAATCAGGATCGAAAATCAATTGGCGCTGCCCATCATTGTCACCGTTAACGGACGCTCGGAAAGAGTCGAGGCGGGCGATACAAAACCCATTGCCTTGTTGAGCAAGCAGGAATCTCCCGCCAAAGTGAGTTGGAAGGTGTTGCGGAATAAAAAGAGCGGCGGCAATCAGTTCTTGGGCGAGGAGATTGGCGAGCAGTTTAATCTGGTCGATAAGGGCGAAAGGCTTATCGTGGATAACGTAATCGGCTTGGATGTTTATTTTTACCCTGTCGTCTTAAACGGCACTCCCACCAAATGCGAGATCGTTGTCAACGATGGATTGAGCATCGAAGAAGCGATTGGAATCAGCAGTCCAAATACCTCCACGAACATCATGGGCTATTATAAATATGCCTCGAACTCCAACGTGACCCTAAAATGTACAAATCAAACCTACTGGCTTGGCAAACGAAACGGACAGCAAAGCAAGGGAAAAATTAACCTCGAACTTGGCAGCGGTGTCCTTGAAGTGGCTATCCCATGACCTGGGTTTATTGTGACAAGCGCCAATCTAAAACTGTAAACCTAAAATAATATGGGCTTCTTTGCTGGACTTAACGACGAAAAATACGACCGCCAATATTCCGACCGTGAACTGACGCGGCGGATTTTGGAATTCTTCACGGCGAAAGGGAGAACGCTCTTTTTCGTTTCCGTCATTGTCATCATTCTTGCCTTCGTTGGTGTGGCGCTGCCCTTGGTGGTTCGCCAGGTGGTGGATTTGCTGGATGAACAGCCAACACTGGAGTCGATTGCGTGGGTGGGCAGCGTTCTGACGGCGGTGGGAATCTCTTTGTGGGGGCTGAACTGGCTGAGGCGGAGTCTCATTGTCCGCGCAGTTGGGGATGTGGTGCTCGACCTGCGCGCCCGCGCCTTCCGCGCCGCCGCCGAGCACGACCTGTCGTTCTACGACCAATTCTCGTCGGGGAGAATCGTCTCGCGCATCACGTCCGACACCAACGAGTTCGGGCAACTGATCGTCATCGTCGCTGACATCGTTTCGCAAATGGCGCAAGCCCTGATTTTGGGCGTGATTCTCTTTCAAACTGATTGGAAACTCTCGCTTTTGCTGCTTTCGTTTTTGCCCGCCATCTTCGCCGTCGCGGCGGGATTCCGCTCCCTCGCCCGCCAGGTCACCAAACGCGGGATGAGAGCCATGTCTGACGTGAACGCCGCCATCAAAGAGACCATCAGCGGCATTTCGATTGCGAAGAATTTTCGGCAGGAAGAGAGCATCTTCCTCTCGTTCGACGAGTCGAATCAGCAGTCGTACAAGGTCAACATTCGGCGCGGATTTGTGCTCTCGCTGGTCTTTCCCACGCTCAACGCGCTGGCGGGAATTTTCGTCGGCATTCTCATCTACGTCGGCGGGATGAGCGCCGAGCAGGGACTGGTCAGCATCGGCGCGTGGTATCTCTTTATCATGAGCCTCGACCAGTTCTTCTTCCCCGTCCTCAACCTGACCTCGTTCTGGGCGCAGATTCAAGGCGGGCTGTCGGCGGCGGAACGAGTCTTCGCCTTGATCGACGCCGACCCGAACGTGATTCAAACCGAGCGGCTGGACGTGCCCCGCTTGAAGGGCGAAGTGCGCTTCGAGGATTTCGACTTCCACTACACCGACAACGAGCCGATTCTGCGCGGCTTCAATCTGAGCATCCAGCCCGGGGAGACTCTCGCTTTGGTCGGGCACACGGGCGCGGGGAAGTCGTCCATTGCCAAGTTGATTGCGCGATTCTACGAATTCCAGGGCGGACGACTGCTCATCGACGGGCGCGACATCCGCACCTTTGATTTGATTCAATACCGCCGCCAACTGGGAATTGTTTCGCAAGTCCCGTTCCTTTTCTCAGGGACGGTTGCGGACAACATCCGCTACGCCATGCCTGGCGTGCCCGAAGCAGAGATGCTCAAACTGGCGCGGAAGATTGGCGACGGCGAATGGCTGGAGACCCTGCCCGACGGCTTGCAGACCCCCGTCGGCGAGCGCGGCAACCGCCTCTCGATGGGACAGCGTCAACTGGTGGCGTTGATGCGCGTGCTGGTGCAAAACCCCGCCATCTTCATTTTGGACGAAGCCACCGCCAGCATCGACCCATTCACCGAATGGCAAATCCAGCAGGCATTGAATCTGATTTTGAAGAACACGACCAGCATTTTGATTGCCCACCGTCTGTCCACCGTCAAAGCAGCGGACAGAATCGTCGTCATGCAAAAAGGCGCCATCATCGAGCAAGGAAGTCACGACGGGCTGTTAGGGCATGGGGGGCACTATGCGGAGTTATACAATACTTATTTCAGGCATCAGAGTTTGTCGTATGTCGAAGAGGGGAGGGAAAGGATGAATAGTCGTATAATTTGAATGCAATCTGTTGTAGACTGTCGTTAAAGGGGAAAAAAGATGAAATCAAAATTGTTGCTTGAGTCAACAACGGTAAAACCAAAAAACAATAAAACAACGCTGCCCAAGAAACGTTCTGACACTGAATTGGGATTGACTCTACTTGCACACATTGAAGGACAACTAAATCGTGCTGACTCAAAGGCGCAATTTACGCTTACAGCAAACACACTCTTAATTGCGTCTGCCACGCTGCTAAATATAGGAAGCGAGGTCAAGCGATGACGAACACGGTAAAAGATAAGCAGGTTTTGGAAGGCATGAAAATGGAGTATGCCGCGCTAAAAAGCGAAGCCCTGCAGCGAATAGGGCTTCGGCAGCAACTCATCTCGATTACCCTCACGATTACCGGCGTCATGCTCAGTTTTGGGATGAATAACGGCTTAATCGCCTTGATCTACCCTCCCCTTGCCTTGTTTCTGGTCACAACATGGATACAAAACGACGCCCGTATTCGTGATGCGGCGAAATATATTCGGGAGGAAATTGAGCCGAAATTTCCAGGTTTATATTGGGAGACCTACATACAAAAGGAGCGTGAACACAGCAAAAATGCCAAAAGACAACGAACCATCCTGTCGCATGGCGGAATATTTGTATTTACTCAATTGATAGCGATTCTGGTTGGCTGTTTTAGAATAACGTTCAGCCCAATGGTGGTGGCGCTGCTCGTGATGGATTTCATTTCAGTCATTTTGGTTTTAGTAAACCTAAGGTTTGCCCGAAGATAAAAATGCCCCATTGCAACAAATGGAATTTCACGTCGCAATCCAGCCTTTCTGGAAATGCCTGAAATCCGTCAGCCATTTCCATGCCAGGGAAGTTCAATAAAGGAAGCGAGGAAACAAATGGATATTTCTATCGACACCTTCAGCAGCTTGCACGAAACGATACAGTCGTTTGGGAAGAGTGTAATGATTTATCGCGGGGTTAGTTCGTCGCAGTATAAGTTGATTCCCAAGATTGGGCGGTATAAACACAACCGAAAAATTACACGGGCAGACAATGAAAAGAAGATGCTGTCAATCTTCAAGGAACGAAGCGCCAACCTGCTCGACTTCAAGCCAGAAAACGACTTTGAATGGCTGGCAATCGCCCAGCACCATGGCTTGCCGACCCGGCTGCTCGATTGGTCAAGGAATCCGCTTGTGGCAGCCTACTTTGCGGTGCGGGAAAATCCCCACATGGACAGCATCATCTATGCCTACGCCAATCCCAAAGCGATCAATGTCGGCGAATCGCCCAGCCCCTTCTCTGTGTATGATGTCGTAATTTATCACCCCATCAACGTGACACAGCGAATAACTTCCCAAAGCGGGCTTTTTACAATCCACCCAAACCCGGATGAACCCTTTGACTCAAATTCGATAACTCGTCTGGTTATTGCCAGAAGTTTCAAAAAAGAAATGAGAGCCATTTTGTATAAATATGGGATTCATCAAGCTGCCCTGTTTCCTGATTTGGATGGTATTTCAGGATATATCGAGTGGCTCTGCACTGTAAAGGAAAGTACCTGATCTACATTGTTGTTCTGCGCCTTGTCCCCAAATGATGATTATTGCAGGAATAAAGGCGTAACTCTGCGGTAAGATTGGACGTGTCAACCCAATCGAAAAGAGCCAAACATGAGCGACTATCACCGCGTCACACGGGAATGTTCCGTGAGTCAACTACAGCCCGAACTGCGCCAGGCGGTTCAAAACCATTTTCAGAAATATGATTTAGGCGATCCTGAGACCGCGACCCTGCTTTGCTGTGAGACCGTCTCCACGCGGAAAAATGGCGGATTATTCTCCCTATTGGATGGCGGAGAGGATGCGCCCATTTACACGGGAATGCTGCTTACCCCCGAATGGCTGATTTGGGTCCGCAAAGGGGGGAACTCTGAGGCGGTCTTGAACGCCGCCAATCTGCATCTGATTCAGGTCAAGACCTACCTGTCCCTTTTCAACACGGATAACGGTTTGGAAATCACAGGCTTTGTCAGAGACGCCAAAAGACCGGTTCGCGGATATGTCGGGTTGGGGATGGAGCCTGCCGCGCAGAAATTTTGCGGGGAAGTCGAGAAGGCAGTCGCCAGCGTTCAACCGCCGCCAGCCGAAAAAGGCTTCGCCAGGTGGTGGCGGGGATCATAAATTAACTTTCACGGGAGCAAATCTATGAAAAAGCCATTCTATATTCTCGATGTCTTCACCGAGAAAAAATACGCGGGCAACCAGCTTGCTGTCTTTCGAAGCGCGGCTGGGCTTTCCAGCGAGGAAATGCAAAAAATAGCCCGTGAGATCAATTTCTCCGAGACCACCTTTATTCTTTCCGATGAGCAGGTCAACGGCGGATTCGATGTGCGCATCTTCACACCCAATGAGGAAGTCCCCTTTGCGGGGCATCCAACCATCGGGACGGCGCACATCATCCGCAGCGAGATTCTGGGCGGGAACGCTGACAGCGTGACCTTGAATTTGAAAGTGGGGCAAATCCCCGTCACGTTCAGCGCGGACGGCTATTCGTGGATGAAACAGATCAGCCCGAAGTTCGGTCAACAGCACAAGCCCGAAGTCTTCGCCGACATGTTGGGATTGGGCATCCACGAAATCAACAACCGTTTCCCCATCGAAGAGGTTTCGACAGGCTTGCCCTTCTTCATCGTCCCGTTGAAGAATCTTACCGCTTTGAAGAAGGCGAAGGTAAACAGGGAAAAATGTTTCGCCCTGATTCAAAATACCGAGGCGAAGGGAATTTTGGTCTTTTGCCCCGAAGCCCATGAGCCGCAGAACGACATCAGCGCGCGAGTCTTCGTCGATTATTACGGTGTGCCCGAAGACCCAGCCACCGGCAGCGGCAACGGATGCCTGGCGGGATACCTGGCGAAGCATCACTACTTCGGGCGTGAGAACGTGGATGTCCGCAGCGAGCAGGGCTATGAAATTGGCAGACCCTCCCTTCTGCTTTTGAAAGCCGAGCAGCGCGGACCGAATATCAACATCTTTGTCGGCGGCAAAAGTGTGGTCGTAGCGCAGGGCGAGTTTGTTTGACCTCTGCGCCGCATAAATTGAAAAGGAGCAGAAATGAACAATAAATCCGAACTTATCACAGCGTTGCGCGAGATATTCGACCGCTGGCAGGAATTACTGCGAGACATGAGCGCCGAAGAAATCATCGCTCCGCCCCCCGATGGCGGCATGTCCATCAAAGATATGATCGCCCACTTGACCGCATGGCAGAAACGTTCCGTCGCGCGGGTGGAAGCCGCCCTGAATCATGGAGAGCCTGCATACCTCCAACCTCCCTCAGGCTTGGACATGGAATCCGAAGACGACCTGGACCGTGTCAATGCCTGGATGGACGACATGTACCGCGACCTGCCCTGGTCAGACATCCACCAGGAATGGCAGGATCGCTTCCTCCGCTTTTTGGAATTGGCTGAAGCCGTTCCCGAACAGGATTTGTTCGAAGTTGGAAAATATGAATGGTTGAAGGAATATCCCCTCTCGGCGGTTTTATTGGGTTCCTTCGAACACCACGAAGAACATTTACAACCCTTGCTGGGGTTACGGTAGCCTGCGGGCAAAATTCGCAGTCGTCTGGTATCATCCCGCATACAAATCCACTGTCTGCACCCAGGAGAATGCCGCCCATGTCTGTGAATGAATTCGAAACCTTCCTTCAAAAATATCCTGCCTACAAGCAAACTGCGCTGATCGATGACCTCCGCAAAAAAGATTATTCGCGCCTCGATGCCGGGGAGCATGTTTACCTCGACTACACCGGCGGCGGTATCTATGCCGAATCGCAGATTCAAAAACATCACCAGCTTTTGCATGAAAATGTGTTCGGCAACCCGCACTCCTCCAACCCCACCTCGCTTGCCGCAACCGAGATGGTCGAAAGCGCGCGCAACTACATCCTCAAATTTTTCAACGCCGATCCTGACGAATACCTTGCCATCTTCACCCCCAACGCCAGCGGCGCCCTCAAACTGGTCGGCGAGTCCTACCCTTTCCCAAACGGGCGTTACCTGTTGACTTTCGATAATCACAACTCGGTCAATGGGATTCGGGAATTTGCCCACGCGCGCGGCGCGGAAGTGACCTACATCCCGGTCATGCTGCCCGACATGCGGGTGGATGCTTTGCAACTCGACCTCGAACTGGCTCGCCCATCCCAGGCGGGGCACAACCTTTTTGCCTTCCCCGCCCAGTCGAATTTCTCTTCTGTCAAACATCCGTTGGAATGGATCGAGAAAGCCCACGCCCACGGCTGGGATGTGCTGCTCGATGCGGCGGCATACGTCCCCACCAACAAATTGGATTTGGGCAGGGTCAAGCCCGATTTCGTGCCGGTATCGTTTTATAAAATCTTTGGCTACCCAACGGGACTTGGCGCATTGATAGCGCGTAAATCGGCGCTGGCGAAACTGCATCGCCCCTGGTTTGCAGGCGGGACGATTACCGTGGCTTCGGTGCAGGGCGATAAATATTATCTTGCCGACGGCGCTTCCGCCTTCGAGGATGGCACGCTCGACTATCTCAACATCCCCGCCATCGAGATCGGGCTTCGATATATCGAAGCCATCGGCTATGATGTGATCAGCGAACGGGTCAAAACGCTCACGGGCTGGTTACTCGAACACCTGACCGAGATGCGGCACAGCACGGGCGTTCCGTTGGCGCGGGTCTTCGGACCGACCACAGCCGAAGGGCGCGGCGGCGCAGTCACGGTTAATTTCTACGATAAAGATGGGAAAGCCTTCGATCATCGTTTTATCGAAAGCGAAGCCAACAAGGTCAACATCTCGCTGCGGACGGGTTGTTTCTGTAACCCTGGCGCGGGCGAGGTGGCGCTGGGCATTTCCCGCGTGGAGTTGGATGTCTGCTTTACCCGACCCGACCATCAGGATGTCATGTCGATTGATGAATTCCGCAAGTGCATCGACGGCAAGTCCAGCGGCGCGGTCAGAATCTCGGTCGGCACGGTCACGAATTTCAATGATGTGCAGGCTTTATTATCTTTTGCCAGGGGGTTGTTGAGATAGTCGGCTTGAGATTAAGTCCTGAAGGCTGCCACAGCCTTCGGGACTTTTTTATGTCTACGGATTCAAAATCAATTCCATCGTATGGACATAGATGAATTGTTTCAGGTCGGGGTCTTCGGCAAAGTCCAGGCTGTCTTGATGGATGGAAAGCCGCACCGGGGTTGGCTCGGTGACTTTGTAGGGCAGGCTGGTCTCGAAGGCTTCGGTGTCGATGCCTTCGAAGTCGAGCAGGCGCGAAGAAACCACCTTGCCTTCCGCCGTGACCAACTCCAGGAAGACGGGCTGGGTGTTGTAGGGCCAGAAGCGCCCCTTCAGATTCACGGTTCCGCCGAAAACCTCATCCCCATCCTCCAGCCCTTCGTACATGACCCGCTCGTACATCATGTTCCCGATTGGGGTGATCTGGTTTTCGCCGATGGAGTATAAAATCACAGGCATGGTGTTGAGCGCCTGAATGCGTCCGTGGTCATCCTCTGAACTGATGCGAATGTAACCCGTTTCGGAGACGGCGCGAATTTCGAAATCGATCTTGAAACTGCGATACACCCCGCCGTTTGGGGTGCGTGTCACACGTTCCAGCATACGTTGGAGGGGACGCCCGCTTTCATCCAGCAGTTCCACCCGCACCAACTGGCTTTCGCCGGAGATGAGCAGGGTTTGCAAGTTGATCGGCGAAACCAGGCTCGACATCGGTCCCGGCGAAATAAAGCGGATTTGCGCGAATTCTGTAAACCCAGGCGCGAAGGTTGGGGTGGGGCTTGGCAGGGGCGTGGTGGGCAGGGGCGTCTCGGTGGGGGTGGGGGTCTCTGTCGGCAGGGGAGCCAGGGCGCTGGCGGTGGCAAAGGCAGCCTGCCCGGTCGATACGACAACCGTAAGAATATGGTTCTCTGGGATGGGCGTGGAAACCGCCACTGTCGACTGTGAACAGGCGGGAAAAAACACGAGAAGAAAGGCGGCGATTAGAAGTTTATATTTCATGGCTGGCAGGAATCAACATCCCGCAGAATCATCTTCTGGAAATTCTGCGGGATGCCTGTGTTTTTACAGCCCGTAGATGGCGCTGTATTTATTGTTCAAATAGCGGACGTAGGCATCGGGATTGATCTTCGAGCCGGTAACCTTCTGCACTAAATCCTGCGGGTCATACTTGTGACCGTAGACGTGAATCTTTCCGCGCAGCCAGTCGAGCAGTTCGTCGAACTTGCCCTTGCGGATTTGCTCGTCGAGGTCTTTGATGTCCTTGTTGACCTTCTCCCAGATCTGAGCCGAGACCAGGTTGCCCAGCGCGTAGGTCGAGAAGTATCCCATCAACCCGCTCGACCAGTGGACATCCTGCAAAACGCCTTGCGCGTCGTTCGGCGGGACGATGCCCAGGTAGTCCTTCATCTTGGCGTTCCAGATTTCGGGCAAATCCTTCACCGCGAATTTTCCTTCGATCATGCCGATTTCCATTTCGAGGCGCAGCATGACGTGCATGTTATACGTGGCTTCATCGGCATTGACGCGGATGAACGTCGGCTCGACCTTGTTGACCGCCTTGTAGAAGGACTTCGCGCTCACGCCGTCCATCTGGGCTGGGAAGGTCTTTTTCAGGGCGGGGAAGAAATGCTCCCAGAACGGAAGCGAACGCCCGACCATGTTTTCCCACATGCGGGACTGAGACTCATGCACAGCAAGGGAAACGCCACCCGCCAGCGGGGTGCGCTCATAGGCTGGGTTGCTGCCCTGTTCGTACATGGCATGACCCGATTCGTGCATGGCGCTGAATAATGTGGCAAGCGGGTTATCTGCCTCGAAGCGGTTGGTGATGCGCGTGTCTTTGACGCTGAACGTGGTCTGGAACGGATGCGGAGCCTTGTCCTGTCTGCCGCAGTCCCAGTCATAGCCGAACTTGGTGATGATGGCTTCGCTGAAATCCCAGACTTTCTTTTCGTTGTATTTTTTGCGCATAAAGTCATCTTTCACCTGTTTGGCAGAAGCGATGGCTTTGAGCAGTTTCACCTGCCTGGGACGCAGCTTGTCGAAGATTTCCTGCACTTCCGAGGTCTTCATGCCCGGCTCGTAGTCGTCCAGCAGGGTATCGTAGGGGTGCGCCGCGGGCGGGAAGAAAGAGATATATTCCTGCGCCATTTCCACGACTTTTTCGAGGTGCGGGCGGAAGAGGGAAAAATCGGATTTCCCCTTCGCCTCGACCCAGACATCGAATGCCTTGGTGATGGCGATGGCTTGTTTTTCCACGAAAGCCGATGGCACGCGGGTGGCTTTCTCGAATTCGCGGGCTGAGACACGAACCAGCGCGGCATCGTCAGAGTTGGGATCTGCGCCCTCCCGCTTTACGTCTTCGAGAAGTTTGCCGACTTCCGCCGAGGTGGCTTTTTCGTGGGCGATCCTGCCAAGGGTGGCAAGTTGTTGTCCGCGCGCTTCGCTGCCGCCGGGCGGCATGTTCACATTCTGGTCCCACTCCAATACGTTTTGAATTTGGCGCAGGTCTGCAACCTCGCCGAGCAATTCCTTGAGTTGTGCCATTTTTTCAGACATAAAAAACCTCCAATTTTGAGTTTGCGGAAAATTTTGCCTGCAAATCGATTTTATCGTAAATAACGGCAGGAAATAAAAAAGGTGACAACCGCTTTGTGGACGGCTGTCACCTAAAACTGGACTACGGACATTTTCGCTTTTCGCCCAGCCCATCCTCGCGGATTTCGATATCCGAGCCTTCCTGGACGGTGATGGTCGCCACTTCCGGGTCGTCGGGGACATCGATATCGAGAATTGTGTAGGTGCCGGGATAGATCCAAATTTCATTGTCGGGGAATTCAAACGAGGATGGAATCACCACCTCGCTCTGCACCACATACATGCGGTGATGGGTGCAGTTTCGCAGGTAGGCGGCGACGGGCCATTCCGTGATTTTGAATTCGGGCAGGTCTTTCAAACTGCCTTCGATTTGGGAAAACTCGGTTTGAACCGAAACCCAGCCCGTCTTGTCGGAGTTTGGAATTTCGATCTGCGCCCAATCCGAAAGCACATCCCGCGCGATGACCTTTGCGCGGGTGTCTTTGTAAAGCACGCCGATGGGGTTGAACGCCATATCCGGTCCGCGGCGGATGAAAAGATTTCCCTTCACCACGTCGAGCGTCACATTGGGGATGGGGGATGCGGCGGGCGCGGCTTCGGTTTGGGTCGGCAGGGGCAGCGGCGTGGTCGTCGCTGTCGGGAGCGGGGCGGGAGTCGAACCCCTTTCCTCTGCGGAAGGCGGGGTGGGCGTTGATTCCGACTTGACCTGCATACAAGCCTGTGAAAGAAAAGCAACCAACAGCGCGATGGATAGGTGGCGAAGAATCTGTGATGAACGGGTCATTTCTGTGCCTTATTCGTGGCGCAGCGCTTCCACCGGTTCGAGGTTTGCGGCGCGGCTGGCGGGATAAATCCCAAAGAAGAGACCGATGATCGCCGAAAAACTGGTCGAGAGCAAAATTGCATCGGTGCCGACGATGGGGGTGAAGTTGTTGCCTGTTGCCGCAGCCACTTTGCCGACGACGAAGGCAATCAACCAGCCGAACAAAATTCCGATGATACCGCCCAGAAGGCTGAGCAGCGAGGACTCGGTCAAAAATTGCAGCAGGATATCCTTTTTGCGCGCGCCCAACGCCTTGCGCAGTCCGATCTCACGCGTGCGTTCGGTCACTGAAACCAGCATGATGTTCATGATGCCAATGCCGCCCACCAGCAGGGAAATTCCCGCAATGCCGCCCAGAAAGATGGTCAGCACGCCGGTGATGGATTCGAAGGTTTGCAAAAAGTCCTGCTGGGTGAAGACGGTGAAATCGTCCTCGCCGACGGGGGTGCGGTGGCGCTGGCGCAGGATGTTCGAAATTTCATCCGATGCCGATGTGACGGTTTCGGCGGTGGTGGCTTGCACGAAAATCACATCCACCTGGTCGAGCGAACCGCGTTTGATCAGGCGCGCCTGGGCGGTGGTAAATGGAATGTAGGCGGCGTCGTCTTCACTGCCGAATGCGCCGCCGCCCTTGGCGACCAAAACGCCGATGATGCGGAAGGGCTGTCCTTCGATGCGGACGGTTTCGCCGACGATGCCGTCGTGATAGCCGAAGATGGCGTCTGCGGTTTCTGGACCGAGAATCACAACCGACATGCGTCCGTTGATGTGTTCTTCGTTGATGAATTCACCCTCGGCGAGTTCCATGTTGCGGACCGATGAGTAGGCGGCTGTAACGCCCGATATGGTGGTGCTGGTATTTTCGCCGGCGTAGGTGATGACCCCGTTGCCCTGAATGGCGGGCGCAACTGCCGCCACCGAAGGCGCGGCAAACGGGTCGGCAATGGCTTCGGCATCTCCGAGCGTGAGCGGGCGGTCGTTGTTGCCGCTACCGCCGCGTCCGGGGGGACCGCCGCCGCCTTGTTCGGGTCCGCCGCGGAAGACGAAGAGCAGGTTGGTGCCGATGCTACTGATCGATCCCGTGATGGATTCCTGTGCGCCGTTGCCGACTGCCAGCATGGCGATGACTGCGGCTACGCCGATGACGATGCCCAGCACCGTCAACCCGGAGCGCATTTTGTTGCCGTTCAAACTTTCGATGGCTTCAAGGAGGGCTTGCGCGAAACTCATGGTTTGCTTCCTCCATTTTCTTCGTAGGTCAGGTCGAGTTCGCCGTCGCGCAGGCGGATGACGCGCTGGGTTTGCGCGGCAATCAACGGATCATGTGTAACAATGATGAGGGTCGTCCCGCGTTCCTTGTTCAGATTCAGCAACAGGTTCATGATTTCCTTGCCGACTTTGGAGTCGAGATTGCCCGTCGGCTCATCTGCCATGATGATGGCAGGGTCATTGACGATGGCTCGGGCTACCGCCACACGCTGCTGCTGTCCGCCGGAGAGTTCATACGGGCGGTGAGTCATGCGGTCGCCCAGCCCGACCATTTCGAGGGCGGCTTTTGCACGATCGCGGCGTCCTTCCACCAAGCCTGCGTAACGCAGGGGCAGTTCCACATTGCCGACGGCGGTCAGGCGTGAGAGCAGGTTGAAACTTTGAAAGACGAATCCAACCTTGCGGTTGCGGACGCTTGCCAGTTGGTCATCGGTCATGGTGGCAACCGCTTCGCCATCGAGCATGTATTCGCCGGAGGTGGGTCTGTCCAGGCAGCCGAGCGTGTTCATCATGGTGGATTTTCCCGACCCCGAAGGTCCCATGATGGAGACGACTTCGCCGCGTGTGATGGTAAATGAAACGCCGCGCAGGGCTTGCACGTCGAATTCGCCCATCTTGTAGATTTTTGTGAGGTCGCGCGCCTCGATCACCCAGTCCATGTTAGCCTCCAAACGGTCCCCCCATCATCGAAGGTGGGTTCAGAATAATCGGGTCGCCCTCTTTTAAGTCGCCTGTCACCAGCACGCTGTCGATGCCATCGGTGGAGCCAAGCGTTATATTGGTGGCTTGGGGGGTTCCATCCACCAGCAGGTACACCACGCGTTCCTCGTTCACCAGGCGTACGGCGCGGTTGGGAATCAGGATGATGTCCTTGACTTCCTCGACAATCACATTGACCGCGGCGGTCATGCCGGGCTTGACATATTCGTCGGGGTCGGTCAATTCAACAGTAACTGTGAAGCTGACAACGCCTTGCACGTTGTCGCCTGCCTGGCTGACTTTGACCACCTTGCCGTGATAGGGGTCGGTCCTGCCGAGAACCGCGTCGAAGGTCAGGGTGGCGTCCTGGTCGATGAAGATCGAGTTGATATCCACTTCCGAGACCTGCACGTCCACCAGCAGGTGAGTCAGGTCGTCGATACGGTATGCCACTGCGCCAGCCGAGACCTGGTCCCCCTCAGCGGGATCGGCTTGGGTGACCGTGCCGTCGAAGGGAGTGATGATTCTCGCCATGTCCAGCGTGGATTGGGCGGCAGCCACACGCGCCTCGGCGGCGGCAACATCCGCCAGATCGACGCCGTCTTTGACGCGTTCGTAATTGCGGCGGGCATCGTTCAATTGAGCTTCTGCCAGGGCGAGTTTTTCGTCGGCGTCGGCGATGGTTTCCTTGTCGGCGTAGCCTTTGCTATAGCGCACGCGGGGAACGCCGCGATCCAGGTAGACGTCGGCAATATCGATCTTGCCGTTCAGGCTCAGGCGGTAATCGTAAGCCTTTTCGTATTCCTCTTCTGCCGCGTCCACGGCGCGCAGCGCCTGTGCGCGGGCGGTATCCGAGTTGAGCAAATCTTCCAATGCTTTTTGGGCGCTGGCGAGGTCGGCTTCGGCAAGGATCACGCTCTGGTTGAGCGAGGACTTGGAAAGGCTTGCAAGCGTTTCATTCTGCGATACCTTGTCGCCCACGTTGGCATTGACCTTCTCGACAATGCCCGTCGTCTCCCAAGCGAGAACCGCGCTTTGTTTGGCGCGGACACTGCCCGTGGCTCCCACCGTTGCCTGGAGCGAACCGCGTTCTGCGGGCTGGGTCTGGAAGGTGGTTTCCTGCTGGCTTCCATTGCGGGTCAACAGGAAAACAGCAACAAGCAGGACGACCACGACCACCCCCACAATGATCCATGTCCTGCGGGAAAACTTGGAAAAGAAGTTTTTCATAGGTATCTCCAAAAATGACATCAGTTTGCGTTGCGCAGACTGACGCGGCTGCGATTGGGTGTGTTCAGTTCAGTTGTATTAACTGTTCTGCTGGCTTACAAGACGCTCAAACTGGCTTGCCTGCCCTGCGCTGCCGATTTGAAACACTCCCTGGGATGATAAGTTTATCGAACGAATATGTAAAGAATAGGTAGACGGTGTAAATTTCATTGCTATTCTAATTCAGGAATACGAATTTTAAGGCGTTTGGGTGCGCGGATTAATAAATGTCTAATGGGGTGTTTTCTGCTTTGTTATAATCCAATTCATGTTTCAACGCATTCTACGCGGACTCGAATTGACCCTAGCCCTTTTCGTTCTTGCCCTGGTTTTGGGGTACAGCGCCCCTTCCCGGGCGGATGAAGTGGAAACGGTGCGCGCCTACACCCGCGAGATCGAATTCAACTACCTTTCGTGGATGGGCGACGCCGCTTTTCTTAAACTCCGCGCTGCCTCGGTGGGCGCGCCGCAGACTTTTGACTCCGCCGCGCAAAGCCGCATTGTCGATGCCTATTTGCAGGTCACGCAGCAGATTCTCGAATCGGAATACGCGCTCGAAAAAATCTACGCCGATGCGGAAGTCGAGAACAAGGAACTTGCCTCCGCCGACCTGCGGGCGCATCTGGCGCAGTTGTACGCCCGCCAAACCGAACTTGCCCCGCTGGCAGAGGCGATTTTGCAAGGGCAGGTGAGTCAGGTTCTCGC
>Ga0172367_10001932_pt1 | contig 29245 bp, 4 predicted proteins | sample Lak10m_FD_114542 | JGI IMG/M metagenome (GOLD analysis project Ga0172367, IMG submission 114542) | Freshwater microbial communities from Kabuno Bay, South-Kivu, Congo - kab_022012_10m | ecosystem: Environmental > Aquatic > Freshwater > Lake | place: Democratic Republic of the Congo: South-Kivu...
ACACTCCAAAATCTCGTACGGAGCAGGGTAGTTTCCTTTGGTCTGGCCGTCCACCATCTCTTTGGCCTTCTTGAAAATGATGCCTTTGGTGATCGGGTTTCCTTCGAGGAATTTCTCCATTCCTGAACGTTTGTCTTCGCGCTTCAATGGGCCTTTGGTAAGTTCTTTCGCAAGACAAATGGCCGCATCAAGCAATGCTTCTTTGGTGGAAAGTCTATCGACCAACCCCATTTTCTTGGCAGGATAGGCGAACACGTTTTTACCTGTAAGCATCATGTCCAACGCCTTTTGAATGCCGACCAAACGTGGCAGACGCTGCGTTCCACCACCTCCAGGAAGCAGTCCAAGCTTCACTTCAGGAAGCGAAAGAATGGTCTTTGGACTATCGGAAGCCACACGAGCGGCACAAGCCAAAGCGATTTCCAGTCCAGCACCCATACAGGCACCATTGATGGCGGCAACAACAGGCTTTTTGCTCTTCTCCAAACGGTTCAGGATCTTGTGGCCTTTCTTGGCGATCGGTTGCCAATCACCTTCTTTCTTCACATTCGCAAAAGCCTCAATGTCGGCTCCGGCAATGAAATCCTTCTTGCGGCTGATCATGACCGCGGCCTTCACCTCCGGGTCTTTTTCGAGTTCGTCCATCATGGGGTTGAACGTCTCGATCATATCGGGCCCGATCTTATTGATCTTCGAGTCTTGCTCGTCCATCCAAATGATGGCGATGCCGTCCCGTTTTTCTATTTCAACATACTTACTTCTCATTGCATTCGATTTGCGAATAACGATTATCGATTGACGAATTGCGATTTGAATCCGCGGCAGTTATTCCTGTTGTTTTTTCTTTGCTGTGTTAACACTTGCCACGAAAATGGAAATCAATTCGTTGCATTCTGATTTTGCTGATTGAACAGTATTAACATCGTGATGCAGATTGGTCTGTTCAATGATTTTGAGGCAAATGAAACTTTCGCGAAGCTCTTTGATCATGATGTTCACCTTGTGGATAAAGTCTTTGCTTGATTCCGCTGACCTTGCTTCACCATAGTTCAATGCGGGTGATGCACCGCTTCGTAGAAGTTGGTTTGCATAATATTTGGAGGCATACGAATCGGACATTTTCTCGGTTAGTTTCACTATCGATACCGCAAAATCGATCAATCGATTTTCGAGTTCCTGAGGCGTCATTGGTCAAATCGTTAATCGAATTTCGTTAATCGTTCCTCGCCAATCAACTTGGGTATCTCTCCAAAATACTCGCATGACCGTGAGCTCCCGCAGCACAGGCCGCCAGTAGTCCGTAACGACCGCCTTCAGCGATCAATCTGTTGGCTGTGGTTGTCATAATGCGAGCACCAGTTGCACCGAATGGGTGACCGATGGAAAGCGACCCGCCCCAAAGGTTCATTTTTTCCATTGGCATCTGTCCTACGGCTTTATCCCGTCCCAAATACTTCTTGCAGAATTCATCGGATGCAAGCGCAGCAATGTTCGCTAGGATTTGTCCTGCAAATGCTTCGTGGAATTCAATCACATCCATGTCTTCCATTTTCAGGTTGTTCCTGTCTAGGATTTTGGCCATGGCATAGGCTGGTCCGAGAAGAAGCTCCTCGCGGATATCCTGACCGGTGAAAATGTAATCGTGGATGTAAGCCTTTGGTGTAAATCCAAGCTCTTTTGCTTTTTCCTCGCTCATGATCAAAACTGCCGCAGCACCATCCGTTAGGAAAGATGAATTGGCTGCGGTCAAGGTTCCATGTGGTTTCACGAAAGCGGGCTTCAGTTTTGCCAGTTTCTCCAAAGGCGCAACGCGTATGCCGTTGTCCTTGTCGATCGGTTTGAAGTTCGGGGCCAATTCTACTGCTGCGATCTCCTTAGCAAGATGGCCTTCGTCCTGTGCCTTTTGAGCTAATGTGTGTGAACGCAACGCGAATTCATCCTGTGCTTCACGGCTAATGCTGAATTTGGCAGCCAATGTTTCGCAATCCTCTCCCATCAACCGGTCGGTGAGGAACTCGGCCACAGCTGGTTTGTCTGGAAGGAAGTCTGTCAATTTCAAGGTCATCGCAAACTTGAGCATGTCGCCTGTTGTGCGAAGTTTTTGTGCGTTGAAAAGCTTCTTCCGCATGCTCTTCTTGTAGCCGATCGGTGAGTCGGAAGTACAATCCGTCCCACCTGCGATGACCACATCGGCATGACCCAATCGGATCAGATCCGCACCACGCGAAATGGCCTGGTTGGCAGAAATGCAAGCCTGAGAAACGGTTTGGCAAGGCGTTCTCATAGCCAATCCGGCAGTCAGCGCAGCCTCCCGGGCAACATTCGGTGTTTTAACATTATGAACCACCGTTCCCATCACCACTTGGTCAATTTGGTCGGGCTTGATTCCCGTTTTATCGAGAACGCCTTTTATGGCGAATGCTCCTAATTGGTAACTCATCAGATCCATGTAATCAGTTCCCGATCTTAAGAATGGAGTACGTGCCCCATCAATCAATACAACTCGTTTGCTCATAGCGCGTGTTTCAATGCGTGCATTGCAAATGTATGCTTTTCAAAAGACAAGTTTAAAGAAGAAAAGTTGCGACTCGTCATGCTCAAGTGGCGCTTTGTCGAGGAATGCTTTTCCATTGCACGCGGCAACAGAGTTCTTCGTATACTTGTGGGTTGAAAAACCGTACACTCGGATACATTTTTACCCTTGATGAACCTACCACAAACCAATTCACCTGTTATGGTTAATTCTACTGTTAAGGCCCTATTTACGGGCCTTGTTTGTTTGTTGTTGGGAACTTCGTTCAATGCTTACGCTGAAGGAACGAAGCAGACCACGGCCACATCGACAGACAGGACTCACCTGTTGACGAACTTTGCTGAATACAACGATTTCGGTCGTTACAACGGAAACGTTGACCAGCGACTGTTCATCCACATTGAGAATCCTGAAAGTGAGGTGGTGTACTTCGGCTTCAGCCAGTTTTACGATCAGCCACACTGGCCGAACGTGGGAAGCGCGGTTACTGGGTACTTCCGTATCAAAGACCCAAGTGGAAACGTGGTTTGGCCAACGGCAGGTAACGCCAATGGTCAAGCGAACAACGCAGCCATTGCCAACTGGCAACAAGCCGTAAACGGTCCGAACCAAATTGTTGGTTCAGGTGGTTACAACGCCTTCACGTTCAATCCTGACGGGTTACCGGCCGGTGATTACTACATCGAGTTCAGCCGTTCGCAGGGCAGTTACAATTCGGGAGATATCATTATTCCGTACTATGACATTACGGTAGCAACTGAAGGCGGTTCGCCAACAGCTATCGATGGACGTGTGTTCTCTTACAACTGGGCTTTCATGTGTCCTTCCATCAACTACCCATCAGATTATTTCGATAGGGATTTCACGGGCACACTTTTCATCTATTCCGATGACGGATTTGTCAGCAGTATCGATTTCAGTCAGGCTCAATTTCAAGGAGCTGCATTCAACATTGCTTTCAATAGTACTGGGACAGCAGCCTCTGGGGTCTTTGAAAACGACAGGGCTTCGGTAGAAGGGTCTAACGTTACGTTTGCTGAATACCGAGTGTTTCTCAACAACCCGGATGAGTCGGCATTTCCGAGTGGAACCTTCGGGGAGTTTGTGACCAATGCCGATTTTCCAAAGCTTTATGGTTGCCCAGATGATGGGCAGTGGTTCTTCCGCTTGGCAGCAACAGAACCGGGTAGGGTAGAAGTGCTGATCGATGCGAATGGCAATAATGATTTCGATCCAGGAACGGCTGACCGTTTGTTGGATCTGGATGTGATCCCCTACCCTGGAGAGGTTGCACCCTATCAGCGCGATATACCATGGGATGGATTGGACGGACTCGGAAACCCTATCCCGACCAACACCAATCTTATCGTGGAGTACTCCTATTCTCAAGGATTCTATCACCTTCCTGTGTATGATGTGGAGCACTTGCGTGTGGGAATGCAGGTTCAGGCAGTCCGCCCCTTAACGCCACAGCCATACGACCCTGATTTCTTCTACGATGATGAGGCAATTGCCGAATCCCTGCCCGATGGTCAGCCGGCCCTCGAACTGAACGGTTGCAATCCTCCCTGCCATTATTGGTTCGATTACGAGTATGGTAACGTCAACACCATCAATACGTTCTGGTACGCATACCGTTCTGAAACGGTTGTTACCATTCCCTTTGAGACACCACCACCAACATGTGCAGGATGTCCTTTTACTCCTTTTGAGATCATCGGAAGCGTGTTCCACGATGCCAACCAGAATGGTTTGCTTGATGGAAGCGAGCAGGGTTATCAAGGAGCAACGGTGCGCGTTTATGAGGACGCGAACAGTAATGGAGTTTACAATCCAGGCACCGACCCACTGATCGACACGGATGTGACCGATGCAACTGGGGCGTATTCACTGATCGGTCAAATAGCCACCGAGCACTTGATACTCATCGATCCGTTGACGCTTCCAACCAACAGCACACTTACCACATCCAACATGTATGATGTGGAGTTCTTCTCGCTGTTTGATGCAAGTTGTGATGGGGCTTTCGGTTTTGTAGCGTTCCCAATTGCAGTTAACGATTATGATACTATTCAAGATCAGACCATTCCTTTGGTCATCGATGTGCAGGACAACGACACCGACCCATTCGGTGATGGAGTGACCACCACCATTGTGGTACCTCCCTCAAATGGAACGGCCGTAGTTTTGAATGGAGACAGCGTTCAGTACACAACCATACCTAATTATATAGGTGTCGATTCATTGCAGTATGCTATCTGTGATGATGAAGGTCTTTGCGATAGCGCTTGGGTTTACATTCAGGTTGGAGACATATGCGATGACGGTATTGACAACGATGGTGATGGACTGATTGACAACTATTCGCCCGCCATTGTGGTCAATGCTGTTGGAACAGACCCTTATTGTACAGGTTTCTCTGACGGAACCCTTGATGGTTCTGCATCAGGTGGTCGTGCACCTTATACATACGAATGGGTTTCGAACAGCTTGGTGATCGCCACTACGGAGGATCTTTCCGGTATGGCGGCTGGCACATATACGTTCGTGGCCTACGATGCCAACGGTTGTAAGGAAGAGGAAACAGTTGTATTGGATAACAACAACTGCCCTCCCATTGCGAACAACGATTTCGTGAACACGCTGGTTGACATGCCAGTGCCAGGAAACGTTCTGACGAACGACTGGGATATGAATGGCGACAACCTTATTGTGAACACAACGCCAGTGTCAGGACCGAGCAATGGTTCGGTTATGTTGAATGCGAACGGTTCATTCACATACACTCCAAACACAGGATACACCGGTCAGGATCAGTTTGTCTACACCGTTTGTGACGATGGCATTCCTTCTCTGTGCGATCAGGCCACCGTATATATAGAGGTAATACCAGTAACCTCTGGAAACGAACCTCCGATTGCCAATGCCGATGCGGCTCAAACCTATGTTGATATTCCGGTAAGCGGAAATGTATTGGTGAATGACGATGATCCGGATGGAGACAACCTTGTGTTGAACCTGACACCGATCACCAACCCGACCAACGGAACTGTGGTAATGCAGCCTGACGGTTCATTCACGTACACTCCTAACCCAGGTTTCATCGGCACGGATACATATATATATAGTGTATGCGATGACGCAACGCCATCGTTGTGCGATCAGGCAGTTGTTACCATTAACGTTCTTCCAAACTCGGGTCCCGATAACGACCCTCCATTTGCAGGCGATGATGCGGCACTTACACCGCAGGAAGTTCCTGTTTCCGGTCAGTTGTTGACCAATGACTTCGATCCGAACGGAGATAACATCATCATCAACACCACACAGGTTTCAGGTCCTTCGAATGGATCTGTGGTGATCAACTCCAATGGAACGTACACCTACACTCCGAACCCCGGTTTCATTGGGCCAGACCAATTCGTTTATCAGATTTGTGACGATGGTACGCCAAGTCTTTGTGCTGAGGCCACTTGCCACATCACAGTTTACCCAGACAACAATCCTCCTGTTGCAACAGATGACATCAATGCCACACTGGTGGGTGTGCCTGTTTCAGGAAACGTTACTACCAACGATTGGGATCCGGATGGTGATGGCCTTACGGTTGTGACCACTCCGCTCAGCGGTCCATCGAACGGAACGGTTACGTTGAACCCTGATGGTTCTTACACTTACACACCAAACCCTGGTTTCAACGGTGAGGATTCGTTCACTTACGTAACCTGCGATACCGGTGTGCCTTCATTGTGCGACACGGCCGAAGTTTCCATCGAGGTTATTCCGATCTCAACGGCAAATGAACCGCCAGTGGCACAGGACGATGCTGTTCAAACACAGGTTGATGTTCCTGTAACGGGCAATGTTCTAGTAAATGATGATGACCCTGACGGGGACAACATCATTCTGAACCTGACTCCGATCACCGGCCCATCGAACGGAACCGTGACCTTGCAGAACGATGGTTCGTTCACGTACACGCCAAACCCAGGTTTTGAAGGGGTTGATGTGTTCACGTACAGCATTTGTGATGATGTGATCCCAAGCCTTTGCGATTCGGCTGAGGTGACCATCACCGTATTGCCAGATTACAATGGTCCCGACAATGATCCTCCGTTTGCTGGCGATGATGCGGCACTTACGCCACAGGATGTTCCTGTTTCAGGAAACCTGCTCACCAATGACTTTGATGTGAATGGTGACAATATCATCATCAACACAACTCCGATCAGCGGCCCAACGAATGGTACAGTCACCATCAACTCAAGTGGTGTTTACACCTACACTCCAAACACTGGCTACACTGGCCCTGATCAATTTGTGTATGAGATATGTGATGATGGTACGCCAAGCCTGTGTGCTCAAGCAACCTGCTACATCACGGTTTACACAGACAACAATCCTCCCGTTGCCGTCAACGACATCAACAATACATTGGTCGGTGTTCCGGTTTCTGGAAACGTGCTGACCAACGATAGCGATCCTGATGGAGATGCTCTAGCCGTGAACACAACACCGTTGACCAACCCAACGAATGGTTCGGTTACATTGAACTCAGGTGGCACGTACACCTACACTCCAAACCCAGGTTTTTCCGGCAACGATTCGTTCACATACGTGGTTTGCGACAACGGCATTCCATCGCTTTGCGATACTGCTGTGGTGACGATTACCGTCATTCCGGTTACGGACAATAATGATCCACCTGTTGCGAACCCAGATGCGTATGTTACGCTTACAGGCGTTCCAGTTGGAGGCAATATTCTGGTGAATGATGATGACCCCGATGGTGATAACATCATTCTGAATGTTGTGCCTATTACAGATCCTGTAAACGGAACCGTTACAGTTGCCGCGAACGGCACCATCGTTTATACTCCAGATCCTGGATTCGTGGGTCAAGACTCATTCACATATGAGATATGTGACGATGGAACGCCAGTGCTTTGCGATCAGGCAGTTGTCACCATTATTGTTCTACCAGATTACAACGGCCCTCACAACGATCCTCCATTCGCTGCTGATGATGCGGCTCTTACGCCAATGAACGTTCCGGTTTCAGGTCAGTTGTTGACCAACGACTTCGATCCGAACGGAGACAACATTATTATCAACACAACCGCAATCTCCGGGCCTTCGAACGGCAGCGTTACCATTAACGCAAATGGCACCTACACGTACACACCGAACGCAGGTTATACCGGTCCAGATCAGTTCGTTTATGAAATCTGTGACGATGGCGCGCCAAGCCTATGCGCACAGGCCACTTGCTATATCACTGTTTATTCAGGTCCCGAAATCGATTACACAACTGTTTCCCCACTCTGTAACGGTGAAAGCAATGGATCGATTGACATTACAGTGTCGAACGCAGCGCTTCCTGTAACGTACAGTTGGTCTAACGGAGCAACAACGGAAGACCTCAGTAACGTTCCTGCTGGCACATATGTGGTCACTGTAACTGATTCGGAAGGTGCGGTCGTGCAAGAGACGATTCAATTGTCTCAACCAGAGGTACTTGGCGTTACCGTTGATGTTCAGGATGAAACCACCGTGAATGGATGTAACGGTTCTGCAACCGCTAACCCAACAGGCGGCACTTCTCCCTACACATATCTGTGGAGCGATGGTCAGACCACGCAGATGGCATCCAACCTGTGTTCAGGCATCTACACCGTCACAATTACTGACGCCAATGGATGTACCGTAACCACAAGTCGCATTATCAACCCGCCATCTTGCGACCTTGATGTGCTTGTGACAGGTCAGTCTGTAGATTGTAACGGAGGATCTGACGGAAGTGTACTTGCCACTCCGATCACGGCTCAGAACAACACACCATTCACGTATCTGTGGAACACGGGTGCAACAACCCAGTCGTTGTCAAACGTGGCTGCTGGGCCTTACTCGGTAACAGTAACTGACGCGATCGGCTGTACAGCTTCTGGTAGCTTCACGGTTACTCAACCTTCGGCCTTGTCTGTATCAACTTCTGTTGTTGATGAGCAGACGTTCGGTGGTTGCGATGGGTCTGCCACGGCATTCGGTGCTGGTGGTGTCGGCCCTTACTTGTATTCGTGGAGCGATGGTCAACTGACGCAAACTGCGGTTGACCTTTGCCCTGGAGACTATACCGTTACTGTGTTTGACGCCAACGGCTGTTCGGTGCAAACAACCATTACCGTCAATCAACTTTCTTGTTCTGGATTCAGCGTATCGGTCAATACTACACCGCTCACATGTTTCCAATCGAACAATGGTGCTGCAACTGCTGTAGTAACGGGCGGAACTGCTCCTTTCACGTACTTCTGGGTAACTGGAGGTTCTACAAACAGTTCTCTATCAAACCTTGGCGCTGGTACTTACACGGTTCAAGTAACCGATGCGGTCAACTGTCAGCAAACTGCAAGTGGTGTGGTTACGCAACCTGCGGTGCTTCAGGCCGCTACGGCTGTTGATAATGTAACGTGTCACGGCTTGGCCAACGGTGCCATCGAGCTGACAGTTACTGGTGGCACAACTCCTTACTCGTATACTTGGTCGAATGGTGCAACTACCGAGGATCTGAACAACTTGGGTCCTGGTACTTACGGGGTCAGTATAGTAGATGCCAATGGTTGTGGTGTCAACTCAAGCGGTTCAGTTACAGAACCTGATACGCTTGGCGCATCGAGCGTAAACGTTGATGTGACCTGCTTCGGTGGTAGCGATGGTTCTATCGATTTGACTGCTACTGGTGGTCTTCCGCCTTACAACTATTCATGGTCTAACGGACAGACAAGTGCAGATATTTCTGGTCTTGCTGCCGGTTCGTACACCGTGACTTTTGTCGATCAGAACGCTTGCGTATTTGTCTATACAACTTCCATTACTCAAGCCGGTCAGTTCGAACCAACTATTACTGCCGATGGTCCAACGACCTTCTGTAATGGCGATGATGTTGTGCTGACAGCCACTGCTGGAGATTCTTACTTGTGGAGCACAGGTGCAACTACGCAGTCGATCACCGTTACCCAATCTGGTGTTTACACTGTGAATGTGATTACTGATGAGGGATGTTCGGGAGACAGCGACCCGATTCAAGTGACCGTAAACCCGAATCCGGTACCGGTTGTAAACCCTATCGGTGCAACCACATTCTGTCAGGGTGGAAGCGTTACTCTTACTACGGGTTCATTTGCTTCTTACTTGTGGAGTACTGGGGAAACAACTCAGAGCATTACAGTGAGTGCTTCAGGATCTTACACTGTAACGGTGACCGATGGAAACGGCTGTGAAGGAACTTCGGCTCCGATAACAGTTACAGTGAATCCATTGCCGACACCTACAGTATCTGCGGGTGGTCCAACTACGTTCTGTCAGGGTGGAAGTGTAACGCTTACTTCATCGCCTGCGGTGTCTTACCTGTGGTCGAATGGGCAGACAACGCAGAGCATCACGGTATCAACCGCTGGTAGTTTCTCAGTTACGGTTACAGACGGAAATGGATGTCAGGGAACTTCGGTACCAGTGGTGACAACCATCAATTCGAACCCAACTCCAACTATTACGGCTGACGGTCCAACAACATTCTGCGTAGGTGGAAGCGTCACGCTTACCGCAAGTTCAGGAAGTTCCTTCGTGTGGAGCACGGGTGCTACAACACAGTCGATCACGGTTTCGGCTGCGGGTTCTTACACCGTTACGGTTACCGATGCGAACGGCTGTAGCGGAACATCAGCAGCTGTGAACGTAACTGTTAACAATAACCCGAATCCGACCATCAGCACCAACGGACCGACACAGTTCTGCGATGGCGGAAGCGTGATCCTTACAGCAAGTTCGGCCACATCGTATTTGTGGAGCACTGGTGCAACAACGCAGAGCATTACCGTTACAACCTCAGGTTCATACAGTGTTATGGTAACGAACGCCAATGGATGTTCTGGAACATCGGCTCCTACAAACGTTACGGTGTTCAGCAATCCGGATCCTGAATTGACCGCAAGTGGAAACACTACTTTCTGCCAAGGTGGTAGCGTTCAACTTTCAGTAACGTTGGGCAACTCATATCTGTGGAGCACAGGTGCAACCGCACAGACCATTACTGTGAATGCTTCTGGTTCGTACTGGGCTACAGTGACCAACATCAATGGCTGTTCCGGAGTTTCAGATACGGTTGATGTGGTTGTGAACCCTAATCCGACTCCAACAATTACTGCTGATGGACCACTCGAATTCTGTAATGGAGATAGCGTAACGTTGACGGCATCGGCTGCAAGCGCTTACTTGTGGAGCAATGGTGCAACAACACAGTCAACCACTGTTTACGCTTCAGGTAGCTATAGTGTAACTGTTACCGATGCAAACGGTTGTAACGGAACTTCCACGCCAGTTACGGTTGTGGTCAACGAACTTCCGTTCTCGTTCATATTCGCTGCTGGTCCAACGACTTTCTGCGAAGGCGACAGTGTCGACCTTGTAGCCCGCGAATCCGCAGGTTATCTCTGGAGCAATGGAGCAACGACACAGATAATAACGGTTAGCACATCTGGCACTTATTCGGTTGTGAACATTGATGACAATGGATGTCAGCAACAATCGAACGAGATCACCGTTGTTGTCAACCAGAATCCGATAGTAAACGTAACGGCCAGTGGTCCAACAACATTCTGTTTGGGACAAAACGTTACACTGACCGCATCAGTAGCTTCACCACTTTCTATCGACTACGACTGGAGTACCAACGCTAGCACACAGTCCATCGTGGCTACTCAAGCAGGTTCTTATTGGGTTCATGTAACGGATGAGAACGGTTGTGAAGGCCAGTCTGATACGGTTGAGGTCAACACTTGGGATCTTCCGGTGCCTGAGATCGTGACCATCGGCTCGCCATCTTTCTGTGCTGGTGATACCATCTTCCTTACCACAACTCAACCATTCGAAGCATATCTGTGGACGAACGGAGATACCACGCAGACCACGTTTGCACTTACTACTGGAATTTACAATGTATTGGTGACAGACACGAACGGATGTCAGGGTGATTCTCCTGACAACCTGATCACGGTGAACGTCAATCCAACTCCTACAACAACTCCTGATGGCGTGGTTGAGATATGTCAAGGTGATACGATCACTATTACATCTGTACCAGCTGAAAGCTACCTATGGACAACAGGTGACACAACGCAAGTGATCTATGTATGGCAGGCAGGTATTTACAATGTAACGGCTACCGATCAGAACGGTTGTACCGGAACAAGTTCCGATGTGACGCTGATCGTGCACGGTCTTCCGAACCCGGTCATTACGGCCGACAACGACCTCGATTTCTGTCAGGGGGAACAAGTTACTTTGAGCACACAACAGTTCGATTCGTACCTATGGTCAACTGGGGCAACGAGCCAGAGCATTACTGTTTCTACCTCAGGCACCTATACGGTCACTGTAACTGATAGTACGGGTTGTGCTGCTGTTTCAACAATGGCGGATGTTACTGTTTATCAGAACCCGAACGTGTCCATCTCGATCAACGGGCCGACACAGTTCTGTTTTGGTGATTCCGTGATTCTGACAGCAAGCACGGCAGTTTCATACCTCTGGTCAACAGGCGAAACCACACAATCTATCGTGGTTTACACATCTGGAAGCTTCAACGTTACGGTGACCGATCTGAACGGATGTGTTGGAACTTCACCACTTGTTTCGATCGCGGTTTATTCGTTGCCGAACATCGACATAATTGCCAACGGCCCGACCGAATTCTGCCAAAGCGGTTCAGTAACGCTGACAGCTACAGGTGGTCAGAACTACGTTTGGAGCACTGGTGCAACAGGCAACTCAATAACCGTAAGTGCAACAGGTAGCTATTATGTGACCGGTGGAAACCAGTTCGGATGTGTTGACACTTCTGCAACGGTTTCTGTTCTGGTGAACAATCCACCGACAGTTGCCATCTTCCCTGATGGCCCGACCACCTTCTGCGAGGGCGGATCGGTTGATCTAGTTGCCAGCGGTGCCGACAGCTATCTGTGGTCGACTGGTGTGTCCGGTCCGGTTATCACTGTAAACGCAACTGGTCTGTTCTCTGTAGTTGGCACGGATGCGAACGGATGTTCAACAGAAACTTCAGACATCTCTGTAACTGTCAATGAGAATCCGGTTCCGACAATCACTGCCGGTGGGCCAACCGAATTCTGTGTTGGTGACAGCGTGGTTTTGACTGCGAGCGTTGCAGATGAGTACCAGTGGTCTACTGGCGCAACAACGCAGTCGATCACCGTATTCACGGCTGGCACTTACACTGTTGATGTCGTTGATGCAAACGGTTGCGAAGGCACATCGGCTCCGGTAACGGTTGTCACGAATTCGAATCCGACACCAACTATCTCTTTGTCGGGTCCAGCTCAGTTCTGTCTGGGAGATTCTGTTGTGTTGAGTGCTTCCATGGCCGAAGGTTATGTTTGGTCAACAGGCGACACGACACAATCCATCACGGTTTATACAACTGGAACGTTCTCGGTGAACGTAACCGATGAGTTCGGATGTTCAGGAACTTCTGCTTCAGTTACAACAACCGCTTATCAGAATCCGGTTCCAGAGATTACTACTGCTAGTGGAGACACTGTGGTTTGCCAAGGAACAACTGTGACTTTGACTTCGAGCTTTGCATCTACTTACGAGTGGAGCACGGGCGCCAATTCTCAGCAGATCACTGTAACCGATGGTGGGCTGTATAGTGTAACCGTTACAGATGCCAACGGTTGTCAAGGTGTAGATAGCATCCGTATCACGGTTAACCCAATTCCAACTCCGATTCCGGTAATCACACCAGATGGGCCAACCACATTCTGCGATGGCGATAGCGTTAACCTGACGGTTGATGTTTGGGAAACGTACTTCTGGTCGACTGGCGACACAACGCAGACCATTACTGCCACAACTTCTGGACTGTACGTTGTAACCGTCACCAACGAGTTTGGTTGTGCGGCTGATGCGGCAGGTATTGTTGTAACCGTTAATCCGAATCCGATGCCAGTGATTCAAGCCACTGGAGACGGTGCACTTTGCGCTGGCGAGAGCATTATTCTGGGAACCACGCTTTACAATTCGTACGTGTGGAGTACAGGAGACACTACTCAGTTGATAACGGTTGATTCGACCGGTAATTACAACGTGACCGTAACGAACAGCTTCGGATGTTCAGAAACTTCTGCCGACTTTGAAGTGGTGCAGAACCCGCTTCCGGTTGTTAGCATTCAGGTTGATGGTCCAACAACCGTTTGTCAAGGAGCCGAAGTTTCTCTGACTGCTGTAGGTAATGGCCCTTATTTGTGGTCAACTGGTGACACAACACAGACCATCACAGTTTCTACAGGAACGTACTTCGTCCAAGCTACCGACACCGTTACAGGATGTGTTGGCGTTTCTGAAGACGTGGTGATTGACAACTATCCACCGTTCAATCCTGAAATAGAAGCTGACGGACCTACCGCATTCTGTGAAGGAGATGACGTGGTTTTGAGTGTTGTTGATGGTGTGTCATTCCTGTGGTCAACAGGAGACACAACGCAAAGCATTACCGTTACCGAAACAGGTGTTTACACAGTTGAGGTGGTGAGCGCTGACGGTTGTGTAGGAATGGCTGGTGAGAACGTCACTATACTTCCTGCTCCGATCGCAGAGATCGTTCCAACCGATCTACCGCCATATTGTGATGGTGACGTGGTGACACTTGCCGCGTTGTTCAACCTTGGCGCAACCTACGAATGGAGCACTGGTGAAACAGGCTTGACAATCGATGTGACTACCACTGGAGTCTATACGGTTACTGTAAGCAACTTCTTCGGTTGTAGCGCTGAAGCATCAATTCCTGTTGGATTCTTGCCTACGCCAAATGCTCAGGTGATCGTTGATGGACCATCAAGCATCTGCGAGGGAGATGAAGTTACGTTGACTGCAGTTGGGCTTCCATTCATCAATCAATATGTTTGGAATACGGGCGAAACAGGGCAGCAGATCACGGTTTCTGAGGCTGGCATGTATTCTGTCACCGTAACCAATCCAGCGGGTTGTTCTGCAACATCAGAGCCTGTTCAGATCGATGTTGTTCCCGGGCCAGAAGCTGTGGCCACAGTTTGGCCTGACAGCTTGTTCTGCGTAGGCGAAACAGTCACGTTGGAAGCTTCAGGTGGTGACAACTATGTTTGGAGCAATGGCGCAACTACATCTACCATTACTGTAATAGCCACTCAAGATGCGGTTTACACAGTTGAGGTAACCAACGAAGGATGTGGTCAGGTAAGTACCGATGACGTTGCCATCACAGTTCAGCAGTACCCGAATGCATGGTTCGGATATGACAACACCGACCTTGGCGAGCCAACGCTGTTCACAGATTCGTCAACCGTGCAACCGATGTTCAGCTGGAATTGGGATTTCGGAGATGGAACAGGCACATCGCAAACGCAGAATCCTACCTATGAGTATCACGAGGAAGGCGAGTACAGCGTAACCCTTATCGTTAGCACTTCCGCTGGTTGTTCGGATACTGCTGTCCGTGTTCTTGACATTGAAGAACGGTTCATCATCACCAACGTGCTTACTCCGAACAATGACGACATCAACGATTATGTTTGGATCACGAGTAGCTTGGCTGATGCCATTGAAGCGAAGATCTACAACAGATGGGGTGTTTCGGTTTGGGAAGGTGTTGGTACCGATCTGCGATTCAGCGGCAAGACAAGTGCAGGTGTCGATCTTCCAGCCGGAACTTATTACTATGTCATCGTACTTGATTATGGTGATGCAGGAACCCGCGAGTATACTGGTTACATAACCTTGATAAGGGAATAACCTTAATTCATCATTGAGGACTGAAATTAGAGGCGGAGAATACCGCCTCTTTTTTTTGCCTTTGTCGGCTTAAACAAGGCGTTTGTCGAACAAAAGTATCAAGTGATTACAAATATCTATCTTCGTAGCCTGTCCAAAAATGGGTCCTTTGTCATTGTTTGTCGGTAACCACATCATGTCGATTGTCGATTCATGTACAACCATTATTGGTTGTTGCCGTATGCGTGCGAGACTTTTTGTGATCCCTATTCTAGAAATTGAATTGAAATCCATATTCATATGAGAAGATTCTATATTCTCTCCCTGTTCTCTGTTGCCCTAACTTTCGCTGGTCTTTTGACTCAGACGGAGAACGTTCATGCAAACTGTAATAACGTTACAAGTGGCGGAACAATTGGTTCTGCAGCCTCAGGCTGTGCTCCGTTCGACCCGCCTCTGATGACCAACGTGACTTCTCCGTCAGGTGGCTCTGGAACGTTGCAGTACGTTTGGTTGCAGTCTTATGATGGAGGGTCTACTTACACAGTGATCTCAGGAGCAACTTCATCAACTTACGATCCAGGTCCGATTACGCAGTCCACATGGTACAGAAGATGTGCTAGGCGTCAGTATTGTTCCGATTATGTAGGAGAGAGCAACTGGCTTAAAATGACTGTGACCGGAACGTGTTGCGATGCAAACATCGATCAGGTCGTTATCCATAACCTGAGCACAAACGCCAATACCGCAATCGTGGATGGCGCTACGTACTCGCTTGCGAGTCTCCCATCTAGTTGGAACGTGGAGGCAATTGTTTCCGGTTCAACGGTAGGTAGCGTCAAGTTCACATGGACTGGCAGTTACTCTGCCACCAATACGGAGAATACCTATCCGTATCGTTCACCAACGGATGAGGCTGCACTTAACCTTGGAGCTGGAACTTACACGCTGAATGTCAAAACTTATACTCAGAGCGGTTGCGGTGGTTCGCTATGTGATGAATTGACAGTTCACTTTACCATCACAGGCTGCGATAACGTTACCAATGCAGGTTCCATCGGTACGGCCCAAAGCGGGTGTTCACCTTTCGACCCTGCTCTCATCACCAGCACAGCATTGCCAACTGGCGGTTCAGGTACGCTTGAATACGTTTGGTTGCAGTCTTACGATGGAGGAAGCACCTACACGGTGATCTCCGGAGCCACTTCATCAACCTACGATCCGGGTTCAATCACCCAATCCACTTGGTACAGAAGATGCGCACGCAGAAGCGGTTGCACTTCGTATGTAGGAGAATCGAACTGGGTGAAGATGACCGTTACAGGTGCCTGCTGCGATAACGTTACCAACGCAGGTTCCATCGGTACGGCCCAAAGCGGGTGTTCACCTTTCGACCCTGCTCTCATCACCAGCACAGCATTGCCAACTGGCGGTTCAGGCACGCTTGAATACGTTTGGTTGCAGTCTTACGATGGAGGAAGCACCTACACGGTAATATCAGGTGCCACTTCTTCAACCTACGATCCGGGTTCAATTACGCAGTCCACATGGTACAGAAGATGCGCACGCAGAAGCGGTTGCACTTCGTATGTAGGAGAATCGAACTGGGTGAAGATGACCGTTACAGGTGCCTGCTGCGATAACGTTACCAATGCAGGTCAGATCGGCAATCCACAGACCGGCTGTTCACCTTTCGACCCAGCCCCTTTGGTCAGCTTGGCCGATCCATCAGGAGGAACTGGAACATTGGAATATGTTTGGTTGCAATCAACGAATGGCGGAACGAATTATACGGTGATCAGTGGTGCCACGTCATCAACGTATGATCCAGGAACGATCACACAGACCACGTGGTACAGAAGATGTGCTCGTAGGAGCGGTTGCTCATCGTATATCGGAGAATCCAACTGGGTTCAGATAACGGTGAGCAATTCTGCTTTGAACCTGACCGTATCGGGTACGGGTGTCAACTGCGGAACCGAGAACAGCCACGAATGTCAGGCGGTTCACTACCAGAATGGAACACATGCCGTTTGGATCAATACCCTTCCTGGCACATCAACAGATTTCAAATTCGAAAACAATTCTGGCAAACTGATCGAGTATTCTGATGGGACTGCCCGTATCACGGGAATCATTTATAACACATCGAACTCAGACAAGCGTTGGGCAGTTGATGTCTATTTGAATGACAAGAAGACTTGGTCACAATGGCAAGCCGCTGGTGGTTCTTGGAAAGGAACTGCTTCCATCGTTGGAAACAACTACCAGAATTGGAATTATTACGAAATGGATGCATCACAGAGCCGATTGGTCGGTCTTGGTGCGTATGCCGGAAAGGTGCTCAACATACAGCGCATGGCCGCTGCTCCTCAGTTCCGCGTTCAGGTCGGAACCGCAGCCAACGATAAGAACGGAAACTACGGGTTCTCTCTTTGGTTCGATTATTCTGGAGATTTCACAGGTCATGGCGATTTCAATTTCGACCTTCAGAACTGTGTAGATCACGCGTGCGGAGGAACTGCAACAGCATCTGTATCTGGGGGAACTGCACCTTACACATATTATTGGAGCAACGGGGCCAGCACACAAACCCTGTCAGGTCTTTGTGCGGGTCAGTATTGCTTGATGGTAAGTGATGCCGGTGGATGTACTTCCTCTCAGCAGTGCGTCACCATCAATGATGCGCCAAGTTGCTGCAACGTTACTTCGCCAGGCGAAATTGCTGGCAATGGCAGTGGTTGTGCACCATTCGACCCACCAGCCATCACTAGTGTTTCGTTGCCAAGTGGCGGGTCGGGAACAATCGAATACGTATGGATCTACAGAACATCCAACGGTAGTGGCGGTTGGAATGCTTGGCAGACCATTTCAGGTGCCAATGGCCCAACTTACGATCCGGGTTCTATTACTGTAAGCACTCAGTACAGAAGATGTGCACGCAGATCGGGTTGCACAGATTATGTAGGGGAGAGCAACATTCTAACGATGACCGTTACCGGTCCATGCTGCGATAATGTAACCAATGGTGGGCAGATCGCACAGGACCAGAACAACTGTGGTCCATTTGATGTTGCTGAACTGACAAGTGTTTCTGTTCCTTCTGGTGGAACAGGCGATCTTGAAATTGTATGGATTACCCGTACAGGAACTTCCGGTGCGTGGAACATGATTGCTGGTGCCAATGGACTGACCTACGATCCTGGCGTTGTTTCTACCACTACCCAATTCAGAAGATGTGCAAGACGTGCCGGATGTACAGATTACATTGGTGAGAGCAACATTATTACCATCACCATCTATCCTGGAATAACCGCCAACTGCTTTAAGGTTGATGGAACCTGCTCGAACAACAATCAGGCAAGTGCTTCGGTGGCTGCTTCAGGCGGAACAGCACCATATACCTATGCTTGGAGTAACGGAGCGACCACATCTAGCATCAGCGGACTTTCTGCAGGTTCATACTCTGTGACTGTAACTGACGCCAACGGCTGCACCGAGACATGTTCGGTAACCGTTACGATCACTCCATGCTGCAACGTGACCAACGGAGGTCAGATCGCAGGTGGCGGTTCAAACTGTGGTCCATTCGACCCAGCACCTATCACTTCGGCCTCATTGCCAACAGGTGGATTGGGTGACCTTGAATATGTGTGGTTGTGGAACTCGCAGAACGTTCCGTTGAACAATGGTCAGAACGGTTGGGTGGAGATCCCGAACAGCAATTCTGCTACTTACGACCCAGGCATGCTTACAGAAAGCCGCTGCTTCATCCGCTGCTCACGCAGAAGCGGATGCACCAACTACCCTGGCGAAAGCAATGTCATCTGCTTCACCATCAATCCAGAGCCGGTTGCCACATGTACTCCAACAAATGGAACATGCTCAAACAACAACCAAGCTTCAGCCTCTGTATCTGTAACTGGCGGAACCGCTCCATTCACATACTTGTGGAGCAATGGAGCAACAACTGCTTCTATCAGCGGTTTGGCCGCTGGCTCATATAGCGTTACTGTTACGGATGCCAACGGCTGTACGGACGGATGTTCAGTGACCGTTACATCGACACCATGCTGCAATGTGACCTCACCGGGTGAGGTTGCTGGAAGTCAGGAAGGTTGCGGACCATTCGATCCAGTTGCGTTCACGAGCGTGGCTCCAGCAACAGGCGGACTTGGAAACATCGTTTATCAGTGGTATCAGAAAGAGACCGAAACGTCTTGGATGCCAATTCCAGGAGCGAACGGTGAGACCTACGATCCAGGTCTGATCAGCATCAATTCTCAGTTCAGAAGATGTGCTCGCAGAGAAGGTTGTCCAGAATTCGAGTTCTGTTCTAACGTTCTTGAGATTGAAATTCACCCAGTTCCGCAGGTCAACTGCACAAGCGTAAGCGGAAATTGCAGCAACGGAAACGGTGCTTCAGCTACCGTGAATGTTCAAGGCGGAACTTCTCCTTACACCTACGCTTGGAGCAACGGTGGAACAACGCAGACCATCGGCAACTTGGTTGCTGGAACCTACTCAGTTACCGTTACCGATTACTTCGGATGTTCAGCTACTTGTAGCGTGAATGTGACGGTTGAAGGCTGCTGCAACGTGACCAACGGTGGAACCATCGCTGGTGTTCAGTCAAACTGCGGTCCATTCGACCCAGTGGCCATCACTTCGGTTGCTCCTGCAACAGGCGGTATCGGTCCAGTAGAATATGTTTGGTTGTGGAACTCACAGAACGTTCCGATCAACAACGGAAACAACGGCTGGGTAGAAATCCCGAACAGCAACTCTGAAACATTCGATTCAGGAATGCTAACGGCAAGCCGCTGCTTCATCCGCTGCGCGAGAAATCAAGGATGTACAGAGTACATTGGCGAGAGCAACGTGATCTGCATCACGGTGAATCCAGTTCCAGTTGCCGCTTGTACTCCTGTGAACGGAGATTGCAACAACAATAACTCAGCTTCGGCTTCTGTATCTGTTTCGGGTGGAACTTCACCTTACAGCTACCTGTGGAGCAATGGAGCAACAACTGCTTCTATCAGCGGATTAACTGACGGAACGTATAGCGTGACCGTTACCGACAACAATGGATGTTCTGACGATTGCTCAGTTACCGTTACCACAAACCCATGCTGCGATGTGACCGAGCCAGGCGAGGTTGCCGGAAGCCAAAGCGGTTGCGGTGCGTTCGACCCAGTTGCTTTCACGAGCATTGCTCCGGCAACAGGCGGTTTGGGCGGCATCGAATACCAGTGGTATCAGAAAGAGACCGAAACAGCTTGGATGCCAATTCCAGGTGCAACTGGCGAGACATACGATCCAGGAATGATCAGCATCAATTCTCAGTTCAGAAGATGTGCTCGCAGAACAGGATGCCCTGAATTCGAAGTGTGTTCAAACGTTCTTGAAATTGAGATCTACCCAGTACCGAATGCTACTTGCACCAAGGTGGACGGCAATTGCAACAACGGAAATCTTGGTTCAGTTTCGGTTTCTGCGCAAGGCGGAACGGCTCCTTACACCTACTTGTGGAGCAACGGAGCAACCACTGCTTCCATCAACGGTTTGGCGGCTGGTACGTACAGCGTAACGGTTACCGATCAGAACGGATGTACTGCAACCTGCAGCAAAACGGTTTCTGTTAACCCATGCTGCAATGTGAACAATGGTGGAACGATCGCTGGCGGTCAGGAGAACTGCGGTCCATTCGACCCAACTCCGATCACCTCGGCTTCGTTGCCAACTGGCGGATTGGGCGACCTTGAATACGTTTGGTTGTGGAATTCTCAGAACGTTCCGATCAACAATGGACAGAACGGCTGGCAAGAGATCCCGAACAGCAACTCAGCTACTTACGACCCAGGTTATTTGACTGAAACACGATGCTTCATCCGCTGCTCACGCAGAAACGGTTGCATCGAGTTTCCAGGCGAAAGCAACGTGATCTGCATGGTGGTGAACGACAGCCCTGTGGCTTCGTGCTCATCTACTGATAGCGGTTGCAACGGTTCTGGAACAGGAACTGCTACTGTGACTGCAACAGGCGGTGAGGCTCCTTACACGTACGCTTGGAGCAATGGCGGAACAACCGCTACCATTTCAGGACTGATGGCTGGAAGCTACTCAGTAACCGTAACAGATGCCAACGGATGTACCGATTTGTGCACAGCGGTTGTCGGTGAACCAAGCGGATTGTCTGCTTCTTGCGATGCAATACCAGCTTCATGTAATGGTGCCGCGGATGGTCGTTTGACGGTAAACGCAACTGGCGGAAGCGCACCTTACACCTACTTGTGGAGCAACGGAGCAACTACTTCAACGGTGTTCAACGTTGCTGCTGGAACGTACAGCGTAACAGTTACCGATGCGAACGGTTGTACTGCAATCTGTTCATCTACTGTTAGTGAGCCAAGCGCACTTTCTGCTTCTTGCTCGAAAGTGGATGGCAACTGCCAGAACAACAACCAAGGTTCTGCTTCGGTTTCTGTGAGTGGTGGCGTTGAGCCATACACGGTGCTTTGGAGTACAGGCGCAACTAGCGTGAACATCAGTAATCTCATGGCAGGTTCTTACTCGGTAACTGTTACCGATGCGAACGGATGCGAAGCGACTTGCAGCGTGATCGTTCAGAACACACCATGCTGTAACGTTACCGATGGTGGCGAGATCGCAGGTGTACAAGAGAACTGTGGTCCATTCGACCCAGCTGCTTTGACAAGCGTTGCCCCGGCAACAGGCGGTATCGGCCCGGTAGAATACGTGTGGTTGTGGAATGCCAATAACGTTCCATTGAACAACGGTCAGAACGGTTGGGTAGAGATCCCGAACAGCAATTCTGAGACATTCGATCCAGGAATGCTGACCGAAAGCCGTTGCTTCATCCGCTGCGCGAGAAACCAAGGTTGTGAGCCTTACATTGGCGAGAGCAACGTGGTTTGCATCACCATCAACCCAGTTCCAGTTGCAACTTGTACTCCTGTGAACGGAGACTGCAACAACGGAAATGTGTCTTCTGCTTCCGTTTCGGTTAACGGTGGAACTGCTCCTTACACGTATGCTTGGAGCAATGGAGCGACTACAGCTTCTATCAGTAACTTGGCTGATGGAACGTACAGCGTGACCGTTACCGATGCCAACGGATGTTCTGACGATTGTTCAGTGACTGTTTCTTCGACCCCATGCTGTAACGTTACCGATGGTGGCGAGATCGCAGGAACGCAAGAGAACTGCGGTCCATTCGACCCAGCTGCGATCACATCAGTTGCTCCTGCAACAGGCGGTATAGGCCCAGTAGAATATGTATGGTTGTGGAACAGTCAGAACGTTCCGATCAACAACGGAAACAACGGTTGGGTTGAGATACCGAACAGCAATTCTGAGACATTCGATCCAGGCATGCTGACCGAAAGCCGCTGCTTCATCCGCTGCGCGAGAAATCAAGGTTGTGAGGAATACATCGGTGAGAGCAACGTGGTTTGCATTACGATCAACGAAGCTCCTGTTGTAAGCTGCACATCTACAAGTGGCGACTGCAACAACGGAAACACAGCTTCGGCTTCTGTTTCTGTAACGGGTGGCGAAGCTCCTTACTCTTACTTGTGGAGCAATGGCGCAACAACAGCAACCATCGACAACTTGGCAACAGGAACGTATAGCGTAACTGTTACCGATGCTAATGGTTGTGAGGCTACTTGTAGCACTTCAGTTCAGGTGACTGGCTGTTGCAACGTGACCGATCCAGGTGAGATCGGCTATAACCAAGAAAACTGCGGTCCGTTTGATGCAGATGAGTTGGTAAGCTTGGCTGACCCAACAGGCGGCCTTGGAAACTTGGAGATCGTTTGGATCACCCGTCCGGGAACATCTGGCCCATGGCAGATCATTCCGGGAGCGAGTGGATTCACCTACGATCCGGGATTGATCACACAGACAACACAATTCAGAAGATGCGTACAGCGCGCAGGCTGCAACGAGATGTTGGAAACATCCATCATCACCATCACCATATTCCCACAACCGGAAGTGGTTTGCAATCCAACGCATGGCGATTGCAGCAACAACGGTGTTGGCGCGGTATCAACTTCGATCACTGGTGGAACGGCTCCATTCACATACCTGTGGAGCACAGGTGCTACAACAGCCGACATCAGCGGCTTGGGTGTAGGAACGTACAGCGTAACCGTTACGGATGCGAACGGTTGTACAGCTGAGTGTTCAGTTGACGTAATGTCTGAGCCATGCTGCAATGTTACTGATGGTGGCCAGATCGCTGGAACTCAGTCAAACTGTGGTCCGTTCGACCCAGCGGCCATCACTTCAGTTGCTCCTGCAACAGGTGGCATCGGTCCAGTGGAATACGTATGGTTGTGGAATGCGAATAACGTTCCATTGAACAACGGACAGAACGGTTGGGTGGAGATCCCGAACAGCAACTCCGAGACATTCGACCCGGGAATGCTGACCGAAAGCCGCTGCTTCATCCGCTGCGCGAGAAATCAAGGTTGTGAGGATTACATTGGAGAGAGCAACGTGGTTTGCATCACTGTCAATGCAGTTCCACAAGTGCTTTGCACGAAGGAAGATGGAAGCTGTGCGAACAATAATGTTGCTTCTGTAAGTGTAACGGCAACAGGCGGAACTGCACCCTACACATATCTATGGAACAACGGTGTGACAACCGCCTCTATCACCAACCTTACGGCTGGTACGTACAGCGTAACTGTAACCGATGCCAACGGTTGTGAGGCAACTTGCAGCAAAACTGTTTCTATCGTCCCATGCTGTAACGTTACTGATGGTGGCGAGATCGCAGGTACACAAGAGAACTGCGGTCCATTCGACCCAGCGGCCATTACATCAGTTGCGCCTGCAACAGGCGGTATCGGCCCGGTAGAATACGTATGGCTGTGGAATGCGAATAACGTTCCATTGAACAACGGAAACAATGGTTGGGTAGAGATCCCGAACAGCAACTCCGAGACATTCGATCCAGGATTGCTGACCGAAAGTCGCTGCTTCATCCGCTGTGCGAGAAACCAAGGTTGTGAGGCTTATATCGGTGAGAGCAACGTGGTTTGCATCACCATCAACCCAGTTCCAGTTGCAACTTGTACTCCAGTTAATGGAGACTGCAACAACGGAAACGTGGCTTCTGCTTCAGTTACTGTAAGTGGTGGAACTGCTCCTTACACCTATGCTTGGAGCAACGGGGCGACAACTGCTTCAATCAGCAACTTGGCTGACGGAACGTACAGCGTGACCGTTACCGATGCGAACGGATGTTCTGACGATTGTTCAGTGACTGTTTCATCTACACCATGCTGCAACGTTACCGATGGTGGCGAGATCGCTGGCGCACAAGAGAACTGCGGTCCGTTCGATCCAGATGCGATCACTTCGGTTGCTCCTGCAACAGGCGGTATCGGCCCAGTAGAATATGTATGGTTGTGGAACAGTCAGAACGTTCCGATCAACAACGGAAACAACGGTTGGGTTGAGATCCCGAACAGCAATTCTGAGACATTCGATCCAGGCATGCTGACCGAAAGCCGCTGCTTCATCCGCTGCGCGAGAAATGAAGGTTGCACTACCTACATCGGTGAGAGCAACGTTATCTGCATCACCATCTTCCCAGCGTTGGAGATCGAGTGCTCAAGCATCTCAGGCGATTGCGGAAACGGAAACGCTGCGAGTGCTTCGGTTGAAGTGTTGAATGGCACTGCACCTTACGCGTACGCTTGGAGCAACGGAGCTACAACTGCGGAGATTACGGGTCTTGCTGAAGGAACTTACACGGTTACCGTTACCGATGCGAATGGCTGTACTGCAACTTGCACTGAGAGCGTCATCGTTACGCCATGCTGCAACGTAACCGATCCAGGTGAGATCGCTGGTGAGCAGTCTAACTGTACTGCCTTCGATCCGGATCCAATTGTGAGCATTGCGCTAGCTACTGGTGGCATTGGCCCTGTTGAGTATATGTGGTTGAGCGGAGCGTGTGGAACGCCAGTTAATACTTGGACACCGATTCCAGGTGCTAATGGCGCAAGCTATGATCCAGGAATGTTGACAGAAACGACCTGTTTCATCCGCTGTGCACGCAACAACGGTTGTGAGCCATGGATCGGTGAGACAAACATCATCACCATTACCATCCAAAATGCACTTACAATCGAGTGCTCAAGCATCTCTGGCGATTGCGGAAACGGAAACGTGGCAAGCGCTTCTGTTGAGGTGATCGATGGTACAGCTCCATTCACTTATGCGTGGAGCAATGGTGCATCAACTGCTGAGATCACTGGTCTTGCAGAAGGCTCTTACACGGTAATTGTTACCGATGCGAACGGTTGTACAGCATCTTGCAGCGAAAGCGTGATCGTTACACCATGCTGCAACGTTACCGATCCAGGCGAGATCGTTGGCGAGCAGTCGAACTGTGGTCCATTCGACCCAGCTCCTATTACTTCAGTTGCTCCGGCAACCGGTGGTATCGGACCGGTTCAGTACATCTGGTTGCAAGGTGCTTGCGGTACTCCAGTTAGCACTTGGGCAACTATAGTTGGTGCAACTGGCGAAAGCTTTGATCCAGGAATGTTGACAGAAACTACCTGTTTCATCCGTTGTGCACGCAACAACGGTTGTGAGCCATGGGTTGGCGAAAGCAACATCATCACTATCACTGTGAATCCAGCGGTTGAGGTTACTTGTGTGGCTGTTAATGGCGATTGTGCCAACGGAAACGTTGCCAGTGCCGTGGCCCACGTAAGTGGTGGAACCGAACCTTACACCATTACTTGGAGCAATGGCGAAACATCGACAACGATCGATAGCCTTGCTGAAGGTTCTTACACTGTGACAGTAACTGATGCAAGCGGTTGTTCAGCTACGTGCTCAACTTCTGTTACCGTTACACCATGCTGTAATGTGACCGATGGTGGTCAAATTGCTGATGACCAACAGAACTGTGGTCCGTTCGATCCAGCACCAATTGTGAGCTTGGTTCCTGCAACAGGAGGAATCGGCCCTGTTGAGTATGCTTGGTACAGCGGCCCATGCGATGGTTCAACAGATCCGACAATAGGTCAGCAAGCCATTCCTCAAGGATTTACGTTGATCGCTGGTGCAACTGGCGACTCATTCGATCCAGGAATGCTTTCAGAAACCACTTGCTACATCCGCGTTGCCCGCAACAATGGATGCACAGAGTGGGTAGGAGAGAGCAACATCATCACCATCACCGTAAACCCGGTTCCTGTGGTTGATTGTACTGCCGAGAACGGAACATGTGACAACGGAAACCTTGGTTCGGTAAGCGTAACCGTTAGTGGCTCAGAGTCGCCATTCACATACGAATGGAACACCGGTGCTACAACAGCCAGCATCTCTGGCTTGAGCGCGGGCAACTACAGCGTTGTTGTTACCGATGCAAGCGGATGTGTTGATTCTTGCAGTGTTTCTGTGGAAGTGGTTCCATGCTGCAACGTAACCGATGGCGGAACCATTGGCGGTGGCCAAGAGAACTGCGGTGCATTCGATCCTGATCCATTGTTCAGTGTTGCTCCTGCCACAGGAGGCCTTGGCACCGTTGAATACGCTTGGTACTCAGGTCCATGCCCTGGAAACGATCCGACCATTGGAGCGAGTGCGATTCCGGCAGGTTTTGTATTGATCCCAGGTGCTAACGGAGAATCTTACGACCCAGGAATGGTGCAGACCACCACTTGCTACATCCGCGTTGCCCGCAACGAGGGTTGTGAAGAGTGGATCGGTGAAAGCAACATCGTAACCGTCATCGTCAATCCGACACCAGTTGCCCAGTGCTCTGCCGAGAACGGAAACTGCGACAACGGCAACCTTGGTTCAGCAAGCGTTACGGTAAGCGGTGCTTCATCTCCATTCGAATACGCTTGGAGCAACGGTGCCACAACGGCCACGACAATGCAATTGGTTGCCGGTACTTACAGTGTAACCGTTACCGATGCCAATGGATGTGTTGACTCTTGCAGCGTGACGGTTGAAAGCGTTGGATGCTGCAACGTGACCGATGGCGGAGAAATCAGTGGTTCGCAAGAGAACTGTGGTCCATTCGATGCGGCCGCCATTACTTCGGATGCTCCCGCAACAGGTGGAATCGGTCCAGTTGAGTACGCTTGGTACTGCGGTCCATGCCCAGGAAATGACCCAACTATCGGAGCTCCATCTCAAGGTGCAATTCCTGTAGGCTTCGTTCTGATTGATGGCGCCAATGGTGAAAGCTACGATCCAGGTCTGGTGGAAGAGACCAAGTGCTACATCCGTGTGGCACGCAACCAAGGTTGTGACGAATACATTGGTGAAAGCAACATCATCACCATCACCGTATTCGAAACACCAGAAGTTGAGGTGGTAATTTCAGGCGGTGCAAACCCAAGTTGCTCTGGTTCTGTAGTTGAACTCACAGCTCAGTCTTCATCAGCGGTTTCATTCGAATGGTCTACTGGTGCTTCATCAGCTTCAGTTCAGGTAACGGATGCGGGTGTGTACACGGTAACTGTTTCCGATCATAATGGTTGTGAGGCTTCTGACAGCCTAAGCATCGAGTTCTATCCAACGCCTGAAGTTGAGATCGAGATCACTGGAAACAACCCATTCTGCTTGGGCGATAGCGTATTGCTTACTGCAAACTGTGCCTCGGCTGCTGGTTATGCCTGGAGCACCGGTTCAGAAGGAACAAGCATTTGGGTAACTGAGGCTGGAACCTATGAGGTGAGCGTAGTTGACACCAACGGTTGCACCGCTTCAACCAGCATCGATGTTGATGTTTACGAATTGCCAAGCGTTTCTGTCGATGTCACTGCGGGAAGCAATCCGCTGTGTGCTGGCGATAGCCTTCAATTGACAGCAAGTTCTACAGAAGCTGTTGACTTTGTTTGGAGCAACGGTTCGACCAATGCATCCATCTGGGTGACAGAGGTTGGTACATTCTCCGTGACAGTTATATCTGAAGTCGGCTGCGAAAACTCAGCTTCTATCGATGTTCAGCAAGGCCTGACTCCGTTGATCGAGATCACTGGTGAGTCTGTAACCTGCCAAGGCGGAAGCGTTGAACTCACTGCACAGTATGCTGGTGGAGAAGGTGTTCAGTGGTCAACTGGCGAGACTACACAATCCATCATGGTTTCAATTGCAGGTCAGTACTGCGTAAGCACTGCTTCTGTGGATGGTTGCCCAGCACAAGCATGTATCAATGTGGTTGTGAATCCGAGCCCAACAGTTGAAGTTTCTGTAACGGCTGGCGACAACCCATTGTGCCCAGGAAGCTCGGTTACGTTGAGCGCTTCGGCTGCCAATGCAACCGGTTATCTGTGGAGCAATTCAGCAACTGGATCTTCAATCACCGTATCTGAGGCTGGCACGTACACTGTTCAAGTGACCGATGTCAACGGCTGTGCAGGTTCTGGATCGATCGAGGTTGAAGAAGGACTTGTTCCGCTTATCAGCATTACTGGCGAAAATGAGTTCTGCACAGGTGACAGCGTCATGCTGACTGCTCAGTATGCAGGTGGCGAAGGCGTTACTTGGTCAACAGGTGCAACCACTCAAAGTATCTGGGTGAGCGAAGCAGGCGAGTACTGTGTGGTCACTGCATCGATCAACGGTTGTGAGGCTCAGGCTTGCACTACAGTTGAGGAAGCTGCTATACCAGAAGTGAACGCAGGTCCGGACGTGAACATCTGTGAAGGTGACGAAACAACACTTACTGCAGTTGGTGGCACATCTGGTACAACTTACACTTGGTATGTTGATGGTGACATCGTAGGCACAGGTCCTTCGATCACTGTTGGTCCTGGTGTCGGAATCACTGAGTACACGGTTGTTGCTTCAAACGAAAACTGCAGCATCTCTGATGAGGATCAC
>Ga0172367_10001933_pt1 | contig 29241 bp, 24 predicted proteins | sample Lak10m_FD_114542 | JGI IMG/M metagenome (GOLD analysis project Ga0172367, IMG submission 114542) | Freshwater microbial communities from Kabuno Bay, South-Kivu, Congo - kab_022012_10m | ecosystem: Environmental > Aquatic > Freshwater > Lake | place: Democratic Republic of the Congo: South-Kivu...
TGAATGAGAACCTTTTTGACCAACAATATTAACTGTATCTTCAGTCATATTTCTATTAGTATTAGATGGAACCCCATTAGCATAATTAAACATATAATCTTGTGAATGAGAACCTTTTTGACCTATAATATTAACAGTATTTTCAGTTATATTTCTATTAGTATTAGAAGGGATACCATTAGCAAAATTATATAATTCACCATTAACATGATTTCCTTTTTGTCCTACTAAATGTTGTTGATTTTGTGTAAGGTCTCTTAAAGTAGCATCTGGTGTAGCATTAATATAGTTGATTAAATAATTTTTAATTTGAATGGGTTTAAGATTTGATAATATTTCTTTATTTTCCGTTAATTCTCTTAATGTTGTATCAGGAATAGTATTAATATAGTTAATCATATATAGTGCTTTATGGTCTCCAGTTAAATTTGTCAATTGTCTTAAATCTTCAACTAATTCTCTTAAAGTAGTATCAGGAATTCCATTAGTATAATTAAACATCATATCTTGTGAATGATTACCCTTTTGCCCTACTAAATATTTTTGATTTTCAGTTAATTCTTTTAATGTTGTATCAGGGATAGCATTAATATAATTATAAAGATATTCTTTTACTTGTATAGGTTTAATTCCAGTCAAAACAATTTTATCTTCTATTAGTTCTCTTAAAGTTGTATCAGGAATTCCATCAATGTAATTGAATAAATATTGTTTGACAGAACCAATAGGTCCGGTAATATTTGTTAATTGAATTATATTTTCTGTTAATTCTCTTAGAGTTGTATCAGGAATAGCATTAGTATAATTAAACATTTGATCTTGAGAATGAGAACCTTTAAAGTTTAATCCACCACTTCCATATAAGGTATTAACTAATTGTCTTAAAGTTGTATCAGGAATAGCATTAATATTATTGAATAAATAACCTTGTTCTTTATTAGATAAAGTTGTTAAAATAAGATTGTCTTCTGAAAGATTTCTCATATTTGGGTCCTGAACAGCATTAGTCATATTAAATAAATAATTTTGTTCAGCAGGACCTTTTTGATTAGCTAAAATAATTTTTTGTGAAATTAAATCTCTAAGTGTTGGGTCTTGAATAGCATTAATTGAGTTAAATAAATATCCTTTAATACTGTTTGAAATATTTGAAATATTTTTTCTTCCATTATCTTCTAATAATATTTGTCTTTTAGTTGCATCAGGTATCATATTTAAAAAATTAATTAAAGGAATAGATTTGTAATTTCCATTTATATTTGCGTTTGGTAATTCAGGCATAGTTTCTCTCTGTGTAATATCAGGAACAGCATTATCAAAATTTTCTAAATATGATTGTGATTTATTACCAACAACATTACCAGCATAATTTTCTCCATAATTTGTTGATTGACGATTTGTTTCATTTGGTGTCCAAGTTTCTTGATTAATAATTTGTCCTCTAGTATCTCTTTGAACATTTGCTGGATTAATGGCTTCATCTTCTCTTTTAAATGATCGTTTAAATTGTCCTTGTAAATATTCAGGAGTAGCTTTACTAACACCACCTAAAGGATTTAATCCTGGAGTATTTGGATTAAGAGAACGATTAGTTTGTTCCACAATCCATTTACCATAGATGGCTGGAGCAACATGATCACCAACTTGAGGCATTAAAGAATTAGGATCATTATAATAAAATCTATCAGGTCCTTTCTGTATAAAATCACCTATAATACCTCTTCTATCACCTTTTTGTCCTGGATTAATTAATGGTGTATAAGAAACTTTAGGATTATTAACAGTTCTTAATTGATCAACAGTTTTAGGTAAGACTCTATATAAATCTTGTTTCCCAGTATTACCTATTTGTGTATATCCAAGATTTAAACCAGGTGTAGTTCTAATAGGTTGCATTAATAGTTCTCCATTTCTGGTTTGTGAAGGAATATATCTAGATTCAAAATAATCATTAAAATTTGGCATACCCGTAACCGATTCAACTTTATTAGTTTCGGGACTGAATAAATTACCAACTTCTTTTTTATGTTTGAATTGAGGATTTTGGTCTGAACCTGTAAATAATTCAATTTGTCTGATAGAATAATTTTCTCTTTCTTTATCATATACTGGATTATATCCATAAGTTTTAGATGAAAAAAATGGAACCATATTATTATGTGTCATATCACCAGTAACTCCATAGGTACCATTTGATTTAGGATTAAAATCAGATTCAGGTTCCCATCCAATTTTATTGTTAAAAATATTTAATATTTCCTTTCCATTTTGCATAGTTGAAGGAATACCTTTATGATCGAATTTTAATTCATCAAATTGAGCTTCAAATCCATTACGAAGACATGAATTATTTGAATTATTTGAATTATTTGAATTATTTGAATTATTATTATTTTGTTGATTTGGTTCTACATCTGTTTCATAATCACTTCCAGATAAATTGGTTATAACATCAGATAAAAATTTATCTTGTTGATTAATAACTTTAAGATTAATGTTAGTTTCATTATCTGAATAATTATCAGATAATTGTGAATTCATATCTATATTATTATTTTTTCTTTTTGGTTTTATATTTTTAATTGAATAATTGTCAGAAAATACACTATCAGCAGACATATTATCATCATATCCATAATTATTTGTTAAACCCACATTATTCATAGTTTCTATATTATTATTATAGGTTTTTTTTATCGTATTTATATCTTTATTTAATAAATAATCTATTTTGATTTTATGATTTTTTTCATATGGGTCATTTAGCGTCCTATATATATTATTAACAATCATAGAATTAGGTTCAATCGAATCTAAATATCTATCACTAATTGAGTTATATAAAAATTCATCTGAATCAGTATAAATTTTACTTTTATAATTATTAAAATAATTTGTAGGTAATGGTTTAATCAAATCAATATTTAAATTATTCCCATTAGGTAATTTTGATGGGTCATTTAAATCTTTTTGATTTTTTTCATTTTCATTTTTATTTAAAAGTAATCCAGTCAAAAATAATCCGGAACCTAATAATAATTCCATTTATATTCAATTAATTATAAATAACTAGGGTAAAAAAATATTGATAAATATATTTAATATCAATATCAGTATTAGTATCAATATTAAAAGAATCATAAGAATTGGCAACAGCTATAATATTGATATAATGTTAAATCAAGAAATTGTTGCAAGAGTGAATAATATATTATCAATAAATTGTGATGAATTATCATCATTATCAAAAATTTATTTTATATCAATTATAAAATTAACTATTGATTTATTAAATGATGAAAATGATGATGACAATACAGAACTAACCATAATGATAAATAAACTTGAAATATTGCACACTGAATTTGAAAAGTATTATGATTGGAATAGTGATTTTTATTTTAATGATCATAATACAATTATTCCAAAATCATTTTTAACATACATAAACAACAAAAATCATAAATATTATTCTGCAAGTGATATAAAAATTAAATGTTTTGTGTTAGAAGATTTTTTAGAATTATATGAATATTCTAAATTTAAAAAAATTAATGAAAAAAATAAATTTATTGAATTAGATGTAATTAAATTAATTTATGATAGTTTAAAAAATATTAAATAAAATTTAATATCCATAATCTGATGATTCTGATCTTACTGATCTTGTTTCGGATTCAGAATCAGAGTCTGATTCATATTGCTGGGTTTGTTGTTCTTGTATTCTTTCCCAGTCTCTTCCTTCATATACTTTGGTATCACAACTATTATTGATAATTTTACAAGGTCTTATTTCTCCCTTTAATGGTTTTGGAAGTGTTTCATCAATACCTGTAAAATAAGGATAAGGATAATCATAATTATCTTTTGCTTCTAATTGAGAATTAACAGCCCAAGGATAAAAGATATTAACTTGTGGATTAATGTTAAGATCATAAAATCGGTTAATAGACATTTCTCTATATAATTGTTTAGGATATGTAAGTGTAGAATTCAAAGGATCTAATCCTCTATCACATAATTTAGCATCATATGTTTTAAATTTAAATACATCAACCATATTAACATGTCCCTTTTTAGATCTATCTTGTTTTACATTTCTGTTTGACATGATTGAATCAATATCAATTAAATCTTGTGCTGGTGTAATTGATGGTTCAGCAACTGGAATTGAATTTCCCCAACCATTATGTCCTGCTCTTGGACCATTTAGACTCAAACATTGAGAACAATTTTTAACTCTGTTTGGGTCTAATACTGACATAAGAGGAGCAGTACTTTGTTCTATATCATCTCGAATTGTTTCTGGATCATATGCTAAATTACCTGAATAACCATAGTTAAAACCAGAATTAGTACAAACATTAGTTCTAAATGTAGGCATACCACTATTATTGTATTGTGTATTACAAGATTTATTTCCACAATTAACACAATCAGTTTGATAAGATAAATATTGGTTGTTATTGTCGTTCATTTAACTATATATTATTATATTAGAAAAATAAAATTATTATTTTATATATTTATTTTTATATCAAATTTAACTATAAAAACAAAATAATTGTAAAATGAAATTAAATATAATATTATTCTATCAAATATAATATTACATTTTATAACAAATAGAGAAGGCAAAAAATATAATTATCTATAAAATTATAATATAGAAGCAAATTTATATTCGATGTCAATATGTATTACAGATATTTTTAGTTTGATTGAACATGAAAAATAATTCTTTTATTCAATCTAATCCAATTTCCTTTTATGGATTTCAAAATCATCAATAGTTACAAACCATCCCCAATCACATTCATCATCAATATTATTATTATTATAATGATTTGTCATATTACTTGTTTTACAATTTTTTTGTTGTGTATGTTGTGTATGTTGTGTATGTTGTGTATGTTGTGTATGATATATATTTTTTTGTTTGTATATATCATCAGATGATTCATAAATATCTAAATAACTATCTAAAAAACTATCAATATTTGAAATCAAATCATTTTTTGAATTATAAAAGATTGTGGAAATATTTTTAATTATAGTCATATATTTGTGTGGTATAAAATTTGTTAAATTAGAAACAAAACGATGAATATTATTGTATACAATACTAATATATGACATTTTATCAAATTATTTCATCGAAAAAGGTGTAATAATTTGATAATGTTTATTTATAAGTATTTTAAATCATATTTATATTTAATATTATCAATAAATAAAAATTTCAATTTTTTTACATATTGGTAGTATGAAATTCAGGTACTTTTGTTTTAGCAGGATTTTCATATATAGGATAAGGAACATTAACATTAAAATTATTCATTTCAATTTCATGTTCTCTATTTTTTTTATTAAATTCTTTAATAATTTCATAATCAGTCATCATAAAATTTGTTCCCAAAGCATCAAAAGAATAATATTTATTATCCCAATCAATATTTGAATATTTTTTACATCCATTATCACCACCCATACAATCATAATCAACATCAAAATTATCAGTATAATACCCCTCTACAAAAATAAATTCAATAGCAACTTGTTGAGTAGAATTAATTGTTTCAGTTGAAGGTTTTCCATTAAATAAATCATATCCTTCTAGTGGATTATTTTTAGTAACAAAATGAACAGTTATTTTTAATTGGTCAGTGATTGATTTTAATATTTTTTTAACAACGAGAGTTATAACATATTTTGTTTCAGCATCAGTATATTCTCTTGTTGCAGAAATGATTTTAATTAATTCAATAGGTGCATTTGGCGGTGTATCAGCATATAAATTATAATCAACACCAATATCTTTATAAAATTTATTAATACCTTTATTTTCAGTATATTTTTTAAGTTGTGATGTAAGGGGCATATAATTATTATAGTTATTAACAATTTCATATGATTCAGGTAATTTTTTAATTTCTTTATTAACTTGATTAATAAATTGAGTTACTAATTTAATAAATACAAAAGGAGTATCTCTATTTAGTTGATATTTTGTAGTGGTTACAGGAAGAGATTGAAGATTAAAAAAGATTTTTTGATCTGGACAAATATTATTAAATACTGTCAATACATCACGATATGAATCAGAAAATTGTGTTTGGACAAAAAATTTATTAAGTTTTTTACAAGGAATTTTATTTTTTAATCTTGTATCTAAACTAGATGAACCTGAATTTTTATTTTTTGATTTAGATCTCATTTGATTAATCATTCCAATATCTTTATCAAAATTAGATTTAGAATTAGAATTAGGATTAGTATGAATTAATTGATTTGACATTTTATCGATTTTATTTAATATTTTTGATGATTTAGTGTATTTATCGAGATTAGAATCAGGATAATATGTAAAATCTTGATTATCAGTTTGTGGAATTAGATTATTAGCAGGATTAAATGGATTATATGGTTTTTGTGGTGGAAGATCTGAGCCATCTAAAACTTGTGTAATATTTGGTTCATCAGTACCTAATTGAAATTGACTAAGTCCATCAACAAAAGGATTAGTTATATTAATATATGACTCTTCTGATTTTGTTTTAGAATTATCATAAGTTGTGTAAATTTTATATATCACTAAAATTATCAATAATACAAGTATAATTTTTATCATAATATTTATAAATATGAATGATAAATTATTTTTTGTTATATTATTTTTATAATATTTTTTAATTTAATAATATTCCATTCATAAATAAGGAATTGTTATATGTGATTAATTCTAATATATTTTTTTTATCATAATAAACTAAATAAAATCTATTGTCAGAAATAATATGTTTTCCAAAACCTTTAGCACCTTCAATATATTCATCACCAAAATAATTAATTAATTCAAATAATTCATCATAATTTGTTTCAATAATGATTTTATACTGATATTTTTTTTTACTATCAATTATATATTGAATGAAAACTTTTTGGTCTTTGTATTTTTCACCATTTAATATAATATCAACATTAAATTCATTTAAAAAATTTTTTTTTAACATTTGATTTAAATTTAATCTAAATTATATTGAGAAAATAATTTAAAAAAAAATAATTAAACTAACATATGAGATTTTTCAATTTCATATCCATCATATTGTGTATAAAAATCCCATATACCTTCAATATCATCATCACCATTAACCATATCCATACCTTCCATTTCTTCATTATCATTTTCAATTTGATTTTCTAATTCTTCTCTTAGTTCATCATCCAAGTTATCAATATTTTTAATTTCTTCTTGATTAGAATAATAATCAAGAGCATCCATCATAAAATCATTATTTTGTGTTTCAAGATAAAATTCAGATGTATATAAAATTTGATAAAAATAACTTAGTTGTTGATTAAATTTACTTATTTCATAAAATGTTGAATTAAATAAATTTGTTATTAATTCAATTATAAAATTCATAATATTTGTTTTAATATTTTTATTTTGATTATATTCTATTAATCTAATAATTTCATCAATAATATAATTTAATACAATATTTGATATATAATCATTTTTAAATATCAAATTGTAATTTATTTTTTCAGAAAATTTAGGAATGTCATTTTTATTTAACTTAATATTGTCAAATGATAAATACATGTTAATCATATTAATATATTTAAGAAAAATATGAGTTTTATTCATTTGTCTTGATTTACCAGTCTTATCATTTTTTTCATCTTTTTCATTTTTATTAGTTTTATCAATTTGTGTAATAATATTTTGTTCTATTTTTTTCATATAATTCATATATATAATATCTATTGGGTTATTAGCTGATTCAGAAACATATGTATTTGTTATTTGTTTATTTTGTTTATCATAAAAAGTTGCTTCATAAGTTATTACATTAACTTTGTAATTATTTTTAAATCTATTGATATATTTTTTTAATTCCATACCTAATTTTTTAATAATTTCAAATCTTCTAGTTGCTATTTTATTAATAAACTCTTCCATATTAAAATTTTTAAACTTGTTATTGTAATTGTCTTTAGATAATCCAATAATTTCGGGATAAAAATCTTTAATATTAATATTTTGTCTTGTAAATCCAATTAATATCAACATATTTTTTAATGAATAATTTATTTTAATTTTAAGATTAAAATTTTTTGTATCCTTATATTCTTTATTAATTTCTCTATATCCTAAAAATATTTTTTCTTCTAAATCATAAAATAATTCATATTTAGTATTTTTTTGCATAGTATATACAATTACATCTCTTTTATAATGCGAATGATTTTCAATAACTCTAAATTTATTTTCTTTTTCTAAAATTTTTATGGGAGAACTTAATTTAGCACCAGTATAATCGTGTTCAATAATATAAATATCATAATAAAGATTATATGTTTGATTTCCAATTAATATATCGATACCCATTAATTTTTGTATTTGTTCTAATAATATATTTATTGATTTAATAATATCATTTGAATTTTTTTCATATTTATAAACAATTTTATTAAATAAACTTGATATAGATGAAATTTCTTCATTAGACAAATTATTATGTTTATGGATTATTTCTGCTAAAATTGAATTATTATTTTTAATTTTGGTTTCTATAATATCATACAATTTAAATAATTCTTTATCAGTATATGTAATAGAACTTCCTTTGACATATCCACAATTAGAACAAATATTATTATTTGATTTTTTATCAAATTCAAACTTATGTAATTTTCCTGATTGACAATATTTTTGTGCTATTTTTCTCAAATATAAAATAACGTATCTTTCTCCAATGATTTTTTCACTATCAGGAACAAAATTTTTAGGATTAGCAACTTCATTACATCTAACACAAATTAAATTTTTACCTTTTGCTTTAAAATCATGAAATTCACCATTAACACAATTAGTTAAATTAGAAATAACATTCATTGGGACTAATTTTTTTCTATCATATAAAGGACAAACAAGTCTTTCTAAACAATATTTTTTACTATATTTAGAATAAAGATCATCATATATATAATTATTAAATATAGTTGATAAATCAGGTTTAATATTAAATTTAGAAGAATCAAAATAAACTTGTTTTTGTTGTTTAAATAAGCCATCAGATAAATACATTTTATCTAATTTTTTTGTTAAATTATAATCTTTGAATAATTCATTGAGTTTAAAATAATATTTATTTTGAAAAATTTCATACAAATATATTTTTTTAATTTTTTGTTTTTCAGCATCAACTTGTAGAATAGAATTTAAAATTTCAACTATTGTGTTAATAACTGATTTCTGTATAATTATAAAATTTTTTTTTCTGTCAATAACATTTGTTTCAGTTGAAATAGTATCAACCCAAATATTATATTTAGTAATAAAACAACTTATTATATAAATTACATAACATAGAATTGGATAATCTTTTATTGGTTTAAGATCATTTGATTTATTTGTTATAATATTAATATTTTCAAATAATGTATGTCCTATTTTTTTATAAATAAAATAACTACAAATTTTATCATTTGAAAGTGTTAAAATTAATGAATCAGTTAATTCTAATATTAAAAGAATTGAAATATATGAAATTATATTATTAAATTTAACTGATTTATAAAAATCTTTTTCTTTTGATGAATAAACGAATATATTATTTTCAAGTTCAAAAATATATAAATTTGAAATATTTTTATTTATACCACATAATTTTGTAAATTTATCACGATTTGATAAATATGATGTTTTTTTCAAATAATTATTATGTTCCATCACAATATCCAATGTGTCTTTAATAATATTTTTTCTTTTAGATCTATTTGTATAAGATGAACCAAAAAGTCCTTGAAATTTAATAATAGAACTAATACGATCAATTATTTTATCCAAACTTTTAATAGATGTTTTTAATTTTTCATATTCTGGAAAATCTTCTAAAGGAGCATCGACTTGAACTGAATATGTTACATATGATTGTGTTGAATTATCAAATGCTCCATCCAAAATATAACGTTTAATATTAATTGATGATTTACAACTTTTACAAACAAAATCTTGTGCTGGATTAATTTCTACATATTGTTGAATAAATTCATAAACTAAATCTGAATATCTAAGATCATTTTGTTTTTTTAATTCTCCAATCTTATCCCATGAAATAATATGCTGACATGTACCATTAATATGTTCATTAGTATCTGGAATATCTAATTCTAAATCTATATCAATTTTATCTTCATCATTTTTTTTATTTTTTTTATTGTTTTTATTATTTTCATTATTTTCAATAACTTTAGATAAAATTTTAAAATCTGGTTTAATTTTAACAACGGGAATTGATGGTGGTTTTGTGGGGGGAACTACTGGTAATTTAATAACATTACCATACAAACCTGGAAAATCATCTTCTTTATAATCATAAGTATCTAATACTTTTTTAGATTTAACATAATACATAAGATATTCAAGTTCATTAATGGTGATTGAATATTGAGGGTTATTAATATCTTCAAATTTATGTTGGATAGAATAAAAATCATCAATATATTCTGTTATTGATTTAGGATGACTAGCATTTACATCTTCGCGTATTAAATTTATCACACATTCCATAACCCAATCATATAAATATGCCGCTAAAATTTTAACAATATCATTTGGGTTCATATTTGGAGATATATCATAATATGGAACTGAATATTTTTGTTTCTTAAGATCAAATAACCAAAAATAATTTTTTTCCAATTTGGTTTTATCTTTGATATTTGGAAAATTAATATTTTTAATTTTATTTTCTAAAAGTACTTTCATTACTTGTAATGGATTATTTGTTTCATCAGAAATATTAACAAAACTATTCATATCAATACAATCAATAGAATCAGATGTATTAATTATGGCAAATCCAATAATATTTACAGTCATATTTTCAGATATAATTCTTGTTTGTAAAACATTGAATTTTTCTTTTCCAATATCATTAATAGAACAATTTCTTACTGCATCTGTTGTTGTATTGGGATTAAAATAAAATCCATTGGCACCAAAATCCTTAAATGAAATATATGGATATAATCTATAATTTATTAAATCACTTAATAAGTCAACATTTTCATTGTCAATTTTTATTATGTTTTTCATTTTTGAAATAATTTTTAAATCCTCATAAGTATTTGATAATACAACATTTTTACCTGCTAATGGAACATAAAATAATTTTTTTATTTCTGTTGGATTTTTATAATAATCCATAACAGTATTTATTTTATTTACAATGTATTTTATTTTTGTATCTTCTTTTTTTTTCTTATCAATATTACTTGTTAATTGTTTTTCATATTTTTCATTATCTTTATGATAAAGTAAAAAATCATCAACAATTGGTACAATTAAATGTGTATCTAATAATTTTTGTATTTTTAAGTCAAAATCTGTGAAATACTTTTTTGCTTCACTTATATTGTCTGAATAATTTTCATTAATCATATTATATATTGTTTCTGGCATACTTGTTTTAATTTCATATGGTTCTAAAATTGTTTCAATTGCATTATAATCAATAAAACTACTTTTTGGAACAACAACATCAATAAAAATAAATTCACCATTTGATGTTTCTGTTGTTTCAATAATATTAAATATTTCTTTTTTCTCTGCAGTTTTATATAAATTCAAATAAATCATAATTTTAATAATATTATGTTGTATGACAACTTTATTTTTATTAATTTCTTTTTTATATAATTCAATAATTTTATTTACATTATCTTCACCATATAATTTTAAAAATTCACTTAATTCATATGATTTTTTTTCATTTTGTTGTTTATCTTTTTTACTATTGGTTATAGTTTTTTCAATATATTCTATAAATTCATTTATTAAGGTTGTAGTTTTAATAATGTTTGAATTAGATTCAGTGTTAAAGAAATTATCTATTTTTAGTTTATAATTTGATTGAGTTCTTGAAAATTCAATAATGTTATTATTAAATGTAGCAATTTTTCCATTGTAATTTATTCCAATAAATAAAAATAAATAATAACAAATATATTTGAGAACAAGATTTTTTATTAAATTAACATTTGATGTTTTTGAAACAAAATTATTAATATCTTTTTCATTAATAAGTCCAGTACTATATTCAATTAACAAATTAATTTCTTTTTGATATTTGACAAAATTTGGTTCTTTAATTAATTTTGAATAATCTATAATTTCTTTAATTTTATTGTCAAGTACCCATAAATACATAAATTTATCTAAGGTTTTATCTAATATATCATCAATTTCAGATAAGTACATATTACAAATATAATATATTATATTGATAATAAAATTTTATAAAAAAACATTTAATTTTTATTTAATTTTTATTTAATTTTTATTTAATTTTTATTTAATTTTTATTTAATTTTTATCTAATTTTTATTTAATTTTTATTTAATTTTTATTTATTTGATAATTTTTTAACTTTTTTTTCTATACTATTATATATTTCAATTGTGTCATCAATTGCTTTAGAAAATACATCAATTATTTTATATTTTTTATCAATTACACAAGTTATAGTAATATTTTTTTCCATTTGATTTGGTGCATAAACTCCTGAAAATTCTACTTCTTTCATACCTTGTAAAATATAATTTAATGGACCACCACAAGTAAAATCTTCATTGGTAATTTCTAATTTTATAGAATTATTTTCTGTCACAATCATCTCATATTGTAAATTTACAATATTTTCTTTAATAATTTTTAATTTTTCAATAATTATATTAATTCCTCTTATCAATAATTCATATTCATCAAGTTGTCCATTTGATTCGATTGAAAATAAATATTGTTCGTTTTCTTTTAACTCTTTATAATATGAATTTGATGAATTAAATATTGAATTTAGTTCTCCTACAGCTAAAACTCCTTTCATAGAACATTCAAATTCCTCACCAACTCTTAATTCAATCAATGTTATTGGTTCTTTTCCTTTATACATATTTTTATTTTCAATTATATTATTATTTATACTTATTCTTAAATCATCTGTACTTACATATTTTATTTTTTCCAAACTATTATTTTTTGCATTAAGATAAAATTCAATATTAATATTGTCATCAGGATGTCTTTCTAATTTTGGATCAGCAAAATTAACATTTTTATAATATTTTAATGGAAGAAATTTAACATTTGTATCAATTCTCTTTATTGGTAATTGTGATAATCTTACTTCCATTGATGTATTATCATAAACAGAACTATTACGTAAAATTTTAATTTTACCTCTATCTAAAGCATAAATTGGTATTTGATCCATACATACTTTTCTTAATGAATTTATTATACTATGATGAGCATCTTTTCCAGATATATCTAAAGTTAAATAAGATGAGTCAAATTCATCAATTTCATATTTTACTTCTTTAATATTCAAATCCATCTATATAATTTATTATTATTATATATTGTTTAATTTATATATTTTTTTTATTTATCAATTTTTTTATTGAATTTTAAATTGATAAATAACTATAAATAATATGAAAATATTTAAATATTTTTTTACATTTAATATTTATACTATAATAATAATTAATGGCTCAACCAAATTTATTATTTTATATGGAAGGATGTAAAACTTGTAATTTTTTTATCACAACAGCACATAAAGCAAATATTTTAAAAAATTTTAAAATGATTTGTATTGATGGACAAAAAGATAAATTTAAGGCACAAGGATTAAAAAAAGTTCCTACAATCATTATTCCAAGTATTCATAAACAATTTGAGGGAAGTGATTGTCTTAAATGGCTTGATGAAATGATTAAATTATCATCTGCTGACGATAATTGGCAAATGAAAAATGAAGAACTATATATTCCAGATGTTGGAATTGTATCAAATCAACAAACAAATTATAATACCATTAGACCTCCACAACCTCCATCACAACCAGTTCATAATAGAATGAATCACCAAATATCTCAATTATCATCTCAAATATCTCAATTATCTCAATTATCTACTCAAATGTCTCAATCAAATAAATTAAATCAACCAAATCAATTTGAAGTTCCAAAAACAAATATAGTTAAAAGAACAGGATTAAATCCTGTCCAACCACCTAGTTCTATTAATTCATCTTGCAAAAATATTAAAATTATGAGTCAAAACACAAACCATTTAAATCAATTTAATCAACAAAATCAACAATCACAATCACAATCACAATCACAATCACAATTACAATCACAATTACAATCTAATATACCATCTGTTCGTCCAATAAATCAATTATTTGGATATCTTCAAAATGAAATGTCTGGATTTTCTGATGGATATGCATATATTAGTGTAGATAATCCATTGCCAAAATCATTCTTACCCCCAGATAAAGATATGGAAATATATACTGCTCCAGAAGGTGATAAGGTTGATAAAAAGAAACAAGAACAATTAATGAAATTGGCTGAAATGGAAAGAAATAATGAAAAAGAACAATATAAAAAATCAATCGATGAAATTAATAGACGTATAGCAATGGGAGAACACAATTTATTACCAAAATGGATTGGTGCAAATAAAGATTTATAATTTTTTTCAATTTATTAAATATTTTCATATATTAAAAATATTTGATTGTGAAAATGATTTTGTATCAAATTATGAAATAATAAAACAAATGATGAATACCATAAAAATTTAAATATTTAAATTTAAAATATTGATAATATATTTAATTATATTTAATGGAAACAAATCCAATTGATACAAATCTTATAACTAAATATGATTATTTGATGGAAACTTATATTAATACAATAATACAATTAATTGATACATCATATTCAATGAGAATTCTTCCTCTTAAAGTAATGTTTGGACTTTCTTGGATTAAAAACTATATTCAATCAAATAGATTTGAAGTATTAGAAAATGGAATAAATTATTTATTAGAAAATAAAAATACGGTATTGAATTTTTCTATAGAAAACTTAGATGAATTAGATGAAGATTTTGATGATAATGTAAGTATTAAAAGTTGTATTTCAAATATTAAACAAAATAAATCTAATATTGTAAATTCATCTAATATTATTACAGATTCAGATGATATGTTAAATTTAATAATAGAAATTAAAAATAACACAAAAAAATTATGTGTGGAAGATATAATGATTATTAAAAGTTATTTTGAATTATTAATTATTATTTTAGAAAAAATACAAAATTTATTCAATTAATTTATTTTTTTTAATTTTAATTTGATATAAATCTATTTAAAATTATCACAATTTAAGATAATATTATCAAATTATGGATCAAACACAATCAGCATCTGATTACAAAGATTACTTTAGAAATAAATTTGTGTCAATTTTTAGCGAATTGCTTGACATGAGTATTGATTTACTTCCAACAGAATCCGAAGACATTTCTAATTTATTAAAAATTAAAAATTTTGGGGAAAAATTAAATTTTGATAAAGTAATAACTAAAATGGCTTCTAATACAAGATTATTTGAAATTACTAATCTATTAATAAAAAATACATCAGAAGATGAAACATATTATAATTTTTTAAAAAATAAAGAAAAATATTGGACTATTTTACCAACATTTAATATTAATACTATATTATTACAAATTTCTAATAGACAAGCACATATTGTATTATTGAATAAAGTTAGTGATTTACATGTGTGTGCTAAAACTTATGAAAAAGTAATTGAACAAATTACTACTTGTGAATCAGATGGTAAAGAATTTAATCCATTTGAATCAATTGGAAATGTAAATTCAAATATTGATGTTAATAGTTTATTTGAAGGTGTTGAAGTTAAAAATATTTCAGCATATGATATGATTATGAGTACATTAATTAATCAAGAAACAAATAATAAAATGGATGAATATATGAATAATATTAAAGAATCTGATGTCAATGAAGCTGCAGCAAAATTAACAGATGTATTAGAAAGTGATAATTTTCAAGGAAATAAAAAAACATCTCAACTTTTATCAAATATGTTAGCTAATATTAAAGATGAAGTTATTGGATTAAAAAATAACTCAAATGGAGCAAATATGCATGGAAAACAAGGAGTAGAACAATTGTTGGGTATAGCTCAAAAAGTTGCAGGAAATATGATGGGACAAATTCAAGGTAGTGATGTTAGTGTATTAGAAATTTGGGATGCTACATCAAGTTTAGCAAAAAATACAGTAAAATCAGATGCTCTTAATATTGTTGATAATTTAATCAGATCAAATATTATGCAAAATGCAAATGCTAAATATAATAAAATGAACCAGCAAAACCAGCAAAATCAACAAATGACAAATATTTCAGAAGAAAATCTAGAAGAAATTTCTAAAAAATCAAAAAGATCCAGAAAGATCCAGAAAAAATAAAAAAGAATAATTTTTTTTAAATAATTTAATATATATTAAACTATTTAAAAAATTAATATGATAATAAAATCATAGTATATCTAGATATGTCAAAAAATATTTACAGAGTTAATAAAAAAACTGATTTAGATGAAATTATGAAAAATAATATGTATAAGCCAATATGTATTTGTTTTTTATCCAAATCAAAAAATCAAGATATATATAATGATTTAAGTTCAACTATTCTAACTATATCAAAAATAAATACTTATTCTATGAATATTATTATTGATTTTGATAATTTTACAGATGATTTTAATGGAGAAGTCGGATATTTTGATTCAATTAAAAATAATATACCATATTTTATGGCTTTTTTTAAAGGAAAAATTATGACAACTTGTGATAATACTGAAAATTTTATTCCAATTGTAACAAATCATCTCGAACAAATTCATTCTACATATTTAAACAAAATTATATCTATATTTGATAATCCTAATCCAATTCATACTCATAATCAAATTCAAAACAAAAATTTAGAACAAACACAAAATTCAAATTTTAATAATGATGGTAATCAACAAAAAAAAATTATTAATATTAACAATAATGAACTTGAAAATGAAATTAAAAATGAACTTGAAAATGAAATAAATTATGAAACAAGTGAAAATGAAAATGAAAATGAAAATGAAAATGAAAATGGAAATGAAAATGAAAATGAAAATGAAAGTGAAGAACCAAATGTTAAGATAAAAAATAAAATTAAAAAAAAATCAAAAAAAGTATTAAAAAAAACATCAAAAAAAATATTTGAAAAAAATATAGAAGATAATCAAAGTATTCAATCATATAAATCAAATGATACAATGGAAATAGAAAAACAAAAAGAAAAACTTAAAAAATTAAAACAATTAAAGGAATTACAAAATATGCTGAATCAATAATTAACAATTAAATTTAATGAAAAAATTTTTATATATTAGTTTTAATATATAGAAAAATAATAATGGATGAAAAATTTTGGATAGAAGATCCTAATATTATATATAAAAATTATTATATAATAATTCCAACACAAAATATGAATAGAATTACCCAGTTAAATACAGTAACAAGATTTTTAATGTATTTTATAATATTATGCATATTATTTGGTTCAGAACAAACAATAATAATTTATTTGTTGATTGGAATAATTTTAATTATTATTTTTTATTACATTTATATATCTGATCCAAAAGGTATTCAACAAGATTTAATTTCAGAAGCAGAAAAATCTGAAAAATTTTTTACAAATAATGAAGATGAAGAAAATGAATCTTGTTCTAATTGTCAAGAAAATTTTGAATTAAATAAACCAATGGTATCTCTTTATGATAGTGTGAAAAATCAAGTTTTTAAAGGTAATGCTAAACCTAATATAGATTTTGAAGTTGAATCAGGATATATTGATTCAGATGGAAATTATAAATTAGGACCAAATTATTCAGATATAAATTATTCAGATTATGTGAAAAAACAAAAGAAGAATAAACAAAAAAAAGTGATTTGGGAAAAAGATCAACTTTATCACAAAGATACTTGTAGACAGCCAACAGTTCAAAATCCATTTGCCAATATAGTATTTTCAGATTATTTGGATGCAAACAATTTAGCCGAACCTTGTAATGCTGATGATCCAGAAGTTTCAAATCAAATGCAAAATTTATATAATAGTTCCATTTACAGAAATTTATCAGATGTTTGGGAAAGAGAAAATTCACAAAGAATGTTTTATACTACACCAATACAAACTATTCCAAATAATCAAACTGATTTTGCCAACTGGTTATATAAAACAGGTCCATCTTGTAAAGAAAATACAGAATATTGCACTTATTATCAAGATCCCACAATGGTTTCAGACAGATATTGATAAATGTTAAAAATTAATAATAATATTTTATTTTATCATCTAGATTAAATTCTCTAAATACTTTATTTATAGTGATAAATTTATCAAAACCAACTTCTAAATTGATAGGAACAAATTTTTTTCTCAAAGTATAATATGACACTTTTGGAAGTAATTTACCCCCAAACCAATACATTCTCATCCAGTTAAGATGAAAACAAACATCAAGTTCATAATCAAACCAAATCCCTATTTTATAATATTCGTCAAATAATTTTAATTTATCATCTCTTACAGATTTATCTAAATTTGTATTATCATCAATAATAAAATCATAATTCACAGATGCTTTTTTAATCAACATTCGGGATTGGACTTTTTCTATTACATCATCATTATTTGAATAATGAAATTGTGGAAAACGTTTAATTAATTCTTTTCTTAAAAACGATTTACCACTTGCTGGAAGTCCAATTGTAATAATAATAATTTTTTTATGTTCTCTAATTACTTTATCAAGTTCATCAAATATTTTTGTTTGTTCTGTTTGAAAAAAATAATTTATTACTGGATAAGTTATGTTTCCAGATTTTCCATCATCTGCTAGAGAACCAAAATTAAAAAATATTTCCGGAGTTTTAAACTTTAATTTATTATTTAGCGCATATTTAACATCTGTATCTGAAAAATCTTTTTCTCTTCCAAAGGCATCACCAATATAATAAATTTTTTTGTTTGTATTTAATTTATCCCAATCAATAGATTTATAATATTCACGAATATATTCATATGAACCAGGAAGAGGTTTTCTATACCGATCATCTGCCATAGAAGCAAAAACAAAATCAATTTTTAATTCATTACCAATTTGTTCTAATTTATATTCCCAATCTTTTTTTTGTTCCTCTGTTTTTATTCCCTTTTGATTAGATACAATACCAACTAAACATTTTGATATATTAGCTAGTTTTGTTTTTACATTGGGATTTAGAAGAATCCAATCATTTTTATCTACGGGAAATTTTTTACCTGATTTTGTTTTTATCAATGTATAATCTAAATCAAACATATATACATTTTTTATATAGGAAGTATCTATTAGTTTATTATTTTCATTATATCCAAAAATAAAACTTTTTTCTTCAATCCATTTAAAAACCATAATATAATATATTGATATATAGTTAATAATTATATGTTTTTATGATTTTTTTCAATATTTTTAATATTTTTATGAAATATTTATAATTACATTATCTATAATTTAAAAAAATAAAATTATATGGCCTGATGAACTATCTCAAAATTTGTTTATAACTTAGATGATAAATTTATTAAATAACAATTTGTGATTATTTTTGCATAATTATTTTCATTAACTAATTCTTTTGAATTCAAAATCATATTACTTTTCTTAATATCTACAATTAAATTCAAAATATTTATCAATAATATATTTTTAAAATTTAATATTATTTTTAACAGCATAAAAGTATATATATTGTGTAAAAATTGAAAAAATAAAATAAACAATAGTTATTTTAACATATAAAGATGGAATTTAACATAGATTATTTAGATTACTGTAATTTTGTAAAAAAATTAGATGATTCGTTAAAAGAACAATTTGGTGATGATCCTTCATCATGTTGGTTATTTGCTTATTATTTTCATTCCAAATACAATTTACCAATTTTAGACAATGAACCAATATATAAAAATAACTTTGATTTAACAAACATTACATTAAATAATGGAATATACAGTTTTTTCACTGAAAACAAAACAGAATTTCATCATTTTGTGATAATCGTTGTTGATGATACAATAAAATTATTTTCAACATATGGTGGTCAATTAGGTATGATAAGAATAATACATACAAAAGAACAATTCATAAATTTACTAAAAAAAATATATTTAAACGATAAAATACATTTAAATGATAAAATATCATATTATAAAAATTTATATGGAATAAGCGTTAGAGTAGATACATTAGATATATCTAATTATAATTTTTCATACAGTTATTCTTGTAAAATTTAAACAGATTCATATTCACCATCAGAATCATAAACTGATTCATTATCAGATTCAAAAAGTTGAGAAGGATTTGCACTCATTTTACCTTTAGTAGCCATTATAGATAATCTCATACCAGAAGGCATATTATTAGAGCCTCTTTTAGTTTGTGATCTGGCTTTATCTTGAGGTTCCATCATATAAGGTCTAACTTTTTCTTCAATCCATTTAAAAACCATATTATATTTATCTATATTTATATAAATTTAACTTTATGTGAATATTTCAACATTTATTTATTAAGATTTGGATGAACATTATCCTTAAATTTACTTATTAGTTTATCGAATAATTTGATGTTGTTTTTAACACTTGATAAAGTTAAAGCTGTATGTTGTGTTTTTGTGTTTAAATGTGTAGGTATACATGATAAATTCATTTTATCAATAACATTAAAAATAAATTCATTTGGATAATCATATTTTATTAAAGTCCATAAAAATGTTTTATCATCGACAATATAAGTAAAATAATTGAATTTATATGTCATATATTGATAATTAAATAATCGTTCAACTAATTCAAAATTTTTATTATTTCCACAATAATTTACAATTTTGTCTAAATAATATTTTTTTTTTTCAGGTAATTTAACATTTTTTTTTGTTTTTTTATTTTTTTTTTGATTTAATTCTTTATTTGAAATTAATTCAACATTGTCAATTTGTGTAAAATTATCATATTTTAATTTAACTAGAAAATCCAAAACATTAGCAATAAATTTATTTTCTATTAAATTTACAATTTCAATATAATTTTTTTCACATGCAAACTCAAATGATTCAATGATTTTATTAAATTCAGTAATATCATCAATTGAATTAAATTTAAAATATTCATCAATTAAATATTTAACCATATCTAAATTGTTTGTTTTGCAAGCATTCATAAAATAATCATTTAAAAAATTTTCAACTGAATTGATATTTTGTTTTAATTTTAATTTATTTATTTGTTTAAGATCATTTGAATTTATCAAATGATCATTCAACAAATCTAAATTTTCTTCAACAAAATTTTTGTCAATTTTATATATTTCATCACAATTATATTTTATTAAAGATTGTTTAAATGTATAATTATAATTAATTTTGTCTTTAAATTTTTCAATACACAACATCAAAATATTTTTTAGTTTATTTTGAATTATTATAAAACCATTATCACTATAATGTTCTAAATATTTAAAAATTAATGAAAAAAAAGTATAATAATCAGATGAAGAAAATGGTGTGTGTTTATATCTAAAATTAAAATCTATTTTATCAGTTACTTGATTTAATAATATTTTTTCAATAAATTCAAAATTTTCATTGCATAGAGCCTCAAATAATATATTTGATATATAATATGATACTTTCATTGATTTGATTGGTTCAATATGTTCAAAAAAATCATCCTTCCATATTAAATTAAATATTACATTTTGTTCATTTTTATAATATGATCTTAATGAATTTATCACAATTAAATTTAAATCACATTCATTGAGAACAAAATTGAGATAATTTTCTCCCAATTGATTTACAACATATTTTGTTAATTTTAAACATTTTTCATATTTATGATCATCAATTATATTTGCTAATATACATTCGAATAAATTTAGTTTTGTTTCAATATTTTCACAATAAATTTTAATTTTTGCCAATTCATAAAAACATTTATTTTCAGTTAAATTAATTAAATGATTTATGATACTATTGAAATATTCATCTTTATAATCATATATTAAAATTAAATATATATAGTTTGTACCATTTATTTCTAAATTATAATCAATATTTTTTGTTTTTAATATCATTTTAACAATATATTCACGATTTATTCTACATTTATCAAATCCATACTTATTGCGATGGTATGTTATTATATTTAAAAATGACCAATGTTCTATAAAATTTTCATATTTTGGTTTATATGTATATTTTTTTTTCATAATTAAATTTAAATAATCATCATTACAATATGTAATTAATACATCCAAAAAAAGTTCTGTTGTAATTAAATTATTAAATTTGAGAATATATTCAAAAATTTTTTCTTCATTTGATTCAATTATTTTAACTATAATTTGAGGATTGATGATTTTTAACAATACATTAATTATACAATCATATTCTCTGTTTATTTCATTCATAAATTTTGTTTCTAGTATTTTATAATTTTTGGAATGCGTGATACAATAATCAATTAATGATTTTACATATTCATTATGATTACTACAAGAATTAATTAATTTTTCAATATATTTAGTATCCATATTGATAATTTTTATTATAATAAATATAATTGATTATAATCAAATTTCAATTTTTACAATTATATATAATCTAAAAATAATTTTATATAAAAATGTTAAAATTAATTTTAATAAAAATGTTTGGAGATAATATAAAAAATTTAAAATAATATATAATTTTAAACAGATTCATATTCACCATCAGAATCATAAACTGATTCATTATCAGATTCAAAAAGTTGAGAAGGATTTGCACTCATTTTACCTTTAGTAGCCATCATAGGTAATCTCATACCAGAAGGCATACTATTAGTACTTCTTTTAGTTTGTAATCTGGCTTCACCTTGAGGTTCCATCATTCCATTCATATTATTGTGTCCAAACATCATGTGTTGTGATTCTTCACCCATTCTCAAATTGTTGTTCATTAAACCTTCTGGAGCAATAGGAACTCTTTGGTCTAAATCATAGCCCATTCTTGGAAATGGAACTCCTTGAGGAACAGGTTTAGAAGTAGGTGCAGAATTATAAACATCCATCATATAAGGTCTAACTTTTTCTTCTTCTCCATTATAAAGTGGTTTATTAGCACAAGCATTCATAAACATAAAAACATTTTGAGGATCAGCATTATTTCCTAAAATTGCTTTATTTCCTTGTGTCCATTGTTCAAATGTATCAACATCATCAGCTTTTCTATAATCATTTTTAGTCAAACAAATATTTCCAGGATTAGGAACAGTATATCCAGGATTATTTTGAATTGGGATATTGTTATAAACAATAGGACAAAGAGAAGGAGAAAGAACTCTTGGTGCATTTGGATCAAAAGTGCTTACACAATTGGGACCAGTTTTGCAGTTAGGATTGTATTTATATCCATCACATTTTGTAAGAGGACGAGTAATATTCCATAAATCAGATTCAATATCAACAATTTCCCTATCTTGTTTAAACCAAGCTTTTTTATCAATACATTTGTTGCAATTTTCAACTGCACCAAAATATAAATCATATTGAAGAGGATCAACAGATTGTTGTAATGCTTGAGCATAAGCACAGCAATCATAAATTTGTCTATTAGATGCTCCTTGTGTTGAATAACTCATTATATATATATCTAATATATATATAAAAAAAATATTGAATAATTTATTATTGTTTAATTTTTTTATATATTATTTTTTATATAATGAGTAAAAAATATAAAATTATTAATTCTAATATAGATACTAATACTTCCAATGAATGTACAATTTTTTATTTACTGTATATAGTTTTATTTTTTGTAATTATTTTTATAATTTATAAAATTATATTTTATTTTAGTTCTCCAAAAGAAGGTTTTGCAAATGTATCTACATCTATTGAAAATTCTACCACAACAAAATCATCTCAACAGATAATGAATGAATTAAAACAAAAAAATGATGAACTATCAAAAATGAAAGACACATTACAAAATAAATTGTTCCAACAATCTCAAGCAATTTATATAAATCAACATTTTAATAAAGTTGATCCATCATCATTCAACGATCAATTATCTTATTTATTGATTGAATTTGCTGATACAAAATTTCCAGAATTAGATATGGATAAAAAAAAAGTTATTAATACACAAACCGAATTAGATACAGTTCTTGCAGAAGCAGCAAATATGAAAAATATATACCAACCTGGAGATATTGTGACAGCAAATTCTACTTTCAATATTAGTAAAGATGATATTTGCTACAGACAAAATAACAAATTAATTAAACCAACACCAGATTTTATTTCTAAATATCCTAATTGTATGGTATGTGAAGTTGAAAATGAAGATGATAATATAGATTTAACAAATACTTCTGGATGGCAACATACCAAAACTAATATTTCAAAAGTTTGTTTATATGATCCCAAAGCAAAACCAAATTCAGGTATTCCTAATTTAACACAATGTAAAACTTTCTGTAATATTGGAACTAATAAACCTAAAGTTGATACTACAACATCTAAAATATCAGAATCAAAAGTATCAATTCCAAAAGTATAGAACAATAACAATCTGTTTATTTAATGATAAATTGTTATATTTATTGGTAGATTTATCAGACTCTAGATTTCTTGAAATAAATAAATAATTATTATGTATATGAAGAAATTATGTTAATGAATTTATTACACATAATTCAACAACATTTATACTCAAAGAAATTCCTGCACCTACTGGACCACCCAAAATAAAACCCACAATACAACTTGCTGTAATTCTAGTTGTTATTATTACATCTTTTTTTTCAATTGGACTTCCAAATATTTCCATGATTACAATTTATATATATATGTATATTATTTTTTTGTATTTTCAATTTTTTATATAAAATTAAGCATCATATATATTAAATTTAACACTTTTATCAATATGTGTAAAATAAAAAAAGTATATATATAACAATATTATTTAAAAAAGTATATATATAAAAATAATTATTAAATTTTAACTGATACTTAGAAAATAATAAATATTGTTTAAACGCATTAAAAAATAAAAATATTATTATTAATTTAATTTTTATTTAAATCATTAGAATTTTTATTTTTAAATGCTTCAATTAAAGTAATAAATATGTAATATGAAACATAATATTGTATATACCATTTTGAATGAGGTGTTTTAGAAATTCTTTCATTAAAGATATCTTTAATTACATTTACTTTGATTAAAAATGACTTGCTTATTTAAAGTAAAGTATTTTTATTTATTATTCCATAAACAACATCATTCAATATTATAGTAAGTCTCTCCGAGTGCCAGAAAATAAACTAAGTTTATTTTCTTGGGCGTCCAGTTTAAAATTGTGGTTGTTGATTATTAACTTTTTAAACTAAACTTACTACACCCTACACGCGCACAGGGGGTGTAAATGGCCTGTTAAGGCTTTTCTGCTTTATATGATGTTGATTACACCATTACAGATTTTTGTTCCCATTACATAAGCAATAGGTTTTTTATTGTTTAAAATATAAGAAGAGACTATTATACACATATTTTTTACTGCATTTAAATCTCTATTTATATATTTCACACACTTTGAACTTGTTTTACAAGTCAAAATTTTATGCATTTTTTATCTTTCATTTTTTCATTGTATTTTTTTACATTTTTTCTTTCAGTTTTTCTAAATTATAAATTTCTTTTATACTCATTTTTTTATTATCCACTTTTTTTATTAAATTTTCACATTTTAATTCGGTTTTATTTTCTATTATTGAGGTTCTAAATTCATTTAGTCCTAATGTTAAAAAATTTCTTTTTAATAATTCTTCATTCTTTTTATTTGGGGATGATATACTTTTTATTTCACTTTTATTCATATTCCAATAATCTTTTTATTGTTATATTTAAATTTAGTTTTAAAAGTGTCAAAATTAAAAGTTTTTGTGTTGAAATCAAAATATTTATTAATCCAATTGTATAAAGTATTAATATGTATATTAAAAGTAGTTTGAATATATTTAATTCTTTTTTTACCTAAAATATCATCATCCTTAAGTGATAATGTAAATAAATACAATTTTAAACTAAACTTACTATAATTTAATACCATTTATTAAAATACTTTTATTGGTTTTAACATTATTTCTTTATTAGTATTATTAAAACTATTATTTAAAAGTGTTCACACTGTATAAATTATTTTTCTTGTTTAAAAAATCTATGAAATAACATTTGTCGTTTGTCAATAAAATATTCATAATTTCCTGAAATTAATTTATTATCCTTTAATATTTTTCCACGAAAATATAAACATAAAGCAGTATTTTTTTTATCATTAATTTCTTTATATGAACACTTTATATTATCATTATTATGTAAATATGTATCATATATTATCATATCTATTATAAAAGGAAAAATATGATAATCATCAAGTTTATTTTCAATACATATATTATAACCATAATTCATAAATATTTTTGGAATTTTTTTGCCATTTTTTATATTTTTATATAATATTGCTATCAATTTATCATTTTTTACAATGTTGATTTTATTTGATTGTAAATATACTTGCAATTTCATATCATTAATCATAAATTGTTTAATTGTTTCATAATTTGATAAAATATATGGATATGATAAATTTGATAAAAATGTTTCATAATTAATATTTGATTTAATTATATATTTTTTAAATTTAGTTATTGCAATTTTTGTTAAATCATAATTATCATCATTATCATCATCATCATCATCATCATTATTATTATTGTTATTGTTATTAATATTATTAATAATATTATGGGTTGTTATATATTTTTTATTTGTGTCATGTGATTTTGTTGATTTTGTTGATTTTGTTGATTTTGTTGATTTAAACGATTTTGATAAATTACATAATATATTCAAATCATCATAAATATTTAAATCATCTTCTAAATCATCTTCTAAATCATCTTCTAAATCATCTTCTAAATCATCTTCTGAATCATCTTCTGAATCATCTTTTGAATCATCTTCTGAATCATCTTCTGAATCATCTTCTGAATCAAATCTTATTTGATTAAACACAATATCATTTTTGATAATAAATTTAGTATAAAGTTCATTCAATTCATCAATCATCGTTTTGATATTATTTGTGTCATGATCATTTGAAAAAAATTTTTGTTTAATATCATCAATTATTTCAATACTATATGAATTATTTAACAAATTCATAATTATTTGTGATAATGAACTTGCATTGTTAATTGATATTTTATTATAATTTACAATGAGTAAAATACATTTTTCAACAAGTGAAAATGTTGTATTATTATATGATTCATAAATAATAATATTTGTTTCAATGTCATTTTTTTCTCTAATGAAAAAAGATTTTTTGTGTAAATTATAAGAACTTTCAGTTGCTATTTTTAATAAAACCAATAAAATAATTTTTAGAGTTTTAAATAATGAATCACATTCAAAATGATAATAATAACCAAAATAATTTTTTATTATTCCATTTAATTTGGCAATAGTTATGTTAATATTGTTATTGTCAATTTTATGTAAAGGATTAATTAAATTTAAAATAATGTCTGAACAAATTAACTTTTTTCCTTTTAAATATATTTTATGTATTTTTTTGTCATTATTATTTATTTTTGTAAATTCAAGTAAATATTTTAATATATCAAAATTATTAAGTTCCATGGCTAATTCAATACATTTATATTTATCTTTAACATTAAAATTATCTATTAGTTGTTGATTTGATTTTTCAATGATTATTTTAACAATATCCAATCTATCATAATTAATTGCACTAATTAAATATTTGCCTATCTCATTGATATATTCAGATAAAAAATTAATAATATTATTAGAAGAATATTGTATAGCCAATAAAATTGAATCCATATTATTATTACTTAAATGATACAAATCAATTTTCAAATCTATAAAATATTTTAGTAAATTAATTCTATCTTGATCATTGATAATTGAATTTAATATAAGACTGTCAATAAGTGTTCTATTAGTATTATCTTTTGAGTTTTTTAATTCTGGATATTCAAATAATAAAGTTTTCACATTATCAATATAATTATTGTACACAAGAATATTTATAAAAGAATTATTTTTTAATATAATATCAATGTGATTTAAAATTAAATATTCAACAATTTCAGTATTTTTTAATTTGCAAAAATTATTAATCATTAAATCATCTTCATAAATATAAATAAGTATATTTGGTAAATATTTAATAATTTCAATTAAATATGTATTTATTTTTTTTTCACAAAATATTAATATTTTTTTTACAATATTACAAACATTATCATCATGATCAAATAATATATTTAATGTATTATGTTGTGAACTATCTTTAATATTTTGCAAAAGCATTTGCAATATTTTAAAATATTGTTCATCATGTTTAATATTATCTTTTTTTTCTTGTTCTAAAATAATATCAAATAAATATTCAATTGTTGTCATATCATTAAAATAAGGCATACAATATATTAATATTTCAGTTTGTAATAAAATATCCAAACATTCAATATATTTATTTTTAATAGCACACATAATTGGTGTGAAACCATTTATACATTGATATATATTTATTCCTTTTTGTTGAATATATTTTTTAAGTAATTCAGGATTATTTAAATCAACACAAGTATTTATAATATTGTAATGAGGTGTATGAATTATTAAATTTGGAACTAATTCATTTAACAAATCATTTTGTCCATATTTTAATGCACAATCAATAAATGAAATTTCATTATTTAATTTTTTATGTGGTTTAAATTTGAATTTTTTTATATAATATTTAATAATTGCATCTTTTGAAGAATTATCATTTTTAAATAGTTCAATAATTAATTCTTCAAATTTATTTTGTTTTAATGTTTTATAATTGTTGATGTTTTGCATATTTATTTAATCATATATTTATTATTGTTTAATTTTCAATTTTTTTTAAAATTATTATATTAATATATTTACCTTTGCGTATAATACTTTTTATTTTTATAAAAAGTATTATTATAAATTAAATGAAAAAAAATATTAATGATTTAATTGTTAATTCTATATTCCCGCAAATATTAAAATAAATCATAAATTGCTTTTTAATTCATATCAATTTAAAACAA
>Ga0172367_10001935_pt1 | contig 29237 bp, 27 predicted proteins | sample Lak10m_FD_114542 | JGI IMG/M metagenome (GOLD analysis project Ga0172367, IMG submission 114542) | Freshwater microbial communities from Kabuno Bay, South-Kivu, Congo - kab_022012_10m | ecosystem: Environmental > Aquatic > Freshwater > Lake | place: Democratic Republic of the Congo: South-Kivu...
GGTAGCTAAATACGGAAGAGATAATCGCTGAAAGCATCTAAGCGAGAAACTCACCTCAAAACTAGTTCTTCCTATAGAGCCGTCGTAGACTACGACGTTGATAGGACGGGTGTGGAAGCGTGGCAACACGTTAAGCTTACCGTTACTAATAGCTCAATTGGCTTGATTTATGCACTGAAAAAATTTTTAGATACAAATTACAATGTTTAAAGATTTTACAAATTTTTGATACATTTCTCTAAATATTTATTAATTCTAATTTTTTAGTTTATTTTAATAATGATAATTCAAAAAATTACAAAAAAAGATTCATTAGACATTTGGCAATGGAGGAACGATAAAAAGTCAATTTTTTTTTCAAAAAATAAAAAAAAAATTACTTTAGACGTTCATAATACATGGTTTGAAAAAAATTTAAAAAATAAAAAAATAAAGTTTTATATAGGCTGCATAGTTAACAAAAAACTAAAAAAAAAGGTTGGGGTTGTTAGATTTGATATTAAAAAAAAATATGCTTTAGTTTCTATAAATTTAAATCCAGTGATGAGAGGTAAAAGATTATCTTATATTTTGCTTGCAGGAGCAATAAAAAAATTTTTAAAATTTAATAAAATAAAATTAAATGCTGAAATAAAAAAAAAAAACTTAGCTAGTATAAATTGTTTTTTAAAAAATGGGTTTTATTTCTTAAAATCAAAAAATAATTATAATTTTTACCAAAAATCTTCAGGTTAATTTTTTAACAAGCTTGCCTATCCTCTTGTCATCTGAATATATTTTGGACATAACTTTAGCTGTTGCCTTGGGATTGTTTTTGAAGGCTATTCGAAGAATATTCATCCAATTAACATTGTTATTTTTTCTTATATTTTCGATTTGAGAAATAATTTTTAGATAATTTTTACTTTTATTTTTTTTTTTCATATACTTTTTGATCTTAATATTTTATTTTGATTCAATAATAGAAAGTATAACTTGATATCTAAAAATCCATTAAAAAAAATACCTCTTTTTGTTGCAGAAATATCTGCAAATCATAACGGATCTTTATTTCACGCTAAAAAATTAATAAAAATTGCAAAAAAATACGGTGCAGATGCTGTAAAGCTTCAAAGTTACACTCCTGGCACAATTACAATTAACAGCAAAAGAAATGAATTCTTTATAAAAAAAGGCCTGTGGAAAGGCAAAACATTATGGGATTTGTATAAAAAAGCTCAGACCCCATTTGAATGGCATAAAGAATTATTTGATTATGCCATAAAATTAAAAATTACTTGCTTTAGCACTCCGTTTGATGAATCTGCCCTTGATCTTTTAGAAAGTCTAAATTGCCCATTTTATAAAGTTGCTTCATTTGAAATGAATCACATTCCTTTAATCAAAAGAATAGCCCAAACTAAAAAACCAATAATTATTTCAACAGGCATGGCCAATCTCAAGGAAATTGATTTAGCTTATAAAACTGCAAAAAATAACGGAGCAAAAGAAATAATACTTTTGTATTGTGTTAGTAATTATCCTTCAAAGATTTCAGATTTTAATTTCAATAATATTAAGATTTTAAAAGAAAGATATAATTGCAAAGTTGGTTTTTCAGATCATTCAACAGACAATAAAGTTGTTGCAGCTGCAATTGCGGCAGGCGCAGAAATTGTTGAGAAACATATAGCGCTAGAAAAACAAAAAACAGGCTTTGATCTTGCGTTTTCTTTAAAGGGAAAAGAAATTAAAAATTACGTGAAAGTTATTAAAGATACCTCTTTAATGATGGGTAAGGAATATTTTTTTAGAAATAAAAGTGAAAATCATAGTTTGCAATTTAGGAGATCCATTTATGCAGTTTCTGACATTAAAAAAGGAGAAAAATTTACTAAAAAAAATATAAGGGTTATTAGACCGGGATTTGGAATTCAGCCATTATATTTTGAAAAATTGATAAATAAAAAATCTCCAACTGACATAAAGCGTGAAACACCATTAAAGAAGTCATTATTAAAAAAATTAAGAATTTTTATATGAAAACTATTCCTTATGGCCGTCAGCATGTAGATAGTCAGGATATCAGACTTGTTTCTAAAGCTTTAAAAGAAGATTTAATTACAACAGGAAAGTACGTAAAAAAATTTGAGAATAAAATTTCAAAATTTTTAAAAGTAAAATATGCCGCATCTTGCAATAGCGGAACAGCCGCTCTTCATTTAGCTTTAATGGCGATAGGTCTCGAAAAGGATGATGTGGTAATTATGCCGGCTATAAATTTCATAGCAGTTTACAATATGGCAAGATTAATGAACGCTAAGATTTTTTTAGCAGATGTTGATCCTTTAACGGGGCAGATGACTTTAAAAACATTATCGGACTGTATTAAGAATAATAAATTAAAAAGGATTAAAGCAATAGTGACAATGTATTTAGGAGGATACCCAGAAAATGTTATTGAATTCTATAATATAAAAAAAAAATTTAATTGTTATTTCATAGAAGACGCCTGCCATGCTTTGGGATCAAAATATTTATTTAATAAAAAATTTTTACCCATCGGATCTTGCAAGCATTCTGATATTTCTACATTTTCTTTGCACCCGGTTAAGACAATTACTTCTGGAGAAGGAGGCTTGGTAACAACAAATAACAAACTTTTTTATAATAGAATTGTTTCATTAAGATCACACGGTATTAATAAAGATAAAAATTTTCATTGGAAATATAATTTAAGTGAAACTGGTTTTAATTATAGGCTTAGCGATATGAATTGCGCTCTTGGTTTGGGGCAGTTAAAAAAGATAAATAAATTTATAAATTATAGAAAAAAAGTATTTAATTTTTATAGTAGTGAATTAAAAAAGATTGTTAATACCATTGTTCTTCCTTCATATAAAATAAGCAAACCATCTTACCATTTATTTTTGATATCAATAAATTTTGCAAAAATAAGATCTACTAAGGATAAACTTTTAAAGTTTTTAAGAAAAAATAATATACTTTGCCAGTATCATTATATTCCGATCTATAAATTTAAAATGTTTAATAAAAAAATAAACTTAAACTTTTATAGGGGAGCAGAGTTTTATTACAAAAATACTATAAGTTTACCTATTTTTTATGGGTTAAATATTAGTTTCCAAAGAATAGTAATAAATAAAATTAAACTTTTTTTAAATAAATAGCTTCATGAAATTAGTTATAGGTTCCGCCCAGTTAGGAATGAATTATGGTTTATTTAATAATAAAAAAATAAGTGTAAAAGAATTTAAAAAAATAGAAAAGTTAGTTCTTAAATCAAAAATAAATTTTATTGATACAGCAACAAGCTATGGCTTGAGTGAAAAAATTATTGGTAATAGTAAATTAAAAAATTTACATATAATTACCAAAATAAAACTACCAAAAAAAAAAAATATTAATGTTAAAAATTGGCTATTAAATGAAATATCAAAATCATTAAGTAAATTAAAAATTAAAAAAATTTATGGGGTCTTGATACATAATTACAAAGATTTATTAGGAAAATACGGAAAACACTACTTACTTGCTTTGCAGGAACTGAAAAGAAAAAGGATAATAAAGAAAATTGGTATTTCAGTATATGAATCTGGAGAAATAAAAAAATTTTGGAAATTTTGGAAACCGGATCTTATTCAAGTCCCATTTAATGCACTTGATAATAGAATATTAGATTCTGGTTGGATTAATATTTTAAAAAAATTCAAAGTAAAAATTTTTGCAAGATCAATTTTTTTACAAGGTCTTTTAATCAATGAAGATAGCTCTTTTAGAGTTAATAAAAATTATAGAATTATATTAAATAAATTCAAGAATTGGTGTTGCAGGAATGATGTCTCATTAATAAAAGGATGCATGCATTTTGTGAAGCAGTTTAAAAATATTGATTATTTAGTAGTCGGTTTTAATAATTATAATCAACTAAGAGAAATAATAGATGTTTTTAAAAAAAAACAGATCATTGTACCCAAAAAATTTTCTACTAGTAAAATAAATTTAATTGACCCGCGAAAATGGAATTAAAAAGAGAAGTTTTAGCAATTATTCAAGCGCGCTATAATTCAACAAGATTTCCAGGCAAAGTATTAAAAAAAATTAACAGTACAACTATTTTAGAAATTCTCATTAAAAGACTATCTAAATCAAAGTATATTTCAAAAATTATAGTTGCCTGTTCTAAAAATGAAAAAGATAAGGCAATATTAAATATTTGCAAAAAATTAGGAATTAATTATTTTATCGGATCAGAGAATGACGTATTAGACAGATTTTATAAAGCAGCAAAGAAATATAAAGGAAAAAATATCGTTAGAATAACAGCAGATTGTCCTTTGTTAGATTGCAAAATAATTGACGATGTCATAAGTAATTTTTTTTTAAATAAAGTGGTTTATGCTTCTAACATTAATCCGCCTACTTTTCCCGACGGTTTAGATGTTGAAGTTTTTAAATTTAGTGCATTAAAAGAGGCACATATTAAGGCCACACAATATAGCGAAAGAGAACACGTTACACCTTTTTTAATTAATAACGAAAAATTCAAAAAATTTAATTTCGAAAACGATAAAGACTATTCTTTTTTAAGGCTGACTTTAGATGAAAAAGAAGATTTTATTCTCATAGAAAAAATAATAAAATATTTTAAGAATAATTTAAATTTTAATTTGAAGGACATCTTAACATTATACAGTAACAGAAAAAATTTTTTTTCAATTAATAGTCATTTAGTTAGAAATGAAGGATATAATCTTAATACTGGTCAAAAAATGTGGAAAAGAGCCAAAAAAGTTATTCCTGGTGGAACAATGTTATTTTCAAAAAACCCAGATCTATTTTTACCAAATTTTTGGCCAGCTTATTTTGAAAAAACTAAAGGCTGCAATGTTTGGGATTTACAAGGAAGAAAATATTTAGATTTATTAACAATGGGCGTTGGAACTAATATTTTAGGTTATTCTAGAAAAGAAGTCGATGATGCAGTTAGAAAAGTTATTGATAAAGGCAATATGTCATCTTTAAATTCAAAAGAAGAAGTATTTTTAGCTGAGAAACTGATCCAAATTCATCCTTGGGCAGAAAAAGTTCGTTTTGCAAGAACAGGAGGAGAGGCTGCAGCTATAGCAGTGAGAATTGCTAGAGCGGCTACAGGAAGAGAAAAAATTGCTGTATGCGGTTATCATGGGTGGCATGATTGGTATTTATCAGCAAATTTATCAAATTCAGATAATCTAAATTCACACTTAATGAAAGATTTGCCCATTCAGGGTGTGCAAAAAAGTTTAAAAAACTCTGTTTTTGTTTTTGAATATAATAATTTTAAGCAATTAAAAAAAATTGTTTCAAAGAATAAAATTGCAGCAGTAGTCATGGAAGTTGCAAGGAATGAAAAACCTCAAAAATATTTTTTAGAAAATATTAGAAATTTAACTAAAAATAAAAATATAATTTTAATATTTGATGAGTGCACTTCTGGATTTCGAGAAACTTTTGGAGGATTGCATCTTAAATATAAAATAAATCCTGACTTGGCTACTTTTGGAAAAGCACTAGGCAATGGATATGCTATCAACGCTATTATTGGCTCAAGTACTATAATGAATTATGTAGAATCTACATTTATAAGCAGCACTTTTTGGACGGAAAGGATTGGTTCTGTAGCGGCACTTAAAACTTTAGAAGTTATGGAAAAAATAAATTCCTGGAGAACAATTACTAATTTAGGAAAAAAAATAAAAAATAAATGGCTCAAAACTGCACTAAAATATAATTTAAAAATAAAAGTTCAAGGACTAGATGCTTTACCTAGATTTAATTTTATAAGTAATAATAATTTAAAGTATAAAACATTTATTACCCAAGAATTTTTAAAAAAAAGAATTCTTTCATCAAATTTTATTTATTGCAGCATTGCTCATAAGCCAAAAATTATTAAAAAATATTTTAATATTTTAGAAGAGATTTTTAAAAAAATAAGTTATTGCGAAAAAGGCAAATTACGAATCGATGATTTATTAGAAGGACCAGTCTCAATTTCTGGACTACGAGAATATAAGCATTGATTTATCCTAAACAAAAGAATATTTTAAATAGATGTCGATAATACCAGAAAATATAAGTAAAATTTTTTTAAATGATCCTGAAGTAAGACTTAAAAACGAATTAACAAAAAAATTTGGGAATAGATTTCTAGAATATCGAACTAGATATGAGCAGTACTTGAATGACAAAAGTCATTTAGTGCTTAACGATTATCCCATATCAATAATTTTAGAACTCGTTAATAGATGTAATCTTGAATGTGTAATGTGTCATCAAGAATGGAGAAACGACTCTAAATCAATCACTATTAGTTCTAAGTTGCTAGATAAATTGTTTATAGATTTTAAAGAAAATAAATTATCTTGTTTAATATTAAGCATATCTGAACCTTTATTATTTAAAGATCTTAAAAATATCCTTAATAGAGCCGAGGATGCAAATATTATGGATATTTTTATTTTTACTAATGGAATCCTTCTTACTCCAGAAAAATCACAAGAACTTTTAAATACATCAATTACAAGATTATTTATATCTTTAGATGCAGCAACAAGCGAAACATACAATATTGTAAGAGTTCCTGTAAGCAAAAGATTAAAAGATTCAAATAGACTCGAAGATCTTGAAAATAATGTAAAAAATTTTGTTAAAATGAGAAATCAGCAAGGTAAAATATTACCACTAGTGAGAACATCTTTTGTCGGCTTAAAAGAAAATTCAAGAGAAATTAATCAGTTCATTTCTAAATGGAAGGGGATAGTAGATTCTGTTGAAATACAACGTGAAAGCTCAAGAGACGCTTACGCAAAAATTAAAAATTCAACAGAAGATACAAAACCGAAGCTTGACATTTACAATTGCCAAGAACCTTGGGGACAAATATCGATTTATTCAGATGGAACTGTAGCTCCATGTTGCAATACGATAGGAAGAAATATCCCAGTTGGAAATGTTAATAATCACTCAATTAAAGAGATTTGGAATAATGATAAAATGAAGGAAATTAGAGAGGGTTTCAAAAATAATAAACCGTCCAAAGCATGCAGAATATGCATTGAAGAGTCTCAATCAGAAGTTTACAAAAATTTTTAATAATTTTTAATAATAAATGAATATAAAGACCAAAAATTTTTTTAAAAATAAATCAATCTTAATAACCGGTGGGACAGGTTCATTTGGAAAGCAACTAATATCATATTTTTTAAAAAATAAATTTCCTTTTTTAAAGATTATAGTTTTTAGTAGGGATGAATTTAAACAATTTGAGCTCTCTAAGATATTTCCGGAAAAAAAATTTCCTTGCATGAGATATTTTATTGGCGATGTTAGAGACAAAGAAAGATTAATGTTAGCATTGCAAGGAGTCGATTATGTTATCCATGCAGCAGCGCTAAAACAAGTCCCAATAGCTGAATATAATCCATTTGAAGCTATTAAAACCAATATAATTGGCAGTCAAAATTTAATAGAGGCTTGCTTAGGCAATAGAGTTAAAAAAGTTATTGCTCTTTCGACGGATAAAGCCGCAGCTCCATTAAATTTGTATGGAGCAACTAAATTATGTTCAGAAAAATTATTTATTGCTGCAAATAATATTATAGGCAAAAGAGATCTAACTTTTTCCGTAGTAAGATATGGGAATGTTTTAGGCAGTCGAGGTTCAGTAGTTCCAGAATTTTTGAAACAAAAAGAAACAGGTATGATATTTATAACTGACAAAGAAATGACAAGATTCAGCATTACACTAGATGAATCTGTTAATTTTGTTTTGTTCGCTTTAGTATCTAGTATTGGAGGGGAAATATTTGTGCCTAAGATTTCTTCATTTAGAATTATTGATCTTGCAAAAGTGATTTCACCAAAGAGTAAAATAAAATTTACAGGAATCAGAAGTGGAGAAAAAATTTATGAAGAGTTAATAACAATACCAGAAAGTTTAAATACATTAGAATCAAAAAATTTTTATTTAATTTTACCCTCTTTAGATAAAAAATTTTCTTCGTTAGAGAAAAAATTAAAAAAAAACTTAAAATCTTTTTCTTATAATTCTTCAAATTGTTTAATTTTAGAAAAAAATCAAATTAAATCATTATTAATTAAAAATAAATTTATCTAATTTTTATGACAACAAGTTCCAAAGAGTAGCCAATGAAAAGAAATGTAGCAGTAGCTATTTTTAGTAGGGCTAATTATGCTAGAATAAAGTCTGTATTAAAAGAACTAAGTGATAATAAAAGAGTTAACTTGCAAATTATTCTTGGAGGCTCTGCGTTATTAGAAAGATATGGAAATATTGAGGGTATTTTAAAAGAAGACGGGCTAAGAGTTTCTGCAAAAACATCCTTTATGATTGAGGGCGCTACTCCAGAAACTATGGCAAAATCTACGGGCCTTGCAATAATTGAGCTATCAACAATTTTTTCTAATTTAAAACCAAACATTGTTTTAACCGTTGCTGATCGTTTCGAAACCATAGCAACAGCTATTGCGAGTAGTTATATGAACATAACTTTGGCTCATACACAAGGAGGAGAAGTAACCGGTTCTATTGATGAGAGTGTAAGACATGCAATTACAAAATTAGCTCATGTACATTTTCCAGCAACAAAAGACTCTTATAAAAGGTTAATTCGAATGGGGGAATTGAAAAAAAATATTTTTTTGGTTGGTTGTCCATCTATAGATTTAATTAACAAAAAAAAATTAAAAATTGATAAGTTTTTTTTTAAAAAATTTAAATATGTAGGAAAAAATATTGATTTTAATAAAAAATATATTTTAGTACAGTATCATCCGGTAACAACAGAATATTATCTTGAAAAGAGTAAGACAGAAATTTTGTTAAATTCAATTAATGATTTGAATATTCAAACTATTTGGATGTGGCCTAATATAGATGCGGGCACAGATATTGTTACTAAAACAATAAGAAGATACAGAGAGAAAAATAATGAAAATAATATAAGCTTTGTAAAGAATCTTCCACCTAGTGAATTTTTAAAGCTTATTTATAATTCCGAATGTTTTGTTGGCAATTCTAGTGCTGCTATAAGGGAAAGTGCATATATGGGGGTTCCGGCAGTTAGTATAGGAAGCAGACAAAAACCTAGAGAGCATGGAAATAATGTAATTTTTACTTCATATAATAAAAATGAAATAGTTAATAAGATTAAGATGCAAATGAAAAGAAAGAATAAAATAAAAAGTTCAAAAATATTTGGATCAGGAAATGCTGGAAAAAAAATTTCTAAAATTTTAGAAAAAATTAATGTTAACATTCAAAAAAAAATTACTTATTAAATAAAAACTTATCTTTTATGAGCATTTTAAATCACGAGGAAGCTTTAAAAAATAAAGTTTTTTTTACCAAGAAAAAATGGCCTCATTTTAACTTATTATTTAATGATATTAAAAATATAGCGAAATCTTATAAAAATAAAAATATTTTATTTTTAGAGAGGACAAATTTATATGGAGGTATAAGTTTATTTTCTCCATTTTTTTCAAATAATAATCAGACAACTTCTGTTGATTGTATTACAGAAAAAATTTTATCAAGAGGATTTTATAATAAAAAATTTGTTCTCGATAGCAATGTAATTAAGATAAAATCTAAGTTTCAATTTCATTATACGAATATTAAAATAAAAAGTAATTCCGCAGATGTTGTCATTATACCTAACTTACTTCATCATGTTGAGTTTCCAGAAGTTATATTAAAAAAGTCCTTTAGCGTTCTAAAAAAAGGAGGCATGATTTATATTTTTGAACCTTTGGTAAGGGAGCTTCATCAAATACCCGAAGATTATGGAAGGTTTACACCTTCCAGACTTAAAAGCATTTTGCTGAATGCTGGTTTTAAAAAATTTGTTTCTAGACAAATAGGAGGACCCTTTTCTTGCATCAGTTATTACTGGGACCAAGCTTTGCAATATTTGCCAAACAAAAAAAGAGATTTATATAAAAAATGGTTTGATAAAGAGAATAAAAAATTACTTAAATATGACAGTATTTATAAAAAGAATTTAGTTCGTTTAAATAGTGAGTCCCCGATGGCTATTTCTATGAGAGCTTTTAAATAAATTTATTATACAATTGATTTTCTTAAAAATTTTATAAAATATTTTTAGATATTTTAATTTATGAACTCAAATAATATTATTGCTATAATTCCAGCAAGATCAGGCAGCAAGTCTATTAAAAATAAAAATTTAAAAAAAATTAATGGAAAATCGCTTTTAACTTTAGCAATTGAAATTAGTAAAAAAATAAAAAAAATAAATAAAATTTTTGTATCTACAGATTCTTATAAAATTGCCAATGAAGCAATTAAAAATAATATTGAAGTACCGTTTTTAAGGAGCAAAATAAATGCAAAAGATTATTCTTCTATTTCTAAAGTTCTAATAGAAGTAATTAAGAAACTAAAAAAAAAATATAAATTAAATTATAATATAGTTCTACTAATAGAGCCAACATCACCTTTAAGAACTATTCAAAATATTGAAGGGGCAATAAAAAAATTTTTAAAGAATAATTATAATGCTTTATGGACAATTTCTCAAACAAACAAAGATTATCATCCTTTAAAACAATTAGTTATAAAAAAAAATAATATTAATTTTTACGAAGCGAAAGGTGCGAAAGTTTATGCAAGGCAACAGTTAAAAAATACTTTTTATAGAAATGGAGTTTGCTATCTTATAAAGACCGCGGCATTATTAAAATATAAAAAATTAATGTGTCCTAATACAGGATATTATTTGTGTAATGATATAAATATATCTATAGATTCTCACGAAGAGCTGGAATATGCAAAAAAACATTTCAAAAAAAAATTTAAATTATAAAAATATATTAAAAAAAATTGGTAATAAAAGCCTAAAAGTAGGCGTTATAGGGTTGGGTTATGTCGGCCTGCCATTAGCTAAACTTTTTACGTTTAGGGGTTTTCAAGTTTTAGGTTTTGATAATGACGGTTCTAGAGTTGATAAACTTAAGAAAGGAATAAGTTATATAAATTATATTAACAATAAAGAGTTAAAAAAATTAATAAAACATAATTTTACTGTTCATAAGGATTTTACCAAGATTGGTGAGGTTGACATAATAGTGCTTTGTTTACCCACTCCAATTAACAAGAATTATAATCCCGATATTTCAATTATTCTGTCTGTAATTGATAAAATTCAAAAATATTTAAAAAATTTTCAGACTATTATTTTAGAAAGCACAACTTTCCCTGGCACAACTGAAAATATTATCAAAAAAAAATTAATTAATAAATTTGATGTTGGAAAAGATTTTTATTTAGCCTATTCCCCAGAACGTGAAGATCCAGCTAATATAAATTTCAATTTACAAAAAATACCAAAAATTGTGAGTGGAGTGTCAGAAGAAAGCAGTATTATATGTAAAAAATTTTATGAAAAAGTCGGAATAAACTGCATAGAAACGAAAACTCCAGCAGTTGCAGAAACTGCAAAGCTTTTAGAGAACACTTATAGATCAGTAAATATTGCGCTGGTGAATCAATTAAAATTTTTCTGTGAAAAAATTAATATCAATGTTTTTGATGTTATAGAAGCTGCCAAAAGTAAACCATTCGGATTTCAAGCTTTTTATCCAGGCCCAGGGTATGGAGGTCATTGCATCCCTGTGGACCCTCATTATTTGTACTGGATAGCAAAAAAAGTTGGAATAAATATGAATTTTATTTCGTTGGCATCAAAAATAAATGAATCTATGCCATTAATAATAGTAAAAAAAATATTAAAATTTTTTAAAACTCAAAAAAAAATTTTAAAAAAAATATTGATAATAGGAGTTGCCTATAAAAAAAATATTAACGATATAAGAAATTCTCCAGCATTGGAGATTATTAATTTATTTTTAAGAAATAATATAAAAGTCAATTTTTATGATCCTTATGTAAAATTTGTAGTTATCAATAATAAAAAATTACATACAATTCTAATTAATAAAAAAAATTTAGAATTATATGATGGCGTCTTAATAGTAACTGATCATGATAAAATTAATTATAAACTTTTGGTAAAAAATGCTAAATATATTTTTGATACAAGAGGAAAATTACTAAAAGAAAATAATAAAAATATATTTTATTTATAAATTATGATTATTGCTGAAATTGGTTGGAATTTTTTAGGTAGTTTTTCTTTAGCTAAAAAAATGATTAACAAAGCGAAAGAAAGTGGAGTTAAGGTCGTCAAATTTCAATTATGGAACCCTTCCAAATTAATACCTGGAGCTTGGGATTATGATGGAAGGAGACAGTTGTACGAGAAGTCTTATCTGGATTTAAAAAAATTTAAAAAAATTTATAATTACTGTAAAAAAATAAACATCGAAGCTTTCGCTTCTGTTTTTAATCTTGAATCTTTAGAATTATTAAAAAAAATTTCAAAAAAATATATAAAAATACCTTCTGTTGAAGCTTATAATAAAAAACTAATATTAGAAGCGTTAAAAAATTTTAAATATGTGTTTGTTTCTACTGGGGCTCTAACAAATAAAGAATTTAAGCAATTATTTTTTTTTAAAAAATTTAAAAATTTTATTCCACTTCACTGTGTTACTAGTTATCCGCTTGATTTAAAAAATTCAAATTTCAAAAAATTTTTTATTCTTAAAAATTATTTTTCACAAGTTGGATATTCTGGACATTTTGAAGGAGTAGATGACGCATTATATGCTATGAGTCATGGAGCCTCTGTAATTGAAAAGCACTTTACTATTAATAAAAATTTACCAGGAAGAGATAATAAATTTGCCCTACTACCTAATGATATTAAGCTTTTGGTTGAATATGATAAAAATGTAAAAATAATGAAAATTGATAAAAAACACAATGGTGTTTTAGATTGCGAAAAAGACGTTTATAATAACTATAGAGGCAGATGGGGATTATAGACTAAGTTTATATTTTTAATAAGCGTTATCTTTAAACTTTACTAAAGATTTTAATTTATTCTAATAAAATTAAATTTAATGTTATCTCGAAAAAATAAAAATATAAAAAAAAATATTTTAATAGTATCCCAGTTAAGAGATAACAATTCTGAATCAGATAATCATATTCTTTTTTTAAATGAAGGATGCAAACTATATAAGACTCAAAAATATTATAAATATGAAAAACTTAGGAATACTTCCATTGTAGATTATAAGATTAGTTCTAAAAATTTAGATAAAGATTTTAATTATTTATTAAAAGTTTATGAGTTATTATTAGATGAGCTAACTATAAAGTTAAATAAGATCCATAAATTAAATTGTAAAAAAACTTATTGGAGAATTGTAATTGGATCTTGGTTATTTGAGTTTATTTCAATACTTTTTGATAATTGGAGTAAAATTAAACATATTAACAAAAAATATAGTAACAAATATGTAAAAATTGCCAGAAACAATGGCAAACATCTAATCTTTAAAAATCATAACGACTTTTCTTTTTGCAGTTTAACAGATGAATTTAATAATCAGATATATTTTGATTTAATAAAATATTCAAAAAAATTAGAACCAATTTTTTTCAAATCGTTTAATAAAAAAAAGAAATTTGTGATTAATAAAAAAAATTTATTTAAAGAATTTATTTATATTTTTTATTTAAAAATTTTAATTTTATGGAATTTTTTCTATAATAGCAATAGTAAAATTATTGTATTCCACGATTCATATTTTTCTAAAATTATAAATTTTACACTTCAGATTAGACTTAGACAATTTCCTTTATTTTATAGATTTTCTATAGAAGAGAATAATGAATTAAATAAAAATATTAGATTAGAAAAGTTTAAATATACAAGTGATAATTTTGTTAAAATTGTAAAAGATTTAATTTTTAAATATATGCCTCTTTCTTATCTTGAAAATTTTAAAAGTATTTGTGAAAGAGCAAATAATAATGATTATATTAAAGAGCCAAGAATTATATTTACTTCAAGCTCGTTTATTAATGATGACTATTTTAGTATTTTTCTTGCTGAAAAGAAAAAAAAATTAAAAATAAAATTTGTATCAGGACAACATGGAGGAAACTTTTACATTGATAAATTAATGTTCAATGAGATACATCAAAAAAAAATTTCAGATAAGATTATAACTTGGGGATATAAAAAAGAAAAAATTTATCAACCTTTATTTAATTATAAGACTGTAAATATAAAATTAAAACATGATCAGAATGGCAGTTTGTTAATGGTAAATTATGAAATAAGTAGATTTTCAGGAATTCATCCGGGATTTAGAAATTTCTCTTATTTAAAATATTTGAATGATCAGTTTAATTTTTTAAAAAAATTAAAATTGCAAGTCAGTGAAAAGTGTATTGTAAGACTTTATCCTTATTCCTATGGATGGAATACTAAGGAAAGATTTAAAGAATTTAAGCCTGATATTATTTTTGATAATAATAAAAGTATAGAAAATTCGTTAAAAAAATCTAGAATTTGTTATGTAAATTTAAATAGCACCGTTTTTTTAGAAACATTAAATTATAATTTTCCAACAGTAATATTTTTTAATCTCAAGCAAGACCTAATAAGAAAAGAAGCTATGCTGTATTTAAATGTTTTAAAGAAAGCTAAAATTTTTTTTGACAATCAAGAATTAGCAGCGGCCCATATTAATAATGTATGGAACGAGGTAGATCAGTGGTGGTATAGTAAATTGGTCCAGGATAGCGTTAATGTTTTTTGCAAAAGATACTCAAGAAGATGTTCTAAACCTATTTCTTCACTGTATAATTTTTTTAGTAGTTTAAAATAATGAGTAAATTTAACCTAAACAAATTTAATAAGATTTATTCTGATAAAACTTATTTATCTAATAATAGTGATTGGCACAGTTCTGATTCTAAATGGAAAACAAATCATATAAATTATATCTTAAAAAAAAATAATATTTATCCACTTAGTGTAGTTGATATAGGATGCGGAAGCGGTGATATAATTTATAATTTATCATTATTATATAAAAAAACATTGTTCCACGGTTTTGATGTTTCAGTAGATGCTTATAAAATTGCAAAAAAAAAAAGTAATAAAAGAATTAAATTTAAAATATTAAATTTAAAATATTTAAATTATAAATATGACTGTTTATTATGCATTGATGTTTTTGAGCATGTCGAAAATTATTTGTATTTTTTAAAATCAATAAAAAATAGAGCAAAATATAAAGTCTTTCACATTCCTTTAGATATGAATGTGATAGGATTATTAAAGACAGATATTATTATTTGGGCTAGAAAATATTTAGGACATTTGCATTATTTTAACAAACAGACTGCATTATCAACTTTAGAATATTGCGGGTATAGAATAATTGATTTTTATATTACTACTCCAATATTTATATCAAACCCGAACACACCTAAACAATATTTGCTAAAATGTTTAGCAAAAATAGTAGCCTTATTTTCAAAAAATTATGCTGCAAAATTATTTCCAGGATTTTCTTTAATAGTTTTAGCTAAATAATTTTAAGAAATATTAATTTATTAAAAAAGAATATTTTTTCGACATTCTTGTAGCTGTAAACTTTTTTAAAAAAATGTTATTTATGATTTTTTTTTTGTATATTCTTTTTTTTATATCTTCATTTATTATCTTAATGATTTTTTTTCTAAAATCATTACTAGATTCAGGGTTGAAGAGTATATTGCCATTATTTTTTCCGCATATTTCTTTTATAGCGCCTACATTAGAGGCGATGACGGGTACGCCAACGGAAAAAGATTCTATCACTGACATTGATAAATTTTCAATTTGTATTGATGGTAGAATTAAGTAATCAGCATTGCTTATTTTTTTTTGAACGAATTTATTTTTAATAAATCCGTAGTATTTAATTTTATTTTTCAATAACGAGTTTTTTAAAAAATATTTCATTTGAATTCGAACTTCATTTGAAATTTTGCCACATAAAATAATATTAAATTTATTAATTTTATTTTTTAACAATTCTTCAAAATTTTTCAAAATAAATAATATTCCTTTCTCTCTATTTATTCTTCCGACATATATAAAAGTAGTAATTGAATTTTTTTTTATTTTTATTTTAAAGTCTGGAATTCTAGATCCGTTAAATATTATTTTATAGTTACAATTTAAATATCTTCTTGTGAACATCAATGCTGATGAAAATTTACTAACAAATATAAGTTGTGTAAAATTTGATAATAACTTATCTGAAAGATATTCATAAAAAAAATTTAGATATGAAATTTTCAATGGCAAACTATGAATAACATATTTGCTTTTTTTATTTTTTTTTAAATAAAAAGCTAAAGCAAATGGTATGGTTGATAGTCCACCAGGATACCCACCGTTATGAATAAATAAACTTTCAATTTTATTTTTATTTAAAATTTTAATCGCATTTAAAAAATTTATAATAAAGAAAAAATATTTAGCCACCACTCCAAGTAAACGAATAAAAATTTTTATTTTATTTAATTTAAATCTATGACAAATAGATTCTATGGTGTAAATATTTAGCTTAATAAATTTTACTTTATCCTTAAGTTCAGGTTTTAATATTTTATTTATTTCTCGGTATTCCTTATTATAAAATATTATAAACTTATCATTTTTAGGCCAATATTTAATTTTATTTGCAATTACAGAGTCAACCCCTCCAGTTTCGTAACTTTCTATATATATGCCAATCACCATAAAAAAATTTTTAATCGGAATTTTTTGTTAGATTTAAAGTTAATACATTGACCAAGGATTTATTTAAAGAAAAGTAATGAAGCTTACTTATATATGTTTATTATGCTTATATTTATTCATTATTTTAGTCTATTTTTTAGTATAACTATTTTTTATTTTTAAAGGTTTGTTTATTTTGCAATTCTTAATGAAATATAAAATTTTGATAAAATGTGTGAGGTGGTAATATGAAAAAAAAATTAACAAATAAATATTTCTGGGAAAATTACTGGGATAATAAAAAAAATATTGAAAGTAATTTTATTATTAATGATCAAGAGGTAGATATTAATTATTGGTTATCAAAACACATTTTACAATATCGAAGTTTTAACAATATTAAAAGTTATTTAAAAGTATTAGAAATTGGTGGGGCAAACGGAAATTTTTTAAAAAATATTTATTGTTTAGGCAAATGTAGAATTGCATCCTTAGATTTTAGTAAAAAAGGGAATAAATTATTAAAGGAAAATTTAGAAAAAGATAATATTAAACCATACAAAATAATTACTGCTGATGTTCTCAATTATTCAGTTAAAGATAAATTTGATATAGTTTATTCATTAGGTTTTATAGAGCATTTTAACAATCCTGAATTGGTGATCAAGTCTCATTTAAAATTTCTTAAGACAAACGGGTTGTTAATTTTAGGTTTGCCAGATTTATCAAACTTAAATGGTATATTATTGAAGAATTTAGACAGAGATTTTTATAATAAGCATAATATAAAAATTATGAACTCCAAATATTTTTTTAATATTCAAAGAAAAATTAATTGTAAATTAATTTTTTTTAAAAAGATTAGTAGTTATGAACCAAATATGATTTCTTATAAAAAAAATAATACAAATTATTTTTTAAAAATTTTTTTCTTCAGAGCCGTTGCTAAATTTCTTCATTTACTAAAGAAAATTTATTTTTTTAGGATATTTAATTTTGCATTTTTAAATAGTTATATTTTAGTTGTTTTAAAAAAGAGAACTTCATGAAAAAGAAAAATATTATAATCAGTACAATAAAAAAGTTAAAAATAATTCTACCTAAAAATTTTATCATATCGTTATACTTTTTGACTTTCTTTTTTTTTATTTCAATTTTTTTAGAAATGTTAAGTATAGGAATTGTTATTCCTTTTTTGGGGATTTTGTCTGGAAATTCTAGTTCTCTCATATTTAAAGAATTTTCTAGTTATGTCAGTATTTTTTTTGGCAATGAATATGATCTAATTAATATTTTATTATTTCTGATTTTTTTAGTTTTTACTCTTAAAACTATTTTTTTAACAATTTTTTCTTTTCTTCAGAATAAAATTATCACAAATGTACGATTATTTGTGACTAATAAACTTTATGAAGTATACTTATTTCAGTCTTATAATTTTTTTTTAAATAAAAGCTCTTCAGTATTAATTAGAAATATTTCAGAAACAGACTTAATTGCTAAATATTTAAAAAATTTAGTGTTATTAATTAATGAAATATTAGTTTTTATTTCGATAACAATCTTATTATTATTTGTTGTGCCAATCCCAACAATTTTTATAATTTGTATAATAGGTTCAGCGAGTTTATTTATTTTTAAATTTTCAAAAAAAAATTTATACTTTCTTGGCAAGAACAGAATTTTTTTTTTTGCTAGGCGTTTAAAAAGCCTTCAGGATACATTTGGTCTAATAAAAGAAATCAAGATTTATAATAGAGCAGAAAATTATAAATATATTTTTAATCAAAATAATAAACAGATTGTTAAATCAGATTTTAGGCAATCATTCATTGAGTCTTTACCAAGATATTGGTTAGAATGGATAATTATTATTGCTAGTTTAATTTTAAGTTCAGTATTAATATTTTTAGGAAAAGAGCTTACTTTTATTATTACTATATTAGGCTTATACGCTCTTTCAGCTTACAGAATACTCCCATCGATAATAAGAATTACTAATTCTTTTCAATTTATTGAATATAATAGACCCTCTTTCGATTTAATTTTTAATGAATTGCAACAAAAATATATTCAAGATCAAAAAACTTTTAATTACAGTAAGGCACAGATTTACAAAAGTATAGTTATTAAGAATTTATACTTTAGTCATTCTTCAGTAGATAAAAAAATTCTTAATAATATCAATTTGAAAATTAATTTTGGTGAAAGTATAGGAATTATAGGAGAAAGTGGAATAGGCAAAACTACAATTATTAATTTAATTTTAGGACTTATTAAACCAACAAGTGGAAAAATTCTAATAGACAACAAAAAAGATATTTTTGAAAATATTAATCAATGGCAAAATGCAATTGGTTATGTGCCACAAAATATTTATCTATCTGATGATACAATAAAGAAAAATATTGCATTTGGCATACCTAGCAATAGAATAAATGCGACTCTATTAAAAAAATCTATTGTTCAATCAAATTTATCGAAATTTATTAAAAACTCTAGACTTGGTGTGGATACGCCAATAGGAGAGTTTGGTAGCAAGATATCTGGTGGACAAAAACAAAGAATAGGAATTGCTAGAGCACTTTATAATGATCCAAAAATTTTAATACTTGATGAGTCTACAAGTTCTTTAGATATTCAAACTGAAAAAAGAATTATTGAAGAGGTCAGATTTTTTAAAAATAAGAAAACGGTAATTATTATTAGTCATAGATTAACCTCTTTAAAATATTGTGATAGTATTTATGAATTAAATTCTTTAGGTCTTAAAAAAATAAGAGTACAGGAAAAATAAATGATTATTTATTTTCATATAGATGAATTAAATCGCGATGCAATTACAGCATCTATTCTTAAAAAAAAATTAAAAAAACGCGGTCATCATCTAATTTATGGCAATAGAATAACTATGAGATTATTAGATTATTTTCACAATTTTATTGATGTAATTATTATGCCGAGACCACATTTTTTATATGATAATTTCAAAGATAGGTGGCTTCTTTGGGATTCAAAATTTATTACAATATCAACTGAAAGTTTAGGAATAATAACTACAGAAAAAAAGTTAATGGCTAAAACTTTATTAGAAAGAGAGTATTTTGAAGACAATAAACAATACGTTAATCGCATTGATGCTTTTTGTGTTTGGGGTAAAAGACAATTAATTGCAATAGAAGAATTTGCAGCTGAAGTTAGAGATAAATTTTATTTTGTAGGTCACCCCCGTTATGATAATCAATGTTTAAAAAATTCACATTTTAATTCAAAAAAAAAAAAAAATAGTAAAATTCAAATAGGAATAATATCACGCAGCAACGCTTTAAATGATTATTATAAAAGAACTACATTAGAATTTTTTTCAGAGTACCTAAGCGAAAAAATCAATTATGAATACAATAATAAAAAATCTGGAAAGATGCTTTTATATAAGCGTCCAAAGCCTATAGAAGGAACTGTTTGTCAATCTATAGATACAGTTAACATTATAAATATAATTAAATCATTAATAGATTTGGATTATGAAATAAATTTCAGAGCACATCCCAAAGAAAATTTAGATGTATGGCAAAAAATGTTTGAACAATATAACTTGAAAGTAAAATTTAGTAAACCGGAACAACCAATCTCTTATTGGCTTGAAAATTTAGATTACTTAATCGGCCCCCCCTCAACAGCTTTTTATGATGCAGTAATTAATAATGTAACACCAATAAGTATTGATAAAATTGATTCTCGAAGACAACTGTTTGTAACAGATCTTTCAGAAGATAATAATTCACTTATGTCACATATATTCAGACCAAATAATATTGAGGAGATCAAAGAATTTATTGTTAAAAATAAAAAGATTGTTATTAGCGATAAAATAAAAAATATTTTTTCCGAAGAAGTAGGATATCCAGAATGTCAAGATTCGTTAAATAATTTAATAAACGTATGTGAAAAAATTTCTAAATCAAAAAATATTTTAAAGAAACGATCGTATTTTTATTATTTTTATTTATTTTTTCAAATTTTTTATGGTTTTTTATGGGATCTAAAAAGTTTTATTATAAGAAGAAAGCCAAATAGCGCTATGTATTCATTAAATTTTAAAATAATTAGATACATTAATAATCTTTAGTAATAAAAATAATGAAAGTTGTAATTTTAGCGGGCGGTTTAGGTACAAGAATATCTGAATATACAAAAAATATTCCCAAACCAATGATAAAAGTTGGAAAGTATCCACTTATTGTTCATATAATGAAACATTATTTAAAGTATGGATATGATGAATTTTACATTGCTCTAGGCTACAAGGGTAATATTATTAAGGAGTATTTTAAAAAAAATCATCTTAAGTGCAAAATTAATCTTATTAATACTGGAAAAAACACGATGACTGGAGGAAGGGTAAAAAGATTAAAAAAATATTTAGGAAATGAAGATTTTTTTTTAACCTATGGTGATGGCGTGTCAAATATAGATTTAGATAAATTAGTTAGATTTCATAAAAATAATAAAAAATTAGTTACTTTAACAGCGGTGAGACCGCCAGCAAGATTTGGCGCCCTTAAATTAAATGCTCAATATGTAAGTTATTTTAAAGAGAAATCTAAGATGGACGAAGGATGGGTTAATGGTGGTTTTTTTGTAATGTCACCAAATTTTTTGAATTTCATAAAAGATGATAGTACTTTTCTAGAAAGAGAACCCTTAGAAAAAATTACAAAATTAAAACAATTGCTAGCTTATAAACATCATGGTTTTTGGCAGTGCGTTGATACTGTGAGAGACTTAATTACTTTGAAAGAAGCACTAAAAAAGAAAAAAGGATTTTTTTGAAAATTAAGGATAAACTTTTAATTTTAGGCGGCACAGGTTTTATCGGTTACCATATTGCAAAAAGAGCTATTAAAAAAGGGTTTTCAGTAACTTCAGTTTCAAAAAATTTACCAAAAAAGGAAAGATTTTTACAAAAAGTAAATTATGTTAGAGCAAATATTTCAAAGTCACATGAAATAAAAAAAATTCGCAAAGATTTTAAGTATATAATTAATTTAGCTGGATATGTTGATCATTCAAATAAAAAAGAAACATTTGTAAGTCACTATCAGGGCTGCAAGAATTTAGCAAATTATTTTTTAAACGAAAAAATAAAATTATTTATTCAGATTGGTAGTAGTATGGAATATGGAAAGGCTAAATCTCCACAAAAAGAAAGTGTAAATTGTAAACCATTATCTAATTATGCTAAAGCAAAATTTTTTGCCACAAAGTATTTATTAAATTTATATAAAAAAAATAATTTTCCTGTTGTAATTTTTAGACTCTATCAAATTTATGGTCCCAAACAGGACTTGAATCGTTTTATACCAATAACTATTCATTCTTGTAAAAATGATAAAGAATTTCCTTGCTCTCATGGAAAGCAAATTCGGGATTTTCTCTATGTTGATGATTTAGTAGATGTATTTTTTTTAGCCTTTGATAATAAAAAAGTTTTAGGAAAGATTATAAATATAGGATCTGGGAAAAAAATAACTATAAAATTTATTATAAAAAAAATTATTAATTATTATAACTTAGGCAAACCGAAATTTAATGAAATTAAACTAAGAAAAGAAGAATCAATGAAAGTCTTTCCGGATTTAATTAATGCGAAAAAAATACTAAAATGGAGACCAAAATTTTCCTTTAAACAAGGTCTTAAAAAAACGTTAAACTATTATAATGCCAAAAAATACTAACAATCCTTTGGTTAGTATTATTATGAATTGCTACAACGGAGAAAATTATCTTAAACAAGCAGTTGATAGTATTTTACGTCAAAGTTTTAGAAATTTCGAAGTAATTTTTTGGGATAACAAATCGACTGATCAAAGTGCAAAAATTTATAAATCTTATAAAGATAAAAGATTAAAATATTATTGTTCTAAAAAATTTGCCAATCTTTATGAAGCAAGAAATTTAGCAATCAATGTATCCAAAGGAACCTATGTAGCTTTTTTAGATACTGATGATTATTGGACTAAAGACAAGTTAAGAATTCAAATGAAAAAATTCAATGACAAAGCTATAAGTCTAGTTTACTCAAATTATTTTTTGTACAATGAACTTACAAAAAAAAAAAAAATCTATACGGAAAAAATTTTATCTCAAGGTTATACCAGTGAAGATCTTTTAAAAAATTATTTAATAGGAATTTCAACAGTAATTATGAGAAAGAGTTTATTTGATAAATATAAATTTAATCCAAGATTTAATATAATTGGTGATTTTGATTTATTTTTGAGACTAAGTAAAAAATTTAAATTTTCTGCAGTTCAAGACCCACTTGTTTATTATAGAGTTCATAATAAGAGTTATTCGAAAAATAATTATTTTGAAGAAATCAAAGAGTTAAATTATTGGATAAAAAATCAAAAATTATTTTCTAAAAAAGAATTGAACACTATTTTGAAAAAGATCAATTACATGGTTATAATGAGCAATATTATTAAAAAAAAAAATATTTTGGCATTGAGTCAGATTAATAAATTAAGCATTAATTTAATAAAAATTAAATTATTAATTTTTTTAATTTTACCTAACTTTTTCTTAAAATTTTTAAAAAAAAACTTTTAGATGAAAAAAGAATTCTATTTAATAGTAAATGAAAAAATCTATGATAAGAATAATAATTTCTTTTGTGAAAATATAGATATTCAAACAATCTCAAATCATCTAAGTTCTCAATATAAACTTACAATATTGAGCAGAAATAGTAAAACATCTAAACCTTTCATTCTAAATAAGTCATGTCATGTAATTAGTTTTAGATTTAATAATTTAATAAAGATTATTCAACTTATCACTGCTTCATTTTTTAAAAAAAAAAATTTCTTAATAATCTCTATTACACCTTTCAACTTTTTCTGTTTTTTGTTATTTTTTTTATTTAAAAGTAAATTTTTCTTATTTTTACGAAGTAGTGGACAAGAAGAATATAAATTAATCTTAGGATCGTTTTATATTTGGATTTATGAAATCATGTTCCGGATTATTACTCAATTTTCTATTGTAATATCTTGTCATAACAGACTTTATAATAAAAAACATTTTGTTTTAAATCCATCTGAATTAACCAACAAATGGATAATTAATAGGAAAAAAAATGTTTTTAATATGAATAAAATTAATATTTTTTATATTGGAAGAATTAAAATTGAAAAAGGAATTTATGACTTATTAGAATTATTTCCAAAACTTTCAAATAATATTCACTTAACCATAGTTGGAAGTGGAGATACTATAAAAAGTAGTCATCCAAGAATTAAAATTTTAAAATTCATTAAGAGCGAAACTAAATTAATTAAAATTTACGACAAGAACAACATTTTAATATTGCCCTCCTACACAGAGTCTTATTCAAAAGTTATAGACGAATCTTTATCCAGATTTAGGCCGGTAATTTTATTTGACGATATTAAATATATTATTGGTAAACGCTTGGGTGTGTTTTCAGTTAAACGAGATTATCGAGACTTGCAAAAAAAAATAAATTTTATTATTGATAATTATTCGGGAATTCATAAAAAAATTATCCAGAACAGACTGCCTACTAGAAGTCAGTTTTTAAAAAATCTAATTAAAATCTTAAATAAAAATTAATTTAGTTTTTGTAAAATCTCATTTGAAGTTTGCTATACTTTCCAAGAATAGGGTCGCTTAAATAAAAATAATGCTGATCATATATTTGATCATATTTATATAGCCATGTTCTTTTGAAGTGATCTCTTAAAAATTTGGCATTAGCTCCTCTACCGTCAACAACGATAATTGTTCCTGGATTTAAAAAATATTCAAATTTTAAAATATCACAAACCATCGGCATCATATCCGGATGTCTAGTAGAAATATTGTTAATATTTCCTTTAACTTTGTATTGGCCTGGACCATCAAGATAAATAAAATCAGGATTGCATAAAGGTAATTTTTTGTAACTAGTTACAACTTTATTTTGATACTCGCTCATCACGACATTACTAAGATTATAATTAATTTTTATACTGCATTTGTTTATTTTATTAAAAGATTTTACTCTTTTTTTTGTTATGCTCAAAAATTTTTTTTCATTTTCAAGAACAAATAATTCAAATGGATTGCTTCTTCTTAAATTTTTGATTTTGTTATGATATTTGTTTTTAAGGTTATTTAGTGCTATTAAAAAAATTAAACTAGAGTAGCCTGAGCCAAATTCTAAAATAGTTGTTCTTTTATTTAAAATAATTATTTGATAAAGCCTATATAAGTCATTTAAATTTGGTTTTATAATAGATTTTTTTGATTCTTTTTCAGAGTCTTTAATTATTAAATCTAATTTTAATTTTTTAAAAAAATTTTTAATTTTTTTTAACTTTGTTTTTTTTGGAAATTTAATATTTTTTAAAATATTTAGATTTTTCATTTTGTACTTAATAATTAGAAAGAATTAATAAAATATTACTTATTATTTTAATATTACAATTAAATAAAAAAATTAACTAACAATAAAAATTTGGTTGATATAAAACAAATAGCATGAAGATTAATTATAGACCAGAAATAGATGGACTAAGAGGGATAGCTGTTATTGCTGTAGTGCTTTATCACGCTAAATTTGAAATTTTTGGTTATCAGCTTGTTAAAGGTGGATTTATTGGCGTAGATATTTTTTTTGTTGTCTCTGGTTATTTAATTACATCCATTATTTTAAAAGAAATTGCAATAACTAGCAATTTCTCATTTAAGCATTTCTATGAAAGAAGAATTAGAAGAATAATCCCAGTTTTATTTTTCGTAATTTTAATAACGCTACCTTTTGCATATATATATTTAGTACCTAGCGCCTTTTTAGATTTTTCTAAATCCATCGTAAGTTCATTAATATTTATTTCTAATTTTTATTTTTATTTAACAGCTGTCCAATACGGAGGCGAAGGGGCCTCATTAAAACCGTTTCTTCACACGTGGTCTCTTTCAGTGGAGGAGCAGTTTTATATTTTATATCCAATTTTTTTATTTGTTATATTTAAATATTTCAAAAAATATCTTGGATTTATTTTAATTTTTGGATTAGTTTTTAGTATGTTATTAGCTGAATATGCCAGCAGGAATAATCCTTATTTTAACTTTTATCTTTTATTTACAAGGGTATGGGAATTGTTAATTGGCGGGGCATTATCTTATTTACACATTTGTGAGCGCAGAAATTTTTTTAAGATTAAAATATTTTATGAATTATTAACAATTTTTGGATTATTTTTTATCATTATTTCTATTATTTTTTTTAATGATAAAATGTTATTGCCGTCAATTTCTACTTTGCTGCCTATTTTAGGAGTTAGTTTTATAATATTATCAAAAAATAAAAATTTATTAGGTATAAAAATATTATCATCAAAATTGCTTGTAGGAGTAGGTCTTATTTCTTATTCAATTTATATCTGGCATTTTCCTATTTTTGTTTTTTCAAAAATAGCTTTCCCTAGTTATCAAGATAATTTCTCAAAGTTTTTTTTAATAATTGTAACATTTTTTTTATCGATATTAAGTTATATTTTTATTGAAAAAAAATTTCGAGATAAATCAATCGAATTTTATAGGATTTTTATTTTAATTTTTTTTGTTTTAATAATTTTAATATTAGTAAACTTTTATATAATTATTAAAAAAGGTTTAGAAAATCGAATTCCTTTTTTTCTTCGCGAGAGCGAATTTAATCAGATTTATTCTCAAAAAAAAGAATGGGAAAAGTGTAAACTATCAAAAATAAGAAATAATAATTATTGCAAATATGGAAACTTTAAAAATAAAGTTTATTTAGTTGGCGACAGTCATACAATACCACTGGTAAATGATTTAAGTAAAAATTTAAATAAAATTGAGCACTCATTAATTACTTTATATGAGCCAGGAAATTTTTTTCTTAAAAAGTCTTATGATGAAACTAATAGGTTAAATTATTTAAAAGGAATTAAAGATAGCATCTTTATTTTTGGAGGCTATCTTCATTTTGAACCCAATGAAAATTTAAAAGAAATACAAAAATTATATTTTAAGAATTTTAGGACTTTTTTAGATAATAATAACAGTATAATTTTCATATATCCAGTGCCTGACGTAAAATTTGAGTACAATATGAAGTTAATTAATTTATATAAAAAGTATCATTATTTAGAAGATCAGTATATTCAAAAAAATCTTTTTAAAAATAAAAGTATTAATGCTTATAAGCTTTATGATTCTATAAAATCGAAAAAAATTTACAGAATTTATCCAGAGAAACATTCTTGTGATGCTGAAAAGTGTTATTCTATCAAAAATAATATAATATTTATCTCCGATAATGACCATCCATCAACGCATTTTGCAAAAAAAATTAATGACGATATAATAAAAGTTATTTTAGAACATTCTTCCTATTAAAAAAAACTTATTAAAAGATTTAAAATTAATTACTTTTTTGAAATAATCCCTAATGACCCGGTGTCCTCTAGAGCTAACAATATTAAATTATTATAGTATTTTATATCTCTAATTCTCTCTCCTACAAATATTTTTTCTATGTAGATAACTTTAGAGTAGTTTTTATCAAATTTTACTCTGTATATGCTTTTATCATTTAGTGAAGAAATAATAAAATTATCTTGGAAATGATCTGAAAAACTGTTTGGTAGCCTTATTAATTCTGATATTCCTATTGACGGTACAAAAGTGAATATTGGCTCTTCAAATTTTAATTTTTCATGATCTTTAAAATATTTCGGTTTTGATTCATATTTGAAATCATAACCTTCCCCATAAGAAGCTATCGGCCAGCCATAATTTTTTTTAAAAATAATTCTATTAATTTCATCACCTCCTTTTGGTCCATGTTCCGTAGATAAGATTAGGTCTTTAGAAGCATATAATCCTTGAGAATTTCTATGACCTTTTGAAAAATTGAAATATTTTTGATTTTTAAAATCGATAAATAATATTTTGCCATAAATTGAGTCATCCTTTTGTGGCTCTTTGCTTGGTTCTAATGAGCCGTTATCAGTTGTTAACAAGAGGCCATCTAAATTTTGATGAGAATAAAACTGCATTCTTCCTCCGCCCACATTATCAGCACATTCGTTAGTTCTGAAAAATTTATAAAAATTTAATTTTTCCATTTTTATATTAGCAAAATCTATATTAATTTTTTTACAATTAAGTTCATAAGTTATATAAGAAATATATAAATAATTATTATGAATAAGAACATCTAATGTCCTATTTAAATTAAAATTACTTTCTATTTTTTTCAGGTCTAGACTCTTTTGTTTATTCATTTGCTTAAGATCGATAGTGAAGATTCCTCCATAAACATCAACAATCCATAAAATATTATTTTGAATTTCAAAATTGAAATAATTTGATTTAGATCCATATTGAGTCAAATTTAGATTACTTTTTTGAATTTCTTTATCAAAATTAAATTTCAATTTTTTTTTTTCATAATTTAATTTTAAAAATTGTGTATCTGGTAAAAATTTAACGTTATAATCATTATTTAGATTTTCTATTTTAGATTTTTTTTTTAAAAAAAACTTAGCTAAATATAAATTTGGAAATCTTTCTGAAATTAAATTGTTAAAAAAAAATAAACCAATTATAATAGTGAGCAATAATATAAAAAAAATTTTTTTTTTTTTTACAAATAAATTTTCGAACATAATCATAAGAAAATTTGCATTAAACTAATAAATAGTAGTTATTAGTATTTTAGAATTGAAGCATTTTTAATATAATTAATTGATGAGCACAGAGCCATAATATACCAAAAAATTGACCCGTTAACATTTGAAAATATACTACCATAAGATCTAAAAGGCAAAAACTCCACAATTACAATTGATAAAAATAGAAAATTTATTGTATAATTATTTTTATATTTTGACAAAAGACCCTTCGTAAGAATAAATATTAATGAAATTACAAAAGTTAAAAATAAAAACAATCCCATTATTCCTTGGTTAAATATAATTTCTAAATACATATTGTGAGGATGCGTTGTACAAATTAAATTCGTATGATCCTTAATTTTAATATTGCAAATTTTAGAAAATGATCTCGTTCCAGAGCCGATCAATAGATTATTTTCTGCCCATAGAGTAAAAGCAGATTTGTAAATCCGATAATAATCTCCAATTAGTATTTTATTAATGTTTAATTCTAACTTTTCTAAAAGGTTATTATCAATTTTTTGAGTGTAGTTTTTTTTATTATTGTCAAATATTTTATTAAAATTTATCTCATTTTTTAATCCAGTATACCTGGATTTAACTGGTTCGTAATTTGTAAATAGAAATGTAAATATAAATATTAAACAGACTATACCTAAAAAAAAAGTTTTTCTCAAATTTCTAACTAATATAAATAAAACGATAATTAAAAAAAAAAAGGAAATAAAAGACATTTTTTATAAAGAAATAATAATTCAACAAACTATGCAGATAATAATAAGAAAACGTA
>Ga0172367_10001936_pt1 | contig 29233 bp, 26 predicted proteins | sample Lak10m_FD_114542 | JGI IMG/M metagenome (GOLD analysis project Ga0172367, IMG submission 114542) | Freshwater microbial communities from Kabuno Bay, South-Kivu, Congo - kab_022012_10m | ecosystem: Environmental > Aquatic > Freshwater > Lake | place: Democratic Republic of the Congo: South-Kivu...
ATAATCTAATGATGAAAATTACTCATATCAAAAACAAGTTAGCAGACTTAGACTTTCCACTCGAAATTCTATCTTTAGGGGATTTTGACGCTATCGGCGAATTTACCGCAAAGAAGAATCGAAATCCCGATAGCGAGCTGTATAAAAAAGTAGGTTGTTTCTATCGACCTAATTACGAAAGAGGTTTGTTGATTTATTCGTTGATTAGAAAATTTAAGATTCAGTCTTATCTTGAAATCGGTTTCGGTCGAGGGTATTCTTCATTTTGTGCTGCGAAAGCTATGGATGATGATGGGATAAACGGTAGGATAACCACCATCGATCCAAATTTTGACGTAAACCACATACAAAATTTAACGAAAGTTTTTCCTAGAAGTTGGTTAGAAAAAATTGACTTTTTACGTGGCACTTCTGCCGAGGTCTTACCGACGCTTGGTAATTTCGATATGATTTATATCGATGGCGACCACACCTACGATGCTGTAAAAAGCGATTGGGAACTAAGCAAAGAGAAGTGGAATAAGGTTCTACTTTTTGACGACTATCATTTGCCTACCAAAGAAGAAGATGCTAATATTCAATGCGCAAAAGTAATCGATCAAATCGAAGGTTACGATAAAGAACTTGTGATCATGGATCGTAGAATATTTTTAGACGATCGTGGACTAAAGGATGAAGACATCGACTATGGTCAAGTAGTCATGGTGAAGTGATATGAAGATTTATTTTAATCGCAGACCTACCCCCGGACCTTGGGGTGGTGGATCCAAAGTATTGTTTGCAATTATAGATGAATGTCTTTTAAGAAATCATGAAGTTTATTTCGAAGAAGACATTCATAGACCAATTGATTTTGATGTCTTGTTTTGTATCGACCCAAGACCAAGCCAATTTGTTAGTTACGAGCAACTTTTAATTCGACGTCTAAAATCACCAACTACAAAATTGATTCAACGAATCGGTGATTTAGGTACGCATGGAAAACCCGAACTGTTCGCATTATTAAAAGAAATAACTAAATTCCCAGATGCATTAGTTTTCCCAAGTCAGTGGGCAAAGGATTACTTAAATCCCCCCAACAAAAAATGCGTAATTATAAAAAACGCTCCATTAAAGCAATTTTTAGTAGCTCGTAAAAATAAAACGTTTTCTAAAAGGTTAGAAGTAGTATCTCATCATTGGTCTAATAACTCTTTAAAGGGTTTCGATACTTACCAAAAATTAGACGAGTATTGTAAAAATACTAACAAAGCTAATTTTACGTTTATCGGTAGAAAACCAGATGACGTAGTTTTAAGTAACTATATTTCGCCACAAGACGTAGATGGCTTGGTGTCTTTTTTGCCCAAACACGATGTTTATATTACTGCTTCGAAACAAGAAGCTGGGGCTAACCATGTTTTAGAAGCGCTGGCTTTGGGCTTGCCTGTTCTTTATCACAAGGATGGTGGTAGCATCAACGAGTATTGCAAAGAATTTGGAATAGAATATAGCGACTTTGGCGAGCTTGTAGACATAATTGAAAATAGAACTGAAGAATTACAAGCCATCGCGAATAGAATGACATATCAAAGGTCTTCTAAAGACATGGCAAGAGAATACGTAGATCTATTCGAGGCTAAACCATGAAAATTAATGTTAGCATAGACGATGTGTCTCCTCATCAATTCTCTTCGATAAAGGTACTGGATAGGTGCTTTGAATTAATTCAAACGTTTCCTGATATTAAATTTACGCTGTTCGTTCCCGTGGCTTATTGGCGAACCATTAAACCGACTACAACGACTAAGGAGCCGCTAAGCCTCGACGCATTTCCAGACTTTTGTAAAACTATAAGAGAATTACCACAACGAAATTTTGAAATTTGTTATCATGGTTTATTTCACGGTATTCCTGGAAAAAGTGATAACGATGAATTTCAGTCTATTACTAAAGAACAAGCTATAGAAAAATTTTTAGCAATGTTTGAGATTGTTGAGCGAGCTGGTTTAAGCGATATTTTTAAACCTGTTTTTAGACCACCCGCCTGGAGAATGTCGCCACACGCGATTGAAGCCGCAAAAGAAGTTGGAATTAAAGTGTTGGCATTATCTCCCAAAGATTATGCCAAACAAACATATTGTGGCGCCGAGGAAACCTTTGAAAATGTTGTTTATTTTAATTGTGTACCGCCATTCGAACCACTAAACGTTTATCCCGTTAATGAGATAGTTTATCACGCGTGCGAATGGGATAAAAACTATTTGAGCGCCGATCTTACAAGCGAATTAACAAATTGGCTAAAGACACAAACTAACGTTGAGTTTAAGTTTATAGAAGAATTAATTTAATATGGGAAAATCCGACGAATTTGTTTTTGCAGAATATCGTAAGTTATTGAACAATTCCTTACCAGTTTCTTTGAATTCAGTAGCTTTTTTGGGATTTTCGCAAGAAAATAACTTTACAAGAAACTTTAATGTTTCAACGCGGCATTTTTATGATTTGTCTTTAGGTAACTGGAATATAAATGACGCATGGAAACTGGAACAAAATTACGATTTTATCGTATGCACTCGTTGCGCTTATTTTTGTAAGAATCCAAAAGATTTTATTCAAAGGTGTAAAGACAACTTAACGACAGGTGGACAAGCTCTAATTGATTGGGGGCTCGGCGACCACTGGAGATTCAAAGATTATAAGGTTGGTTGGGTTAGAAACGGCGAACACGAATTTGCTTATAACCAAAATAATTTTTTGTATTCTTGTTTTTGGAACGAAGAACTAACAAATCACTCTGAAGTCCAGGTTTTTTGGAACACGGTAAAAAACAATTCAACATTCGGTTACAAAGAAACCGACACTTTAAATGATGTAGTTAGAAGGGAAGTCCCAGAATTAGTCGAATACGATTGCAAAAAAATTGCTACAAAGTTTCTTTGGCCAGAATCACCGCAGCTGTATATAATGACGCTTATAACGACTAAATAGCTATGGAGTCAATAGACAACATTTTTTATATTGAGTGTATGACGTCTTTGCGTTACGCAATTCCTTTTATTAAAACGGTAAAATTGTTGCTTTCAAAAGACGTTTTGTTAATTTATAATGACTCCGTTAATTTTCACAAATACAACTCCATTAAAAGGCACCACGAAAAGTTAACGAAAATTTGTAAGGATAACGAAATAAGCTCAACTAGCGTTAGCGATTTTAAAAATAAAAAAATCAAAGTAAGAAACGTTTTTTGCGTAGAAAACACTTGTAAGGTTATTGATTACGAAAATTATTATTCTTTTCAACATGGATTTGATTGGATTGGTTTGCACAAAGACAATAAAGCTGCAACATATATTGTTACCGAACAATATTTTAAAAACGCTATAGAAGATTTAGGTTTACGAGCTATCGTGTCGCCGAAGCCTGTTGCTTTTTGGGATTGGAATTATCACGTTGAAAAAAGTAAATCGCAGTCTTTGAATTTAGAAACCAAGACAGTGACGATGTTTTATCCCGAAGAGGGAAGCAAAGATCTTTTTAAGAAGATACACGAAAAGTTACTGAATTTAGGATACAAAATCTACATTAAGCAACGCAAAAAAAACCAATTAGTTCCTGACGAATTTAACAATATTTTTTACGATGATCTTTGGTATCCAACGGAGTCGATATTATTACCAATGATTAGCGATTTTTCTATTGGGTTTGGAACTTCAGCATATACCGACTTAATTCATCTAAATAGAAACTTTGTCGATTTGTGCATACCAGATTATTCTAAGAAATATTACAAACCGCAAGTTAGTAACTTAATATCGATAACAAACGAATTTTATGAAAATTTTTGTAAACTCAATTTCAATGAGATTACTTTATCAAAAAAATTAATAGATCCTTGCGATCCTCAAAAAATTAAAGACTTTTTGCTTCAGGTAATAATATGACGAAATATCAACATAAAACTGTTTTTTACACCGGTGGTACTAGAACATTTGGACGTCGACTTCTTGTCAAAGAAAGTTGGGTTGGTAGATCTCGTAAAAAATGTGGTGTTTCAAAAAACACTTATTGTACAGTACAAAGTGCAGAGGTCTTTTGTGAATAAAGTCGCGGTTTTTTTTGATTGTTGTGATATTGCAACTTTTTATACAAAGTTACAATTATTAGATGAATTTAAATTACTTGGATTTGAAGCAGATTTATATATAACAAACACTCCTAGTCAATATTGTTTTTCAAAAGACTATTATAAAAAATCTGATTTTTTTGATGAACGAGTTAGATTTGGTTATCCCAAGCCAAGCGAATATAACGCTCTTATTTTTGGAGCTCGACACGACAAAAATTGTACCGGCGCAAGAATGTCTCTTGTTTCCAGCTTTCAAAATGCTAGAAAAAAAACAATAGTTTTTCAAGACTCTGCTAATCTTGACTATGCACCTTTAACAGGTTGTACTGCTTACGGATTTCCATCTTTAAACCAACTGAATCTTGTAAAAACCGCTCATATTAGTATGAATAAAAATGATATTTCAAAATCTTTTGAAATTCCGCTTCTTTCAAACTTGTCTTGGAAAAAACAAGTGTCTTGTAAACAATTGAGCGTAAATGAATTCTACGATTTTTATAACATACCAAAAGATTTAAAAGTAGTCGGTTTTTTTCCAGATGGAGAGCATGGCCACCCAAGCGTTTTATCTTCGCACTGGTTGCACAAAGAATTAAATAACATAGCGAATCTATTAAAAGAAGAAGGATACTTTTTAATGAGTAAACTTCATCCTTATGAGTACTATGGAAGAAAAAAAAATTATTATAGTGGAAAATTTTCTAATGAGCATTATAGCTGGGTTACTCCTGTTATAAAGGAAGAACATGCTTGTGAACTTGTTAATTACGCTGATTTTGCTATAAGCTCGATTTCATGCGTCTCGTTTGAACACTACCTTTATAATTTAGTACATTTAAATGTAGGAATGCATCCAGACGATTCAAAAACTTTGAATAATTCTGGTTACGAACTGTTCTTAAGTAACGGATATGTCAAAAGTTACATCGAAAAAACTAATTTTGATATATCAACATTGACATTTGGAAAAAAGTACGCATTTGAAGAATTCAAGTCAAATCCAGCTTTTTATATTCGAGAATTTTTACGAACAAAGCACGAAGTAAAAGATGAATATGTCCACTACCAAAACCATCCAATTCTAGGTCAAAGCTATACATCAACTGTAAAAAACGTTGCAGAAACATTGATTAAGATTATCAATGATTGATTGTGCTGTTTTATACAAGTAAGATTGAAATTTAATCACTTATCATAAAAATTTTTACAACATCTTACCAGTAAGATAGTTTTTAGAAATCCGTCAAGCTGAAATTACTTTATCAGAAAAAGCAGAAGATTTTTTCGATCTTCAAAAATAAACATGAAAATACCTTTTAATGTTCCTGTCGTTACTGGATTTGAGCTAGATTATATTTCAAAAAATATAAAAAACAAAATTCTCTCTGGTGGAGATGGGACTTATTCTACGCTTTGTAAAGATAAGATTTCGAGTCTATTTGAAAAAACTGTAAAAGTCTTTATGACACCTTCTTGTACAGATGCGTTGGAGGCTTCTTCAATAATACTGGGGCTTAAAGCGGGTGACGAAGTTATCATGCCTAGTTTTACATTTGTGACGACGGCTACATCCTTTGCGCTTAGAGGAATCAATATAAGGTTTGTCGATATAGATAGAAAAACTTTAAATATCGATCCAAATAAAATAGAAGAAGCAATCACTAAAAAAACGAAAGCAATCGTATGCGTGCACTATGCCGGCATAGCATGTGACATGGAAAAAATATTAAAAATAGCACAAGAACACAAGCTATTAGTAATAGAAGATGCAGCGCAATCGATGTTTTCTTACTATAAAGGAAAACACTTAGGTGGATTCGGGGATGTAGCTACTTTTAGTTATCATGATACTAAAAATTTGCATTGTGGAGAAGGTGGTAGCCTCGTTATAAACAACGAGTCTTTTTTTGACAAGTCTCATATAACGATTGACAAAGGAACGAATAGAAGACAATTCTTAGATGGAAATTGCGAAAAGTATATGTGGTTCGAACTAGGCTCAAGTTTCGTTATGAGTGACCTTAGCGCTGCTTTTCTTTTTAGTCAATTAGAACACGGGTTAGATATTACCAACAACAGGAAGCGCCTGTGGAAAAGATATTACCAAAACCTTTTAGGAAATGAAGATAACTTCGAGCTACCTTATGTACCCGCTGATTGTGATCATAATGCTCATATATTCAGAATTAGATTGAACGATGAAACAAGAAGAACAGATTTAATGAAATTTCTTCAATCGAAAGGAATAAGTTCAACGTTCCATTTCGTTCCTTTGCATTCATCCCCAGGGGGTAAAAAATTTGGTAAATTTGTAGGTAACGACATCAACACCACATCAGAGAGTAATAGAATCGTTAGATTACCGTTGTTCGATACTCTCTTAGACGATCAAGTAGATTACGTTTGCGAAAATATTACGAGGTTTTATAATGAGCGTTAAGATATGTTTGCCAGTTTCGCATCACTTTGAGTCTAAGGAAAAAGTACAGAAACTTAGAGATTTAGATCTTTATGATTTTTTAGAAGTAAGACCAAACAAAATAGACTATCAAGAGGATATAGAAAAACAAACAGCATTTCACGCAGATAACATTCAACCGATACACAATTTAAAAGATGAAGATTTTAAATTTGTCGAAAAGATTGCAAAAAATAAAAAAAATTTAGAAATAATAAGTTTTCATTGCGCTTGGGCATGTGATCAAATACGCGAAACAGGAATAATCGCATACCCTGCTGGTAAAATTTATACACGCGATGAAATGTATCTTAACACTGAAAAAAATATATCGATTATAAAAAATATACTTGGAAAAGATGTTTTGATCGCGATAGAGAACAATAACTTCTATCCTACGCCAGCGTATGAAAACGTTTGCGATCCTTCTTTTTTAAGAGACTTAGTTTTTGATAACAACATTAATTTTTTGTTTGATAATGCTCACGCTAAAGTTTCATCGCACAACCTAGGCGTTGATTACGACGATTACAAGAACCAATTGCCACTTGAGAAAATGGTTCAGATTCAATTTTGTCAACCATCCATACCTGAAAAAAAGGAAGAGACAGCTCTCGACGTGCACGAAATACCCGATGCAAAAAATGTCGACGAAGTTTTGAATATGTCGACGAGTTTTAATATTCAGTATATAACTCCTGAATATTATAAAGACTTTGATAAACTCGTTGAATTTCTAAAATCTTTAAGATCAAGTCAAAATTTAATTAATGTAAAAAAATAACGTTTTTTAATATACTCTTTTTATAAAGAACGCCTCGGAGACGTGCTATGTCAATTAACACTTCTTTAGAAAACAAGACTATATTAGTTACAGGAGCCAAAGGACAGATAGGCTCAGCTTTGTGTAATTTTCTAGAAGAAAATAACGCAAAAGTAATAAGGGCAGATGTTCAAGATTTCGACGTAACATCTATTGACGATACTTATAATTTTTTTCAAGATTGCTCTTCTAAGTTTGGATCAATAGACGTCTTAATAAACAATGCAGGAATTCCTACTTTTGACTTCTTTACAGAAAGAAAAAAAGAAGATTTTTTAAAAGTTTTAGAAGTTAACGTGTGGGGCACGTTTAATTGTATCAGAAACTACGTAAAGATTTTTGATGAAAAAAAACAAGGAGTGGGATCTATAATAAATGTAGGTTCGATATATGGCTCGGTTAGTTGTGATCCAAGAATATATCCCGATATTGGAAACATGAGTTCTGAGGTTTATGGTGCTTCTAAGGCAGGTATCATACAAATGACGAAACATTTTGCGGTACTTCTTGCAGAAAAAGGAATTAGAGTAAATTGCGTTTCGCCAGGTGGGGTTTTTAATGTTAAAAATCCTCAGCCAGATTTTTTCATTAAAAAATATAATGAAAAATGTCCGATGAAAAGAATGGCAAGCACTTCGGATCTTTTAGGGGCATTTTTATTTTTTTCTAGCGATACGTCTAGTTACGTGACAGGACAAAATTTAATAGTTGATGGAGGATTCTCCGCGTGGTGATAAATAAAATGTTTAGAGATCTTAATAGTCACGGTTACAATACTAAAAATAGATTTTACACAATAGCTGAAATTGGAATAAATCACGGAGGTAGTCTAGATAAGGCTTTTAAGTTAATAGACTCGGCTGCTAGAACAGGAGTTAACAGCGTAAAGTTTCAAACTTATATAACAGAAAAAAGAGTTTCAAAAGATTCTCCAATTTTTGATATTTTAAAAAGTTGCGAAATCAAAATGAGAGATTTTGAATTACTAAAGAATCATGCCCACGCCCTCGGCCTAGATTTTTTTTCGACGCCATTTGACGATGAAAGTGTCGATTGTCTTTTAGCTTTAGATATTCCGTTCTACAAGATAGCTTCTTTTGATGTCGTTAATCATAGCCTTTTAAGAAAACTATCCCAACAAAAGAAACCTATAATAATGTCGACAGGTATGTCTAACTTAAGCGAGGTGAAGACAGCTGTCGATATTTTAGGAACTAATGCATCGATAACATTGTTGCACTGCATTTCAGCATATCCGACTCTAGAAATTGATTCAAATTTATCTGTTATAGATTTTCTAAGAGATAATTTCGAGTGTGTTATTGGTCAATCTGATCACACTCCGGATACTAAAACTGCCTTGTACGCTTTTTTAAGAGGCGCTCAAGTTTTAGAAAAACACTTTAAAGTAGACGATGACTTTGAATGCGTAGACAGCGTTGTTTCAATAACAGAATTGCAAATGAAAGATTTAGTAGAAAAGCTTCACGAAGCCGATCAAATTTTAGGAGACAACTCTTTATGCGTTACATCCGCTGAAAAAGAAACTTTAAAATATAGAAGATTTTCTTCAATCGAACAATAAGCCTAAGGATCTTTTAAAATGGAAAAATATAAACTGGTAAAAAATGCTGAAGAGTATTGGGAATTTATAAGAAGATTAAGAAATTTAGATTCTATTAAAATAGGTTTTATAAAACAAGAAAATATCTCGAGCGAGCAGCAGATCGAATACATGAAAGAAAATGGTCACAATTTCTGGATATGTCTAGATGGTCTTGAGCCAGTTGGTTACGTAGGAATTATAAATGACGATATTCGTGTAGCTACTCATCCTGATCACCAGAAAAAAGGTATAGGAGCTTTTATGATAAACGAAATCATGCAAAAATACCCTAATGCCTATGCAAAAATAAAACTAGAAAATGAAGCAAGCATCAAGCTTTTCGAACATTGCGGATTCGTAAAAAAATATTTTATCTTAGAAAGATAGGCTTCGACATGAATAAAGGAATTAGTCTTTGGGAAAAAGCAAAAACAGTAATCCCGGGAGGGCATTGCTTACTTTCTAAACGTCCAGAACGATATGCTCCTGACATATGGCCCACGTATTATTCGAGAGCCAAAGGAATAGAAATCTGGGATCTTGAAGGAAACAAATTTATAGACATGGCTCAAATGGGAATAGGCACCGCAATATTGGGGTACTCGCACCCCGCGGTCGACGATGCGGTAAAATCAATCATTGATCGCGGAATTAATACTACCTTAAATTGTCCTGAAGAAGTTTATCTTGCTGAAAAACTTCTTTCGATCGATACTTTTGCGGGTGGAGTAAAATTTGCAAGAACAGGTGGAGAAGCGATGTCTATAGCGGTTAGAATAGCTCGCGCTTACACAGGTAAAGATGATATAGCATTTAGTGGATATCACGGATGGAGCGATTGGTATTTAGCGAGTAATCTTTCGTCGTCAGACTCTTTGAAAGACCATCTTTTACCGGGCTTGGATCCTGTCGGCGTGCCTAAAAACTTAAAAGGAACTGCAATACCTTTTAAATATAATAATTGTGAAGACTTAAAAAATCAAATAAAAGATAAAGAGATAGCAGCGATCGTAATAGAAGGCGCAAGATACGACTTGGCAAATCAGGATTTTTTAAAAGAAATTAAAAAATCTTGCGAGGAAAAAAACTGCTTATTGATCATAGACGAGATATCTTCAGGCTGGCGAGCTTGTTTAGGCGGAATTTATCACACGTACGAAGAAGTAGTTCCGGATATTGTAGTTTATGGAAAGGCTATGGGCAATGGTTATCCTATATCAGCCATCGTAGGGAAAAAGAGCGTAATGGAGTCAGCACAAGACACTTTTGTAAGTAGCACTTTCTGGACCGAAAGAATGGGGTTTGTAGCAGCACTTGCAACTATAAATGAACTTGAACAGAAAAATGTGCCTGATCACATCAACTATATCGGAAAATATATCGGCGATATGTGGAAAAAAGTTTTTTCAGAATTTGAAATAGATGCGAAGGTAACCGAGTATGCACCTTTAATAACCTTTAAATTAAACTATGTAAAAAATGCAGAAATATTAACGTTCATAACGCAAGAAATGCTTAAGAAAGGTTATCTTTCAGCGCCTAGTATTTACGTTTCCGCTTCTCACACTAAAGACGCTGTCGACGAATATATTAAAAATTTTAGAGATGTGATAAAGTCGCTTTCTGAACTTTTACGAGATGATACTTTATCCAAAAAACTTGAAACGAGAGTAAAAGAAGAAGGTTTCGCTAGACTTACTTAGAGGTGAGAATTTAAAAATGATTGGCGCAATTATTCAAGCAAGGATGGGTTCTACACGTCTTCCTGGTAAAGTTTTAAAGAATGTAGGAGAAAAACCCCTCTTACTTTACATGATAGAACGCGTTCGAAAGTCTAAAAAATTAGATAAGGTTATAGTAGCTACGTCTATTCTTGAAAAAGATAACGTAATAGAAGATTTTTGCAAAGAAAATAATATAGACTATTTTAGAGGTTCTGAATCCGACGTTTTACAGAGATATTATGAATGTGCAAAAAGTTATAGTTTAGATATCATTGTAAGATTGACAGCAGACTGTCCTTTAATAGATTTTTTTATGATAGATAAATGTCTCGAAAATTTTAATGCGAATCCAGAATTATCTTATTACGCGAATACTTGTCCTGCAAACTTAAGCACGTATCCGAATGGATCGGATATAGAGATTTTTTCATTTAATGCTCTAGAAAAAGCTAATGTTCTTGAAAATTCCATGGAAGGAAGAGAACACGTTACTCACTACATGTGTCGAGAAAAAGAAATTTTTAAAACAGGCATGTTAAAAAATTCGCAAGACTGGTCAGGATATAGATACACTGTCGATAATCACGAAGATTTTGAAGTAGTTTCTTTTTTGTTCGATGAGATAAACAAGAAAAAAATAGATGGCACTACGCAAGAAATAGTAAAAATACTAGATGAACATCCTGATATAAGAGCATTAAATAAAATTTATACGTGAAATAAAAAATGAAAAGTATAGCTGTAATAGGCCAAGGATTCGTTGGTGGATCGCTTACAACTGTTTTCGCAGAGCGCGGGTTCGATGTTTACGCTTACGACAAAGCCGGTAAGTACGTAAAAGGCGCGCTGCCGTCCCACGGCGATCCTGTCGCTGGTTACCCTGGATCTATTGCAGAATTAATCGGAGATAATGAGGAAGGTGGAACACCAGGTTTTTCTAAAGTTTATTTTGTGTGCCTTCCTACGCCCATGCTTGAAGATGGCTCAGCAGATCTCAGTATCGTGGAAGGCGCTTTAAAAGAGTTAGCCGCGGTACCAGGCGAAAGAATCGCTGTAATTAAGTCTACAGTTCCACCAGGTTCTACCGAGATGTGGAACGAAATGTTTAAAGAAGCAGGTTTACATGTCGTTTTTAATCCTGAATTTTTGACAGAAAGAACGGCCTTAGACGACATGCGCAATCAAGATAGAATTATCTTGGGTGGTCCGCGACCGTGGATCAATACGGTAAAGCAAATTTTTAGAACAGCATTTCCGAATACTAAGATGATCAAAACATCATCAACAACTGCAGAGATGGTAAAATATTTGACGAATAACTTCTTGACCGTCAAGGTAGCTTTTGCTAACGAGATGCTTCAAGTTTGCGAAGCACTCGACAAGGTAGGTCTTAACGTTGACTATGACAAAGTGGTTGAGTACGCTTCTCACGACGCGAGAGTAGGACCCAGTCATTGGAACGTGCCTGGACCTGATGGACGTTATGGTTACGGAGGAAGCTGTTTTCCTAAGGATGTTAATGCGATGATTTATGTCGCAAAATCCTTAGGCGTTAATCCCACATTACTTCAAGCGGCGTGGGAAAAGAATCTCGAAGTAAGACCCGAAAGAGATTGGGAAAAATTAGTCGGTAGAGCTATTTCGAAAAAGCCTAACACTTGAACTAACGACTTACGGGGTGTTACTATGTTTCAATGCAAGAAGTAACATCCTCGTTTGAGGTACTACCGACGGGAAAACAACACGTTTCATTTTCAGAAGTTAAGCTCTGGAAAGAGTGTTCGTATCGTCACAATTTAGTTCATATCAAAAAAATTGATCTTTCGAAACCATCTCCTGTATTAGACTTTGGTACTGCTGTCCACGCGTCATGTGAACACTACCTACTGACTCGCGAGCTGAAACCCGAGATTGCTTTCGAGCACATGGAGAAAGCTTGGACGAAGTACGAAGGAAATCCAGACTTTTCTCCAGCATCTCTTGCAAAAGCTAAGTCAGAAGCTGCTCTAATTCTCTCGGAAGTTCCAAAGTTTTTAGATGATACTTTCCCCGAATGGGACGTCATCGCCGCCGAGCATCAACTTTATGAAGCGGTTGAAAATCATCCTCATGCTTTTAAGGGTTTCATCGACGGTGTCATCAAGGCAAAAGGTAAACGAGGAGAGACGATCTATTGGATCCTCGACTGGAAAACGACCGCGCGCGGGTGGTTTAGAGAGAAGCGCAGCGATGACATGGTAAAAGCTCAGTTGGCTCTTTATAAGAACTATTGGTGTCAAAAAAACCCGACAGTTCCTATGAAAGACGTCCGCTGCGGTTTTGTGCTTCTCAAGAAGGCAGCGAAACCTGGTGATCACTGCGAGTTATTTTCAGTTTCTCTTGGGGAAGTTCCTATCAAACGATCTCTAAAAGTTGTCAGTAATATGATTACCTCAGTAAAAAGAGGTGTTGCATTAAAAAATCGAGATGCTTGCACTTGGTGTGAATATAAAGGTACTGAACATTGCGTCTAAAAAAAGGTTACAAATCTAAAAAAAATATTACGATAAGAACACGATGAATAAAAAAACTATATTAATGTTGTGCGATCATCCTCTGTCAACTTCAGGTGTCGCGACACAAGCAAGATGGTTGATTCATGGTCTAATAAACACAGGTAAATACAGCTTTCGTTGTTTTGGTGGAGCTGTTCGCCACGACAACTATGACACCGTAGCGATTAATCCTGACTTCATAGTAAAACCAACCGATGGATTCGGTGATAGAAATCTTTTAAGACAAACGTTGGTGCAATTACGTCCCGACGCTGTGATGTTATTTACAGATCCTCGTTTTTTTATTTGGGTTTGGGAAATGGCCGACGAGATACGTCAGATTTGTCCTATAACATATTGGCATTTGTGGGATAATGATCCATGGCCGGATTTTAATAGAGTTTTATATGAGTCAACGGATCTCATCAATTGCATCAATTGGCCGACTTATCAGATGGTCAAGGAACGCTTTCCTGAAAAAACGAACTACATTCCACACGCGGTGCCAAAAGATCTATATAAACCCTTACCAGACAACGTTGTAAGGGAATTTAGAAAAAAGCTTGTCGGAGAAAATAAGATAGATCATTTTTTAGTTGGCTATGTTTCTCGCAATGCTCGTCGTAAAATGCCGAGTGATATTATCGTATCGTGGAAGATGTTTTTGGATGAATTACAAGCAAAACATGGTCATAGAAATGCGACGCTAGTAATGCACACCGAACCATTAGATCCTGAAGGTCCAAATCTTTATCACGTCGCAGACACCTTGAAAGTACAAGAAAATATTGTTTTTTCTAAGAGTCGAATTGCCTTTGAAGAAATGAATTTGTTATACAATTCTTTTGATACGATAGTCAATCGTAGTTGCAATGAGGGATTCGGTTTACCGACGCTTGAATCAATGATGGCGGGTAAACCAATCATTACAATAAAAACAGGAGGCTTAACTCGGCAAGTCGAAGATCACGAAACTGGAGAACAATACGGTATCGGTTTAAATCCTGAAGTTCGTGCTTTAGTTGGTAATCAAATGGTTCCATACATTTATGAAGATTTAATATCTCACAAGACATTAGCCGACGCATTTTTTAAAATGCATGAATTAGGACCTCAGGCAAGAAAAGAGTTAGGACTAAAGGCTATGCATCATGCTCACAAAGATTATGACATCGACGATATGATAAAAAACTGGGATTCAACTTTAACTGGTTGTATCGAAAGCTGGAAAGACAAAAAACATTCTCTTTGGAGCCACACGGAGATTTGAAATGAAAAGAGTAGTTGTAAGAGGTCCTGCGTTAACTCAATCCGGATACGGCGTCCACTGTCGACAGATCGTTCGTTGGTTGCTATCAAAGCCTGGTGTGGATGTTAAATTTCAAGTTCTTCCGTGGGGTGATACCCCATGGTTATTAGACACCAAGTTATACGATGGTTTGATAGAAAAAATTGTAAAAAATACCATCGATATTGTGGTTAAGCCTCACGATAAATACGATGTTTCTTTTCAACTACAATTACCGAATGAATGGGATCCTTCGATAGCAAAATTTAACGTTGGAATGACAGCGTCAGTCGAAACGGATATATGCAATCCTTCTTGGATAGACGATTGTAATAAAATGGATTTGATAATAGTTCCATCGATTCACGCTGCTACTACGCTGACGAAACACAAAAACTTACAAAAGCCCGTAGTCGTCGTACCCGAATCTTTTAGCGACGAAATTTTATTAGAAGATGAGCAATTACCAAAATTGCCAAAATTTTCTACCGATTTTAATTTTTTGTTATTTGGTCAGGTGACTGGTGACAATCCTCACAACGATCGTAAAAATTTGTTTTTTACCATAAAGTGGTTGTGCGAAATTTTTAAAGACGATAAAGACGTGGGTTTAGTCATAAAAACAAACACAGGTCGCAACACGAAGATAGATAAAAATAAAACATTACAGCTAGTAAAAACGCTAGTAAGAGAATGTAGGAAAGGAGACTTTCCAAGAATACATTTGTTGCATGGCGATATGTCTAACGAAGAAGTCGCAGCGCTTTATAAACATGATCAGATTAAAGCGTTAGTAGCTCTAACTCGTGGAGAAGGTTACGGTCTACCAATTTTAGAAGCTGCAGCGAGTGGACTACCCGTTATAACGACAGGCTGGTCTGGTCATTTAGATTTTATGAATAAAGGTAAGTTTATAAATATTTCTTATAATCTAAAACCAGTACATCCTTCTCGAGTTGATAATAAAATCTTTTTGTCGCACATGAAATGGGCTGAAGTTTCAGAAGATGACGCAAAAAAGAAAATAACTAAATTTAAATCATCGCCATCTATCCCGAAAGATTGGGCAAAAGAATTAGCCGAAACGATAAAAATAAATTATGATTTTACCTCGATATCAAAAAAATATGATGAGGTGATAAAAGAATTTTTATGATATTCGCTATTTTCTTTTTAGCGTTATTATTAACAGTTACTACTGCGATTTCGTATATTAGCGTCAAGAAAAATCTAGAGTTTTTAGATCAACAAGAAGAAATGTTAGAGTTATTAGAGTCTTCGTTGCAGGATCTTGAAGTTTGTCATAAAAAATTAGATAAAAAAGTAAAATTAGAATTATTTTCTGACGATCATATCGTCAAAGAACTTATTGATGACATGAAGCTAGCTCGTCAGACCGTGTCTTCAATAATTGAAAAACTAACTAACGAAAAAGACACAATAAGAGATGTCGATAAAGTAGAAAGTAATAACGCGTAGGAAGATCACGAGATGGAAGAGAGCGAAAAAAAGCCAGAAAAAGCGACAAAGAAAATAGATCCGTTAAAAATGTATTTTAACTCTGATACGCAACGAGCGATCGTCGCTTTTCAAGAGGCCAATGACAAAAAAGAACGGGATAAACTTTATGTTGAAGAAATACTTCCTGCGTTTGAAAAGCTAGTAGAAAATTTGATAAACATACACAAGTTCGCGGGTCTGTACGATTCTTATGATGATCTAAAAAATGATTGTGTCAATTTTCTTTTTGAAACTATAGGTAAGTTTGATGCAGCCAGAGGAACAAATGCATTTTCTTATTTTAATGTTGTCGCAAAAAACTGGCTAATAATAAAGACTAAACAAAAATCGCAAAAAACGAAGAGAAACATATCGCTCGACGATCCTAGTTTGATGTCTACTTACGAAAGAAACATAGTCGACGAGCATAACACCCTACCTTCTCAAGATTTGCTGTTCGAAGATATTAGATCGATAGAGGGTATAACAACTATCTTATACGACATAAGAAATATTGCAAAAACTGAAAACGAATTGATGTGCATAAATTCTATTATCACGATATTTGAAAATATAGACGACATAGACCTGTTGAATAAAAATGCAATATTACTTTATATGCGAGAACTTTCTGGACTTAGTCCGAAGCAGTTAACGACTACGATGCAAGTCATTAAAAAATATTATAGAAAAGTAAAAATAGAACATCAAAAAGACAGCTGATATGCAAACTATATCTGAAGACGGCGAATTAAAATTAGAAGAAAAAGTAAGAGATTTTTCTAGTTTGTTAGATCAAATTGAGAATTTATCTGATAAAAAGAAAAAACTTTGGAAAGAAATATACGAAAACGCAATTTACGATAGGCAAAATGCTTATTTGTTATTCGTAAAATTAGTAAAAATAGTCGATGATAAGAGTACAGAGCACGCTGTACATGGAAAGTCGTTAGCTTCTTATATCGAAAAAATGAGTAAAGCTAACGATCAACTAATTAGACTCGCAGAGCTTGTTTCTAAAGCGGAAAAAACCAACGACGAGATAGATCCAGAAGAAATGTTTAAGAGAATAAACGGATGAAACATTATGGATAGAAAACTACAGGGCATACTGTCTCAAGGCGAGTCCGGCGCGTATCGCAGTACTGCAGAAGCACGTCAGGTAGATAATAATTTTTTTCCACACTTCCAACAAATGATCGTATTGGAAGTAATTTCTGATCCAAAAAAAATAACTAAAGAAAAGGTCTTATACTGGAAGAATGTTCTAAAACTAGGAATGAGCTGGTCTGCTAGATATCTAACTGCGCCAAACATCGACGACGCTAAAGATTTTCCAAGAATTTTTCCTAGAAACGCTATAATCGCTCAACAAAAATCCAGTTCAGAAACCGCGCTTACGCCTCCTTCACTTTTACTTCCTTTTTTTCCATCGCACTTATCCATGCCATGTAAACCTGGCGAACTGGTCTGGGTTGTATATGAAAATCCGAAAATAGGTGGAGAGAAAATAGGCTATTGGATGTGTAGCGTAGTTCAACCATACTTTGTTGATGACGTAAATCATACACATGCTCCGATGGCGCTTCGTCAACCAAAAAAACCTGCGAATGCTCCACCAGATCTTGAGATCCCTTATCAACTTAGAAATGGATCTATTAGCTTAGGTTTAAAGGATGGAAAATACGTCGATGACCGCAATGATCCCATCATAGTCTCTGACACTACCACACGTTTTATCAGCAGCATTGGAGGCCGTGCGCCAGGCATACAAATATTCGAAGATTTGATAACTTTAACAGATGCGTCTAAGTTGTCGTCCTACGAGGCGATCCCGAGATTTCATAAACGTCCAGGCGATGTGGTTTTAGAAGGTAGTAATAACTCATTAATAGTTTTAGGAACAGATAGAAGTGGACCGCCAGGCATTTATTCACCTTCTCAAGAACAAACGAAATCTACCGTAGTTGATAAAGGTTTATCGCCAAGTTGGCCGATCGAAGATTTTTTCTCTTACGCAGGATCGATAGATTTAGTAGTCGGTCGCGGTTATACGACAGAAACAGGCGGCGAAAAAAATATCGCAGTAAAAGAAATAGCCAATCCCCAGAATACTCTAAAAGAAGAAATAGACAAATTAAATCCGCCAATTGACGAAGGCGATCCTCGCTTCGATTCAGATCGTAGCAGAATCTTAATTTCGCAGAGAACATTTCCAGACACCAAGTTTCAACTAAGAGAATATTTTCAGCTTGATCAAACTACTCCGAACGTTTTTGACGATCTCGGATCTGGAGATGCCAGTGTTGTAATAAAGTCCGACAAAATACGATTAATAGCTCGCTCTGATATTTCTTTGGTAGTTACAAACTTCGATGAATCCCCAGAAATAACGAGAGAGTCTAGGATATCGCATAATTACAAAATCGATTCAAAAGACACTTCTAAGTTCGCTTCAATTACTATTACTCGAGAAGGCGACATAATATTTAGACCGTCAGACTTAGGAATAATTAAGTTGGGTGGAGCCGACGCCGACAAAGCGATATTGTGCACTGACAACCTAGAACCAGGTGACAAAGGAAAACCAAAAGTCGATCAAGGAAAGGTTACATTTAAACCAGGTATCGTTAGCACAGGAGCAGATTTGATCGGAACAGGTAAGCCCAAGCAAGGAACATTTGCAACAAAGATATTAGTGAAGTAATATGACGATACTGGTCGATGCGCAATATTTATCTAAACAAGAAATAGTCCGCGGCGGAGCGGCCGAAATATTTTTTAAACATAGAGATGAAGTTATCTTTGAAAAGATAAAAGAGAATCCTGATTACGATTTTATACCGCGCGAATCTTTTGCTAGAAGTCGCTTAGAATTTCCATCTTTTCATAGAAATTGGATCGATGGAATTTTAACTGCTTGTTTAAGAGCATTAAATCACGTTGCGGCTGTTAGCGCTGACTATATAAATCCCGTAGTAGAATCACCGCAGCCCAAACCAGGACCAATTCACGATCCGTTTTTTGTTTTTAAAATTATTTCTGAAAGTGAATCGGCAGCACTTGCCACCCCCGCCGAGCCGGCACTTGATTTAGCTGGTATCGTTCCATATTTCGCTTTACCTGGTGAAGAAGGTCTCGTAAAGGCAGGTACCGATTGTGGCGCAGTAAATGTTAATTCTCCTCCTAATGTCGACAATGGCCGAGGTGAAGCTTTTAAAGCAGGAGCAAAAAACCTAACTGCAACGAAATATAAACGTAGAATAGCGAAAGATTATTTACCAAACATAGCCAGCGACGAATTTCCAGACCTAGAATATCCAGAAGGCGACACGAAGGGATTATCGCTAAGAAACAAACAAGAGTTATTGATAGACGCAATCATAGAAGCTTATGATGAATTAGTGAATACGGTTCTTGAAAAACCTTCAAATTATTTATTTCCAATTGCGTTGGGCACAGTAGCTGGCGTTGAACCAAAACCCAATGTTGGTCAACAACAACCAGGGCTTGCTTTAAACCCGATTTTTGAAGCAGCAAAAGAGATATTAGATGAGGCAATGCCAGATCCATCTGCTAATGCTGATGATGCGATTTCTAACATCGTTAATTATGAAGCCCTGAAGAGAACTTTAGTAAAGCCCCTTTACTTGGCAACGATTGGAGTATTATTTGGTTCACATCAAAAAGGTTTTACAGGTCTGATGAGTAAAATAACTCCTGACCCAGTTGGATCATTGAACCTAAATTTCGCAGATCCGAAGCCCGAAAATCTGGATTTAGACATGAGAGGATCGATAACGGAAGGTGCAGATTTATCGGTCCTTAGTGTTTTGCCCCCGCCCGATCCACAAGACGCGAATAGAAATGGCGTTCCTATCAAAAGAAATATATTGTACGTACCGAAGAGATATCACAATGTCGGTACAGGCTATAAGAACTCAGTGTATCTAAGATTGCGAGATATGGGCTCTAAGTTTATTTCTAGCAACGAAGTCAATTCGTTCGCAGATGACAATCACAAAGGTTTGATGTTCCTTTTTGCCCTGTCGCACGAAACAGGTTTTGATCTTGGCGTCGGAGTCGCAGGATTAAATGCGCAGACGAAAAAATGGGACACCGCAGGGCCCGGAGCTAAGTTATCAGATTCTTTCGTCTGGGGTATGTCGATAGGCGCTGTTGGTACGACAGTTAGTTCGGTCACTGCGAATGAGTTTCAGAGCGCTCCTGTCTATAACCCTAATGGAAACCCCACCGAAAGAGGAATACCGATAGATAGACAATTAGATTTCTATGAAGAATGGTTATGTAGAAATTTATTAATGATTGGTGCTCGACTCCCTGTACCTCCTAAAAACATACCTCCTAAAAACATGAACGAACCCCAAAATAGTCCACTTCAATACGCACCGGGTGGTGGGAGAGAGCATCCATCAGGTAAATATTACGGAGGTCCTGAACCGTTTGTTGCAAATAATCTAGCCACCGTTTTAAAACCCAAGTGGACTAAAGCAGTTAGCACGTCTGGCACGTTTAGCACAGGATTTGTCCCTAAATCTGTGGGGGGTGTAGGTAGTCAACGAGACCCTGGCTACGAAGATTATAAAGCACCATATTATTATATGAATACCCCTTATGATATATATGGTTTCCATCAAGGCATATTTGGATCTGGAGATAGGATCGCGCAAGGCGGCACGAATCCAAATACGTATGCCGAAAAGCACGTTGTGTTTTATACTATGCCTTCTAGAGGGATGACTATGGTGAGTCAGGGTGAGCATGTGCCAAGATACATGGCCGCCTGTGGAATGAAAGAAATAAATTTCGATATGCTAGCTATAGCGGGCTTAAGAAGATATATGACGCCTCAGGGTGGATCAAAACTTGCCAGCGCTGGCGCGTTTCCGCAAGGGCCACAATGGCTCAGCGAGAATGGTGCAGATATAAATATACATCAAAAATTACATAGCGCTAGAGACGCAAAAAACAAATAAAACGAGAATTACATAATTCTATTAGGCTATATTTATAAAAATGGCTACATTAAGTTTTAAAAGTGTCGGTAGAACCGCAACGTCTTTGAATGACGAGATAGTAGAGACTAAGGTTCTACCGGTGGGTATAAAAACCCCTATTCAACTGAGTAATACTGATGGTCCATTCTTGATGCATTATTCTTTAGAGGATCAACTAGCAGATAATTTAAGAAACTTATTGCAAACTAACTTTGGAGATAGGGTAGGTATTTACGACTATGGTGCTAATCTGTATCCTCTTACGGCTGATTTTACGTCGCAAGATAATTTTGATGCCGAGGCCTTGACACGTATTAGCGCAGCTATATCGCGTTGGATGCCATTTATCGAGCCTTTAGACTATGTTTCTGAAGTTGATCGATCACAAAAATTGAGCACGGGTCTAATAAGGATTACAATAAGTTATAATATACCCAGCTTGAATTTAGAACAGAGAAAAGTTCAGATAGTTCTATATGTAATTTAAACAAATGGCAACCGATAGAAAAGCTCAATTACAACAAGTTAGACAGCGCAGATATGTGTCTAGAGATTTTGATTCTCTAAGAGCCACGCTCTTGGACTATGCTAGACAATATTATCCAAATCAAATTCAAGATTTTTCGGAATCTTCTGTGGGTGGTTTGTTTTTAGACATGGCCGCGTACGTTGGTGATAACATGTCTTTTTACATGGATCATCTATATAACGAATTAAATTTTGATACCGCTGTAGAACCTGACTCTATCGAAAGAGCTCTTATAAATTCGGGTATTCCAATAAATGGGGCGTCGCCAGCCACAGTACAAGTAACGGTTTATATAGAAGTACCAGTAGCGCAAGCAGATGACGATACCCCCGACGCTACGCTGTTACCGATAATAAAGGCAGGTAGTAATTTTCTATCTGCAAATTCTATTGTTTTTAATTTACTACAAGACGTCGAATTTGCAGTTGACAATGGAGACGGCACGTATGTTTTAAATCCAGAGGCTCTAAAAAGAATCGGCAATACGAACGCCAACGGTCAAATTACTTCGTACATATTGTCTTTGTCTGGTTTGTGCGTTTCTGGTCAAGTTACGTCTGACACATTCGTAATCGGCGATTTCATACCATTTAGGACTTTGACTTTGGGACAACCAAACGTCACAGAGATAATAAACGTATTTGACTCAGAAGGAAATACGTATTATGAAGTTGGAGCGTTAACACACGACGTTGTCTATAAGAACGTTCTTAACACCAACGGCGATAATGATTTCGTAAAAGATGCTTTGAAGGTCATTCCAGCGCCGTATAGATTTACTAAGACAACTTCTCTTGTTGAAAGATTATCTACACTCACTTTCGGTGGCGGTACTGCAGATACGTTAGAAGATGATATAATTCCAGACCCATCAGAGTTTGCGATAGCGATTCCTTATAGTCGTACGACCTCGCGAGTTGCAGTTAATCCTCAAAAGTTATTGACAACAAACACTCTAGGTGTAGCTGCTTCGAATACTACGCTTACTGTAAGTTATCGATATGGTGGCGGGTTAGATCACAATGTAGGAGCTAATTCTATCACCAATATTTTATCTTTGACGATCGAGTTTCCGTCGAATCCATCGATCAATCTTTCTACGGCGATTAGAAACACTTTAGAGATTGCTAATTTAGAACCTGCATCAGGCGGCGAAGACGCATTGTCGACCTCTGAATTAGTTGCACTAATCCCCACCGCGCGCAATTCTCAAGAGAGAATCGTGACAAAAGAAGATCTTTTAGCGAGAATATACACCATGCCGTCCAATCTCGGTAGGGTATTTCGAGCCGCCATTATACCGAATAGTAATAATCCCTTATCTACACAACTATTCATAATATCGCGCGACAGTCAAAATAAACTTATACAATCGCCAGATACTTTAAAGATCAATCTTAAAAAATATTTAAATTCTTACAGAATGGTATCTGACGCTTTTGATATTTTAGATGCAAAAGTCATTGACTTACAGCTGAAATTTTCTGTAGTGTTAGACCCGACGTTGAATAAAAATGGGGTGTTAGCTGTAATTTTGACTTCGTTACAAAATAAGTTTGACATAACTAGGTTTCATATTAATCAACCGATAATAATTTCTGAGGTTGTTAATGCGATCTATGCCGTTCAAGGAGTCATTGCTGTCGAAAATGTAACGTTCGTAAATATTTCAGGAAACGTCAACAATAGACAGTATAGCTTAGACACTCATGACGTAAAAAACTATACAAGAAAACAAATGGTATTCCCTCCTTCTGGAGGAATATTCGAAATCAGATATCCTGAAGTAGATATTATAGCCAAGGTATCAATGTAATGTTTAGAGTCTTAAAAGCAGATAAAGACACGTATATAACCAACAAGTATATTGACGGCAAACCAGCCGTCAGTGGAAATGTGGGAATAGCTGGATCGCTAGATTTTTTTAAACTTTACGGTGTTACAATCGTAACATCAGGTAGCAATAAAATTCCAAAGACCGAATTGAGTAGAACGTTAATACACTTTGATTTAGACCCGTTACAAGAGTTGTTCGAAGAAGGAAAATTAGATTTAAGTCATAATAGTTTTAAGTGTTTTATTAGTTTGAAAGATGTATACGGTGGGCAACCTACGCCCAGTAATTTTACGATCGACGTGTTTCCGATGTCAGCATCATGGTCAGAAGGTATCGGAAAAGACGTCGCCTACTATTCAGACGAAGATAAATGTAATTTTCTATCAGCGTCCAGCGATGCTCTATGGGCATCTGAAGGCTGCGCCTCGGAATGTTTTTCAACGGGTTCTGGCGACTATATCACTAGCTCGATTACGATAGCTAATACGAAAGTATCACAAACATTTGTTAAAGGAACCGAGGACTTGTTGGTTGATGTTACTAATATAATCTCTGCGACGATAAAAGGAGATTTGCCTGATCAAGGTTTTAGATTGTCGTTTTCTTCTGCTATAGAAGCTGATACAAAAACATATTTCGTAAAACGATTTGCAAGCCGTCATGCTTACGATGAAAGTAAACGCCCTAAGATTATCGTCAAGTTCGACGATTCTATTTTAGATGATACGTCGAATCTTTATCTCGATTCACCAGTTTCTTCAAGTCTATTTTTATACAACTATGTACATGGACAATTAGCTAATTTATTGTCGGGTTCAACAAGCGTAACTGGTTCTAACAGCATATTGTTGGAGTTACAGTCTGAAGTTACAGGCGCTGGCCAATATTCTTTATATTTTACAGGTTCACAGCACAAGTTTGGAACGAATTTTAGCACGGGCATTTATTCGGCGTCTTTGACGTTACCTCTTAGTAACGAAAATATCAAGACGAGCTTCGACTTGTCGGGTTCTGTGATTTTTAAACCGATATGGACTTCTTTAGATCAAACCGTCGTTTACATTACTGGTTCTAACATTGTCGCCCGAGCTCCTGAAAGAATATCTTATAGATTAAACCCGAGAAGATACAGGGTTAATGCGACAGGAATTAGTTCAGAATATTCTGAAGAAGAAGAAGTGACGATGCGTGTATATATTTTCGACGAAAATGACCCGCAAATAATAGCCAAACGATTGCCAGTAGAACTACCTGGTTTGTCTCTAAGAAAAGTACATTACGCTATTCGGAACGTCGCGACGAACGAATATGAGATACCGTTCGATACGAGTTACAATTCTACGAAGATAAGCAGCGATTCAAAGGGAATGTATTTTAACTTCAACACGTCGGCATTAACTACATTAAATTTATATGTAATCGATTTGATGATTATAGTAGATAATCTGGAACAGAAATACTTGAATGCGTCAGCCCCTTTCAGAATAATAAAAATTTAATGTGTCATGGCAATAACAAATACCTTACCCTATATTCCTTCTTTTTTGAAGGCAGCGTTAACGGATACTCGCCCAGCACAATTAACTTTTTTAGACCTCGCAGGGTCAAATTCTAATATACTAAGCACGGCGTCGTTTAAATATGATCCGTTGACTTATGGACTTAAGTCAACGCAACAGCTAAATGTCGACTGGTCAGCGTTTGAGAACCATACTTTTTTTCAATCTGCAGAAGTTAAGACTAACGTAGCTTTCGATCAAATTATTAACGGTTACCCATTTGATGGAACTAAAAAAGACATAGAGACCTTCTTCGATAAGATAAGCGGATTCGAAAATTGGGTATTCGAACAATTTCCGACTTTTGGTGGTCAATTACATTTTTCTGGTACACAAACTTCAGAAGTTTCACCGACACAAGGCGTTTATGTTACGGTAAAGGACATAGCCGGTTGGTTATTTCCAGATCTAGCAAAAAACAATTCTGGAGAATCTGTAATTAACCCTCCTCCCAATAAGTCATTTACTATCGAATTACTAGCCTACATTCCCAATATCTCGAATAGCAGACAGGTCGTTATACAAAAACAATCAGACGATAGAATGGAAGGTTTTACTTTTCACTTAGAACCTTCTTCGTCCGATAAAGTCATGGGGGTGTTTAGCATCGTATCTGGTACGATTTACAATCATGTTGAAGCTGAATTGACAAAAGGCGAGTTTAATCACGTCTGCATGACGTTGAACAGAGAATCAGGACCCGATTATTTGCAATTTTTTACCAACGAAAAGTTGCCGGCTACGAGCAATACGAAAAACAAAATTGGCTCATTAGAACAAAAATCTGAATTATATATCGGATCTGGTTCTTCTTTTTACGTTACGGGAACCTTGATAACGCCACAACAAACCTTCAGTGGTAGTTTAGATGAGCTAAGATTATTTCATTCGACGCGTAGTATAAAGCAACAACAACTATATGCTTCAAAAGGAATATACGCGTCAGATGAAATGAAGTTGTACTATAGATTCAACGAACCAGATTCTCTATATTCGAATATAGCTTCTGACACAGTTAATTCTATCGTTTTAGATAGCTCGGGGAATTCATTACATGGTACGATAAACAACTATATTACATATGGTTCTTCGTCTTTAAGACAATCGACCAGCGACGACAGTAATAGTTTAATGATTAATGAAAAAGATCTATTTAAAAAGATACTTTTTCCCCTTAATTCAGACGTCGTCAGTCTAAACGAAAGATTGCTTAGTTCCGCGAGCTTATACGATCAAGACAATCCAAACTTAATTACTAAATTAATACCACGTCATTATCTAAGAGAGGGCGCAGCAGCGCAAGGATACGAAAACACAGCTGTTGAAGGTTCGATCAGAGAAGCGTATAGTGGCGACGGAATACCGGGCCAAGGTCGCCTTGGTTCTGTACAGATCATGTTGACTTTTTTATATATTTGGGCAAAATTTTTCGATGAAATGAAGATGTTCGCCGACGCCTTTAAGACGTTGAGAACCGTCAAATATTCGATGCCAGATACTTCACCAGATAATTTTTTAAGCGACTTTATAAAAGATTACGGCTTTTATCTACCTCCACTTTTCAACAGTTCAAATGTGACACAATACGTCGAAGGAGAAGATATTTCAGAAATTGGTGTTAGTGATTATTCTTTAAAACAAGTACAAGCCACACTGTTGAGACGCGTTTTAATAAACATACCCGATATACTTCGTTCAAAAGGAACTCAACACAGCATACGATCTTTTTTGCGAGCCATCGGTATAGATCCAGAAAACAGCATACGCATAAGAGAATTTGGTGGCCCATCATTACGCCAATTTGAATCAACACGCGAGTTTAAGGTCGAACCTAATTCACTCGCTCGAGTATCAGCGTCAATATTGCTAAAGTCAGGGTATCTGTCTGGTTCTCGAGAAGAACCAGGCTATCCCAGCGTTACCGGTACATTTGTAAATGGTATTTCGAATGCTCCGTCTGATGGTTTGTTCACTTCAGGTTCTTGGACGTACGAAGGGATATATAGGTTTCCTGTTCGCAATATAGTTCAGTATGATGTTCAATCATTAGCCAGAATTCATACGACCGGTTCTGCGACCACTGCAAAATCTGCATTAATGTTTAATTTAGTGGTGTCGGGAGGCTTGTATCTGTATGGTAGACCAGGATCGAATACGAACGCCCCTATTTTGCAATTGAATATACCGGAAGTTGATGTTTTTAATGGCGAAAAATGGAATATATCGTTCGGTTGTCAAAGAGCAGATCAAATAGATAGCACGGTCTCCTCGTCGTATTTTTTACGCGCAGCTACTCAAAATGCAGGAGATATTGACGGGTATTATGTTACTTCGTCGTTTTTTGTAGAAGATTTACCGGCGACTAATATCAACTACATGAAGACGATCTCGAGCGTTTATAACGCGTCCGGCGCTTATATAGCGATTGGTAATGATCCAAATATTCCAGAGGGTGTTATGGGATATTTGTTTTTGAACGATACATTTAACGTGTCCGATACCGCGCGAACTGTTGAATTCGATGGCAGGGTAGGTTATACGAGATTTTGGTCAAAGGCTTTAACAGAAACTGAATGGCGAGATCACGTAAGAAACTATAAGTCTCAAGGCGTCGCGACGCCTTTAACAAATTTTAATTATGTAAAAAACAAATCTGGTTCTTTTGAACGCTTGAGAATGAGTACTATCGAAAAGCAATCTCAAAAAACTGCAAATTCTTCGGGCGAAATTTTGTTCTTAGATTATAGTCAAAACAATATAAATATGTCAGGTTCTGGCTATGGACCGTTGGCGACAGCATCGTTTGGAGAACTATTCGATAGAAGTTATTTGTCTCCTTATTTCGATGAATATTCGTCTAGCGAAAAAATAAGAATACGCGGATTTAAAGACGAACAATATTTGTCAGATGCGCCATGGGCGACATTGGGATCGGTGACTGAGTATCCTGCAGATGAGATACCGATGGATGATCCTCGCTTGTCAATAGAGTTTTCGCTAATAGATTCTTTAAATAAAGATATCGTTAATATGTTTGCGACGTATGAAGAATTAGGGAATGCGATAGGCGATCCTACAATGGCTTATTCTCCTGATTATCCCGATCTTGAAAAATTAAGAAACATTTACTTCAATAGACTTTCAGAAAAAATTAACTTTAGAAGTTTTTTTGAATTTTATAGATGGTTCGATGTTTCTATCAGCACCTTTATAGAACAATTAGTTCCGCGTAAAACAAAGTTTAAAGGAACTAATTTCATAGTCGAATCTCACATGTTAGAACGTCACAAGATAGAATATCAATCAAGCGAAATTTATCTCGGTGACGCGACGCGCGGAAGAATAAGAGATACACTACTGGTTCAACAGATAGTAGGAAAAATTGGAAGAATTTAATTGGATGTAACATGACCATATATTCAAAGAATTTTTATTCGACGATCCAGCAATATTCAACCATCGCTACTACGGCGTTCGACGAAGGGCCGGGCATAAAGGTAAATGCTGTTGGTATTAACACATCAAGTATCGGCACGGTAGATATCGATGCGTTTAGACAAGGCGTAGAGATTACGCAAAACAAACATGCTTATGCAGGATTATTTAAGATTTCTGCGGGAACGCCAGGTCACATTATCAAACCAGTTTGTCTTGGAGCAAACGACGACATAAAAATATTTTCTTCTAATTTTTATGTAGAAGTCGACACGTTAGATCCTGTCGCATACATTAAATCAGTTAATGCAGATGCCCGTGATCGTATGATCGCGACTGAAGAAGATTTTCTAGAAAGAAAATATTCATATAATGGAGTGATCGAGCCTCTTGCGATAAGATCTATAGAGGGATTTTTATCTACAGAGTTGCCTTTCCAAATGCACACTATTCGTGGAGAGTTTTCGGCAGGTAACTCCAACAAATACATCGATGGTAATGATCAAGTTTTGACAGTTGATTATGTACCTAAAACGCGCGTAGCGGTAAATGGTAGTCGTGGATTTATAGATGGTAATATAGCTTACGAAAACAAATCGCCATTTTACGATAGGTATAGTGAAGCATCGACGCCTCCAGGATCAGGTTCTATTTCTGGTAAAATTTCTAAAGCCCTGCCTACGAACAACGGTGTTGTTAAATATTTTTTAGTTGATGTATCGGGTTCTACTGTTTTATCAAACGTAGTTTTTCCATTCGACGATGCGCAAGTATATTTGAAAAGCATGGGAATTTCAGCAGCTACTCACGGTAG
>Ga0172367_10001937_pt1 | contig 29219 bp, 36 predicted proteins | sample Lak10m_FD_114542 | JGI IMG/M metagenome (GOLD analysis project Ga0172367, IMG submission 114542) | Freshwater microbial communities from Kabuno Bay, South-Kivu, Congo - kab_022012_10m | ecosystem: Environmental > Aquatic > Freshwater > Lake | place: Democratic Republic of the Congo: South-Kivu...
ATTTTCATAGTCAGGCCTTCCTTGGCTTAATTTATTTTAAACGTAGTAATTTAATTATAAACTAAACTAGAAAGGCCTATCTTTTTATTCAACTACCAACTTATTTGATAAAGAATCCAATTTACTTATCCGTACTCTTTTAAATAATCAATAAGGCCTTTGTTGAAAGGGCTACAGCAGTCATACCAAGACCGATCATAATGAAAAAGAATACGTTTTGAATTTTTTCATTTTTCATCACCAAACTGATTGCACCAAAGACTAAGCAGATTTGATAAAAAAGACTTGAGAAATCAAAATAGTCTCCTGCCTTACCAAGCTTTTCAATTTTTGCTTCAAGCTCTTTTGCCCCCACCACTTGTCCTAGTTTTCCATCAATGTCTTGCACCCAATTTTTTTCACCTACTGCATTTGAGCCTAATAAAATCTCTTTTTTTTCTCTGTCATATTTTTCGACTTTTGCATCAAGTTTTTGAGTGTGCTCTACTATTCCATGACTGTATGAATCTTTAATGGCACCAGTTTTCATCAGAGATTTTAAGAGACTGCTTTGTTCTTCTAGTAAGGTTTCCTTTATGCTTTTTGATTGATACCAAAGATAGGCTGCGGACTTTTCATTGGTCAATAAAATTTCATCATCCCCATATTTTCCAGCGTACAAATCGGAAATAGACATTAATGCTGCAAATAAAGCAATGACCACCCCACACTTAATTTCAAAACTCATATTAACTCCTCAATTTAAAATTAACTTGTAGAATATTTTCAAAATTTTTGCTAATTTGGCAATAAAAATAAAGGAGATTTATGAGTCATTTTAATCAAGTCGCGAACAGCTGGGACACTGAAGATAAAATCAATCTGGCTAAAGAATACGCTCAAATCATCAAGGACTACTTGCCAAAAACCGCTATGAGAGTTTTAGAAATTGGTTGTGGTACAGGTGTTTTAGGAGCAAATTTTGTCGAAGAACAAAACACCTTAGTTGGAATTGACACTTCTTCTGGAATGCTTGAAGTTTTTAATAAGAAATTTGAAAATTTAACAAATGTAAAATCGGTATTGATCAATCTAGAAAATGAGCAATTGAGTGAAGCTGGCTTTGATTTAGTGATTTCTTCAATGGCTTTTCATCATTTGAAAGATCCCCATGTGATATTGAAAAAGATTTTAGAACTTACAGACAATAATGCTTATTTCGCAATTATAGATTTAGATAAAGAAGATGGGACCTTTCACCCTGATCCAAAAAATATGGGAGTCTTTCATTTTGGCTTTGATGAAAACGATCATGCAAATTGGATTAAGGGATTACCTTTAAAATTAATTGATCGAAAAATCGTGCATAAAATCTTTAAAAACGAAAAAGACTATCCTCTTGTTTTGACAGTCTTCAAGCGAATCTAATTATTTATATAATTTTGACTGTCTAAATTTTAGACAGTCACTCTTCTCTCAATTACCTTTTTTCAATCCCCCCCATATTCCATGCTTTTTCACTATACTTATTGAGAATATGAATATTATGGGAGAAAAGCCTATGCTAGGTATGAAATTCTTTAGCACAATTATTTTGACGATGCTTATTTCGATCAATAGCTTTGCCTCGGACGATGTTATCGCCTTAGCCTTTGCCAAATTTAGTGAACACTATGAAGCCAGATTACCTTATACCAAAGAAGGAAGCATGCCCTTCATATTACTCCAATCAGATAAGGCTCCAACCGTTGTCTTAATTCACGGTCTTTCAGACTCTCCTGGGTCTATGAAGGAAATAGCTAAAGTTTATTACAAAAAAGGATTTAATGTTTTATCAGTTTTATTAAGAGATCACGGTCTTAATGAAGAGAAGCGAAAAGACGCTAGAGAAAAAATCAAATTGGATGATTGGCGTGAAGATATAGATCAAATCATGAATATTGCCTTTAGTCTTTCTGATACTGATAAAGTTTCTTTAGCTGGCTATTCACTAGGTGGTGCACTTGCTACAGACACAGCTCATCGATATGCTGGAAAAATCGAATCCATGGTTTTACTAACTCCACTTTTTAAAATGAATCATGAATGGGCCGCGCCTTTAACCAAGTACTTAAAGCATTTTATGTATTCGACAAAAAAGGGTATTCCTGAAACAAAACATTTCTATCCAGACATAGCTTTAAATCAAAGCTATCAAGCCTATAAGCTGACTCGCTATTTAAAAAATGAAGTGACCAAAAGCCCTTCGGAAGATCTTTTAAATGTTAAAAAGATGATGTTTTTAACTGATGCAGACACAACAATCGATAATACATTTGCTATTGAATCAGCAAAAAATTTAGGAATGGATGATTCTTCGATTATTACTTATTCAAATACAGACTCAAACTTGATTGTTTTACACCGGGATTTACCAATGAGATCTATCAATATCAATTCAAAGGAAAACCCACATATAGACAATTTGTTATTAAAATTAGAGAATTTTATAAATAACCTATAAAGGACAAATATGAAGACCAGTATTTTAATTTTATCTATTATTTTATCTACTAATCTTTTTGCGGCAGAAACAGATCAATTTTATGCTCGAGATGCCGTGATTAAAGATTCTAGTCAGGCGCTGAATGATTTTTTCAACAGTAAAATTGACTTAGCCGTTGAGAAAGTAAACAAGAAAGGAAATGTGAATGATTGTAAGCTTGTCTCCGCAGAAATATTTGATCAACTTCTCGGTGAAGTCAATCTGATCGAATGGTATAAAGATAAAACTTTTTCTAAGGTAAGTTGGTTTACTCAAAACTCTCCTTTAGTCGAGCGCTTTCCCCTCGATTCTGTTTCAAATAGTGAATTTAGAACGCAAAGTATTTATAAAAATCGCCCATTTCCTTTTAATGTTGTTTCAGTTGGAAGAACCATCAATGTTAACAACATTTATATGGGGACAGATAAAATCGGCCACTTTTCAATTGTTGGAAAAACCTACTATAAGCATTATATAAAAAATCTAAAAGAAGGAATGAATGAAAAAGACGCTGAAGTAGCAGCTATTAAACAAGGGATCAAAGAAGAAATTAACTTCTTAGGCTACAAATTAGGTGGAACTCTATCTTACGGTGATCTTGAAGCTAATTATCAAGGACTTCAATTTGGTCTCGAAGTTTGTAATGCGAAAGATCCTTTTGTAAAAAATGAAAATGGAACTTGGAAGAGAACTGATCGTTTATTTGATATAAGAAAATACGCTAACCCAAAATTTGATGAAGCTTATAACTATAGCTTTTGGTCTCCAAGAATTTGGGGAAAACTAAAAAATGATATCTTTAAAGCATATTGCGCCAACAAAAGTAATAAAAACTTTTTAGAAAGATTAAAAATGTATAAAGGGATCATTAAAGCAAATCAAAACGATGATTTAATCGCTCATTTCGTTAAAGAAAATCCAGAGTATGATCGTAAAACTCAATTGGATACTAACGATAAATCTAAGTGTGAAATTTAATCAATTGGGATAATTTGAATTTTTTTATTCTTATGTGACTCAACAGCTTTAGGAAGAGATGCAACTATGGTCTCTTCTAAAGCTGAAATGATACTTTCTTTTAGATATATGCGATTATGGACCAGAGAAACCTCCCGAGTTGGAACTGGGGAATGAAACTCTCTCACATATTTTTTTTCATCACTATTTAAATTCATCACGGCTATTTCAGGTAATATTGTATATCCGCTTCCTTTTTTAACTAAATTCTTAAGCGTCTCAAGGTTTCCCCCCTCAAATTTTAAATTTTGAATACTCGCATCTTCATCTTTTAACTTACAAACATTCACCACTTGCTGTCTTAAGCAATGACCTTCTTTTAATAGCCAAACATCCTGCCTCGATAAGTCTTTTTCTTTCACTTTTTCAAAATCAAGTAGCGGGTGCCCTTTAGAGGCAAAAATGTAAAATGCCTCATGGAACAATACCCTTTCGACAAACTGGCTTCCACTGATTGGTGTTACCAAAAGTCCCACATCCAACTCATCTTTATCTAGTAAATCGATTATTTCTTCAGTTTTAAATTCTTCAATCGTTAATTTCACTTTAGGATATTTTTTTGAAAAAAGATCTAAAAACAAAGGAATCAAATAAGGCGCCAATGTTGGAATAACTCCCAGTTTTAATTCACCACTTGGTTCACGTGACTCAAGATTAATCACATCAAATATTTTCTTGTATTCACGGATTACTATTCTCAATTGATTGATAATTAAGAGCCCTTGACTCGTTGGTATAATAGGAGCTTTCGAGCGATCAAAAATCACCACTCCTAAAAATTCTTCTGCTTTTTGAATTTGCATACTTAAGGTCGGCTGAGAAACATGGCACGCTTTGGCCGCTTTATTAAAATGCCGATATTTTTCTACGGCTAAGATATATTCAATTTGAGTTAAGGTCATAAAAGTATATTAAGTGGAATCTAGCGACATTTCAAATATTCATTGTTGTTCATTAAAAAGATTTAGGTAATAATTTAATGATGAAAATACACCTACTTATCATTTCGCTTCTACTTCTAGCTTGCACCAAAAAAGATGATTCTTTGAGTCTTTCTGCTGAACAAAAGGACAAACAAGCAAAAATTCTGATTAATTCTATCGAGAGTTTAATCAATGAGCCCGATTTGAAAACCATGCATGACAAAGCCCGTGCACTAGAAGAATCAAGAGTGATTGAATGTTCTCCCCTCGGAGATGAATGCAATCTTCATCATGAGTTACTTAATAAGATAGTTAAATTGACTTCAGATCAAGAGTTTTCAGATCAAGATAAAAAAGAAATTGATTCCGATTTACAAAACTTGAAAGCGGAAATATTAAAAAATAGACCAGTGAAAAAGTAGTCTCTAAATCTCTTCTAAAGAAAGTGATTCAAAACAACCATCTAAATCGGCCATTTGCGAATGGGCCATCGGCGTTGCCGCTCGTCGAAGAACGACTGGATAACAATTAATTTTAAATTCACTTCCGACAACTTCAAAACTCACCATCCAGTCACTAATTTCATTGATAATGAGACGTGATCCTTTGAATATTGTGTAATGCTTTCTATTTAAATCATCCAAATTAATTTTGTGATTTCCATTTTCAGAAAACAAATGAATTGTTCCTTTCTTACTTAACTCGATTTTTTCATCTGAGAAGAATACGGCATTATCTCTAGCAGATGAATTCACTTTTAATGAAGATCTGGTCTTGTCTTTAGAAAACACAATATCACGAGTCGTTTGATAAAGTGGGCTGCTTAATTGTGCATAAGTGTTGAGAGTCAAAGTTAATGCAAAAAAGCTAATTAAATTTCTCATAATGCCTCCAGGGCTTATATTATTCACTTATTATTCTATGATGAAATGTGATGAAAATGATTGAATCGGGAAGAAATTATAAGCTGTTCAAACTTTAGACAGTTTAAGTGCTTTATTTCTCATTTTCTTTAAGGTTAGTGAAATGTGCGAGATGAGATCAACTGGTCTTAAGCTTAATTCGTCGTTACCTTCTAAAATAAAGGCCAGACTTAATTCTCCATGAACCCAGCTTCCAAGCTTCATTGCATCCATAGGCTTTAATCCTATGGCCAATAGGGCCCCAAGAATTCCTGAAAGAACGTCACCTGATCCTGCTTTTGCTAGACATGGGTGATTATGATCGCAAGAGTAATATTCTTTTAAAGGAGATAAAAGTAAGTTCTGATGACCTTTCAGATAAACATGACATTTCATTTTTAAAAGATTTTCTGCAATTTTTTTATGCTCAATATTTTGCTCTTTTAAATTTAAAATTCTCATTGCCTCGCCAGTATGAGGAGTTATGATCCAACTTTTTGGTATTTGTTTTTGATACTTATTGATTATATTTAAGGCCGTTGCATCAACGACAACTTTTGAAAAGTTTTCTTTAATTAACACTTTTATAAATTTTTCTGCCACTGTCTCTTTTAAACCAGGACCAATCACCACACTGAATTGGTTTTTACCTTTTAGAATCGAAGTTTTTAGTGGATGCAAAATCACATCTGGATATTTAATCCAGGGAAATTTTTTAATATCAGAAGCTAAATGAACATAGCCACTTCCCATTTTGGTTGCGGCCATTGAAGATAAGATGCCTGCACCTATAAATCCATTAGATCCGGCAATAATCAAGGTGTGACCAAAGTCGGTCTTGTTTTTAAGTTTGTTTTTTTTGGGAAGTAGTTTTAATACTTCATTTATTTTTAATTTTTCGTATTTCACTTCTATCATGCCATTTTTGCATTTGATCTTGAATCATCGTAAACGGTTCAGAGCCATGTTTTAAATAATAGATCCCGTATTCATACCAAGGAATTCGATTATTTTTACAATGCTCTAATAGAGTCGATGTCACAGCGTATTCATCTAAGAAAATATCTAAAACAACATCATTACTTCTAAGACCTGCTTCATTGATAGCTGATACGACAACTTGATGTTCTCCATAACTTAATGAGCAATCATTAAAATGAAAAAATGTACTTGGTTCCACTTCTATAGATTGAAAATATTGTCCATCAACAAATACATCAAGGGATACAATTTTTTCCTTACCATTGCTAATGGCTTGACCTTTTATTTCAGTACAATTTTTTTGAGTCTGAACTTCAACATTAAATAATTGTGGTTTCATGGCATCAGGAATAGTTCCAACCCATGCGTTTCGAGATAAAATAAAAGCTCCATTAGAATCTTCTAGCTTAATTTCTAAATCGTATTCTCCATCTAAAAGTTTATTACTTAAAAATTCAACTTCCCCATTTCTTATTTTGCCTTTAATAATTTCCAAAACTTTTAGTTGTGTTTTTTCTTTAATAATCAACTCAACATTTTTAATCTGTTGAACTTGTCCTGACAATTGGCCTTTTACATAAATTCTTTGACTAAGATTGATAATTGGATTTAAAAAAATCTTAGGAATATTTGGAGAACTTACTCTTCGATTATTTTCAGAAAAAAATCTGGCTAAATAAATGGGATAATTAATACTCTTCTTATTAATGAAGTTACCGCCATTGCCACCTTGTCCAGCTGGCCAGTTATGACCTAGATTTGTATTTTGAATAAGTGAAATTCTTGGACCAACTTGATCTTTAAACAGCACTCCTGCCCCATCATTTTGAACACCTTCTAATTTTTTAGTGTCAAAGTTTTCTTTTAATTTCGCATCATAAATTTCACTTAATAAATCTGCACCGAGTGTGTTGTGTTTTGGGTTGACGATAAAATCATTTTGGCCATAAATAAATGATGCGACTTGAGTTTTCATTTTTGACTCTAAACCGTTTAGTGCCAATAATTTTTTACAAGCTTTTAAGTAGGCATCAAAATTTTTTGGTGCAGCCCCTATCTCATTAGAATTCGTCCCAATAATTGGACCTGCATTAATACCAATTCCTGAAAATAGATCAGGTGCCAAACAGGCCATGACGAGAGACTCTCCCCCTCCTGATGACAAGCCAGAAATATAGACTTGATTCGGATCAATATTATTATTTTTATCTTTAATTAGCTCTTCCACTAATTGAATAATTTTCTGATTATCTCGATTAGAACGAGTATGATTTTCACCATAATAATCCCAACATCCCATAATCTTTCCACCATTTGGTACCAATGGAAGAACCACAATCATCGAAAAGTCAGTTGCAGCATTTTCCCAATTCCCATCTTTTTTAAGATCCTCTGGTTTTTGAGAGCAACCATGTAGATTAATCATGAGAGAATTCATCTGAGACTGAGTTTTAGGTTTGAACATCCATGACTGCAATCCACCATATTGAACCTGGGTCCAATTTGCGAAGGCATTAAAACTAAAAATGAATAAACAAATCAAAAGTCTCATAAGTTATACAACCTTTTAATATGGTGATTTTAAATTCAATCTATCAATTTTTACCTGCTTCTTCATGAAAAAATTACATAATTTAATAATATTTTTAAAAAACTGGTATAACAATTCCAATCTATTTTGGAGGTCTATATGAAATTACTTTTGACACTATTGATCACTCTTTCTTCATTGTCTGCTTTTGCTAACATCACCCTTGACTGTGGAGGAACGGAGCCTTTTTGGGGAATAAAAGTCGATAAAAATGGATTTGTGAGATATTCGAGTCCAGACTTTGATGATAATGCTAAGTTTTTTTCAAAATCAACCAAAATCTCTGCCGCTGGAACTGGCGCTAATTTTGCTTACCAATTAATTGCAACCAATATGAAAAATGAATCGATTAAATTAAATGTAACTACGGCTGAATGTAATGATGGAATGTCTGATGAAATTTATCCTCAAACTGTCTTAGTAGAAGACAATGGCACTATTTTATTTGGTTGTTGCAAGTAATGTCTAAAATAGGTAGTTGAGTAAAACCAACTACCTTACTTTTTTTCCCATTGAGAAAAATTCAAAATAGCCTATCATAAAATTATCTAAATATTTATTTATAATAAATCATCGATCATGGAGTGAATGATGAAAAAATTCTTAATCTTATTAGTTTTAATTTCCAATTCCATTTTTTCAAATGAGGCCCATCATGAGCCAGCAAAAACAGAGAGTCATGAGCCTGTAAAAGAATCAAAAACTGCTGAATCCCATGATACAAAATCCAATGACAAGACAAATGCTCATGCAGAAACTCACCACAAAAGAGAAGCTGGACCAGTGAGCAGTGAAAAAGCTTTTGGTTGGATAAAAAATGGAAATACCCGTTTTTTAAAACACCGCTTAAGAACTGATGGTATTTCTGCCAAGGATCTAGAAAAACTTTCTAAAGGTCAAAAGCCTCACACAATCGTTTTATCATGTAGTGATTCAAGAGTGCCTCCTGAAATTGTTTTCGACCAAAGACCTGGGGAAATTTTTGTGGTGAGAACTGCTGGACAAGCTCTAGACTCATCAGCCATTGCCAGCATTGAATATGCTGTTTCTCACTTAGGAAGTAATCTCATCGTGGTTTTAGGTCATGAATCTTGCGGAGCTGTTAAAGCCGCTCTTGGAACATTAAAAGGTGGAGATGCAGGATCACAATCTTTAAACAAATTAGTGGCCGATCTTCATCCAAGACTCAAGAGATTTTCTGAACTTACTCCAACTGACAATGTGGTTGTCGAGTCATGGGCCAACGTAGAAGGAGTTGCCACAGATTTACTTAGCCGAAGTGAAATTATTCAAAGCTCGATTGAATCAGGTGAAGTGAGAATTCAAAAAGGCCTTTACCATTTAGCTACTGGCGAAGTTGAGTGGCGATAAGAGCCGTTCTCTATTTCTCAATCCTATCAAGCTTCATTTCATTGGAAGCTCGTGAAGAGTTGTGCAAGAGTGTTAAACGAGGTCACCAATTTGAATCTACCAAACGAATTATTGACCAGAAACTCTATCAGTTTGCTAGCTCAAAAGCCATTGCCCCTCTTGCCGATGAAACCCTCTCAAAATTAGCGAAAGCTCAATCGCCAACGCTCATTGAATGGGGAAAAAAAAGAAATATCAATCCTCAAAATGAACCTGAAAAATTTGCCAAAGAGTGGCGTTCTTTTTTCGCCACTCAATTTATCATCTCGAAGTATCCTACTAAAATGGAGGATATCGATCGAGGTATAGAGTCTTTTTTTGATCAACTACAGACGGATTTATTTGATGATAAAAATGTAACTTACTTTAAAAAAGAATTTCAAAAAGCTAAAGATTTATCTATTCAAAAAATTCAGTCATCACCCCTTGATATTCAAAGTAAAAATAAAATCATTCAAAAGATTGAAGATGTAAAAATCTATTTCCCAAGTAAGCTTTCTGGCAGTAAATTTGAAAAAAACATTTTGGAATTTTTCAATTGGGGATTTGCCTATGACCCTAAAACTAATGAAATCAATTTGGGACTCGATGTATTTAAGTATAATGAGCAGAATATGAAGGTAGCTCTTCTGCATGAAATTGCTCACAGTTTTGATTCTTGTCGATGGTCACAAAATGAAAATTCAACTTGGCCTTTTGAAAAAATTGGTTTGTGCCTTAGAAAATTTACACTTAGTCGAGATGATTCAAAATTAAATGATTTAAAAACAACCGGATATTTAACTGAGGAAGAATTTCAATTCTTTAAAAAAAATACCACTTGTCATAATACCAAATATCCACCAACTGGTATTCAAAAAGATCAGCTGACAGAAACATTTGCAGATTGGTTTTCTGCTTTTGCCATGGAAAATGAAAAAATCGATTTTCATTTTCGAGATGATCTTTGTGAAAATAGAATATTAGAACCCGGTTCAAGTTATTTAAGTAATACTGATAGATTGTATAAAATTTACTTATCAAACAAAAAATTTTCATCTCTTAAAAAATCAAAGTCTGACGAATTTCGTTGTACATTTTAATCTTGTTGATTTTTTTTATTCCGCTAGAATAAGAGAAATGGAAATCAGATTAATCACCGTAAAAGAAGATTTTGAAAAAGCCTTTGAACTCATAAAAAAGAAACATTTCGAGACAAATTTTTATGAATTTGTTTTACGCTTTGATCACCCTTTAAACTCTGATCAGTTAAAATTAATCGGATTTTTTGAACATGAAGAGTGCATCGGCATTTTAAGCTATCAAATTGTTCATTGTGATGTTTTAAAACGAATCCTTAAGATAAGAGAACTCTATTATACTAACATTAAGGCCTATCGAAACTTAATGGATTTTATTGACGTTATTGCAAAAGAAGAAAATTGCAAAACCATTAAAATTTGTAAAAACAAACCAGAGCGACTTAACATCAACCTTTTTGATCGCGTAGAAAATTTCTTAACTAATCTTATCTAAAGATTAGTGCTTCTTTTTCTCTTTTAAAACCAAAGAAAGTAAAATAGAAAGCCCAATAATTCCTAAAACGAATAATAAAGAAAGATTGGTCGGTATGACATAGTAATGATGAATTAACATCTTTACACCAATAAAAACGAGAACAATTGAAAGTGCGTAGCTTAAAAATCTAAACAATCCCACGACTCCAGCAAAAGCAAAATACAGGGATCTTAAACCCAATATGGCAAAAATATTTGACGTATAGGCTATGAACGAGTTCTTTGTGACAGAAAGAATTGCTGGAATTGAGTCGACTGCAAAAATAACATCGGTCGATTCAATAATGACTAAAACTAAAAACAAGGGAGTGAAATGTCTCACACCGTCTTTTTTAAATGTAAACTTTTCACCATGAAAATGAGGAGTCATATTTAAATATTTCTTACAAACTTTATAAATCCAATCTTTTTCTGGGTCCATTTCCTTGTCTGAAGAAAACAGCATTTTTATACCTGTGTAGATTAAAAAGGCTCCAAAGATATACAAAATAAATTCAAACCTAGAAACGAGAGCGACCCCGCCGACAATAAAAATAATACGCATCACCAAAGCACCTAAAATTCCCCAGAACAAAACTCGATGCTGATATTTTGGCTCCACTTTGAAATAATTAAAAATGATGGTCATAACAAAAATATTATCAACTGATAAACTTTTCTCTAATACATAGCCCGTTAAAAACTCCGACGCTCTTTCCATTCCAAATTGATAGTAAATTCCCACATTAAATAATAAGGCGAGAAGAATCCAAATACCGGTCCAAACAAGAGATTCTTTTACGGAAATTTCATGATCGCGTTTATTAATCACTCCAAGATCTAAAGCTAGCATTGCAAAAACAAAAATATGAAATCCAACCCACCACGAAACTGATACTTCCAAGTTGTGCTCCCTTTAAAAAAAATGTATGAATACCTTACCATGAATTTTCAAAATCTCATTCTAGAACTTTCAGAAAAAAATTGGTGTAGCCAAATAAATGCACTGCCTGATTCCCTGATTCATCAGCTTTACCAAGAAGCATTAGAACTCGACTATCGCAAAGCTAAAATTGGTTCAGGAAGTCAAAATAACTTAAATTTAAATATTCGAAGCGACTCTATCCATTGGCTTGATGAACAAACTAAATCTTTAAGCCAAGCACAAAATAATTTTTTAGAGTTTGCCTATGAATGGATGACGATTGTGAATCGCGAGCTTTATTTAGGCTTAAAAGAATTTGAATGCCATTTTTCCCACTATCAATCAGGGCAGTTTTATCAAAAACATACTGATCAGTTTAAAGGCAACAATGCTCGAACACTTACATTAATTGTTTATCTCAATACCCCCAAAGAGGGTGGTGAATTGGTTATTTATAAAAAGGATGACTCCAATTTAATCGATCAAATTATTAAGCCAGAGCGAAATCTAATGATATCTTTTTTAAGTGATTCTCTTTATCATGAAGTACTAAAAGCCAAAGACGATCGCTACGCAATGACAGGATGGTTTAAAAACAAAATATGAAAAAATTTTTATTAACTTGGTTTCTTTATTTATTTGTTCGAATTTTAAATTTCACCTACCGATATCAAGTCATCGGTTTTGAGAATTTTCAAAAGGCTAAAGACAATAGTCCTTACAAAACTTTTGTTGTTGCTGTTTTTCATCAAAACATCGTTTCGGCTTTAACCTATTTTATTGGCAAAAGCATGGCCTTGATTGTCTCTGCTTCTAAAGATGGAGAATTTTTTACACTTGCTTGTGAAAAAATGGGACATGTTGTAGCGAGAGGCTCTTCAAGTCGAAATGGAAAAGCAGCTCTTTTAGAATGTATTAAAAATATGAAAAACGGCTTTGAAGCAGCGATGGCCGTAGATGGCCCCAGAGGTCCAGCCTTTGTCGTTAAACCTGGAACCATAGAAATGGCCAGAGTCACAAAGTCCGCAGTTATTCCTTTCACCGCAGTTCCACAAAACGCCTGGCACTTTAAAAGTTGGGATAAATTTCGTTTGGCAAAACCATTTTCAAAACTCACCATTATTCTAGGTGAGCCTATATTTATTCCAGAAAATATTACCGAAGATGAATTTAAAAATTATCAAGATAAAGTTGCCACAGCGATTTTGGATTTAGAAAAAGAATTTCTTAAAACTCAGAATCCTTAAACCAACACTTAGGTCTTGAACCAACATTGCTACCGACACAGGCTCCAACTCTTGGATCCACATTATCAAATGGTAAATCCAAACTTACATCGCAAATGGCTCCTGCAATATAGGTATCTAATCGGCACTGAGGATTAGGATGATTATAAACAGTTTGCGATACTTCAGTAGAATCAGTCTTATAGATTTCTGGAGAAGGTGTTCCTATTTTTAAGGAAGCAAATACTTGGCTTACTGACAATCCCGCCAAGCTAATTCTCGCACAAGTATCATCTTTACATTTATTAAGGGCGTGTTTCAAATTAATAGTATCAACCTCGAAATCCATCGATTTCGTTTCTGCTCCATCTGAAAAAATTCTTGGTAAGCATTTTGAAGTGGCAAAATAATCGGCTGCACCTTCTGCAGATGACCAGGACCTAATTTTTGAATTACCTCGAAATGATTTAGGAGCTCCACCTAAGTGGTGTCCAATTTCATGACAAATAATTAACAATAATCCATCTCGACTCATCTGAGGATGTCGGGCCAATCCACCATTGATTACGACTACGGGATTATTCGATTCATCTCTCGTCGCATGAGCATCAACCTTTGGATCATTCCATTGCCCATTCATGATTAAATTTTTTCCAGTTATTTTTCTTACTTCCAAACTCATGGCACTCTTGGCTCGTTCGATTAGCTGGTTGAATTCAGCTTCCGTCATTCCATCAAGTGATTTATCATTCACTGAAAAAGCTAATTGAGATTTTGGAAAACAACTCTCTACTATTTCAGCTTTCACTGATTGAACAAAGTTTAAAATCAAAAATAGTGAAATAAATTTTTTCAAGCTACCCTCGCTTATTCTACTTTCATTTTCACACTTGTCTTTTTACTACACAAGCTGATTTTTTAAACATGATTTAGATCATGGAGTTCAGCATAAACAATCTTTCATTAGTCTGATCTAGATCAGCCACAACTAAAGGTTTCAAGCCTACAACTTAATTAAAAGAAATAAATGATTCACTTGAGGAGGAAATCATGAAAATACTAAAACAATTATTACCTGTGGCGTTATTAGTTTCGGGTGCTGCAATGGCTGGAGAATCAATGATTGAAGTCTCGGTTCCCGTAGATCACGTTTTTGCCCCGGCTGGCTTTGACAGTAATGATCATGCAGAAGTTGTTATATCAGGGTATCTGCCAAATCTTTGCTACAAAGCACCTAAGGCTGATGTAAAAGTGGTTGGGAATAAGATCCAGATCAACATGAAAGCAAATAAAATAAAAAATGGTATGGGATTGTGTCCAACTGTGATCGTTCCTTTCATTGAGAATGTAAACATTGGACTTTTAGATCAAGGAAAATATGATCTGGCAGTTAATGAAAATTCTCCCTATGAAAAAAATGCCAATATGAAAGTTGTGGAAGCTTCAAGTAACTCAATTGATGAAAATATCTATGCGAACGTCAGCGAGATTGTGCGAGTGAGTGAACAAAGTCGAAGAGTGCAATTAAAAGGTTATAATCCTTCCGATTGCTTTGAGCTTAAAGAAGTTCAGGTTGTTGATAACGGAAGTGATGTGTATTCAGTTTTACCTAAACTTAATCAACTACGGGATCATTGCCCGAAAAAAATGGTTCCATTTGTTTATGAGTTTAGCGTACCTGAAAGCTTAGCTGCACCTCAAGTGCTCCTACATGTGCGAGTTATGGACGGTAAATCAATGAATGCCCTCTTTAACAATTTGCCATTAGTAGTTGAGTAATCATAAAAAAGGGGAGTATCAACTCCCCTTTTTATTTTATCTTTTTCACAATCGATTCATCTAAATATTCCAAGCGATACCCAACATAAGCTTTATAATGATTTCCATATAACTCTATTTCGTCTTTAGATAATGAGCGAGTGACCTTAGCTGGATTTCCCATGATCATGGAATTCTCAGGAAATTTTTTATGAGGAGGAACAACTGATCCACCAGCGACAACTGAATTTTTTCCAATATGCGCCCCATCCATGATAACCGCCCCCATTCCAATCAAACAATGATCTTCAATGGTGCAACCATGAACAGTTACAGAATGGCCAATGCTCACAAAGTTACCAATAGTAAGTTTGTAGTCTTTTGTCACATGTAAGACAGATAAATCTTGGACATTGGTGCTTTCACCAACCGTGATTTGATTCACGTCTCCTCTGGCCACACATTGATGCCAGATGCTTGAATTTTTTCCGATAAAAACTTTTCCAATGATATCGGCTGAAGGAGCAACATAGGCACTCTCATCTATATCTGGAACAATTCCTCTAAAGGAATAGATAGACATATTTATTTAGCCACTGGAACTAGGTCTTCTTTTTTCCAAGGAAGTTTTGAAACATAGACAGCTACGTCTTTCATGTCTTGATCAGACAGACCTTTTAAAGTTGGAACCATGGCATCGTTGATCCTTGCGCCTGATTTCATATCGACAAGTTGTTTTTCAATATACCAATCGTATTGACCTCCGATATGTGGAGCTTTTTGAGCAGATTTTCCTTCTCCAATTTTTCCGTGACAAGCAATACACTTACTATAAACCTTATTTCCGTTAACTAGTTCAGGTGTATTTAAATCTACTTTAAATTCAATTTCTTTAACTTCTTCAACTTCAGGATGAGGATTCATCGCACTTTCTTTAGCTTTTTCAATTTTTTCAACATAAGCCTTATGAGCTTCTTTCGCTTGATTAAAATCAAATTTAGAATTTGATACATTCACATTTTTAAAAGTACTTAATGTTAAGACTAAAACAATTCCAGTTAAAACAGATAAAAACACTGTCAAGCGAGTCATGAATTCTCCTCATTTCTAAATCAGATCTTAAGAATCAAAGTATAATGGAATCACAAATACTTGGCAATTTCTTCAACGGATTTAATCTCTTTTAAAAGATCTAAGTGATCTGGCTTAATAAATCCAGCTTTTGAAGCTTTACGTAAATGATCAAGCAGCGAGTCGTAAAATCCATCAGTATTTAAAATTAAACAAGTTTTAGAATGTATTTTAAGTTGGGCCCAAGTGAGAATTTCAAACATTTCATCTAAAGTTCCCATACCACCTGGTATCGTCAAGAAAATATCTGAGCGATCATACATCATCTTTTTTCTCGTATGCATATCGCTGACGACGATTAATTCAGTTAAATTTTCGTGAGCGATTTCATAGTTTTTTAATGACTCAGGAATAATTCCAACGACAGAACCTTTTTTTTCCAACACTGCATCAGCAACGGCTCCCATAACTCCAATACTGGCTCCACCATAAACAAGACCTAAGCCCTTTTCAGCTAGAAAGTGTCCTACCGTTTTAGCTTCTTTTAAAAAAGTAGCTCCTTCACCATTTGCCGAACCACAAAATACGCATACATTTTTCATCTTAATATTCCTTAGTCATTCCTATTTTTCATCTAATCTTTTTAACAAATAAAAATATTCTTGATTACCCATCTTTCCTTTTATTGGTGATGCCATTTCTTTGATCACTTCAAAATTTTTCTCTAAAAGAAATTTTTTTAAATCAAGCAGCATTTGTCTGGTGACATCTTGATCTTTGACAATGCCATTTTTATCTAAATTCCCCTTACCTACTTCAAATTGGGGTTTCACCAAAGTCAACACTCTCCCATCTTGTTTTACCAATGAGAAAATATTTTCTATAACAAGTTTTAAAGAAATAAAAGACAAATCAACCACCGCCAAATCAACTTCTTCAGAAAGTTTATAAGGATGCTTGATATTCACTCCTTCTAAATTGATCACTTTCTGATTAGTTCTTAATTTTTCGGCTAATTGATCATGGCCAACATCAATGGCATAAACTTTTCTAGCTCCGTGATTTAAAACAAACTCCGTGAATCCACCTGTTGAAGCTCCAACATCAGCAATCACTTTATCTTCGAGAGTCACTTGAAACTCAGCGATGGGTCCTGCAATTTTATGGGCCCCGCGAGAAACAAATTGAAATTCTTTTCTTACTTCAAGATGAATAGTATCTACCTTAGTAGAAGCTTTGAGAATTTTTTCACCTTGGTAATAAACCACGCCTTCTAAGATAAGTTGGAGTGCTTGTGAGCGAGTGGGAGCTAGTCCTGATTCGACTAAAATTTTATCAGCACGATCTTTTTTCATAATGACTACAGAGAAACAGGCCTGATAGTTAAATCTATTTGCTCTTGACCTTTTTCTTCGTGGACGATTGTTTTTGATTCTCCTAAATAAATATCAAGCGTAGGAGTACTTAAGTTTTTAATAAGCTTTCCGTTTTGATTATACAAATCACCCTTTACCCTAACAAAGCCAGATGGACCAAACTCGTGAACACTTTGTACATAGAAAGCTTGTAATTCAACCCTAATTCCATTTTTCATTTGTACGGAGACTAATTCAAAATCATCTACTTGCTCAATCGAATGTTGCTCAGTCGATAAAAAGAAACCTTTACCAATTCCTTTCTTATAGATCATCGAAATATTTAAGCCTATTTTGGCCTCAACTTGAAAAGAAACAATTAACAAAATGATGAATAAAAACTTCATTTTAATATCCTAATGAATTTCAAAGAGACCTTCAAATATTTTTTCTACTTTTCCACATAGATAAATTTCTGAATAATCCTTTGAAAACTGCACTTTTAAAACTCCACCTTTTGTTTGCAAGGTGATTTCATCAAAAAAAGAGTGAAGTTTGCTGGCCACAATAGCCGTTGCCACTGCTCCCGTGCCGCAAGAAAGAGTTTCGTTTTCAACTCCTCTCTCATAAGTTCGAATAGCGAGTTTACCCGGCGAAAGCACTTGATAAAAGTTTGCGTTAGATCCATTTTGAAATCTTTGATCATAGCGAACTTTTTTTCCTAATTCATAAACATCCACCTGATCAATATTGGAAACTTCAAATACACAATGAGGAACACCTGTATTTAAATATTGCCCAACTTTTTCTGGCGCAAGATCTCTTACATCGATTTTATTGACGTCATAAAGTTCAGTCATTTTTAAGCGATATTCACCACTGTCTATTGGCAAACACTCATAAATTCCGTTTTGAGTTTCAAATTTATAAAGTGGTTTGTGATCATTGAGCTCTATGTCATAAAAAGCCGTTAAGGTTCTAGCTCCATTTCCACACATAGAAACTTCGCCTCCGTCCGCATTCAAATAATGCATTTTGAAATCGGCCTTGCTACTTTTTTCTAGAAGTAAAACACCATCAGCGCCGATGCCGATTTTTGGGGTACAAAGCTCTCTCCAAAAATCTTTACTCAAAGCAGAAACTTGATTTTCCCGATTATCTATTACAATAAAATCATTTCCTACGGCATTATATTTGATAAATTTTATTTTCATGAGTCGCTACTTCCAATTAAAGATTGAAAAAAAACCTATCTAACGATATAACAATAGAACAATTTTTACCACGATGAATTTCGGGTCAGTAGCTCAGTTGGTTAGAGCTCCCGGCTCATAACCGGGTGGTCCTGGGTTCAAGTCCCGGCTGACCCACCATAAAAAAGCCTCCACTTGGAGGCTTTTTTTATTAAAGCAACCAAGATTGACAGTACTTCTTTTAATTTGCTTAAATGAATAAATGCTTAATCATTTTAAAAAAACTCTATTCACATTTTGGAGCCTTATAATTGGAATGATTTTAGGATTGATCTTAATTGAATTTCTATCTTTTACTTGGATAAATTATGGATTGAAGCATTTTAATCATCGCGATTATATTAATCTAAAAATCATTGATAGAAATATTTTTAAATGGCAAAGTCACCATTATCTGAACTATATTCCAAGACCAAATCACCATATAATTGAAGAAAAAGATGGAAACAAAATTTATTCTCATAATTCTTTAGGTTTTCGAGGAAAAGAATTTAAAATAAACAAACCTTCTAACACTTATCGAATTGTTATGATTGGTGGTTCGGCTGTTTATTCTTCTCGAGTAGCCTTGGATAAACTAACAATTCCTGCAAGACTTGAAGATCAATTAAAAAATATGGGGTATCAGAATGTTGAAGTTATTAATGGAGGCGTATCGGGATACGGAACTTCGGAATCACTAATTAACTTGCAATTTCGTATTCTCGAACTTTCTCCCGACTTGGTTATTCTCTATGAAGCCATTAACGACTTACACAATCGCTATGTACCTCCTGAATTATTTTTTGCCGACAATCGAGGAAGATTAAAAAGTTGGGATGGTTATTATTTTCCCTTTTGGGCAAAAAGCAATTTAGGTCGTATTGTAGCATTTTATACTGGATATTTAAACAAATACCTGTTTATCGATAATTATATTTCCGCTTCAACTTATCTTGGACACACTCAACTAGATCACGACACAAAACCAGATTCTTTTTATAAAAATCTTTTAAGAAAGAATGGTTCCAACTTTTTCAAGCAAAACATAATTAGCATTTATGGAATATTGAAAATAAGAAATATTCCATTTGTCATCTCAACTTATGGTTATAGTTTAAAAATTCCAAAAAATAATTACCTTAAAAATAAAATGTACTTAAGTGGATTACTAGAAATGAATACTGCCATTCGCGACACTGCTAAAGAATATAAAATTCCCTTAATTGATTATGCTCTCGAGATGCCTGATGGGGCAGAATACTGGAGAGATGAAGTACATGTAACCAAAAATGGCGCTTTAAAATCTGCTGAAATTTTTTCTAAAAACTTAGTAAAACTCATAGCCTTAGAAAAAAAATGAAATCAACTCACAAGCAGCTATTACGACTTTTTTTAGTACTGACATGCCTTTATGGAATTTACTACTCCTTAACGATATATCTTGCAAACGCATTGATGCCGCCTGCGCAACAATCAATTGTTTTTTTGAATGATATCATAAATAAAAAAATTAAAATCACACCCCCCAAAACCATAATTTTAGGAGATTCCACTGCAGCTTTTAGTTACTCTGCAAAACTCGCTCCTCAAACTTTATCTTTAGCTATTTTCTCAGGATCGTTTGCTGAAATTTATTATGCCTATAAAAAATACTTAAAATTTTACCCTTCACCAAAATGCATTGTACTTTCTGCTTCATATAACTGGGCTTATCATAGGGACGGGCGCTTTTGGGACATTTATGCAGTAAACGATTTTTACGATTTAAAAGATTTGAATGAGATTTATGAAACAAGCGAGAGAGTTAAAGATTTTCCTGCTAATAATTATACAAAATTTGAATTCTTTTTTAAATATTTTATTTACAAGTTAAGACTGCAGGGAATTCACTTAACAGACATACAGGACTTTTTCAAAAAACAAACTATTTATAAAGGAAACCAGCGTTTCTATAAATTGATGCGTGAAAATAATGGTAGCATAAATAAATCCAACGCAGTTTTTCCATTTATGTGGGAACCTCACTCACATATAAATCAAGCTTTTACTTCTGCCCCCCTCTATGATGAATACTTAAAAAGATTAGTTAATCTCGCTGTTGAACAGAATACCATTATTCACTGGATACAAATTCCGGTTTCAAAACAATTAGATACATTTGCAGGCAATAAACATTATTTTGATATCGAGAAACATCTAAAACCAATTATTCTCAAAGGGAATAACACCTTCGATGGGAAAATTATTTTCTATGAAGATAAATATTTATTTAGCGCAACTCACTTAAACAATGCCGGAGCTAAGAAATTCACCTTAAGCAGAATGGATTTGTTTAACAAATGTAACGAAATTTAAAAATTTCTATATGCAAAGTCTACTGGTTCTTCAAATTTACCATTCATTATAAATACACCTAAAATTATTATATATAATAACCAACGCACAAAAATATTTTGATTTTTTAGCCATGACTTCAAAGAATGCTTGGTATTCACAAAACATAATAGTTCATAAAAAAATAAAATGCCCAAAATGGGAATATAACTCGAAAAATGATTCAAATCTTGAAAGCCATAAGTTCCTGTAAAGATTTTATTAAAAATCATTCGCGAAGTATCAAAATCTTTAGCTTTAAAAAAAACTGTTGGAAGTGCTACGATAACTAAGAAAGTCCACAACATTTCAACCCAGTTCAATAGGCGCGACTTCTCAGGAATATTTAAAAACTTTAAAACTCGACCTCGTTTTTTTTCTAAGTAATGATTCATTACCATCATCAAACCTTGACTTACCCCTAAAAGGAGGAAGTTGACTGTATTTCCATGCCATAATCCCAATAAAACAAAGACTAAAAATATATTTCCCCCCATTCCAAGTTTGCTAAACGGAGAAGAAATCAATGGATAAAAAACATAATCTCTCATCCAGTTCGAAAGAGTCATATGCCACCTTCTCCAATGATCTGCAATTGATATTGAAGCAAATGGACGATTGAAATTCTCTGAAAGTCTAATTCCAAACATTATTCCAGTCCCTATTGCAATTTCGGTGTAAGCTGAGAAATCTGCAAAAATCTGATATCTAGCAAGCACTGTGGCCAGATAAATAACACCTCCTGAATAGGTGTTTGGCTCAGAATAAACCTGACCAACTATTTGAAATAAATTATCTGCGATTACATATTTTTTAAAAAAACCTAAACAAATTAATAAAAAGCCTTCTCTAATTCGATCATAATTAAATCCTTCAAGAGAGCTAATTTGTGGTAAAAAAGTTTTAGCTCGCTCGATTGGCCCAGCGGAAATAGTCGGAAAAAACATAACCAGCAAGAAATACTTGAAAACATTTTTTTCAGCCGGAATAGTTCTTCGATAAACATCTACTAAGTAACCTATTATCACTAATGAAAAAAATGAAATTCCGAGAGGTGTACTATTCGAATTAATAAACGATGGCTGAAAATATTTTATAATTATCAAACTAGAGCAGATTAAGAAAATTGATGATGAAATTAAAATCAATCTATACTTTATAGCCTTTTCAATTTTTAATGATAAAAAATACGAAACTAATGAAACTAAAAAAATCCAAATCAGCCAAATTTTACTTTCAAGAAAATAAAAAGTTATACTCGCTAATAGCAATATATAAAAACGCTTACCAGGAGAAGCAATTAAAAATAGAATGTAAGTTATAAAAATAAAAATCAGATATTCAAAGCTTTGTATTGCCATACTAAACCTAATATTGCTTATTGGACAACTCTATGATCTTTGTTTTTCTCCAAAAACTTGAATGATCACTTACTTCAAGATTTTGTTTTTTAAAGAAAGCTCTATAGAAAAATGCATAAGGAGAAAAGATCAAAAAGTAAAATACCATTAAAATAATAGAAATATTAAAATCTGCAATTTTTTTAAAAAATGTTATTGCGACATTTAATTTACGAGGAGTAAAAATCGTAAGCCCTAGAATAATGATTGCTATTAACAAGAATATAAACCTGAAAACGTCAAAACGATAAGCGAAAAGAGCAAGTAAAAGGCAAAGGGAAATGCCAAACATTCTGAATTCTATTATTTCTACTTTTTTAGTTTTCATATTAAAATATTGTATACATTAAGCTGCCAACTGCGCTACTTTGTCCGAATATTATTATACCACCTAGCAAAACCAATAAAAAAACTATTGGAACCAAGATAAGTTTTTTTCTCTGTTTTAAAAAAAGGAAAAACTCTTTTAGTGTTTCAAGCATTTTTAATCCATTTCTATTTTAAAATGATTCATATCGGTAACTTTTATTTTTAAATCTAAAACATCTTCTTTATATAAAATATAATTTTCTAAAATTAAAACATCAAGTTCTGATTTCAAAAAGCACATAAATGCATCCCATTCATTACAAACTATGGGTTCACCTCTTAAATTGAAAGATGTATTTAATAAAACAGCTGGCTTATCTTTGTTCGAAATTCCATCCAATATTCTTTTTAAGAAAATATTATCTTCAGAAACAGTTTGAATTCTTGCGGAATTATCGACATGCACTACCGCAGGTATTTGTTCAGCCACTTCTTCTGATAAAATTGTAGTAAATAGCATGTATGGTGAATTCATTTCAAAACCAATATATTTTTTGCTATCTTCTTTTCTGATCATAGGTGCAAATGGACGAAAGGACTCTCGAAATTTAATTTTTGAATTAACCTTTTCCTTCATTTTATAATTATAGGGTATAGCAAGTATAGATCTATTCCCTAAAGCTCTTGGTCCAAACTCCATTCGACCACGGCAAACTGCCACTGTCCTCTCTTCTAAAAGAACCTTAATAATTTGCTGAATTAATTCCTCATCGTCTAATCTTTTAAACTGCTTTAAATTAAATTGTTCGAACATGATTTTACATTTTTCCTGAGAAATAGAAGTACCTAAATATGAAAGTTGCATTAAATCTTGATTCAACTTAGTAGCTGGAAACTCTTTTTGCCCCATATGCCAATATAAAAAAGCTGCACCTAAAGAACCTCCAGCATCGCTAGCTGCTGGTTGAATCCAGATATTTTTAAAACTTGACCTCTCAAGCAATCTACCATTGGATACACAATTAAGTGCAACTCCTCCGGCCATGACCAAAGAATCAATTTGGGTTTCTTTATATAAATATTCTGTAATTTTAAAGACTAAATCTTCGGTAACTTTTTGTATAGAAGCAGCAATGTCTTTATAGAAATCAGTTATTTCACTTTCTGGTTTCCTCGCTAGAGAATTGAATAACTTCTCAAACTTTTCATTGATCATTTTTGACCCCACATTAAAGTCAAAGAAATCAATGTTTAATTTAAAACTACCATCAATTTTAATGTCTACTAAATTATCGAGAATTAATTTTTCATATCGTGGACTACCATATGGAGCTAGGCCCATTAATTTGTACTCACCGGAATTAACCTTAAATCCGCAATAATAAGTAAACGCCGAATAAAGTAGTCCAATCGAATTTGGAAATTCAATCTCTTTATATTCAATTATTTTGTTTTCTTCTCCAATCCACAGAGAAGTAGTGCTCCATTCACCTACGCCATCAATCACCATTATTGCCGCTTTTGTAAAAGGTGAAGGATAATATGCTGATGCTGCATGAGACAGGTGATGGCCCGAAAATGAGATCTGCTTTGGATCTATTTTAATATCAAAGTGCTCATGAATTTCTGAAATTATACGTTTTCTTAGATGTATCTTTCCACCAATCCAAGTTTTCATTGCTTTAACAAATGAAACCACGCCTTTGGGGGCAAATTGAATATAAGTTTCAATTATTCTTTCAAATTTCACAAATGGTTTTTCATAGAAAACCAATTGGTCAACTTGATAAATGGAAATATTGGCAATATCAAGACAAGCTTTTATGGCCGCTATCGGAAAGTTATTATCATGCTTAATTCTTGAGAATTTTTCTTCTTCAGCCGCAGCTATTATCTTCCCATCCTTTATTAAAGTAGCTGCGCTGTCATGATAGAATGCCGAGACTCCTAATATATACATTCACTTGCTCCGAATTTTCAAACAGCCTCTTTAATACGAAAAGATAATTTAAAATCAAAACAATTTAGTAAAAAGAGAATCCAAATAATCATACCTATTTCTAAAAAAGTTAATGTTGTACATATCATTAAAATAGTAAACATCAACAAGTACAATATTACAAAAAGCTTTCTTCCATAATAAAACAAAATTAAGGGGAAAGACAAAACTTCCATTAAAAGTACCCCCCAACTTACTACATTTGAAAATGCGGGATACTTATCAAACAAATTAACAAAAAATTCTCGACTATAAGAATACATAGTTGCTGGATTTTGTAGGAAAAGCCGCATAGCACTCCCTTCAAGCCAATAATCAGTGTTCACAGCTTTGCTTATTCCAGAGAGCGACAGCGCTAATCCTGTTAAATACCATGCATATTTATAATAATGGTCTGGAATTCGACCGTCTTTAAAACCTATTAAATGTGCCCATAGTATCCAAGATATGTAATTCCAACTTACTTGATATAAATAGGGATTTAAAAATCTTATAAATAAAATGCTCACAATTAAAAACAATGAAGCCACACGTCTGTATTTAGAAAGACTGAAAAGAATACTAGCTGTAAAACCCAGAAGTAAAAAAATAATAATAAAGAATTCTTGGTGAAACCATATAAGAAGAGGATCAAACTTGATTGGGGCAGGAGAATAAAACATCATACCATTCACGCCAAAAAGGTTTTGCTGTTCCATTAGCAGGGTCATAAAATAAATAGCTAAATAAGCACTAAGAATTATGCAGAAATTTTGATACCTATTCTGATTAATCTCTAGTTTCACCTGCAATCAATTTTTCCTGCGTTTGTAGAGCCAATTATTTCATCCTTGTTTCCAACCCTCTTCGCAATTAATTCAATCGATTTTGTATTATTACTTGTTCGACAAGCATAAAAGGCTACTGTGCTTAAGGCTCTCTTTGAATCAATTGTTGCTACTGCATGATATAAGGCCAAATGTGAAGTCCATGGTATGTAACTTGCTTCTCTCAGAAAATCTAAATCAACTTTTCTTTCTCGCACACTATCCACTGAATTCAGCTTGAGAAAATAGTGATAGTAATAAGAATCTTCATCGTAAACAAATGCGCCTAAAAAAGGAATTGATTGAATAAGAATACTTGAATCTGTCTTTTGAGTTAATTTATTTTTAAAACCCCAAAAAAGTTTTCCAATTGAAAAGATTACCAGCAAAGAAAAACAGATCGACTTCACTTAAATAAGTTGTAATGACTTTTTAAGGTTTTCTTTTAATTGCGGTATGATATTTTCTCTTAGAGTTTGTCTTTCTTTTAAAAAGAAACAATCCATTTCTTCTCTATTTTTTAATTCATTTTGTTTTTTGGTAAAAATCTCTTTTAAAGATTCATTTGTTTTTGATTCTAAAGCTACAGCTTCAGCTTGTAATGCAGTTAATTTTTCCAAACTTTCTGTTTTAAAATTTGTTGCATATTCAACCAAAAGAGCATGAACAACTAAAAAAGACCCCATTTCATAATTGTTTGTGTCTACAAGTTGTTGTGAATAGTTCACAAGCATTTTCCTTACAGTTTCGAGCTCTGCATCCTTAATATTTTCTTTTTTAGAAAGCGTTGTGATGTTTTTAAGAAAGTTAACTTCCATTGGATAGCTCTTGCAAGACATTTTTGAAATACTTTTTTCAAACAAACTTAAATTTTTTAAATTACATTCTTTAACGATGGCTTGGTATTTTTTTAGATAACCCTCGTCGTTGCAAAATAAATTGGTATCTAGCTTATCTAAAAGAGCTAGAGCTTTTTTAATATCTTTAATCTTTCCCTTGCTCAGTTGGCTTTGAATTGTCTTCGATTGACGATTTGACTTTGACAAAAATGTCGCTTCTTCTTTTTCAATTTTTTTAATATCTTGCTTGAAGTCAGCGAATATCGTTGTGCTAAAAAATACAGATAATAATAAAAATACTGTTTTCATAAAAACTCCAGTTATCAATACATAAATTTTTAAATTAATTATTAATATCATTAAGATTATAGGAAGTTTGTGAAAAATCAATCGACAATTTTATTTGAACTTATGTCAACATAGTTGAGTTAAATGAGCAAGAATAACTCGATCACTGGTTTTTATAATAGGAAAAAAGTTGACCACCAATCAATTAAAAATAAATAATCATTGTAATGATCTTTCTTAAACTAGTTCTCATATTTAGTTTCTCGTCTTTTGCCATGACTCCAAAACAAATCAAGTTGGAATTACTTCCCACTCAATCTTTTACCGAATTAAATGTACTTGAACTTTTTAATGAGGATTGTCCTTTTAGTCAAAGGCAATACAGTTTTGAAAACCTACAGTTTAACCAAGATTTTTTTTTAAAGAAAAATTTAAATTGGTTTTTACTTAACCTGAATGACAAAAAAAAGCTTTCTAAAACACATCCCTATTTCAAAAAATTGAATCTCAATTACCCAAAGAATTTTTTTATCGTTAATAAAAATTCTTTTCATTTAGCTAAAAGTCTTTTCGCAAAAGTAACACCGACTGTTTATCTTTTTAAAAATAATGGGGATATCCTTTATCACGGGGCGATTGAAAACAGTGATCCATTTTCAAAAATTAATCCCAGTGAAGTTGATAATTATCTGATAAAGGCTTATCAACAAATCAAAAAGAAACAAGACATAAGCCACAAATACATAAAGAGTGTTGGATGCCCTATAAAATACCCTTAACTATCATATTCTTTTTCTTTTCAACATTTTTACTATTGTTCTCCATCAATGCAGATGACATGTTCGATGATACTGGACACGATCAAGTCATTGCAAAAAAAATGAATTCCATTTTAAGAAATGATGATCTTGAATTTAGACTCGTAGATCAATTTGGCACTCCCCACTCATTGAACGATTTTTCAAAACTTAAAAAAATTCATTTTATTGCTTTTGACCTAAACTGCCCAAAAGACATTTATCCAAAGGAGATTAAAAAAAATTATCTCTTTATCAATACCAACTTAGAAACTTCACGGGAAAGCTTGATGACACTTTTTCCTAAACAAATCATTCTCATGGATGAGTTATTCTTAGTGTCTTCTTCTTTAGGGTTTAAAAGCTGTGGAGATGTTTTTCAATATGATTTCAAGAATGAACGTCTTAAGTTTTTAAAAAACCTAAACCCTAAACTAGCAAGAGCGATAGTTTTTAATTCAAATCCACAATTAAATTTCGAAAAAGATGTTTTACCAACAATTGAATCAAGTTGCTTAAAATGTCATGTGGGAAATAGTTCCTTAAATTTTTTTAATGGAGTTAGAAAAATCAAGGCGTGGCGAAAGATGATGCTTCGTACGATGCGTTTGGGACGGATGCCTCCCGGCGCTGATACTTATTATTTTTCTGATCATTATAGCTACAATAAAAAAGATCTGCTAACTCTCTCTAGATGGCTTGATAATTTAGAGGGGATTTCTGAAAATGATTTAGCAAAATTAGCTGAAGTTTATAAAAAGCATCTAGAAAATCTTCGCGTTCAAAGATTTTCGACGATTGAAAAGCAAATTAGCCAGATGGAAAAAATCATCTCTTATCCAGATGAAACTATCGCTGCAGACGGTGCTCCGTTTTATAAGTATTACACCACAAATGAACCAACCCAAAATGATATCTTCTTTGATAAGTTTTTTGTAAAGATAAATAGTGACGTTGGTCACCACATGGCTTTGCACTTTAGCAAGAAACCATTTCCTAAAATTAAACTAGATGGTTCACCTCTCAATCAAAATGAATTTATGCAACTCTATGGAAATAATCCTGAACCAACTCCAGGTTCAGTTAATGGAAAAAAAGTTTCTGCTTACAAATTTGATGATCCCAACATTATTCACGTGGTTAGAAATCAAGGTTATCAAATGGCTTATCCAAATTCGACTTATTACATCCCCAAAGGATCTTATTTAAATCTTGAAATTCATTTCAATCCAACCGGAAAAAAGGAATTGACTCCAATTGAACTTTCGCTATTAAAAGATGAGAGCTTAAAAGATAAACCCGTCATCCGCCGCTTTTCCATGACTCCTAATGATCATACAATTATCGCAAGACCTAATGAATTTAAAAGTCTGGTGGAAATGAGTTACGTACTTCCAAACGATATAGAGTTTGTAGGCTATGGTCTTCACATGCATTATAGAGGACAGTCGGGAATTTTGTTTTATGAAGAGCCAAATCAAAAGAAAAAAATACTAATGTCTTTTCCTACTTATCAGTATAAAAATCAACTTTCTTCTTTTTTCAATAAGCCAATAAAGCTTTTAAAAGGGACTAAGCTCATTAATCAAATCATTTATAATAATTCTGATTTAAATCTTTCTAATCCTAACCCAAAAAAATCCGTTAAGATTGGTACATCTATTCTTGAAGACGAGAATTACTTGCCAAGAATTTATTTTCTGGAGCATCGAAAATGAAAATACTTTTTCTTCTACTCCTTACTGCATTCAACATTCACTCGACTGAAATTTTTCCAAAGTTAAACTTAAAAGCGATTACACCTGATCCCAAAGAATTAAAATCCTATATCGTCTTAGTGGCCTATGGTGATGAGTGGATTCTTTATCAAATAAGTTGGTAGTTGAATAAAAAGATAGGCCTTTCTAGTTTAGTTTATAATTAAATTACTACGTTTAAAATAAATTAAGCCAAGGAAGGCCTGACTATGAAAATAC
>Ga0172367_10001938_pt1 | contig 29206 bp, 17 predicted proteins | sample Lak10m_FD_114542 | JGI IMG/M metagenome (GOLD analysis project Ga0172367, IMG submission 114542) | Freshwater microbial communities from Kabuno Bay, South-Kivu, Congo - kab_022012_10m | ecosystem: Environmental > Aquatic > Freshwater > Lake | place: Democratic Republic of the Congo: South-Kivu...
ACGTTTCTAACTTTTTGAATAGCATTGTTAGAAGCTTCTAATTTACCCATTTTTTCAAGACCTCTTCCGATTGCTTCTCCACTTTTACCGAATAGTAAATCTATTGATCTTTGAACTTCTTGCTGATATCTTGCAAAATCATTATCTTTTAGATCTGGAAATAATTCATCAGTAAATTTTTCAGCAAAATTTTGTTGAGCAATAGCTATTTTAGCGGCATCCTCTCTGAGACCTGGAACTTTGCCTTGGACTCTGTTACTTCTTAATCTATTTACACTTGCAAGTAAATTTTTATTAGTACCAGCTTTCATAAGTTCAATCACTTGCGGATCTTTAAATAGCGAAGATGATTTGAATAACTCAGCAGCCACCTCTGAAGGTTCTTTAACACCTAATTCAGCAGTTGTTTTTCCACCCGCAAAAGTTGTAGCAAAAAACCCACCGCCTTGTTGTAAATTACTCAAAGCAGATTTACCGGCTGCTGTTTTACTCAATTCATCATTATATTTCTTCAGTTCATCTTGTAGTTTATTTACATTACCGCCAGTGCTAGCAAAAATTTGAGCTAGATTAACATCTTTAATTTCATTAAAACTAAGTGCTAAATTTCTAGTTGCATCTTCAATATCTTTACTTGAAGCTCCACTAGCTATTAAATCATTTAATTTTTTCTGACTATCAACATAACCAGAAGCAGCTTGAGAATTAGCTTGTTGTTTTTTTAAAAATTCTTGATCAATTTCCGCTAATTCAGATAACGATAAACTAGCTGCATCTATTGCGCTAACTAAACCAACCAAACCTCCAATAGCACCACCTATCAATGCTCCTTGAGGACCAAAAGCTGCACCAATACCCGCGCCAGTTGTTACAGCACTCAATCCAGTGCTTATAAGGGCTTGACCTTGACGTTCACCAGATGTCATTTCTGTACGTTTTCTATCACCAAAAACGGCTTGTTCTACAAATCCAGCAATCATTGGTCCAGCAATAGATATAGCTGTGCTAGCAGATGATAAACCTTTTGCAAACTTACCTTGTTGTTGCTTTATCTGATTACTGGCAGCAGTCATCGCCTTACTCAATTCAGCGCCAGAAAGACCACCTGCTTTTAAAGCGTTTTCTAATTTTAACATTTCTGATTTTATCAATTTATTTCTTCCAAACGCAGATTCAAAAAAGCTTAAATTTTCTTCTGCTGTTTGAACTGCATTTATAAAATCAGAAATAGCTCGGTCTATATCGTCATTACTAAATGCTGGTGTTGGAGGAGATGGATTTGATGTTGGTCCTGGTGGAGGCGCAGAAGGAGTCGGTGGAGCCGCCGATGCTGATGATGGAGAAGACGATTGAGATGTTGCAGTTGTCCTTTTATTTTGGGCAAGTCTCTTCCTAGTTTTCTTTTTGCTTGAAAAATTAGGCACAAACCCATTATTCATTAATCCCGCAGCTTTCTGTCCTCTCATTGAATCGCTCATCGCATTTGCCAATCCGCCATGATCAGATATCGCGGAACTAAATGTTGGCTGACTGCTGTTTCTAATATGTGGAAAAGGCTTGGTATCAAAGATGGCTTTATTGCCACTCATATTTTCTTCTAAACTCATTACTGCTTGTTTATATGCAAAATTAGGTATAAAACCACCACCATACGATGGGGCAAAAGCTAATGGATTTTGTTCATTGAATTGAAGATACGAAGATGTTTTTCTTTTTGGACCTTTGGAAAATTCGGCAAATACTTGTTTTTCTTGAGCATTTAATTTCGCTTTTACTTTGGCATTTATTTTTGGATCTTTCAAAGCTTCTAATTGCTTCTCAGAATAATCCCATTTAATCATTCCACTTTGATCAATAAAACCTCTGAACAATTGTGGTATATCTGCAAAATCTTCATGAGTAAGTTTATTAGAAGGATTTTCTGCATTATATGCATCTGAATGCCATAAATGATTACCTTTATAAAATGATTTATCTTTTTGTAAATCATAAACAATTGGGCGCAATCCACCTTTTATCATTCCTTTACGAACTTTCTCACTTAAAAAGTTAGGTATAAAACCATTGTTTTTTGTGAAAATAAATTTTTTGTCGGCTTTATCTGGAAAATCTACTCCTAATGCTCCATCCAAATACCCACCGGCAGATAAATACTCATTTAATTTTTCAATGCTTGTAGCATTCAAATATTTAACAGCATCTATATCTAGTCTTTTACCTAATAATGTTCCACTCTTCAAAATTTTAGATTTACTAAGAGGTTGTAAAAAGTCCATTCCCGAAATTTCAATGAGATCAGCAAAATTAGGAATAAAACCTTTTGAAGAATTAAGAGAAAAATCTGATTTAGTTCTTCCAAACTTTAATTCACGCTTAAGAAAGTTTTCAATACCTCCATACATTTGTAATTCTTTTGGGCTTACGCCGCCAAATGGAGTGTAAGATTGATTTTTTCGATTATAAATTGCTGTATAAATTCCCTTTCTTAATTGAGCTTTATAACCACCTCCAATATCAACGAGGTCTAAATTATTTATCATCTTTTCTGTTTCAGCAATATTTGTACCTGCCATAGCACCTGCTACATCTTCAACTGGAGAAAAAGTTGATTCAGGTACGCCTTTTGATATAAATGCTCGCTTTAGAGCATCCGATATTGGTTGTTTAGTTTCTAATAGTAATTTATTATTATATTTAGCATATTTTATTGCACCTTTAGTAGAGCCATCAATTGAATCCCAAGCATCTGAATGAAATACATCATTATATATTCTACCATCTTGAAAAGCATAACCTTTCATTATAGGTAAAGCAAAATCAGGAATAAAACCGTTTGATAATGTAGATATTTCTTTTGCGAAACCAGTTCCTTCAAAACCTTTTTCTCCAGAAAAAGATCCAAAATTTATACCAACACCTTTACCAAAACCAAAACTTCCCCAATCAGAAAGTTCAAGTATTAAATCTTTCAAGGCTTTTTCTCCGTATTTTGCAACAAATTTCTTTATAGAATGAGCGTTTAAAATTCTTGAATTTTTTATTGTTTTAGAACCCACTCTTCCTGATCCTAATAAATTGTCATCTCTTCTTCCTCTCGCAAAATATTTTGCAACCTCTTCGTCCATTGAAGCAGATACAAAAGGCAATAATTGTTTTTCTTTAACATGATCGTTAATAATTTGATTAATATCTGCATCATTAAAATAATCTAAAGATCCTCTATCTTTCTTCGTTGAAAAGATAGACATATTTTTATCTCTTACACCCCTAAAAAGAGTTGTTTTTCCACCTAAAATATTTTTATCTTTTTCATTTGGCGGGGATTGTAAATTGAATCTTATTAAATCTCTAAGCATTTCTTTTTTACTCGCAAAATTAGGAATAAAACCTGAAAACATTTTATCTTTTAATTCAGATTTTTTAAATTGATAAGCGTGTTGAAGAGACCAAACAGGATCATTTTCAGAAGGCCATGTAGATTTATTTTTTAATAAATCTTGCGGATTCATCGGGAATTCATAACTACCATTATTAAACGCGGGATCTAAAAACCAATGTTTCATTGGCAATTTTTTATTGTTTACATCTTTTCTTAATTTTCTATAACCATCCCAAATTCTTCTGGCTTTATCGCTAACTGTAAATCTATCAGATGTCAACCACGCTCCTTTTTTCGACACTTCAGCCAATACCGCATCGTACAAAGGAATACCAAATCCAGAACCAGGAATACTTACTCTAGAAGATCCAACTGAATATAAATCTGTAGTTTCAGGAACGCGATAAGCTGCGACTCTACCTGTTAATTTTTTATCTGGAAAATCTTTATGATCCACTCCAATATATTCATGATTTGAACCTTTACTATAAATAGCTTTAACTGCATCTTTATCGCTGTTTATTTTAATATTTTGATCAGCAAAATTAGGTATAAAACCTTTACTCAAACCAAACATTCCTTGATCGTTAGGATAAGTTTTAGCAAATTCAGCGGCTAATTTAGCAAACGTATTTGGATCATTTAAATTTAAATTTCTTTTTTTAGCTGTTTCTATTAACCAATTTTTTTGAAAAGAGTTTCTTCCTTTAATGAAATTAAAATTAGGAATAAAACCACCGCTCTGTAAAAACATGCGTTTATTAGCATTATTGTATACCCATTTTTGACCAGTTATGTCAGCAAGACGATCATATTTTTCTTTATTATTTTTGTAATCGCCATAAAAAATACCATCAGCAGCATTTTTCCAATCAAAAGAAGGTAATCCTTGAACTATTTTACTAACAGCGTCTGGTCGCGCAGCAAAATAACTCACACCTTTACCAAATAAACCTTCTTCAGCACTACCTTTTATATCAACAAGTGTACCAACGCGATTTATGCTTTTAAGATAAGCGTTATATTCTCCCTTTAAAAATTCAGAATGTTTTCTTAATTCTTGCTTAATATCAGATTCATACCACCAGCGACTAATGTCATTTGGAGTTGCACTACCTTTTTTACCGTCAAGAGCCTCACGTATTACTTTCTTTTTTGCTGCAATTTGTAATTTAGCCCAAGCCTCTCTTACGGCAGGATTTTTGCTGCTCGCCCATCTACGTCCGAGTTTGCCGACATTTGCATATGACAATTTTAAAGCTTTACCTTGAACTAATCCTGAGCCAATTAATTCTGGATTAGCTTTATATGAACCACCACTAAAAGGATTGTATTGATCAGATCTATTTCCTGTTATGCCTCCATAACTAGAAACTTTTCTAGCTGCTGACAAAACATTGGCACCAGCAGTTTTTGCATCAACTTCGCCAGTGTCTGGTATAAAAGCATTATTTCCAAGCAAAGACATAATTAAATTCGGATAATTTAATTCAGCTTCAGACAATACTTCTTCTTCAGTTGGATTTGAAGATATGTTTTTTTGTCTTGATATACCTATATTTGTATTTCCAAAAGCTGTTCCTTTTGTATCTACTAAAGGTTTATAAGTATTAGGAACTACTCTTGTTATGTATGATTTTATTCGGGCAAAATTAGGAATAAAACCACGCGAAGCCGCCATTGCTAAAAATGCAGGATCTTTAACATATTTATTCAACAACATATTTGTTTCTGCCGATAATCCTTTTACAAGATCAGGATTATTTTTCAACATTTCTGAATAACTTGTTCCAGCTAATTCACTAAAATTTTTACCAAAATCTGAAGTTATTTGATTTTTATCTCCAATTTGATTGAAAGCTATAATAGATTCTTTAATTTTAGCAGCACCAGTTGGATTAGCTTTAGCATATCTTTCATATTTATCATTTAAATTTTTAGAAATAGATCCCGTCAAGTTATCTTTTGGAAAACCTTTAAATTCTAAACCAACATCGCCTAAAAAGGCATCAAATGCAGATTGTTTTTGATCTGTTCCTGGCTGATTTACATATCCTCTAATTAATTGATCTTTTATTTTTGGTTGAGAAATTAATTGTAAAGCTTTAAAAATAAAATCTTCATACAATGGAGCAAAAAGATTTGGATCACCATCTGTAGCAGCTTTTTCAAAAGCTTTACTTCTAAACTGACTTGATCTGAAAGTATCTGTATTACCTGCTTTAGATATGCCTAACGTAGGTTGAATAGCGTCAAAAGCAGGATTACCAAATTTTCTAAACCAAGGAACTCTTATTGCGCTAGTAGGAGGAGCAAAATTAGGAATAAAACCTAAACTATCAGTTTTTAAACCTTTTGGCTGAAATAAAGCTAATTGAGACGGCAAGTTGACAATATCAGCAGTTGAACTGTTATTTTTATAATTATTATTTCCACCTAAATAAGTTAAAGCTTTAGCTATTACAACTTCATCTGGAACTAACTTTTTATTAGTTTTTGTTTCTATTAATGAAATTAATTCATCATCATTAGATTTAACTTCGAAATCTATTCCAAATTTATTAGCTAATTTTTTTGTTTCGCCATATCCATATTTAAGAATATTAAATGTATCTATCTCGCCTAAAGCTCCTTTTATATTATTTAGATTTCCTCTTCGAATATTTTTATCTGTACTTGATAAATTTGTAGGATCAAATTTATCTGATAAGAATTTGGAGAGTTCAACGTTTTTATATTTCAATTTCGAAATATTGATTCCACTTTTTAAAGATTGATTGATATAATCATTAGCTTCATTATCATATTGTTGCGATGTTAAAGGCAAAGGAATTCTTTCAATTTTATACTCAGGATCTATATATAAATCAGTAGGTTTTCTAAAATCATATAAATCTATTAAATCACCAGCACTTTTTGTTTTTTGTTCATATAAATTTTTAATTGGAATATTTTTTGCAAAATTAGGCACAAATCCATTAGCCATATATGGATCAACACCTGTTCTACTTATTGATTTTTGTCTGTGTGCGCGACCTGCTTTTGATTTAGCAGGAGGATTAATAAAAGGTTGAGCGAAACCGGGAATATATTTGACTTCTTCAGCGGTATTCATTACTCCGCCAACCGGCGAAGGAACTACTCTGCCGGGACTATAGCCACCAGCTTTTGCACCAACTACTTCTGCTAATTTTGTCGCAGTGGGAACGTAACCGCCAGCGCGAGTAACTTGTAATCCGCGAGAACCAGCTACTACAACTCCTTGACCAGATAATTGAGTTGCTAGTTGTTTTGCTAATGCTGACTGTTGTTGATATTCTGCGGTTTGTTGTCTAGCTAATTGTAATAATAATTGCGCTTGAGCAGCTTGATTGCCCATTGTTCCAGCAAGAGCCTGAGATATCGGCCCTTGTTGTTGCATAATTTGCAAAATAGATTGTTCAATATTTTTTCTATTTTGTGTTTCAGTTGTTATACCAGCAATCTGAGGTAAAGCTTGACTAAGAAATGAAAAAGAGTTTTGTATTAATTTAAAAAGCGTAAAGAAAGCTGCGATAGCACCGGGACCAGCTATCACATTTCTGATACCTTTCAATAAACCATTTGCAAATGTTGAACCAATGCCTTCGCCTTCAAGAATTTCATTCATGCTCTCGACAAGAGACTTCAATTGTTCTGTACCGTATCTTGCCAAAGGTTCAAAAGTAACTTTACCAATATTATTGGCTAATTGTTGAGCAGATGTTGCTGTTTGACTCAATAAAGCATCAAGTGTTTTATTTAATTTAGCTGTTGCAATTTCTGCTTCATTTGTTGCGCTTGCGCCACGTTGTAATGCGCCAGCATATACTCCTTGAGATTGATTTAAATCATTGATAATTGCTTTAAGAATGTTGACTTGATAAACACCGGCAACTTGTTCAGACAATTGCGCTCTTTGAGCGTCAGCTAAACCTCTGTAAGCTCCCGCGAAATTTTGAAGAATAGTAACTGCTGGCAAAATGTTTCCTTGGACATCTCTAACAGCGATATTAAACGCTTCTAACTGATCAAGAGTATCTGTACGTTGCAAACGAGTAAAAATTGTTTTTAATGCGTTACCAATAACTGCGCCACCTCTAGCTGTACTTTGTTGAGCGGAAGTAACTAATGCATTCAATTGATCCAAGCTAACACCAGCTTCTTGTGCTGCTTGACCTGTACGAGACAACGCTTCAGCAAGATCACCAGCACCAACAGCAAAGTCTTGTTCAACTGCGACTAGTTTATTTAAAACTTGAGTTGTAGTTACTCCTGTTGCAGCAAAACCGTTTACAGTTGAAGTTAAAGCGTCAACAGCGTTAGCAGTACCAATACCAGCAAGTCTTGTTAATGTTAATGCATCCTTTGTGCGTTGAAGAGTTTCTTCAGCTTTTAAACCTTGACGAGAAAATTCAAGAGCAGCTTTACTAGCGTTATCGAATGTTGAAGCTGTTTGTTTACTTACGTTGAATAATTCTGTGCTGAATTTTTGTAACTGACTTGTACTTAATCCGAATACACGATTAATATCAGCAAGATTTTTTTCAACATCAATGGTTACACTAGCTAATTCTTTGAAACTACGAATAACACCACCAAGAACAGCAGTAGATGCACCGAAAGCAATAACGCGAGCATTAGAAGCGGCGAGTGCTGCTTCGAAATCTTTGACATCGCCAGTTATTCTTCCTAATGGTTGAGAAAAAGCTCTGGCATTGATTTGTAGATTTATTTGATTATTATTAGCAAATCTTTGATTATATGCTTGTACACCAGCCTGAATAGAAGCTATTAATGCTGCTTGATTCGCCGCGACATTGATTTGTACTGACATATCTTTATTTACACACTATTTTTCATGATCATCCAAATATTTTCATCATATCCTCCATGCTCAACGAACCACCTTTCTTTTTAGCCTCTTCTGATAAAGATAGTGTTTTTTGACCTTTTGCTTTTAATCCTACATATTCAAGATCTTCAGATGTTGCGCCAACAATAGAAGAAGCTTGGTTTTCTTTATTGTTTTTATTTTCGATTACTTTTTTGGCATTTTCGTTAGCGTTAACATAATCTATGATTTTATCAGGATCATTCTTTATCTCTTGAGGCATTTTATCGTTTTGTTGAAATACATTCTTAAAAAAACGAGCATAAATTAATAATTTTACCTGATTATAAGTAAGTTCACATACTGATTTTCCAAAAAACTCAGATGGATTTTCAGCAAATGGCATATATAAATTAAAAAAATCTTGCAAAACTAAATGTTGAATAGTGTTGTCGTTTATATTTTTGTATATTTCAGCGTATTGTTTTATAATTATACTTAAAGTTTCAGCATCAATATCGTCGAACTCTTCTTCTAAATAAGCTGGATTGGACAATTGTTTATCTTTATGTAAACATTTGAGAATATAATAATCATTGACACGTTCTTCGGCATAACTTTCAGCAGTACGTTGAAAAAAAGATGCTCGCGTATTTTTTAAATCGTTTAATCGTTTTTGCGCTGATTCAATATCGGCATTTACTCGCATTATTTCTGATTTAAGATATAATGATTTCTTTTGTTTATGAAAATTATCAATCAAATCTTCTTCTTGTTTAATCAAAGATTCTTGGCTTTTTGTCCATTGTTTTTCATCGATAAGACGTTTTAATGTTTCATCGTTGGTAGGAACACCGCGATTTTTAGCTTTTTCAAAATAATGATCGTATATCTGATCAATATCCACTTGATCTTCTAAAGACAAATGTTTCAAATAAAAAAGATTCTCCGAAACTTTTATTTCAGAGAATCCATTTTTTATATCCCTAAAAGCTTTTTTGTACTTACTCTGTTGGGATTGTTCCATCTATTTCTCCAATAATTCTATCGAATTCTTCCTTTTCAGTATTGCTAGTGAAAAACCAATAACTGATCAAACTAGCTAATTTACTATAGCATTTTTCATAAATTTCATTTTTATTTTCTTCGTACTCAAACATTGCTGCCTCTTTCACATCAAAAGTTTTGCCGGGAAACAACCATTCAAATTCAGCGTTTTTCTTACTGTTATCTTTAAATTGAGTAAGATTAAGAATATACCATAGAATTGCGCGGTTTTGAGCTTTAATATCAGCAGTATGATTAAATAAAGTCATATAACTGGTCTCTTTTTCGATCAGTGTCTTACGACGCTGTAGAATTTCAGAAGTTACCTTTTCAATCTTTTGCTTATAATCGTCATCGCGCTCAGATTCAGGTTTTAGATTTAATATAGTTAATCGACTTTGCAAATCTCCGATTTCTGATGCGGCAGAAACCATTGTTTTGGCATCTGTATCACTAATTAAACCACCAGTATCGCTATATTTATTCAATAACATCGCTTTCGTCAAAATACCATTTCTAATACACTTACTCATTTCTATACTAAATTCCATATCTGCTTCTTGCATTTGTTTTCTATTCGGCAATAAAATATTAATCTCTACAGGAATTTGCTTTTTGATTTTTTCCTTGTATGTGCGCGTAATTTGCTCACCTTGCTCGTTTGTTACTGTTTCTTGCTTATCTTCCTCAACTTCTGCGGTTTTATAAATATTGAAAATGTATAATGACTTTGACATAATTTATTTATATTAATATATATTCCATTGTTTTTCAACCAGTGTAAACTTATATATGGCTACGAATCTTATATCAGCTTCAGAAAGAACTGCTCTTAATGCGGTTATTGATGATGTTCATGAGACTTTTGCTAGCGAAATAACTGTATTTAAAGAAGCTTCTCAAGTTGTAATAATTACCGATCCCAACTTTAATCCATTATATAATACTGCTGGTCAAACTACCTCATATGTAAATACACCAGTTTATAAGACTTTTAAAGTAAGAATACATTATAATGACGATATTGGTAAAAAATATTGGAGCGAAAGCGGCCTAGCGTCTCAAATTAAATTGGAAGCAGTTGTTGGTTCAGTTAGAATAAAAATAAGAGCAGAAGATTACGATTATATAAAAAATGGTCGCCGTTTTGATGTAGACGGCAAAAGATATGTTCTTAATTCTACGTTTAGACCACATGGTTTATTTGACAATCAATATTATACTCTTTATCTCAAACCTGATCCCTAAGATATGAATCCAGAATGGATAAAAATGCTACGAGATTTGCAAGCTGACAAAGAATATCAAAAAGAAGTTAAATTGATAATTGATGAACAATTCAATAAAGTAAAACAAAAATATATAGAACAATTTTTAAATCATCCAATAACTCAAGAAATAAAAGGAGGAATTGTATCTGCCAATATTTCTGGAACACTGGGCAATGTAACTAATTTATATTCTTTTATTGGATTCGATGAAGGAACTGATCCTATTGGACCGATTGAACAATTGTTAGATAAATCAGATTATAGAATCATTTTTAATCCTAATGGAACAGATAGCACTGTCATATTTGATATACCAACTGCTGCACAAATTTTTGAAATCACACCTATGCCTTGGGCAATAGGTAGAAGTTGGGCTAGAGGAATAGAAACTGGCATATCAGGTCTTGGTTATTATCTTAAAAAAATAAAAAACAGTCGATCAGGTTTAGGCATTCAATCTCGAACTCAAGTTCGACCAGGAATTGTATTCAAAAATACAAAATACGTTTCCGATCTTATAAGCAGATTCTCAAAAGAGCTTAAACAAATAAACAATCTTAAAATATGAAACCCACGTTTTCGCACAATGTACTAAATAGTTTTTTTCTTTGGTTTGATAATTTTTTAATGACCAAAGGTGAAGCGTATAAAACTTATACAACAAAACTTTATAATTATAGTGATGCTAGACTTGGTGGCAACAAAGTAGTTTATGGTTCACCGTATAAACAATGGGCATATGATAAAAATATAACTGGCGCAACAATTCCAAGCGGTCTAACAATTAATGGATCTTTTGTATCAACAGGCACAAGCGGAATGATGTTTGACTTTGATAATGGGCGAGTTATTTTTAATAGCGGCGTTTCTTCTAATCTAAATATAACTGGTACATATTCAGTAAAAGAAGTGAACAGCTATGTAACAGATCAACCAGAAGATAATTTAATTATTGAAGGCAAATACGTTAACAATAGTAGGTTCACAGTTACTGAAACAAATGTTGCTCCATACAATCCCGTTACTCCATGTATATTCGCTTCCATTGAAACCGCTCATAATACTGCATTTGCTTTTGGTGGCGAAGATGAAACTAAATGCATAATTAAAGTAGTAGCATTTTGTGAAAATTTATATCAGCTAGATGGAGTATTAAGTGTTTTTGGCGATTCATATAATGAGATCTTCAGTCTCATTCCAATGACAGGGCATCCATTAGGAGAATTTAACGAATTAAAAACAGGCGTATATCCAACAGGATATGATTATAAAAATTTAAGCGATGCTTATAATTCTCAAACATTATTTATATCTCACGTTGAAACATCAAAGATTCGCGATAGCGTTCTCAAAGAGTTGAATCCTATATTACATATAGGATTTTTAGATTTCGAAATTACAACTTATAGATATCCTCGATTATAATTTCCCAAAACACCCTATACACTGTAAAAATAATTAATAATTTAACAAATAAAAACATATGGCAAGAAATCGTGTAATTTACCAAAGTCAAGCTTTATTCATCGCTCCAAGTTCAACAGGAGTGCAAGTCAGCGGAACTTCTGGACCAAATGTTGGAGGCGATCCAACCTTAAATCCATCAAATACTGGCGAATTAGGATCTGGCATTTCCCTTTTAAAGAAACTAGACAGAATTCAAAGTTGTAATTTCAACTTCTCAATCAATAGACAAGATATCAATGAATTCGGCAAATTAGCTCGTATCGATTCAATTGTTATGGAAACTCCAACAGTTGGACTTGATTTCAGTTATTATGTAACTGACGGATACAATGAAAGATTGATGGGTTTTAATATAACTGGATTTAAAGCTGATGGTTCTACATTCATTGATACGAACTTAGCAAATGGAGCACAGTCCATCTCAGGTCTTCTATCAGACCTTCAAGGTAATAACTATTATATTCTTACTGTTGATGAAGGAGAAGACGTTGTTGGCGGCACATTAACGCCAAGTTCTACAATAGTTGGTATCGGTAATGCATTTATTAGCGAGTATAGTTTCGAAGCCTCAGTTGGTTCCATTCCAACAGCAAGCGTTACCGTAGAAGCTTTCAATATTAAATCAGACGCCAGTGAAAATGTAGTTACTCTATCTAGTTCTGGCCCTTACACTGCCGGTGGAACTGTTGTTTGCATAACTGGTAATAGTCCTGCTATAGATTTATTTTCAAGTCCAGCTACTAAATTAACTAATGTACGCAACGCATACAAAATTGATTATAGTAGAGCCTATACAGGTGCAATTAGCAATGCTGCTGGAGTCAATTTCACTGGATTCACAACAGGAGCAAGCGCTGTTAGCGCTTTACGTCCTGGCGACATCGTATTGACATTACCTAGCAGTGAAGGTTTAACTAATATATCAACTGCACATATTCAATCATTTAGTTTTACTCTACCATTAACTAGAACAGTATTACAAAGACTTGGAAATACATTTGGTTTTGCTAGAGTAATTGATGTCCCAATCAATATGGATCTTACTCTTAGTGCTACCGTAGCTGAACTTAGAGATGAAAATTTATTTGATATTCTAGCAACTCCAGTTCAACAAACTTTCTCAATTTTCTTGAGAGATTCAGCAAGCAATAGAAAAATAGGTTATACTATCAAGGGTGCAATTCTACAATCAGAAACTTATTCTGAAAGTATTGGAGATAATCAAACAGTCGATCTAACTTATACAGTTCAAGTTGGTGGTGCTAATGATACAACCGCTGGCTTATTTATGTCAGGAAGTTACGCTTCTTCACTAGACTCTATCACATCTGGATTCTATAAACTAGGAACTGGAAAAATTGGTTAATAAACACTAACAAAAAACCCCAGTCGAAAGACTGGGGTTTTTTTTACTTATGGATTTCCATATCCATATGGATAATAAAAATAACCTGATCCAGTAAATATTGGTGAACCATCTTCACCAGCCACTTGAACGGGGGCTGCGCGATAAATATTATAACTGCTTACCAACTTCTCCATTTCATCTCGCGCATCATTAGCTAATCCACGATAAGTTTTTGCAAGTTCATTTTTATTAGTTCGTGTTATCATTGTATCACCTTCGCGCAAAGTTACGAAATCAACAGAACTATCAACACCTCGTAATACTTGACGAGTCTTTTTAGTGTAAAACTCATACAAGTACATTTGTTTGTATATAGCTCGCTCTTCTTGTTGAAAAGTTCCAGTTGGAGTAAAGTTACTGTTTTCGACAGAATATTGACAATATATTTTAGTATTTAGCATACCAATGTTGTTGGCAAGCCAGCCACTAATATAATAAAATTGAGCATAACCACTATCATACTCAAATTCATTTGCGAAAATTTCATCAGCTAAATCATGCACACTATAAGCGACCATATATATATCTTACACTTTTTTATTTAATTTATGAACTAATTCGTTGTGTATGACTTTAGAATAATAATTACTATTCTTATGTCTAACTTCGTAATCGAACTTAGTAGGCATTTCAAATATTTTATTTGTGTCTTCGTATCTTGATTTGTTAATTGTATTTACGAATACGATATAATCAGCATTAAATTCATCTCTGATTTTCTGAAGAGGACAGACAAAATCACATATTACAATATCATTATATTGACCATGCAATTCAGCAAGATCTTTCATTCTTTTCGCCTGACGTTCTCTGCCAGATTCAGAAAAATCCCAATCATTAAATTGTTCACGAACTTTATCTGCGTTTAGCCAATGACATTTATGATTATTATTCAATAAATACTGCAAATCAGTAGCCAACGTGGTCTTGCCAGACCCCGGTAAACCCATAATTAAAACCTTTAAAAACCCACTATTTGGCATATCATATGTTATGGTTGAAAAGATATTTTTTCAATGTTCACTGCCTCGCAGCGGTTCAACATTGCTTCAGAATTTATTAGCGCAAAATCCTGATTTTTATGCCACCCCAACAAGTGGTTTGATTGAGATATTCCTGAATGCAAGAAATATTTATTCTAATAATATTGAATTTAAAGCGCAAGACATAAATGTTGTAGAACCTGCTTTTAAAGCATTATGCAAAGAAGGTATGTTTGCTTACTTTAATGCTATTACTGACAAAAAGTATGTGATTGATAAAAGTAGAGGCTGGAGTGTAACTTATGACTTTTTGAATTGGTATTATCCAAATCCTAAAGTTATTGTGATGGTACGAGATTTAAGAGCGGTTGTAGCTAGTATGGAGAAGAAGTGGAGACAACATCAAAATATTGATGCGGGTCTACAAAATTGGAATGAACTAAGAAACACTACGGTAGACAAACGTATAGATTACTTTTTACTACAAGCCCCCCCACTTGCTGTAAGTATGGATGTGTTGTATGATACTATAATGCGTAAGTTGAGTAAAAAGTGTTTGTTTATTAAGTTTGAGAACTTTGCAAGTAATCCACAGCGAGAAATGGAACGGGTATATGAATATTTAGAGTTGCCATTTTATCAACATGATTTTAATAATGTTGAACAAAAGACTTTTGAAGATGATCGTATGCATATTCCTTTCGGTGATCACTCTATTCAAAAAGTAGTCAAGCCAGTTCCAAACGATTATATAGATATCCTTGGAAAACAAAACTGTGATAATATTTACAATCGATTTCCTTGGTTTTACAAAGCGTTTAGCTACGATTATTAATTTCTAATAATATAAAAACAGTGTAAAAATATATACAAAATATGAGCGATCCAGTATTTCCTATTATTAATCTACCCAACGCTGTAGAAATTCAACAAGCTGCCAATAGCAGTCAAATCGAAATCCTTCAAACCACAGACGATCCAGTTGGAAAGACTGTAAAGAGTTTGGTTAAAGTTTCTAGCAATCCATATGCCCACAATTGGTACACTGTATGGTCTGGTGAAACTTATGATCAAGCTGGTCAATGGACAGATGCAGAACTAGCTTCAGCCATTGTCACTCTCGTAACTGGCGAATATCCTCCTGCTCTAACACGATAAAACAGTAGAAAATAATAGTTAAAAAACGTAAAATACCTCAAGGACGTAATGTTCTTGAGGTTTTTTTATGGCTGAAAAAAAGAAAGTATTAATCGCAACTCCATCATACGACGGCAAACTAGATGTTTATTATATAGATTCTTTACTAAACACATTAAGAATCGCTGAAGAAAATAATGCTGAAGTTTATCCATTTTTTATTTGTTACGATTCATTAATTCAACGCGCCCGAAATGATTTATTTAAAACCGCGCACGATAATAATATAGATGTACTATTCTTTATTGATGGTGATGTTGGCTGGAATCCTCAAGATTTTTATAAGCTAGTTCATAGCGATAAAGACGTAATTGGCGGCAGTTACCGCAAGAAAACAGATAACGAAGAATTATACGTCGTCAAAGCTCTTGATAAAGATAATTCTAAATTGAATTTAAATGTAGATAAAAATGGTATTCTAGAAGTTGCAGGACTAGGTTGCGGATTCATGAAGATTTCTCGCAAAGCAATGAATGCATTATGGGATATTTCAAAGCCATATACTTCAGAAAAAGGTGATGGGCGAATGGTGTTCGAAGTTGTCTGTGAAGATAATGATTTGATTAGTGAAGATATTTATATGTGTAAGAAGTGGCGCAATCTTGGCAATAGCGTTTATCTTGATACAAAAGTAACCTGCTCACATACAGGTACGAAGACATTTCTTGGAGATGTCGGAAAGTGGATCGATTCTTTCAGAAAAACTGAAACATATAATCCACAACCACCAACTGATATTGCTAAATATTTCTCTAAAACAGACAACGATGATGATTTCAAAGTTATTGTATGACCGATATTTACGCAGATGTTATTCTTTTTGATAACACAGGATCTCCATATGATGGAAATACCATGCATCAATCAGGCATGGGCGGCAGCGAGTTTCAAGCCATTTTACTTCTTGAAGAATTAGTTAAAGAAGGTTATAAAGTTATATGTTTAAATAATTGTAAGACAGAATCTTTCATAAATGGAGTATTGTACGCGCCAAATACTTATACCAATAAATACAAGTTCAAATGTAATAACTTGATTATTCATAGATACAGTGATATTCCTAAAATCGCTCATAAAAAAGCTTTTGTATGGGCAACAGATTTAAATGGCGTACATAATTTAAAATTCTACAAACTATTTGAAGAAAAAAAGCTAACTTTAATTACGCTTAGTCAATTTCAAAACGATTTGTTTCCTAAATTCTGGGACAAGCATGTTATTTATTTCATGATACCAGATTGGGTATATGAGTATTCTATACCAGAGAATAAGAAAAATTTTATATACGCCAGTAGCTTAATGAAAGGATATAGTTCTACATTGTCTATGTGGAAGTACCTCAAAGATCAAAAAATACTTAGTAATACAGATCTATTAAACGTATGTTTACCGGGATACGATAATCCACTTCAAGATATAAGCGACGAAGATTATGGAGTTAATTATTTAGGCACTCTTAAATTCAAAGAAGTTGTTGAACTCATATCAAAATGTCGCGGCATGTTTTATGTAAATACGATGCCCGAGACTTTTGGAATAAGCGTTGTGTTGGCTGATATATTAAAAACTGTTCCATTTGTTCATGGCGTAAATGGATTAGGCAGTTTGTCCGAATTAGTAGATAATAAAAATCTTACCACCGACATGCAAGAATATATAAACATGTTTAAAAATTATTCAACAAAAGATTCTACGCCAAGGAACTTTCGCCCAAAGATGGTTATAAAATGGTGGAAGAAGATATTGGTTTAAGGTTTTATAAACAATAAACTTTCAGCAATCAATTCGTTCTTATTATTCATAACTGTTTCGACAGGCATAATATAATCAAATTTTAGATCAGACATTTTCTTTAATATTTCATCTTTAGTACATCCGCCTTCATTATAATTATCGAAAGAAACTTCAGTAATAACAACTTTGGCGTTATTAAAAGTATTTATGCCGCCTTCAATAATATCTAACTCACTACCTTGAGTATCAATCTTTATAAGATCGTAAACAGGTTGCACACAATCATCTAATCTATAAATAGGTAATTCTTCTACAATGAGATTTTCTTCATTATATGTTTCAGAATTTTCTTTATAAATAGAATTGCCAGAACAAATTGGACTCCATTTTGTTTTATAAAACTTAGTTATGCCATTATATCTGCCAAGCAATTTAATGTGATAATTATATGTTTTTTGTTTATATAATTGCTCAAATTCTTTATTCGCTTCGAATAATAAAATATTTGCAATAGGCCAAATTTGTTGCGCGATATCTGCGGTTTCACAGAAGCTCGCGCCAATATCTAATATGTTTTTAGGATAAAATCCATTTTTTCGCAAATATGAGCAAGTGTTTAAATAATATGTGTAAGAATAAGACATATAAATTAGCTATTCCAAATATAGATAATTATTTTCCACAGATTTTAATTTTGCGCTTAACTCTTGCACCGCTTTGATAACTGGAATCAATAAATTACCTTATTTAATAATATATATCTATTTATTTTATTTATATTATAAATTTAAAATTCTTTTTAATCAGTAGTCTGCGTATACTGTGATAAATTGTTATCATTTGATCTTAATCGTTTATTTATTTCAAATTTTTGTTTCCAGTTAGATAGCCAGTTTTTTACATTGCCAGTATATCGTTTATTGCCTATATGTTCTAATTCAATATTAGTATCTACATATACTTTACCACCGAGATTTTTCTATTTAAATCAAAATAAATTTCTTGAGCTATATCAACAACCTTCATATTAGTTAATTACACAAGATAATTGACTATAATCAGAAATATCAAACTATTTTAGGCCCATCAGCCCATAAAATCTGATATTTTAGGAAAAGGTGGTATTTTAATATTAGCAGCTGATGTTGGTATTGACGGCCAATTTATGTTATCGAGATCATTATTATTAAACATATCTCTTAACTGTTGTCTAAAATTTTTAAAATCAAGCTTTGACTGATCAGGGATTGGCGAGTCTGATAACTGTGTAAAATCGGTCATGCTTAAATATCTGTTACGAACTGTTCTGAGTGATAGTATAACCCTATCATTTAATTCTTCTTGTTCACTTGGACTTAAATTCTCGACAGCATAAGATTCCTGACATGTTTTATTTACTACGTTCAAACTATAAGCGGTAATTATTTTTTGTTTAAAATTAATTGATGGTAGTGGATCACTTTCTACTAGCCACCAACCTTCACCATTATTACCAGACCAAGACAAGTCAGATATTTGATCGTCAGGTAACAAATGAAAATTTGTTATATTTTTATATGTTTCTGGCAAAATACTAGGATTAGATTTCTTCTCATCGTTTATAACAAGAATGTATTTTTTTTGCATATTACTTAATATAATGTGTTGTAGAATTAATTAGGCTATTTATAGATTTTTCTTTGAAATCTAAAAATGGCGCAGCCATCGAAGTATTCGCTTGAATATTTGATCTAATATTTCCTTGATTAATACCTGTTTGTACGCATAACATATCTTCAAAAGCTTGACGAGTTAGTCTTTTTTCCCAGTAAGCACATTCAGCTTCTTCAATTTCTTCATATGTATAAATCTTTGGAAGTGACTTCATTAATTTAACAATATGCATAATTTCACGTTCTCTGAATTTTGAATTTTCCTCAAGTTGTCTTAGAAGATATTGTTTTCTAATTGCCTCTAGGGTATCAAGTTCATCATTGGTGGCTAGCAATCTTTGAATCTGTATTTTTAGTTTTTCAACCTCAAAACAGTCGCCTATGAATCCATCTCTGATTGACTTAAGCTCCATCATTAGCTGTAGAAATTGTCGTTCAGGTTTATCGTGTTCGTTCATCACGAATTTTTCCAGTTGAAACAACGTTCGGCCTCCCCAGTATTTGGAAAAATCTATTTGTGCAAGGTCGAACTTATCTGAGAATTCTTTTAATTTTATATCTAGTATATTATCCATAAGGTTATTTTAAATTGTTATGCACCGCTTGAAGACTGAATCCATCCATTATTTGTATCACTTGTAGTATAACTATTGTTAGACCAACTGTCAGATGCATACGTGTATCTATGCAAAAGTCTGTTTAATGTAGAAGCTCTATATCCAGTCCAAATATATCCAATCAAGGATGTGGTGGATGTCACTCCCTGAAGTGTTTGAAGAAACGCCTCTGGGCCATTGGCTATGCTGGCTTTTGTCTCAGTGGCATAGGTTATTTTTATGTTACTGCTGTTTGACCCTATTACGCCGCCGACTCTTGCTCCAAAAATTGTGTTTGAAAAACCAAAACCTTGCGCGCTGCTGTTAGTTTCGGTTATTGATGGTGTGGATGATGTGTCAGTTGTCAAAATATATTTATGTATCGTATTTGTAAGCGCATCTCCAGTGGTGTATCCTTGACATGTGTAACACGTAAAATTATGATACAACAGTGCAGCAACGTGTTTTGCTGCTGTCAGAGCTGTGGTATTTGTGGCTGTATCTGTGGCGGTTGTAATATAAGTGATGTCTGTTCTATATTGGGCCAAAGCATCACTGTATCCACCGATGAAATAGATACGAGACCGTTGAAAATGTGGCATTGGCATACATGGACCTCTTCTTTCAACACTAAAAGTCGTACTTAACACAGCTGTACTATCACTAGCTGCAAGCACTGTATTTTTAGTATTATTCGCCCCCGATTGATAACCATTTATGTGGTAGATATTTGTAGAACTAAAACCTCCAGCACCTTGGGTAATTCTTAAACCTGATGAGAAAGCTGTTCTAGCCGATTCCGTGTTATTTGAAAAAGCCAGAGTTCTGTTGTATCCAACACCAACAGCGGTGTTTGTGGGATCTCCAAATGAAAAATAGCAGTTTGAAAATCCAGTTCTTTGTGTTGGCTGAATATGGGAACCTATAAATCTCATATCAAATATATATTAATTATAAATTCTGTCCAACGACTATTCCATAAATATTTGTACCTCCATCATATGTAAGAAATTGATAAATATCACGTTTAGTATTTGTACTTGTGATAGTTGGCGCAGTACCTCCAGGCCATTTAACAGCGGCTGGCCATGTTATTGAATAAGCAGTACCATTTCCTACAGTAACTATTGTCCACATATGAACAATTGCACTAGCTTGAATATTTGATAATGTCAAAGTAGTAATACTTGCAGACATTGTTAATTCTGTAACATTGTATTGAGTATCAACTGTTGTAGAAGATGATGAAGTGACAGTTGCGCGTTCACCAAATGTATTTCTTGTTCTTAATAAATTTAATCTAGAAGTGCTTGCAGCATCAACATAATAAGTTGTATCTCCGCTGTCATAAAAAATAGGTGCGCGGAAATCAGTACTAGCAAATCCAGTTCCGCCAACATGTAAACTATACGAAGCAAAATTATCACCACCAGTTGTTGTTCTTAAATTACCCGATCCATCAATCGTCAAAACACCGCTATCAGATGTATTTCTAAAAACGAAATTATTACCTGTTCCAAAATATGTTGAAGCAGAATTAGCGAAATATAATCTAGCTTTTCCTTCTGATGATCTATGCCAAGTAGTTATTGCTGCATTTAAATTATTTATTATAGATACAGTTAATGCATTTACAACGCTAGTACTAGCCGCATCAATATAATATGAAGTATTATTACTATCATAAAATATCGGTGATCTCAAATCTACAGAATTAGTCGCAGAAACATCTGCTCTTAAAAACGACTGTAAAGTAACAGTAACTTTTTTAGTACCTGTTGGTTCAGTACTGTTAGTGATATTTGTTACTCTATTATAATTATTTTTTGCGCTGTTATAAGCTCTGACACTTACTTCAAAAGCATTCCAATATGTGATTGTAGGCCACCAAAAACAAAGAACTCCGCCGTTTTCAAATATTTTAACGCTAGTTAATCCAGTAGAATCTAATTTTATACCAGAATAGTTGATAATCGTACTACTATATAAATATCCTTGGACAGTAAAATTAAATGGCGAAGCAGATGCGCTATAACTCTTACCGACAACATTCATTACAAAAGACTCACCTTCAGCAGCGGTAGCTGGAATATCGGTAGTAACTAAAGTGCCACTGGTAAAATCACTTAAGCTTTGAAAATAATCGAAAGCATAATTTCCACCATCAATTTTTAGTCTATTTAATACGCTTGTGCTTGCAGGGTCAACGTAAAATGCAGTATCATTATAATCATAAAAGATCGGAGCGCGAAGTGATGTTCTACTAAAAGTAAAACCTCCACCATAATTCATATCAATGTTACCACCGCCACTATATTGTAAATGCAAATTACCATTCGGAGTCCAAACTTGATCATAGTTTATATTTAATCTATCTCCAGCAGCAGTTCCGCCTACATAAATATTACCAGCGGTTTCAGATGATCCGCGAACCCACAAAGCTACGACTCTAGATGTAGAAGCAGGATTAATATAATAAGTTGTATCATTGCTATCATAGAATATTGGTGAACGAACTGAAGAATTGCTGTATAATTGATCGGTGTCCCAATATCCAACTTCAGTTCTAGCATATCTATGAAATATTAATCTACCACCAGCGGCACCAGCTTCAGTTTTACAACCTGAAATACCTGCATATTCTCTGATTGTACCACCGCTATCTTTCAATTCAAAAAAGATAGAAGCTCCAGCATTAGTAGCAGCATTTGTATGATTTGTTCTTTGTAAATTTAAAACTCCGTAATTATTACCATCAGCATTTGATGATCCGCTCTTTATCATTCTAAATGCAACGCTTGTTGAATTGCCTTCGTTATTTAATTCAGCAGCACCAGTTGTAGTAAAATATAAAGCATTATTATTTGTTAATCGCAGATAATTAAATTTGCTTTCTCCAGCGGGATTTGCATAAAAATTAGTATCATCGCTATCGTAGAAAATTGGCGCTCTAAAAGAACTAGCTACCCAATTATTACCAGACATATCTAGTTCCCAACGATTTGCCGATGCGCTCCAGCCGCCAATTCTCAATACGTTGTCAGAATCAAGACCCATATTTACTGCATAGCTTCCAGCACGATGAAAACTCATAAACGCAGCATTTGTACCTGTAGCGTAAGCTTGTAATGGAGGACCGCTTAAGCTTCCAGAAGTAGTGCCTAAATTACTTTGAAAATAATTTGCAGCAGTTAAAGTGTTGCTAGTATTAGTATAAACTCCATTTGTAACAGTAGCGGCATTGCCGTTGATACTTACTCCTGTAAGGGTTTGTGATGCTGATGATCTATTTATGGCAACTGATGTAGTGCCAATAAACATCGTTTGATTCGTTGCGGCTGCGCCAATTTCAGCTAATGACCAAGAAACCGCTGCACTACCATCAACAGATTTACCAGTTGAACCAATAGTTATTGTTCTGGCAGTACCCCAAGTTGCAGTTGTGATAGCGGCAGTACCGTTAAATGATGTACCATTAATATTTCTAGCCGTTGAGAATTGGTCTGAATATCTAGCTGAATCTACACGCACACCATAAGTATTTGCACCATTCCAACCCATTAATGTTGGATAAGTGCCTGTCCACGCAACATCAGGATTGGTATTACTAATTGCTCCTCCAGCAGGTGATGTAGAATTAGAAGCGTCAATAATTGTGTGATTATTACCAAAATGTTTCCAACACAATTGACCAACAACTGCGGTAATTGTACCATTGGTTGACCAATTCGTTCTATTCGTGCTTAAATTAACTGCATTTGTAGCTGTTGCAGCATTACCAGTACAAGAAGCGGAACTTCCAGTGACGCTTATTCCCCAAGATCCACTCGCTCCAGATCCTGCTCTAGTTGGAACATCTAAAACAGTTCTAAAATTAGCTGGTGTATAATATCTAATATAACCATCGCTAGATGCATACACTCTATCAATTGCTGTTGTTCCATTATCGCCTGAAGTTGTATTTATCCAACCAGCTTGTATGTAACCACTGCTATCTGTTCTGACTACTTTATTTGCTTCGTTATTTCTGCTTGAATGAACTGACAAGCCGCCAACAGTACCAGAATTACCCGATACACTTCCAGTTATTGTATTAGCTACAGTTAGACCAACTAAATTACTTGTGCTTGATGGATCGACATAATATGCACTATTGTTCCAGTCATAAAGAACTGGCGTATACATATTATCTGTAGATACAGTTTGATTATTATACAGAATAGAATAACCACTGTAAGCATTCCAAATTGTATTTTGAGCGGTAGAAGTTGGAGTTACACTTTGGCTATTTACTGTGTATGTTGTTGATTGTGCTGTAGCAGTTAGATTTCTACTAAATTTAAACAAATATTGTCCACCGCCTCTTAACCAAACAACTTCAGTGCTGCTATTTCCCATCTGAGTTATACCACCACAAATAGTTTGATTAGCGAAACCCTCATAATATTGAGAGATGATTCTTCTAACCCCAGTTGTACCCCAACCAGAACCATTTGTTCTCCATATTAAATTCAAAGTAAATCCGCCACCATGAGTAGCCCAACTTGGAACATTTGAATTTAAATTATTTTGAATTTGTATTATGCAGCCTTCGGTTGGTACGCTTATTGTTACTGGATAGTAATTACTTGTGCTGTATGTCGTAGTATTAGACATATCAACAGTTTGACTCTTATATAATTCAAGATTACCATCAACTATATTTAATGTATTAAAATTAGATGTACTAGCAGGATCAATATAATAAGAAGTATTATTAGTATCATAAAATATTTGCGCTCTCATTGATGATCCATCAGCCAATGAATAATCACCATTTACAACTCTTAATTTCCAATTACCACTTTGATCTAAAAATCCTATACTATTACTACTATCTACATAAACATAACCGCGAATAGTACCATTATATCCACCAGTTCTAAATCTTAATCCCTGAGTAGAAGCAGAACTAGCTATATTCCAATAATTAACACTGTCAGAATAAAAATGTTGTGTACTAGATTCATTATATAATCCTTCACCGCTATCAACATTTCTAAACCAGTTTCTAGCATAAAGTTCATTGGAATATGTAGCATTTAAATTACTAGTGCTAGCAGGATCTAAATAATATCCAGTATTATCAGAATCATAAAATATTGGAGACCTCAAACTAGTAGCAAAATATGATTGCCCATTATCTAAGTCTATACTAGCTTTGACAGAACCTGCACCAACAAATACATATTCATTTGGATTAGAAGTGCCAAAATAATAATAAGCTGGATTATCGTTTCCTGCCCAGAATGTACCCCAACCATTTGTAGAACCAGGAGTTCCAGCAAAAATCATCGACCATCCAGAATAATCAGATTCAAATCTAAAAGGAGCATTTGCATCACCATTTCCAGAATCAGTTATTTCTCCAATATAGTAATTTGAATGAACTATATTTAATCTTGAAGTGCTTGCAGCATCTATATAAAAAGCGGTATTATTACTATCGTAAAATATAGGCGCTCTGAAATCACCTGACGCATCTGCTGTGCCATATACACTAAATGGATTATAGCTTCCACCTCCTCCAAATCTAGCTATTGTAGTAAATGAATTTGCAGTATCATGTGCATAATCAATATATAAAGGTAAACCAGCACCATCATCATATTTACGAAATCTATGTCGATATTGACCAGTTGTATAATTTCCATCAAATAATACTCCAACTCCAGTCGCGCCAACAAGATTAGATCCAATATGAAATATTGTGTGTCTTATATTTGATAAGGAATTGGGATTTACATAATAAGTTGTATCATTACTGTCATAAAAGATTGGTGATCTTATATCTGCGCCGCCGAGAATTTGGTTTAATCGTAAAGACATATGTTATAAAATTTTTTTAGATTAATCTTCTGAACTTGAATACATAGTTAGATGCGCCACTTGTACTTACACTTGATATGATTTGTAGTTTTAAATTAGTACCACCAGATAGTTGTCGTATTGTTCTTAGATTTATATAAGCTCCATTGCTTGCGTGACCAGATTTATGCAAAACAATTTCATCATAATCTGTTGAATTAGTGCCTGTACTAAACCAACTCATCATGCCTGTATAAGTTTCTTGATAATGTCCGCCGCTGACTGCATAATTGTCAACATAAACACTTATCATATAACAACCTGTTGCTAAATTTGCTCCAACAATACCAGTGTCTAACCAACTTGTAGTTATTGTTAAAGATTTTGTTATTGTGGTTAATCTAAATAAAGCTGTCGAATCTGTACCATCGACATCGTTTCGAACATAATTTGCAGCAGCAACGCCGCCAAGTTGAGTCGAGTTTGTTGCTGTTGCAGCGTTACCAGAAATGCTGCCTGTGATAGTGTTTGCTACAGTAAGACCGACTAAATTGCTGGTGCTTGCAGGGTCTATATAATAACTTGTATTAGCACTATCATAAAAGATTGGTGCTCTTACATCTGTTGCCAATGTTAATATACCACCGGCACTCAATGATGCCACATTTCCAGTTCCTGCTTTTCTGAAAATCCAACCTCTGGTATCATCATTATTCATGGTGAAATAGGTTGACCAATTACCAGTTACGCTACCATGCGTTCCAAATGTAGCAGTTCCTTGGAACATTATACCATAAGTTGGTTCACCAGCTACTGCACCATTATATAATGAAATACCATAACCATTAGTATTTGTTGTATTATTAACGCCAATATAAGCACCATTTACTGAAGTTACGTTTACGGAACCTCCACTATGAGAACCAGTAAAAGCATTTAATACTGATGTGCTGGCCGCATCAATATAATAACTAGTATTATTTTGATCATAATATATTGGTGAACGAATATCAGTCGATGCTGTAACGGCACCTGTTCCAGTATTTATAGAAAATACTGATGAACCGTAATAATTAGAAAAACTTGGATCTTGAGCGTTTCCTTCCCAAATCTGTCTCTTAAAAGTAAATGTGGTTGGCCCAGAATTTGCGCCATATAACATTATTTCTTGCAAATTATCGCCAGCACCGATTGGCATTATACCACCCGATTCAATACCATTACCAAAACCAAGACCATATGGAGCAGGACGATCTCCAGTTGTTCTGTACATTGTTGGAGGACAGAAACCTCTTATTTCTAAGAATGTGGGACCGCTTGGAGAAACTAATCCAGTAACAGTTTCAATATCAACATTCGATGAATTTTTAGAACGACGAGATTCAGTTACATAAGCTAATGTACCAAATGTCATAGTTCCAGCAACAGTAAGATTATTTAAATTACTTGTACTAGCAGCATCAATATAATAAGCTGTATTATCACTATCATAAAATATTGGAGAACGGAAAGAGCCAGGCTCAAGTGTATAAGTACTATATTTAGATAACTCTCCAGTCGTAGCTCCACCACCAAAAATTCTTGTTAATGCAGAAGTGCTACCTGAATTACCATAACCTATATACATACCATCTGTAGTAGCACTGTTACGCATAACTCTCATGTTCGCATACACATCGCTACTAGCAGTATCAAAAGCGCTATAAACTCTTAAACTAGATAAACGAGAAACACTGTTTGGATCAACATAGTAAGCGGTATCGTTACTATCATAGAATATTGGTGCGCGGAAATCGGTATCAGAATAAGCCGTTCCTACCACATGCAAAGGATAACTTGCCGCTTGACCATTATTAACAGACATTCTCTTGTTTGTGCCATCAAACCAAGCAATATTAGCTCCTTTACCATCTCCAACATTGAAATTTCTAAATTGTGTCTGACCATCATTATATCCACGGAAATTAATCCACATATCTGCAATACTATTAGCAAAATATCCAGAATTTAATGTGTTATTATTTGTTGGAGATACATAAATATAATCATTAAATATCGTTAAATTATTTATGGCGGTTCTAAATGTACCATTTACATCCAATTTAGAACCGGGACTAGTTGTACCTATACCAACATTGCCCGTATTAAACCATTGATTTGTAGTATCAAATTGTAATCTATTTACAGAAGCGTAATTAAATGACAATAAACCGTCTCCAGCATTATTAGTTAATATGAAATTTCTAGTTGCATTTGATAAAGTAAATTGTGGAGCGGAAGCCGCATATGCTGTTAATAACCAACTTGGACTTGTTGTACCTATACCTATGTTACCACTAGAATTTATAAGTAATTTAGTATTATTTCCACTATTCCAAGTTCCTAAATTAGCATATGTATTTCCTTTTATTCTGAATTCTACCCCTTCTGTTATATCTAACCAAGGGCTACCGCTACCTATACATAATGCTAAACCATTATTAGCACCACCAGCGCCATTTCTGATTCTAAGAGCGTCATCATTTGCGCTATTTATATCTAATTTATAAGCTGGACTCGCTGCACCTATACCTACATTACCTGTTGTATCAAAAGAATAGTTTGAATTTGGATTTACCAACGTATCAGCAGGAGCTGACGTTCCACTATCCAACCCAGCTTGCCAAATAGTCACTGCCGAAGAGTAACCTACTCTAATAGCTAACTCTCCATTTGTATCGTTATACCAACCACTTCTAATATATACATCATAATAAGTTGTATTTGCTCCACCACCGTTTGGTACTGCATAAACTAAAACAGTTGTTGTGTCAGGGCCTCTTTTAAGATACGTTACTGTTGGAGCGCCCGGGTTAATAGCAGCGTAGGCAATAAAATCAAATTCAACTTTTCTTTCAAATCCTACATGAAGACCAGTTGAATTAGTAGTGGTAAAATATCCATTTAAACTAACATTTTGATAATTTCCTGTAATTTTTATTCTTGCTACTTTAAAATATTTTGATGGACTATAACCACCGATAGGAATATTGAAATATACAGTTCTAGTTGAATCGTCATCAGTAATATCTGTTCCAGCGTATAGTGTTGTGCTTTGTTTAATAACTGGCATCGTCACTGCACCTACCACATGCAATTTTGTACCGGGACTAGTTGTACCTATACCTACATTACCACCATAAGGTTGAAGAATTAATTTACTATTATCTCCTACACCTGGAGTATAAGCTCTTAATTCACTAAAATTATTAGTACCATCTACACCAATTTTTAAAACGTTAGTTCCCGAAGTTGATTTTAAATATATTAATCCTTTATTATCTCCTTGACTATTTGATGATTCAATGTGAAGCATCGCTATTGGACTTGTTGTACCTATACCAACATTACCACTCTTATTAATAACCATGTTCAAGTCCCAACCTGAACCATTATAATCATAAAATCCTATTTTACCAGCATCGGCAGATGCATTATCGGACCTTCCAATTATATGAACTTGACCTGGGTAACTAGCATGATCTTTACCCCACAAATACATACTTGGTTGGGTACTACTTGTAGCATGAGTAAATGCTGTTACGCCGGTTGTAGAACCTTCGCCAAATACACTATTTAACTTTACATTACCAACAACATGTAATACTTGAGATGGACTTGTTGTACCTATACCAACGTTTCCATCTCCTCTAACCCGCATTGTGGTGATATTATTACTACTTCCTCTGAAATCTGTATAACCACTATTTGCCATGCTTATAAAATGGACGCCT
>Ga0172367_10001940_pt1 | contig 29199 bp, 31 predicted proteins | sample Lak10m_FD_114542 | JGI IMG/M metagenome (GOLD analysis project Ga0172367, IMG submission 114542) | Freshwater microbial communities from Kabuno Bay, South-Kivu, Congo - kab_022012_10m | ecosystem: Environmental > Aquatic > Freshwater > Lake | place: Democratic Republic of the Congo: South-Kivu...
ATAATAACCCCTTAAATGGGGTTATTTATTCTCCCAATATTCGTTGGAGGCTATACCCTGAATAACAGCTTTTTTCTTTGCTTTACCTCGTTCAATTTCATCACCACATTTGTAATAATATTTTTTACCTTGATTACCCCATCTGGCATAACATCCATCTTTATCTTTATCTATTTGAACTGGCATAATAATAATTTTTAAATTGTTAATCTATAAATCCTCCTTTTTTATAAGAATAATTCATTAAAATTTGCCAAACATTAGCCCCAACTGATGGCGATTTTCCAACCTCCCATTTTCCCCATTTATTTTCACCAGATGTCTTACAAACACCTCCTGATCCACTTGCAAATTTATCAAAATCAGATTGTGAAACTTTGAAATAGGTATAAACAGATCCATCTTGGAATTTAACCACAAGTTCGCCCGTTTCCGTATTGTATTTGAACTTATGAACATTAGCACTTTTTATGGTGTTATTTCTCGTTCTTGTATTACCATATACGATTTTGAACTGCTCAATATATTCTTGTATCTTGTTGAATTTATAATCATCACTTAATTTTGGATGATCTAATAATTCCTTTATTTCTTCAAATACTTCCTCATCAGTGAAGAATTGATAACCTTTTGAGCCCAACTCCTTAATCACATCAGAATTGTTGTCGTAGTGTCGTTCTATTTCCAATTCAATAATCTTTTCAATCTTATTTTTATTTGAACCAGTGGCATATACCCTTGAATGTGGAATGCCTAATTTATCGGCTCTATTTAACATCGGTGCTTTATCTTGTCTGGCACTTATTATATATAATGTATTTCCCTCATCAATTAATTTTTGAGCTAATTCCATACCTCTTGCAGTGGTTATAGTTTCATCATAATCAAAACTTATCTTCATATAATCAATTTTTTAACATCCCCCACAACCACCATTACCACAATTAAAACACGAATATCTATTACCTATATAAGTTGGTATATCAGGAAATAAATCTAATCCCCTTCTTGATGTATAAACACCACTGAAATATGATTTTGAATTTGCAATTACATTCGCATAAGGATCAGGAGATAAATATTGTGGAAATAATTGTGAATAATCACACAAGTATTGATTTAACCTTCTGGTAAAAAATTCTGCAAGGTCTCTTATTGAGTTTCTCAAATACTTAATCTCATCCAATTCTGATGGAGCGGAGAACTCTGATGATTGCTTACTAACCGCCTTATTAGTCATTTTAAAATTTAAAAACGGAAATACCTCATAAAATGCCCATTGTGCAAGACAAGGTTGAATATATGTCCTTAATAAATTTAATTCATCAGAATTTAAATTGTTATTAACAATGCCATCTTTTAATCTATCATATAATGTTGATCCAAGTGCAAGTTGAATATGTGTATCTTGTGATGAATAAATATATGGAACAAGGATATTTTCATCAACGTTATCTTGAATAACTGTATTTGATTTTAAATAATCAGTTGATATGAATTTTACTTTATCGCTCATAACTTATTGTATTTGTGTTGGTGTTATTTGTTGTTGATCATCTTTATATGTCTTTAAAACCAATTTTTCACTATATCCCAGTACATCAATAACATCATTAAATGCCCATTCTAATTGTTGTTGTCTTGGTGATATATAATATTGCTGAAATTCATTTAACAATTCCTTTCTTTCATCTGTTGATCCTAATTTACCAGGTGTCAAAACAACCAATTGTGGTGGGATCTCGTGAGACATTACAATATTCTTTTCAACCATATCTTGAAGCATTATAAAACGTTCATCTGAATCATTTAATTGAATGGGAGTTAATTGTGGTGCTTGATCTTGACCTTCAGAATATGTGATTATTATTTTACCCCCGTTATCAGTTCCTGCATAATTTCTTTTAAAATCCCTATAAAAATCATCCATTTCTTCAACTGATGGAATGCCAGTACCGAAATTTAAAATAAATGATGGTTGAAAGCCTTGTTTTACTTGATTTAAATGGAATTTGCTTATCTCGTAATCTAATTCAATATAATTAATACCTGTTGTATAATTTGATATAGGATATAATTCGTCTTGTTGTGGGTTAGATTCTATATAATAGAATAATTGTCTTCCAGTTCTTATATTTGGATCAAATTCTCTAATTACTTCAGGATGATATTCATCCTTTTTATATTGATCCCAGTCTTTTGAATATAAAAAATGTGGAAAATCAATCTCCTTATCTTCTAATCCTCTTCTTATCTTATGAAGTGGGACATAATGTACATCAAATGATGATCCTTCATTATTCCAAACAATTTCAAAACAAAAACCATTATATATCTCAAAATCAACATCACATTTGGATATCACCCTATCCAATTTGTTTTTATCAACAAAATCCTTTAATTGTGGGTTTAGAATTGATTTAAGACCATATCCCGATGAAAGCCTAACCTTCTTATTAATAATTGATTTATGTGTCGTAGATCCATAATAATTATATAATTTTAAAAGATATTCGGGATATTTATTGTCTGATCCCCATTCTACAAAATGATGTGATTTATTCCACTTATATTCTGGTGCAACATAAGCGGCATTGAAGTTAAAGACCTTAACCATATTCTTTTTTTGTGTTTCGTTATTTTCCATATTTAAAAGAATGTATATTCTGAATTATTATTTATAAATGTATTTTGTGTTGTGCCCGTTCCAATAATCTCACATAAGCCTGATTCTAATACATCTGAAGTTGTTAAACCTGATATTGATAAAGTTGATCCGCTAGTTTGATAAACCATATATGTATATTGACCAGGACTCATTATTGTTCCTGTATATGATGTTAGATCAATAGGAAACCTATTATACCTTGCATTATTTGTTGTCGTGTCAGCAGTTAATGGTAATGATATTAATGTATTTGAATGATCTTTTTTTGAATAAAATTCAATAATATATTGTGTCATCGCACTATAAGGTATTGTCTGTTTTTCAAATAAAGTAAAAGGACATTCCGTTATTACATTTTTATAGATCTTAATCATAAGTTTTTAATTAAATATAAAACATCATTTTTTGTTTATTTTATTTGGCAGATTGAAATATATTGCGTAAATTTGTTATATAACATTAAAACAGGAACTAATGACACTTACAAATCAACAACGAAAAGAATTCACAACTAAAGTATTTAATAAATTTGGTTATGGTTCTGAATATCAATATGTATTATTCTGTGAAGATGATAAATTAATTGAAATATGTAAAATCTTTAAACTAATATAAAATGGCAACAAAAAAGGAACAATCGAGAGATTTAAAAATCGCATCACAATCTAATTTAAAATTAATTAATGAATGGTCTGGCAATTGTGGTATTTGTCTAACATTAAAGGAACTTGTGGCATTCACAAATGTATTGAATGATTATGTTGAATATGGTTATTCATCTGAAATTGGTGATAGATTGGAGACAATTGATAACTATTTAAAAAATAGAGAATAAAAAAAGCCGGTTATCCCCTTTAAGTAGGGGGACTTCCGGCTTATAAGATATATAGAGGTTATTAAGACCCTATAGGTAATGATGTTCCTACTAATGAACCATTCATTAGATATGCACCATTTGCACTTCTCCAAGTGAATGATAAGGTTGCACCATTCATATCTCCTTGTGCTATACCAACAGATGCAACTCCTTCAGTTGCTCTACCTGCTGATTCTACACCACAAGCATAATAATGTCCAGCATTTGATTTAGCCACTGCAAATACAGGTGCTTTACCTAATGTCACAACCAAATTTCTTAAATCAGCATCCAATTCGATGAATTTAACAGATAAAACTGTTTCATAAAATACAGACCCATTGGATCTGTCAAAATTTCCTGTTTGATTTAATCCTGCAAATTCAATATCTTGTTCTAGAAGATATACTGTTTGTCCAGATGTAATAGCAGTAATAACATTATTGGCGTCAAAAGCATATGCCTGATCAGCATCATAAGTTCCGATCCATACTTTTTCAACACCACCGATGGTATTACAACCCAAAACATACCCTTCGCTAATTACACAACTCATAATATTTTTGTTTTTTAAATATTGTTTATTTTTTAAAAGGGGGTTTTTAGACCCCCCTTATTTTAATTTCAATTATAGGCTGAAATACACTACGAACTCAGGAAACGCTGCTTGAACACCTTGTTTCCATTTAGCTCTAAATCTTACTTCATCAAAATCTGCTGAATAGAAGATTGAGAAGTCCTCTGCATCGCTTAACAAATCTGTACCGAAATATAGGTTAGATGCTGAAGTTAAGAAAAACTTGTTAGTTCCATTTAATCCTCTAACAGCAACAATTTTGATGTTAGTACCAGGAACCATTTGTGAATAATCTTCACCTTGATTTTCTGCCCCTGTGTAGTGGAAGTAATTAGCGTTTCTTAATGCTGTTGCATAAGTTCTATAGAAGTCATAACCAACAAATAATATAAGGTCATTCATTCCTAAGATATCTGTAGGAACAACAAGTGCTGCTTCATCAACGATATCGATGATATTATTAACAGTGATTGACGTATAGTTAGATGGGTTTCCATCAACAGTTGAAGCTGACCACTGAGTTGCCGCTAATCTAAGGAATCCATCACACAAATTCAAATTAGTTGAACCTGTTAATGTTGTATTTCCTTTCCAGATTAGATCATCAATAAGTGCATTGATTTTATCTGCTTTTTCAGATGCATATAATTGCTCAAAAGGAATTTGCTCATTATATGAACCTGGTTGCATCAATTTTTGTGTATAATATTGCTCTAAAGTATCCAAACAAATTGCTTCATTTACTCTTAAAGGGCATACACTTAATTCTTGTTGAGACAAGATTGTCTCACCATCTTCATTCCATCCACATGCTCCTGCTTGTGCAACCAAGTCAGAATTGATGATGTTAATTGTTGCTGAAGATTTGATATCAGGTTGAACTGTGATATATCTTAAAGTTCTACCACCCAATACTGCTTTTTTGATCAACGCCATTTTGTTTTCATCAACATATGCCGTTAAGTCGCTCACATTTAAACTCATAATTTTTTGTTTTTAAAAAGTTTATTTTAATTTTATTTTTTTTTTATCTATTTCCGAAGAATTTCAATTTATCTTCTTTTGTAGTTTTTCTTAAATCCACCGTTTGTTTTAGTGGTTCAGTTGAAGGGGCTTTAGCAAATTTATTTACAGATGCTTTTAATTCTTCATTTTCGTTTTTAACTGAGATCAATTCATCTTTTAATGATTTTAATTCATTCATTAAAATTTCTAGGGATGAGAATACTTCATTTAATTTAGTATCATCTCTTTCTTCAGTTTCTTTTGTTTCAATCTCGTTGATATTACCTTCAGCGTCAGTATAAACAACAAGACCACCTTCTACTTCGTGTTTTCCTTCAGGAGCTGTTTTATATTCTTCACCATCTTTAACTAATACTCTATCACCAACTGATACTGCTTCACCCTTACTTAAAATTCTGATTTCAGTTCCATCAACCAATTTGGTATCAATTTGGTTTTTGTATTCATCTTCCATTTCTTCCTCTTTGTTTTTATATCCCATATCTTCTTCTGAAATTGATTCTTCAGATGATTTCATTTCTATAACCTTACTACCTTCTACTTCTAATACTAAACCATCTTCTAATGTGTATTCTCCGTCAGTTAATGGGACTTCACCATCTGCTGTTATTTCAACCAATTCTGATCCAACATCTAATGAATCACTTTTACATCTGATGATTCTGCCATCTGCAGTTTTATAATCAGCAAATGAATATTCTTCTGCTGAAAATAATTCTTTAATTTTTCCTAATATACTTGCTTTATTCATAACTAATTTACTTTAAATATTGTTTATTTTATTATGTTTAACGAATTATTCCTTGATCTGCTTCTTCATATTACTTGCTTCAAAAAATAATGTCTTAAATCCTTTTAAAAAACGTACGATTTTATCTGTTATTCCTTCACCATTTGCCCATTTGAATTTTTCATCAATTGAGCTGTATTCTATCCATACAAAAAATGCTGTCCAAAATCTTGTGAATGCATAATCGAACCATACATAATTTCTTGTTATATCATTTATCATATATTTATCAATCAAAAATGAAAAAAAGATAACTGATAGATAAATCAATAATTTAACACATAATCCCCTTCTTGTTTTTGATGAGGTAATAATCTCCCCTTGTTTTTTTGCATACCATCTACCAACAAATGTATCAAAAATTGATGCAATTGTTATGATAAGCATAAGAGGAAATAATGGGGTCATAAAAACCAAAAATCCAATCCAAAAATTACTTAATAATGTTTTCATATATTCAATAGGGTTTTAATTTTTAATTCTTTATTCTTATCTGTTATATCTTCATTTAAAATTGATCTGATATCATTAAATTTCTTGTCAATCATATCCTGCTCATATTGTTCAATAAATCTACCCTCCAATGAAAATCCGTTGAAATTGTCATCAGTTTTTAATTTATTCCAATAATCTTCATCTTCAATATAAAATGATCCGACCCAACTACCATCTGGTATATTCGGATATAGATCTGTTTTAACTCTTTCACCAACAATAAATGATTCAATAAGATAAACACCATTAACAACCTTTTTCGGGTTGTGTTGTTCATTTACATTATTGATTTTATTCTCCTTGAAGTATTTTTTCATCATCTTCAATATGGTATCTTTTGAGAATTTAACGAAATAATTTCCTATTAAAGGGTTATATCTTGGTATTTCAGTTTCAGCTACCATTATGGGGGCTGTTATAATTCTTTTTTCATTTTCTTGGAATTGTTGTTTGGACATATTACCCATCGACATATTGTGGTGTATCCATTCCATTTTTCTAATAGCCCATTCAATACCTTCAGTTCCTCCCCAAGCATCCCACATTAATCCACCACACCCCTCGTCATAAGGAACATCTTTATTTTGTTGATGTCTTTTAAATGATGCCATTCTTCCAATTGTGTCCATACTGATGTTTTCTTTATTACACAACTGGTTTGCACGTGTCCAACCTACCCTTGTTCCACAATCATTTTCATTATTTGTCTTATCACGAAATTTTAAAGCTCTACAAGCATTTTCTGATGCTGCTTTTGGATAGTCATTATATGTGTCAGTTTGAGCTGCGAACATATTCCATACCAGTTCAGTTGCTGGCTTATCAACAAATGAAATTGCATCCATTCCTGAATACATATCATTTTCTTCTACTTCCAAATAAACAACGATTTTCTTTTCATCATCCATATTATTAGATATTTAATTTGACTTAATGTTTAATACTTTAAAAAGTGGTTGAATTTTGTATTCTTTTGACCCTCTGTTGTGATGAAGTTATATCTTGTTCAACAACATAAGCTCTAACTGACATTTCCTTTTGATTTTCTTTATATGCCATAACTTTTGGCTTCATATCAGGTAATGCTTGATTTGGTAATAGATTATTACCTCCACCTGCCATATTGATCAGATTTAATAATTCTGGAAACATTTGTGATGAATTTGAGTTGATAACAGTTTCACCTGGTGCAAGTTTTGCATTAACACTATCTATATTTGATGGCATTCCATTTTGAGGGACAATACCCCCTTTTGCTGCATAAAATTCTGTTGATTCAATTGCCATTACTTGCATCGCTGCAAATATCCCTGCAAGACCTGCGGCAACTGATTTAATTACAATTCCACCTGGTGTATTTGCAAATGCTGAAAGTACGGCTGTTGCCCCATCCATCGTTGCTTGTGCGATATTAAATCTCTTATTTGTTTGAAAGGTTTTTAATGCAAGTTGTTTTTCCTTTTGTGTTTGCGCATTCTCCATTCTTGTTTTTCTTGCATTATATTCATCATCTGTAATTGATTTATTTGCTAATGCCTTTTCATTTGCATCAACTTCAGCATCATAAATCGTTTTAATTTGATTTAATCTATTCTGTGTTGCCGCATTTTCCATTGCTTGAAATGCTGATGTGAAATTTGAAAATGCCCCACTAATCATATCAAAATATTGAAGATATTGATTTGCCTTTTCCACTAAAGAATCTTTTAATGAAATAGTGGTATCATCATATAAAGCTGAAATTTGAGTTTGTGTATCTTGTTCCATCTTTAATATGTCGGCATTATATTGCTCTCTTCTTTTTTCTTGTTCTACAAGATTTTGACTACCCTCTACATACTCTTTTTCATATTGTTTTGTTCGTATTTCTTTTTGTATTGATAAAGAACCTAATAATAACTTCTCTTCTTTTTTGGCATATTCCAATCTGATCTTTCTTTTTGCTTCTTCTTTTTTGATTTCATTCATTTCACTATCATCAATTTCTTTTAATGCTTGTGCTTTTTGAAATTCATATGTATCAATTTGTGATTGCTCCCTTATTTTTTTTGTTTCATCATATAAAATTTTATTTAATCTGATCTCTTCATTTTTTGCTTCTTCAGATTTTAATTTTAAAAGAGTGTAATATTCAGTTTCATTTGATGCAACCCTCTTATAATGCTCTTCCTCTATTTTTGCAACCCCATCACTAAATTCTTGTTGTGTAATAATTTTAGCAGTCAGTTGTTTTGTTAAGTTATCCAATTCTTCTTGTAATGCTCTTGTTTCACTTTCTTGTAGGGACTTATATAAGTCATCAACTTCTTGTTGAACTTGCATAAGTTTTTCAGACACATACGTATATTGTCCATCCATAAATGAAATTAAAGCTCTTTCTTGTTTTTCCGATTCTTCTTTTGATAGTGAAAAACCAAATGCTCGTCCCACCAAACTTGGACCACCTATAATTTGTATAGATTTACCATAAGATGTTGCTACCTTTTGTAATTCTTTATCAACACTTTCTAATGTTTTTAAATAATCTAAATATGCTGAATTCTGAAATTCAACAGTTTTAATATTTTCAGTTTGTGTTTTAGTTGTTTTATCTTGCTGCTCACCATATTTTTTATTACCATCAGTTAATTCATATTCAGAATCTTTTAATACATTAATTCTTTTGGTATATTGATTTAATTTAAATTCAGCCCCTGACAATTGTTTATTCCATTGCTCCAATGATTTAACAACTTCGGAGTTATTTCTATAATATTCCCCTACTGTAATGTTTAATTTCTTGGCAACTCTTTCTGCATCAGATTGTGCTTGTTGAATTTTAGTTTCTAAATCTAATTTTCTTGTTAAAACCAAATTAAATGCTTCTTCATTTTTCTGAATTCTTAACTTTACAGTTTGATATGCAATATAATCTTCAACCTCCTTATTTAATAATCGTTGGAATTCTGTTTCATCATCTATATTTTTAAGGGTTGTACCATATTCTTTATTAATTTCTTTTATAAGATCTTTTCGTTCTTTTGATCCCTTATTTGATTCTTTTAATTGATATATCAATCCAACAAATTTACCCGATTCTTCACCAATTGTTTTAATGGCTTCCTTTTGAGCCTTATTTATTGCTTCAATTTCTTGTCTTCTTTTCTTTTCTTCTTTTGTTAATTCTTTTGATGAACCACTAAATGCAATAACTGCAGTTGTTAATGCAATAAGACCTGCAATGATTGCTCCTACTGGGTTTAGTTTCATTGCGGTATTTAATCCCTCTTGTGCCACTTCAGCCCCTTCTGTTGCTGCAGTTTCTGCAACAGTTGCTGTTGTTAAAATACCCATAGATTGTGCTGCGGCTGTTGCTGACGCTTTAATTTGAGTCATAGTATCTCCAAGACCACCAACCACTTTAACGGCGTCTGCAAGTCCTGCAATTGCTTGTATTTTTAATAGTTGTTTTTGAATTTCTTCAGATTCAGTTCCAAATAATGCTTGTGCTGCCGTTACAGCTTGAAAGCCAGCAATACCAATACTTGCAACACCATTTAATGCTGTACCCAAATTCTCGAGACCAGTACCTGCAGTTGATGCAATTACATCTTGTGTATCTTTGATCTGATCCTTTAATTTACCCGCAGCAATGGTAAGTTCCCTGAACCTAGCCGATCCTTCGTCTAACGTGTTTAATTCGTTTTGCATGGCTCTTAATTGAGCCTTTAATGTTGTTGTTTGTTTAACTGTACCTTGAAGATCCTGATTTAACTGATTAACCGAGTTATCAGCCTGTTTGGAATCTACTTTAATATTAATTTGAGCTGTATTTGCCATCGTATATTAATTTTTAGTTTACAAATGTGAATGATCCACCACCTCCTCCACCACCTGAAGGATAAGTTGTGGTTACGTTTGTTGTCCCTGATATTGATCCATTAATTGCAACAATTTGCTCTCCACCAGATGCATTTACATCATAAAAATTATAGTCTGTTATTTGTGATGTTTCTTTATCTCCCAATACAATTGATACTTGTGAAGCTGATGTTGAACGTATTGCCGGTCTATCAGGTATTCCACCACCACTTAATTCCATTTTATCAAAATAATGTGTATAAGTTGGGTCTAATCTTAATGTTATACCTTTATATGTTAATGAACCGGCTGATGGTGGGTTTGTTGTTGATGATGTTGTCCTATAACTTGAAGATAAATTTAAAGTTTGTGCTGATACTGTAGCCCCAGTAATTCTAACATCAATTGACGTAGCATCTGTTGTATAAGGTCTAGGACTATTACAAGTTGCTAATAAATTACAAGTAATACCTGAAGTTGTAGCAATATTTAAAATTGAAGCTGAAGCATTAGTTGTTTCATTAGTTATAAATAAATTATGTGGCACTTTTACATTAATAGTATAGTTATCCTTATAAGCGCTTTGTTTATGTAAAACAGTATTAAATAAGGTTGGTGTTCCAGCAGATAAAAAATTAAATGTTGGTGTTTGTGTAGCTGATATATTACCACCTATAACCATTGCTCTACCTATTGTATTATATGTTCCTGATGTATTTATTGTTAATGTTCCTGAAGCCGCATAAGTAAATGATATTAAACCACTTCCATCTAATATAAAATTAACTGTGCCACCAACATATACACCTGGTAAACTACTATTTGTTAAATTCCCAAAATCACCATTTGAATAAATTGTATTACCATTTATAGTAATACTTGCTGTATTTAAAAATTTCTGTGTATATAAATTGGTGCTTAAAGTTTTTGTTCCAAAACCGCATTGTAGTCCAGGTATTCTATTTGTATTATTTTGAACAAATGTTGCAGCTACGTTACATATAATATTTGATGTTCCAGCATAAGTTGTGGAAGTATCACCTAATGTATGTGTTAATGATGCTGTAGCAAGTGTCAATGTATTATTCATTGTTAATGTATTAGCATAATTTGTTAAATTTAAACTTCTACAAGTTGCTGCGACATTGACTGTTAATTGACCTGAAGTAGCAGTTGCTACAACATCATCTGCTGACGTTGGGACAGCACCCTCAACCCAAGTTCCAGTAGAGTTCCAGTTTCCACCACCATTCGCTATAGTTCTAGTAGCCATATTTTATTCTTCTTTATTTGTTGTATAATCCACGATTAAATCAGATTCATCGTAAGTTTGTTTATCTAAAAATTCATCAGTTAATTCATCTATTCTTTTTATAACTAATAGATTTATTTCCCTATCTGATAGATTTTTATCAATAGTTATCTCCCATTTTCTATTATCATATTCAAATAGAATTATATCATAATTTTCTTCTGCTGTATTAATTATATAGTCCATATTTTATGATTTTGTTATATATATTATTAAATTTACTCTTGTTACAGATGTTGCTGAATCAACATTAAATGCTACAATATCTCCTGCAGTTACAGATGTTGTCCAAGTGGTTAAATTTGTATCTTGATTTTTAACTGCTGATGATAAGGTTGGTTTTTCTGATCCTGCAATTGTATCTCCTGATGTTGGTGGAAAGTTAGCATAAGTATCTTTCCATACATCTACAACGGTTGAACCTGATGTATCAGCAAATATATCCCATCCTGTAATTGTTCCATTATAAGGTACTGTAATATAACCTTTAACTCCTGTTGTAATTGCTGAACCACCACCATCTATTGTAATACCGAATGATCCTTTACCGCCACCAACACCAAGTAAGTTTTTACCATCACCATTATAAGTTGTTGCTGATATTGTATTAGCTGTTAATCCATTTGTGAATTGAGTTGCTCCTGTTACAGTTCCACCTGTAAATGTTCCACCACCAGCAACACTATCAACATATCCTTTATCAACTAAACTTCTATTGGTATAATTTCCAGAATAATCAGCATCATATTCCATCATACCACCATTAATGGTAATTGCTGATGGTATAATTATTATTGATCTTGATTCTGAACCATCAATTGCTGTTATTTCTAATTGATTTGAATCTAAATTAATTGCTGTATTATCAACACCTACTGTTGATTGTGATTTTAAATAACTACCATTTAAAGGATCTAATGATAAAGTGTCTTGTGATAAAACACTTGTATTACCAATTGCTGTTGTTACTACTGAACCATCTGTAGATGAATTTAATAATATAGTAGAAGCAACATCTGATCCAACACTATTATCATATACTGATGCTGTATTTTGTATTGGAGTAAGAATAATTTTTGATGTATTACTACTAGCACCATCTAATGATGTTAATTCTAATGATGTTTGACCAATTGTTAAATTACCTTGATTGCCTGATACTGAATCACTTGTTGTTCCTTGAATAGTATTATATTGTGTATCTAAAAAACTTGATTGATTGATACCATTGCTAGCAGTTATAATAGCATTTGGTGGATAAATAACAATACTTGATATATCAGTTCCATTTGTGACTTCATTAGTTAAATCAACTGATGTTATTTCACTATAACCAACACTTGACCCACTTGTAGTTATTGTTTTTGTTGAAGTAATATTTTGTTCAATTACTGATGATTGTGATGTTCCACTAGCTTTAAATTGATTTTTAACTTTATTTAATTCAATTTTATATTCTGTTGATAATGAATCAGTCATACCTGCTTCAAAACCAACACCATCTTCATATTTAATAAACCCTATGTCATTAGATACGGCATTACTTGTATTAAATTCTATATAATCTACTTTTTGTGTTGATGTATATAAACTACCAGCATTATTATCAACATCAAATTTTAATCTATCTAATTGTTGATTTAATTCTGATATTTCACCTGATGATGTTTTGGTAATTGTCCTTTTTAAATTACTTCCACTACTATTAACATCTTTTGCTATATATGATCCACCTGTGGTATAACCTGATATTGAATTATCACTATATATTGATAATGGGGAACATCCAATAATATTTGAAACATATAAATCAGTAATACAACTTCCTGATCCTCCACTAAATGTTAATCCACTTGTTCCTGACGAACCTGAAGTACCATTAATTCCTGATGTTCCACTTGTTCCATCAATACCTGATGTTCCATTTACACCACTTGTGCCTGATGATCCACTACTTCCACTAGTACCTGATGTCCCTGAAGATCCTGCAGATCCACTTGATCCTGATGTACCTGACGTTCCGTCAATACCGCTGGTTCCTGAGCTTCCACTTGTTCCTGACGTTCCTGACGAACCACTTGATCCATCTATACCACTCGTACCTGAACTACCACTCGTTCCTGATGTGCCATCTATTCCACTAGTACCTGAAGATCCACTTAATCCAGATGTACCCGATGTTCCATCAATACCAGATGTACCACTTGTACCCGAACTACCACTTGATCCTGAACTACCTGATGTACCACTTGATCCTGAACTACCTGATGTTCCTGATGATCCACTTGATCCTGATGACCCACTAGACCCCGATGAACCACTTGAACCTGATGTTCCATCAATTCCTGATGTACCAGAAGATCCTGATAAGACAGATGGGTCTTGCCACGATGCATTTCCTGTTGCATCTGAAGTTAAAATATAACCTAATGTTGCTCCTGATGTGATTTGTATTTGATCTGTTCCAATTGTGGTGGCTGTTATATTACCATTGACAGTTAAACCTGTCATTGTGTTGATATAGGTATTTAATGTTGCTCCTGAATTGGGGATAATTGTTAATTTATTAGCCCCATCATAAGTAAATCCTGTCACATATATATCACCAGCATTTATTCCTGTTAAATTTGAACCATCACCATAAAGGGTTGTTGCTGAAAAAGATCCATTAACAGTAAGACCTGTCATATCATTAATGGTTGCTTGAAGTGTTGAACCATTATTTTGTGTAATTGTTAAAGTATTTGCATCATTATATGTAAATCCTGTTGCATAAATTGATGAGGTATAACCTGAATTTAATATTTGTAAAATACCATTTTCAGTTCTGACCCATAAATTCTCATCTGTTGAATTTAAAAACAATTCTCCCTTGAAAATATCTGTGGGGGAGAATGTATTTAAGGTTGTTCCTGTTGGTATTGTAGGTACTACACCAGTGTCTGTAGCTCTTTTTATAAGTAATCTTGAGTATTCGATTTTATCTGACATAATCTAATTTTTTATATAGATATAATTTTTATTTTATTGTTTTTTTAAATATCGGGTCTATAAACATTACCAAATAAAGGAATTGAACCATCGATTATAGGTCTTAATTTACTATCACCACCATAATTTCTAACTGAATTAATGCCAGCATCTAATATATCTATTAAATTTGTTTTTGATATATCCATAACTGTATTTTCCCCACCATCAATTATATAAACATAATTTGATACAATTCCATCGTTATTGATTTTTATTCCATCTAAATAGATTGTATTTGGTTCAGTTGCTGTTAATCCATCCCCTATTATAATATTATTTGATCCATTTGGTAATATGGAGTTATTATTACCAATAATGATTGAATTTGACGCACCTTTTCCAATATAATTATTTCTACCAAAACTTGGTATATTTGGTGAGTTTGGTGAATTGAAATTTGTTTGTTGATTGGTTGTTATTTTATCAGATATGGTTGATAAAGGGTATTCAACTACTCCTCCACCAGTTGCAGATATAGGATCAAATGGGGGTCTATTAATTCCATTAACCCAACATACACCATTTTTTAATGTACCCTTTAATGATTTACAACATTCAGCAGATATTATTTGTCCTGATGCTGATACATAATATCTTCTACCCTTTTTATCTAATTTTCCAACAACATCTGTAGGACATGCTGAATTTGATGCTGGTATTTGCACATTGTCGGGACTGAATATTCTAAGGTCATTAATTTTAAATAATATGACTTTTGTTAATTTATCTATTGAGACCGGATCATAATCAACAATTTTATTAATCCTCCAATAAACGTTATCTATTAAAATTATATCCCTATAATCAAATGTTGCAATGTCTTTTGGTGTTAGATAAAACATTGCCTCCATTAACCTTGAATTAATGTCTGTAATTGAATTAAAAGTTGATTTATGGAATTTATCCATCAGGGTTTTTAACGGATATTGACCCGAATTAAAATAGATCTTTTTTGCATTGTCAAAAGCTAGATCATAAATGGGGTTGGTGGGGTTATCCCACATACCACAATATGGATATTTTGTTAATACAACACCTTCGTTATCTGCCTGTGATGCATAATCTTTTAATCTATATGGTGTATTTGTATTTTGTAATCCCCCATAAAACAATATTCTTGTATTAACTTTTCTTGATGACATTTGGTTATCATTTAAATCAATAAAGAATGGGGCAACACGATCATCAATATAATTTGATGCATTTGGTGTTGGTGAAAATAATAATTCTAATGTGTTTGTTTCATTTGAAAAGTCGTTATCTACCTCCAATATAGAATCCCCATATATTCTTTTGGTGTCAGAAAAATATTCGTTGTTATAATAATCTTCATCTTGTCTATATGTGTAGGTATAGATCTTCGCATCCAATTCTGACATCGGAATTATTTTAATATCAGAATCGTTATCAATTTTATAAGTCCAATCTTTTACTTTTTGTTTGGATCTATAATAATCATCTCTTGGTTCAATTATAAAATCCTTATCTTTATCAGGGTTATCAGCAACAATCAAATTAAACATCTTGACAATATCCAAAAAGAAGTCCTTAATTTTAACTTCATTTGGTAATACCTGATTCATATTGATATTAGCATTTGTCCCCGTTTCAATATTTGATGATGGGACAACTTCTAAATATGCTGGTATTCCTGCTTCTGATTCTTCTAATAATGCTTGAACTATAATTTTGTCATCATTTCCATCCCAATCTACAGCTTCTGGATATTGAAGACCAAAAAAGACGACAATTCTATCTCCTTGTTCCAAATATATATTTGATGCTGCAAGACTTAATGGCATTTTATTTCCTGTGTCATACCAGGGAGATACTTGAGTATTTGTTGTTGATGGTGTAAATGTTTCTGGCACTTCAGATGTATCTAATATGTTAGATGCCGTCCCACTTGCATTTATTTTAAATAATCTATAATAATAATTAAAATCACCATCCTGATATTTGACCGTATTAACACTTATATCTGTATTGATATATTTCATTACCATAACGGCATTGAAATTTATATCATAATATCCTGATTCTTGACAAGTATATTTATTTTGTGTTGGTGATAGTGATGGTGCAAATGAATTTAAAGGGTCTTGAAATGTCTTATCTCCTACCTCCCCACTCTCTCTATCAAAACCTATATAATAATTCGTTGTATCGTTTTTATACCACTGATAACCATACCACATTAATGGGGTTATACTTCTATAACCTGTATCAAATGGTTCAGAAAATTGTGATGAATACTGATTGAATAATGATGTTTGCTCCCCATTTGAAGCATTTATACCAACGATGGTTGTTTGCTGATTAATTTTTGTTTCATCCTTTTCTATTTTATCATTAACATATGGTAAAATTAACTTTTTAAAATAATCTGAATTAAAGAAATTTGAACTATAGGTTGTGCCAGCAAGATCAAATATCTTATCAATAATTGTTTTAACATAAACAGCAGGAAATATATCATATGCATATAAATTATTTAATATGTCTTGTGAATTTCCATTTATAATATAGGGATATACATAACCAGTTCCCCCTTCACCAACATTAACATCTTCATTAAATGACTTGATGGTATATTGCCAAGAATTTTGAATATTTGTTTTTGATCGTTGGTGGTTGTATTCACTTAAATCCAAGTTTCTTAATGTAAGATCCCCGAAGTCAAATAATATTGTCCTTAAAAGTCCTGTAATAATAATCTCATATTCAACAAGACCATTATTGATTACAACGTTTAATAATTGTAAATCACCCTTAATTAATTGATTGTCTCCAATTCTTAATTCTGCTGATATTTTTTTAACGGGGTTGAATGATGCTGAATCAACATCAACTTGAAATATCCTTTTAAAGAATTTGTTATTTTCAGGAGTACCTGGAAGTATTATGGTTTTTGAATAACTTGAGTTTCTTTTTGTGATATCTAAAATATCTTCTATCTGATAGTTTAAACTGATGTTAATATTGTCGTAAGTATCTAATACTTTTTGTTGAGCTATTATTTGAAAATCGTTCATATAATTTTTAAATAAATATTATTTTATGGTGATTGTTTTTAATATAAAAACCCCACCTACAGAATTATAGATGGGGCTTAAAGAAAAAAACCTAAAAATGGCAAGAAAGATTTAAATATAAATATACATATTACATATAAATATATGCAAGTTTAGCAAAAGTTCATTAAAATCTAAATTCGTTATAAGAAATTATTAAATTAAACTCATATTTGAAGATGTCCTCATTTATTTTCTTATATATTTCAATATTTGATTCTGATAGTTGAGCTGGATATATCTTGCCATCAGGACTTTGCATATAAACAGATGGGGACTGAATTAGATCTTTCATCAATTCTCTTTCAAATTCAAATAACCACCCCGAATTAAGGGTATATATTTCTTTTGATTTTTGATAAAAATCTTTTGTTCCTCTATCCCACTGATCATAACCAAATGATCCTACTGAAAAATTACCTTCTGTTTTATAATAAGATGATTTAACACTCTCAATTGATTCTCTTGATATGTAAATAAATGGATATGTGATAAACGATCCATTCTTATCTTTCCACATAATGTGATATATTTCATACATACTACAATCATTATTCAATTCAAATACAATATCTTTTGACATTTGAGTGTAAGTCATGCCAGTTAAATCAACTGCAAATACACTATATGAATTAACATTACCCGAATAACCACTAAATTGATTTGTTATTTCTGTTTTATTTGGTGTTTTTGCTATTTGATCTAATCCTATTGGTGAATAAAAATCTGTTGCTCCTGATGGTTTTGGTATTACAAGTTCCCCTAATGTATTGCTATTGTTATCATAAAATACATAAGCCATGCCATCCACAAATGATCCTGTCCCTTCGCAATGTGTTAATAAAAACCCTATTGATGATCTTTCAATTCTATAATTATGATTTGTATTTAAAATGGTGGAGATATTCTCTAATGTGGCACCAGGTTGAATTACATAATCATTAAAATAAGTTGTCGTATAATCAGGTCTATCAATATGTGCATTATATGTCCTTTTATTTAATATTTCTGCTTTAACGGGGGTTTGTGATAACCTTCCATCTGCATATTTTATATATCCACTAATTGCAACTGATGATGTTGCATAAGGTATATCAGTTAAAATACATAACCCCAATGTGGGATGAACGAATATTTGTGTAATTGTCCCCACCGTATTATATGTAGGTCTTGGTGTTCCAAATATCTGTCCTCCTTCTACTGGTGTATTTCCTTGATATGCTTTTGATGTTATGACATATTGTGTTCCTGCTGATAAAATGGTTGTCTGTCCATTATAGAATGGAAATGTATTTTGACCAGCAACTGTTATTGTTTGTCCCGATAAGAATGAATGGGTGGTATTTCCTGTAAATCCTACATAACCATCGCTAAAAAAGTTATCAGTATAATTCCATATTGATATATTCTGTTCAATAATAACCTCATCCCCTACTTGGAATATGGTATCATTAACATTTGTTAAACCAGTATTATTAAATCCTACTGTCCCACCACTAAAAAAGTTATCATTAAATGGAAATGAATATAATGTTTCTTCACCAGCATATATGTCATATTCGAACATCGTGTCAGTTCCTTCATATGATAAGCCATAAGATATAACATTTGGATATGTTGTGGTGTCTGCTGATAAATTCTGTGATACAAAATCCTTTAATGTATTTGATAAATTCACATTCCCATATCCATAAGGGTTTGGATCAATTTTATATTTAATTACATTTGCTAATATAAATGAAAATGATGTTATGGGTGCTGATGGTTCTAATGTTATAACCACTTGTGTTGATGATAATACTCTAACAACATCATAATATCCATTTACAGACGATCCTGATGAATATAATAGGATCTTATCCCCTACCGTAAAAGAATGTGCTGTAGTGGTTGTAAATTGTGTATATATTTCATTTTCTAATGGATAAGCTTGTGCTGTTGATCCACTTGATGTTACCCTATTCCAACATAAATTTATCAGATATTTATATTGATCGTAATCATCATAATTTGTTGAATATACTTGAACGGGTACTGCTGAATAAGCTGCCGTGTAATTGCTTGGTGTTATTGTAAATGAATATGACATTTCTTATATGTATTTAAAATTTTCGTTTATAAGCTTCAATAAGTTATTAATCCCTTCTTCTTCATATTTCCTTTGTAGGGTTTTTGATGTTTCAATCTCCGTTACGGTTTTTTGTATTACGTTTGTTGGTGCAATACCAAATTTGAATATGTTTTTTCTAATTCCAAATACTGCAGATTGTGGTATTCCCTTAACTGATGCCCATCTTGATATTGCTTGAATGGGTGGCATTTTTGTTGTATATCTAAATGGGGTATTATATTTCTTTTCAGTACCACTAACCCCCTTATCAACATATTTTAAATAATCATTTGCTATTAGTTGAATTTGTGTTGCATCATCTAATAATTTAAAATTAAGTGAATTTAATAATGATCCTGTTGCTCTTTTTGCATAAGGTCTATTTGACAATAAAAATCTTGATAGAATTTTAACATAATCCCTACCGAATTCTCTCATCTTTTTTTCTGATATGGTTGAAAATTCTTGTGCCATTAGCCTATTACTGTAAATTGAAAATTAGTGGTATAACCTACATTTAACAAAGTTAAATCAACATCGAAACTATTTAGTTGAAAGTTATGAATACCCTTCTGTGTTTTTGTAGGTGGTGTTTTATACCAATTATCGCTTCCAGGATAACCTTCTTCGTACCATGCCTCAATTTGTGGAAATCTATTATTTAAATTATGATTTATTGTTATATATGTATTTGGTACTAATAATTGAGTTACTTGATACATTTCAATAGTACCCACTTGTTGTTGAATATATTGTTGCAATTGAGTACAAGCAGTTACGGTATCACAAGTCAAATATCTTGTTGTCGGGTTGATGGGGGATAAATTTGTCTGAACAATATCTCCTGTTGGTAAAATACAATTTGAATGTTTTGTCCTTATTGTAAATTCACCAACCCACCCATTAACGGAATCTTGCGTTTCATCAACTGCTGGATAACAATTAATATCATCCAATAACATAATACCATAATTTCCGAAATTAACCTGTATTTCTGTTATAAAATCTTGAAGACATTGCAGCATATCAGATAGGATCTCTTGAACGTTATTTGAATTAACCCCATTTTCTTCCAAATAATTTTCTTGAATATTTGTCTTATCCATAAATAATACGGTAAATGATAGATCGGGGATCGCCGTTTTATTTGTTGCCCTTATAACTGAATTTTGTGATGTTGTAACCCACATATATGGCATTTCCATTTGTCTTGTTGTTCCGATATCAGATGTTGGTCCATATCCAAAATCATTTATAAAGTAATGCCTATCAGCAAAGTCCTTAAATAGGTCTATTATTTGGTTTAATGAGATTATATTTACGCTCATATTAATGTATTTTTGTTATTCTGTTCGTTTATTTTGTCCCTCTGATAAAAATAAGACATCCAATTTAAACAACTTATATAGTTTTTCTTATATATTTTATCATCAGTGGTATTCAATTCTCTTATAAGCAAATGAACCATCGCTAACCATTTATATTTATCGTCCATTTGAACATTACTTTTTAAGTCAAATTTACTCTTTTTCTTCCCCTCCTTTTTTATTGTTTTTCCAAATAATCCTTCGTATTGATGTCTGATAAATTGCCGCCAGTTAAAAAAAAAACAAATAGGGGATAAACCTCCTTGATATTTAGTGATTTAAATAACTCTTGTCTATTCATAAAATCTGATTTGAATTTTTCCAATTCACCATTTTCCTTTTTCTTTCTTAAAAATATTGCCAATAATTGTGGCATTACTGAAAATAAATTACCATTTGAAGAATTGATGATCATTTCAATTGATATTACTTCTCCCATCGTTAATTTTGAAAAATCACTTTTTAAATAATATCTTTCATCATTAATATCCACATATTCAACTGGCTCTCCTTCAATTTCTTTATTTGTGAATGATATGTTATCAATTAGATTTAGAAAATCGTGGTAATCAATTGCCATAAGATCATCTTCACTAATCCCCATAAAAATTGTTAATATTTTAACTGATATTTCTATTGCATTTTTTTCATCTCTATTAAATGAAAATATCTGTGCAAATTGCTCTACACTAACCTCACTCCAATCGGTGGGCAAATTGAATGATTTTTCTTCGTCTTCTAATATTAAATTGACCTGTATCATAATTTTAATTAAATATAATTTTTATTTTATTGTTTTTTACGTCTATCCCGTAATGCTTTAGCTCTACAATTTAAATGACAATATTTACTCCTATCAGGGAATGGTGTTTGATATTCTTTACCACAAACTTGACAATTTAAAGTAGTATATTGTTTATTCTCCCACGATTTTTTACCTATTTCACTATGGAATTTTCTACCTTCTTCTGATTTGTGCCATTCTTTTGATGCTTCTCTACCTTTTTTATTAAATTCTTTGAACCATTCAGGATCTTCTTCAATCCTTCGTTTTGATTCATAAGATAGATGTTCTTTAGCCATCATCAATTGAAGATTATCAATTCTATTATCGTGACTATCCCCGTTAATATGGTGAATATGAAATCCCTTTGGTATTTTACCATTATGATATTCCCATACTACCCTATGCATTCTTTTAGTTCCTCTTGAAAAATATCTTTGATTTGGATATAAATAATAAGTTTTACCATCAAACTCCTGTGTTGGTATTTCAATTTTTTGTGTTAATTCGCATCCCATATAATTAAATATAATAACTTAATACATTTAGTGAATAATAAAGGATGTATTTAGTTATTGTTTTTTACATCATCTTGAATATTGGCTTTCTTGATCCCTCTTTACGTGCTCCAAGTTTCATCATTGCCACATATCTTAATGCGTCGCATCCGTGATTATAAGAATCAATAGGGGTAGTTTCATATCCCCCATTTTTATCTCGTTTCCACATATATTTTTGTAATTCCTCCAAAAGATTATTACTATGTTTAGTTATTAACATTTTATTTTGTTGGAGAACCTGTATCCCGTAGTTAATACTATCCCTACCTTTTTCAACAGGTTTAATTTGAAATCCATATTTTTTTAATTCAGCAATTGATTTGGGCTCCGAACTATCGGCATAAATTTCACCCTTAATATTTAGTTGTTTCATTTGTGATGCTAATTCACTATTTAATAATCCCGTCTGATAAATAACCTCATCAGCAATAATTGAATCATTATATTTGTATAGGGCTATTAAGGCTAAAGGATCTGACGCATATCCAAAATCACATCCATATCCCAATAATCTTGCATCCTCTGGTATTTGATCTATAACTTCATAATCCTGATATATCGTTCCTTCAATATTACCCATTTGACCATCCAAATATACCTTAACCCAGTTTTGGTAATATGTCGATGTCTTTGCTTTTTCCCTATATGATTCTAATTGATCTATAATGGTTTTTGGTAATGCTTCGTTATCCCTATATGTGAGTGTTAAAAAATCAACATCATCTTGATTTTGAAGTTCAGTATTCGCCCAGAATTTCGATGATGGGTTGTAATCTAAATAAATGTCCTCATTTGTCCTAATTGCTAGTTGAGTATATGATTCATAATCAATAGAATTACACTCATTCACATATAAGATATCTCTTCTACCACCTCTTAATTTATCAGGTTGATCAGCACCAAAAAATTCCATATATGATCCATTAGAAAATGTGTAAATTGAATTTGAAATATTCCAATGACTGGGGATGAATCTATTTGTCTCCTTCATTATATTTAGAAAATCACGTAATGCACCCCTTCTTAAGTGGGGCATTGATTCTGCAACAACCGATATTCTTAATTGTGGGGTTTTAATTGCCTTGTCAATAAGTATCATTAGAATGGCAATTGTCTTTCCTGCTGATGATCCTCCGGGTATTACCTTAATTCTTTTATTTAATCCCCTTATTTTCTTTATTGCCGTTGTGTATTTAAACTTATTCTTCTTCTGGTTCATCCGTAAATAATGGTTGTTCAGATATGGTTATATCTTGTTGCATTTTATCTGTATATTGATAGTGATTTTTAAGGACAAATATTGCCATTGTTGGGTTTATACTATGCTTGAATGTTAAATCTACAATCTTACCCTCCTGAATTTTCTTTGCTCTTTTTATAAGTTCGGCAAACTTGGGGTATTTATCACACATTTCACTTGTAAATTGTGGATATAGATCTTTTTCCTCATATAAAAATCGTTCGAACCAGATGTTATCATCATCTGATTTTAACCATTCAATTAAGTCATTTCCCAACTCAATTACTTTTTCTTCAGTCCATTTGGTAGGTCTCCCACCTAGATTCTTCTTTTTCATCTTTTAATTTTTAAATTCATTTATAATTGATTGATCATTTTTGAACCATTCTCTATGTAATTGTTTTAATTTTATAGGGTTATTAAGATGCTTGAATTTTTTATGTATTGTTGATTCTAAAAATGAATAATTTGGTAATAATTGAATTATATTTATTTGATTCAATTTCATTTGATTTTTAATTGATCTCAATCTTTCATCTATATTATTAGTTATACCAATTTTTAATAAATCCAATTCAGGTGAATATAAAAGATATAATATATTTGAATTCCAATTTTTAGAATATTTTTTACATAATTCAATTAATTCCATAATTTTATTATGTTGATCAATAGTTTTTGTATAATTATTATTTATGCAATTCATAATAATATCATCTAATTGATTCATATATTTATAATACTGTTTTTTATCTGATAGTTTCATTTTAAAAATTGTCTATATTCTTGATAATTTTTTATTCTTGCTTCTGCTATTTTAAAATATTCTTCATCCATTTCCATTCCGATGAATTCATATCCCCCTAAAAGTGTTGCAATACCTGTTGATCCTGATCCCATAAATGGATCTAATATAACTCCACCTTTTGGTGTTATAAGATTTACAAGGTAATACATAAGTTGAACTGGCTTAACAGTTGGATGTGATGTTTTATCCTCAAAATGGTCTAAGCCCATATTTCTTTCCTTCTTACTTACTTTTGCTTGATAGAAAAATCTACTTGCTCCACCTTTACTTGATGGGTAATCTTTAATGTCATTACCACCACCTAAATTACCTCCATCATATTTCTTTTTTGGCTTTGATGCTCCAGTAATACTAATACCACTTTGTTCGTCTAATATTCTACAAGGACAATCGGGGTTGGTATGTATGTCTGCTTTATCTTTATACCAAGTACCTTCTATTTCTTTTGCTGTTGGTTGTGTTTTTCTCCCATCTTTTTTACCATATTCACCATTTCCATAATTATCAAAAGTTTGTTTTTTTAATCCATTATTTTCACCTTTAATCACTTCATCACATATACACTCTAAAATAATGTTGGCTGGAAATCTACCTTCACTATCTCTATAAGAATTAGTATCACTTCCTCTACCTGCTTCACCACCAGCAAATGTTCCTTTCGGTGCATTATGTATTGATATAATTTCGATTCCAACCCTACTTCCATCAATATTTATCCCACCAGTTCCATATTTTAATACATTTTCAACAATTGTTTTTTCTGATAAAGGCTTTCTTGCCAAACAGATTGGTTCATTTAGACAATCCATTTTGTCTTCCTTGTATATAACATTGTCTTCCACAGAATGTCGTTGGATGTCTTTCAACTTCAAGTTTAAGGCGTTGAAAAGAACCTCCGCAGTTAAGACATTTACATTCACACCATCTGTCTGTTTGTTTTTGACTTGGATGATGTTCTCTAATATGTTCTGCCACTCCAACGATTTTAAGGTTTTCAAGTCTATTATCAGATTTGATTTCGTTGATGTGGTGTATCTGCTCATCTTTTGATAAAGGTCTTCCAATATGTTGCTCCATAATCCAACGGTGTTCCAACATATATTTTCCATCAATCTTAATTGCGACATATCCATCAGCCCTTGTAAAGCGACCTGTATATTGGTGTTTTTCTCTACAAGACATTGAGCAGTATCTAACGCCTCTTTTTGCTCTACTTGGTTTAACTCGGAACTGCTCTCCACAATTTTCACATATAATTTCCATAATTCACTTTTTATTATATATATCAAGTTTAACGCCGTTCCCTCTAAATCTTCTGGCTTCTGAGCCACGGCTATAATTTCCTGTGCTGGTTTGAGCGATGTTCCCCATCCTTCCCATTCAGATTGACCTTTTGTTTCTTTATTATTAACTTCATATCCAAACATTCCATAACTTCCTCCTCCGTGTCTTTTACTATCACCAACTACCACTCTTTCATTACCTTGTAATTTATCAACCGCCTTACCGATGTTTAATGACTTTGGAAACCCACTTCCATATAACCACATAATCTGGTCTCTTATTTCAAAACCAGCATCTTCTATATTTACAGCCATTCTGTGATATGTTCTTGTTCCACCGAATGATACTACATGCCCACCTGGTTTTAACACACGATACACTTCACGCCAGAACTCAACCGTTGGAACTTCAGCATCCCATTCTTTACCCATAAATCCTTTTGATGCTCGTTGAAATGCACCATCAGTTCCATATTGTGCTGATCCTTCTTTACCAAATCTTTTTCTTATGCTGGTTAAAGCATAAGGTGGATCTGTTACAACACTATCAACTGAATTGTCATCTAGTGTTTTTAATAATTCTAAATTGTCTCCCTGTAATATCATTTCTTACTTGTTTTTCTTTGCTTGCATGATTGGCAACCTTTTGGTGCTTCTATTGCCGGTTCAGCGTTTATTACTTGTTGAATTTGTGGCACATTTGAATTATACCAATTGATAAGTTGTTTTTGATATGCCTTTATCTGTGCCGAACAAAAAGCACATATATTAACCTTTTCATTCATTAATGTCATAAACATCGTCTCCATCGATTTAACATCAAATTTGGTTACCCTTTTTAATCCTATTAGTCGTTCTAATTCCAATTTTACATTTTCATCCATAATTATTTTATATTTTTTTTTATTTTAATTTTCATTTTCTTAATGCAATGAAATGCTGATACGTGATCAATATCCCAGTCCTTTTCAATCTCTCTAAATGTCTTATCTTTAACAAAATATTCTTCCCACATTAAATTGTCAAACCAGCTTTTTGAAATATTCTTATATATCTTCTGTATCTTATCCAATTTCTCTTCAAATATAATCTTATTCTCAATATCCTGATCGTCGTCCAGAATGGTTATATTCTCATAAAAATCATAATCTTTTATTCTTACATTCTTATGAAAGGATGATGTATTACTATGAATTTGAAATCTCACCACGTTGATAAAATAATATTTAAAATATCCTTCATTATATATCCTTTCAATTTTTTCTTTATTCTCCAAAAATGATAAAGCAATTTCTGATATCAATTCTGGTTTTAAGTCAAATCGGGGAGTTATTAAATTGTTTATAATTTCATCATAAATGCTCCCTGATGTGCAAATCTCCTTTAATATGTTATCTAATACCAAGATTTAATTATTTCTATTTAATTCTGATATTTGGTTGAAGATATAATTAAATTGGTCATCTACATAATCAATATCAATAATTTCTATATCTGGATCAATTCTATTTAATTCCAATTTTAAAATGTATTCAAATATATAATAAGTCAGATCATAAATTTTCTTACATAATTCAAATTCCTCCTTTTCTACCAGTTCATTAATATACATAACACTACGATGCAAATATCTAATGAAATGATCACAAATATCATCGATCATTTTCGTGTATTTTTGTTTTGATGAATTGACCAAATAATTGAATGTAATATAAGTTAAAGTATTTTCTTTATATTCCTCCAACATTTGGATATGAATTTTATATTTGTTGGGCATAAAATCAGATAAATTACACATAAGCTTTTTATTATAAATATATGGTTATTTCAAAAAGTTATATTCTTTAAATATTTTTTTGTAATTTTTGTTTATATATGTATATAAACGCCTTCTTAAATTATTTGCTTGATTCTTATCAATATTTAATTCACTCATAACCCTATTTATATTCCCTCCATCCAACGTTATTAGTAGATGTTGATATAATGTATCATCTTTTAATTTTAAATCTCTTAAAATCAATTCAAATATGTTATTTAGATCATCATTTTCTTCTTTAACCGGTATTAAAAATTCAGATTCAGTTATATCATAATTTTTATCTAATATCTTTTGTTCCCTATTATATCTTTTTCTTTCAGCATTAAATTCGTTTTTGCATAATATAAACATATAACCCTTTATATCATTTAAGTTGGTGGTTATTTTACCCTGATTTATCTTATTAATGATCTTGATGAATGAATTATTTATAATTGTATTTCTTGTATTTTTATCCCTATAGGTTTTAAACCCTGGCTGCATATTTAAATTCTTTCTAATCATCTTCAATAATTCTTTTTCACTTATTGATAAATCAGGATATTGATATTTTAACTGGGGGTTTTGAAATCTAAGATTAGATATTGATGAGTTGCTGTTATCCCCATCCAAATGTATTACTCTTGCTCTATCATATACTTCATTTGTTGCCATATATATGATAAAATCATCTTGAGTAATTGTTGCTTTAAAATCAGCAACTAATATTATTTTTTTATTATTATGATTTTTTGATATTAATTCTTTTCCTTCTGCATTATATACTATGCCTTTTTCAACATCACAAGTATATCCTTTCTCTATTAAGTATTTGATTTTTGTTAATTTATCCATTGCCATTTTATTTTAATTATAAATATATGATAAATTAAAAAAATATTATATTTAGGTAATATAAATTAAGTTATCCCCCCTACCCCCCATAAGAAAAGATAACTTAAATTACCACTATATTTGAGGCTAATGGTTATCATAAGTTGTCGAACGATAGAGCCATTATTTAAAATTGAAATATTATTTTATTTAACTTTTGATCAGTCCTCCACCATGCTTATGTGTCTTGCCAAGATAGGATAAAATAAAAAAACCCCTACTTTAATTTCCCGAACAAATTTCAGTAGAGGTTCAAACCATAAAGGTTAATTTCTTTCTAACTTTATAAGTTCGGTCTTATATGTTATATATAAATATATGGGTTTTTTAAAAAAGAGTAAATATTAAAAAATTATTTTGGCAGATTAAAATAAAATACTTATATTTACAGAAACAATTAAAAACAGATAAAAATGGAAACAAAAACAATTAAAGTAATTTCAGCTATTTCATCAATTATTAATCAACCAGTAGATTGTATTGATGAATCATTTGCAAGTTGGGTAGATCTTGAAGATTCTATTATTTATGATTTTGAATTTGATGTTGTTATTCTTGGTGATGATTACCTATTAAACTCATCTCAATTCATAAATCTATGTAGGTTATCCAATGATCTTGATTTTGATATCATTTTAGAATCTGATCTACACGATCATATAATGGATAAGAACGACGATC
>Ga0172367_10001941_pt1 | contig 29197 bp, 22 predicted proteins | sample Lak10m_FD_114542 | JGI IMG/M metagenome (GOLD analysis project Ga0172367, IMG submission 114542) | Freshwater microbial communities from Kabuno Bay, South-Kivu, Congo - kab_022012_10m | ecosystem: Environmental > Aquatic > Freshwater > Lake | place: Democratic Republic of the Congo: South-Kivu...
CACATCGTTGGCGGTGCCTTGCAGGCTGTACTCGCTGGGGCTGGGCTGCTCGCCCGGGCTGGTGCGGTAGGTTATGCCATACTCGCGGGCCTTTCTGCGCTGGCTGGGGGCATCGTCTTTGCGGAAGGTGAACAGCACCTCGTCCCAGATGTCGGCAATGAGGTCGTCTATCACCGGGCGCATGGCGGCCACATCCTCCAGTTCCTTATCGTATGCATCCTTGGCGGGGCTGAGGGCACCCAGCGCGGTGGTGAGGGCGGTGTAGCGTGTGGCCACCTGTGCGGCACTTGGGTTGGCCATGGCTGCGCCACCGGCTGCCACGCGGTTGGCCTCGCCCGTGGCTATGTTCTTGCCCCATTGTATGCGCTCGGCATCGGTGCGCAGCGAGGGCAGCTTGGACCCATCGACAGGCAGTTGGTAAAAGGCGCGTGCGCTGGCGGGGTATTCGCCACGCTCCACTGCCAGATTGAACACCTGAATGAAGTGGCTGGCCCACTGGCTCATGGCGGCACGTGCCGGGTCGGCAGCCTCACTGGCTGTGGCCTGTGCGGCAAGTGCGGTGCCACGCTCGGCCATCTCGGTCTCGAAAAGGGGCAGTTGCACATCGAGCTCGGCCAAGGTGGCGGCACTGAAGGCCAGATCGGCCGGGTCTGTCACAAGGGCCTTGGCCTTGGCGGCACGGAGGGTGCGGAGGCGCTGGAGGTCGCTATTGGGGCGGTCGAGTACGGGCATGGTAAATGGGGTTATTTGGGTGAATTATTGAGCTTTTTCAGTGTTGATAGGGCTTCCGAGGGGTGTTGCATGCGCAACATGTGCCCCGGGAGGCCACCCGAGGCACCTGCGTGGCGTAGCAGATGGGTGGGGAGAGCCACCCGAGGCACCTGCGTTGCGCAGCAGGTGGGTCGGGTGGAGTTCCGGAGGGTCTATAATGAACAACAGGTGGGTAGGGTGCGCCACCCGAAGGCAGTTGCGCGTACCACATGCCGAACGGGAGGTGGCAGAATGTGCGTTGCGGGTAGCTGACTCTTGTATGATGCCGCTCCTACATCCCCCGAAAAAAATTTGGCTTTTAAGGCTTGGCCAACGGCTGTGCAGTTGTCAAATGATATGGCGTTTGGCCCTTTCATCGGTGCGAATATATCATTTATTGTCAATTTTGATGCATTGGTCGAAGAATGTTGAAATTATTTCAGGGATAGGATGAGGTTATGGCAGAGCCATGAGCTCCCTTTGGTCGGTTGCTTCGTTCCTCTCAATGACGGGCGTGGGGTCTGTCGGCATGCTCGTAGAGACGCGATGCATCGCGTCTCTACCACCGGCCGTGGGCACTCAATCCCGCATGAGTGGGATTTCGCTACGCTCAACAATCATCAATCATCCATCCTCATTCTACATTCGCCCCATGCGCCCTTGGCTATATGTGTGTGGTATCGTGTTGCTCAGCGCGGCTGCGGCCCATGGACAGACGCAGGCCCAGATGGACAGCCTGAACACTGTGCTGCGGGCCACCAAGGACGTGGCCACGCGGGCGCAGCTCATGATCAAGCTGAGCAGTGGCTACATCGACATAAGCCCCGATAGTTCTGTGGCCTTTGCCGAGCGGGCCTTGGCGCTAACGGCCGGGGGCGACCTGAAGAAGGAGCGGGCCCTGGCGTTCAGACACAAGGCCACGGCCATAGGGCGGTTGGGCAACGATGCTGGCAGCATGGCCCTGTACAGGCAGGCATTGGCCGAGCTGAAAGGGGGAGTGTCGCCCTTCACGGAGGCGGGCATACACCGCAATCTGGGCAATGGCTTTTCCAGCACTGATAAGGACGAGGCATAAAGCTGATGGGTAGAGTAATAGATGTTTCATGGTCTATTGGCTTTTGCGGTTGAGAATCAAAGATAAACGCCTATTCGTTCTCTAATTAGATTTTAATTTCGCGGAAAATGGACCATGGAACCCTGTCAACCGAAGTGCGCGGTGCACTGATCGATCAAGGCGATGCATCTTCAATACCTCGGCCGCTCCTTTTGCCGGAACTTTATGAAATAGGTGGCCTTGGTTACGGCAGTCACCTTTGATCGGTAGGGCAATTCCATCGTCTTGTGCCCTATGAATCGCCACTCGGCCTACTCGGTGCGCGGGCGCGGCAGTTGCCAGAACGGCCCGTGCCAGACCATTGACATCACTGTTGACATCTGCTCAGGCATTGCCCAGACCACCACACCCGATCTGTTGGTGTACGAGGGCGACCATGCCACCCTGCGCATCAACACCCCCGATGGGGCACAGCTCCGTGTGGTTGACCTTTCGGGCCGCCAAGTATTCACGGGGCAAGTGAACAACCGCCATCAACTTGACCTATCGGCCCAGCCTCATAGCCTCTACACCGCCCTGGTACTGACCACTGGTGGCCAAAGGCAGGTGCTGCGGTTTGTTCTGTGAGCGGGGTCTTGTGCCGGAATTTACATGCGCGATGTTAAGAAGAGCAACTCGGGTTTGGTAAAGCGGTTGGTGTTCAACTAACAACTACGCGGAGTTGAATTGGCAAAAAGCCTTTACATCTCCATTTGAAGTTCCAACAGGCTCTTGTAAAGCCCGTTCTCCTTTGCCAATAGCTCTTCGTGGTGCCCGTTCTCAGAAATGGAGCCTTTGTCCAATACAAGAATCCGGTCTGCTTTTCGAATGGTTGAAAGACGATGTGCGATGACAATGGAAGTTCGGCCAACCATCAACTTGTCAAGAGCTTCCTGCACCAATCGCTCCGATTCAGAGTCGAGCGAACTGGTGGCCTCATCCAAGATCAGAATTTTGGGGTCTTTGAGCACGGCCCGCGCGATGGCAATACGTTGGCGTTGACCGCCAGAAAGCTGAATGCCTCGTTCGCCCACTACCGTATCGTACTTCTCAGGAAAACTTTCAATGAACATCTGCGCGTTCGCCTTTCGGGCAGCCTCTTCAATTTCCGCCATTGTAGCACCTGGCTTTCCGTATTCAATATTCTCGCGGATGGTGCCACCGAAAAGGATCACATCCTGCGGCACGATGGCCATTTGATTGCGCAGGAATTCAAGTCCAAATTTCCGTGAATCGATGCCGTCTATTGAAATGTTGCCTGAATTCGGTTCATAGAAACGAAGAACCAACGATGCAATGGTCGATTTTCCGGAACCGGAAGGACCTACCAGCGCCACTGTTTCGCCTTGTCTGGCTTCAAAACTCACACCGTTAAGAACAGCAATGTCGGGTCTGGTCGGGTATCGGAACAACACGTTCTCGAACGTTACGGAACCTGAAATGGACGAAACATTTATCTGTGCTTGCGCTTCGTACGGTTCGGGCGTTTCATCCATGATCTGAAGGATGCGCTCTGCTGCACCTATCGCTTTTTGGATCTGCGCATACATTTCAGCAATTCCTCCGATGGAAGCGCCAACGAAAACGGAATACAGAACGAACTGAATCAGGTTTCCGAAGGTCATTTCATCCTGATTGACCAAACGTGCTCCATACCAAACCACACCTACAATTGACCCGAAAAGGCAGAAAATGATGAACGAGGCGAAGAAACCTCGAGCCCTGGCACCTTGCAGCGCCTTTTCAATAATGGCCTGCGTGCTTTTGGCATATCGCGCACTTTCGAACACCTCGTTGGCAAACGATTTAACATTCGAGATTCCGGCCAGCGTTTCCTCTACGATCGTATTCGACTCGGCAATACGGTCCTGTGTTTCTTTCGAAATTCTGCGGATCATTCTACCGAAAACAACCGCAAAAACGGCCACAAGCGGTACAATTCCCAACATCACCAACGTGAGTTCGATGGACGTGTAGGCCAAGAACGCGATACCGCCAACGATCAGCATTGATTGACGCAGGAATTCCGCCACCACCGTTGTGAACGTGTCCGAAAGCATGTTGATGTCGGTGGCAATGCGGCTGTTCATATCACCAACACGGTTCTGAGAGAAGAATGCCATCGGCAACCGGATCAACCTATTATAGGTGTCCTTGCGCAGATCCGCCAGCACGTGTTCGGTCACGTTGACAAACAGGTAAATGCGGAAAAACGAGAAGATCGACTGCAGTAAGAAGACCAGGAAAAGGATGAGAGCGATGCGGTCGATGTCCTGAAGCATTGCTTCCTCGGCCGTATCCACCATATCACCCACCAATTTTGGAAAAACAAGGGCAGTTATCCCGGTCAGGAACAGAAATAATAGTCCGAGGTAATATTTGTGTCGATGCGGCTTGAAATAGGCCAAAATGCGAGAAACTCGCTTCAAACTTTCGCCCGAAACTTTCGTTTTAGGCAGGTCTTCGGTGTCCAATCGGTCTCGTCTGGCCATGTTTGGGGGTGCAAAGGTACCCGAATGAAACTATTTTGCAGGCGATATGTTTGGAGAATTTGAAACCATATCTATCTTTGCACCCCCAATTACGGAGCAGTCATGAAAAGAACGTTTCAACCATCGAGAAGAAAGAGATCGAACAAGCACGGATTCCGTAGCAGAATGGCTTCTGCCAACGGTAGAAGGGTTTTGGCTGCACGTAGAAGAAAAGGTCGCAAGCAATTGACCGTTTCTGACGAGCGCGGGGACAAGAAATAAGAGGTTTTTAAGGTTAGATAGGAGAGGCCTTCCGTTCTTACGGAGGGTCTTTTCATTTTATGCTGTCCCGAATTTCGAGCGCATGGGCCTTGGTGGTAAGATTGTGCCCAGCCTCCAGCATGATCACTTCGGCAGTTTTGCAGTTCGGTCCAGAGAGTTTCTTAGCTAACTTCGGATGAATGACGCGATCCTGCGTTCCGAAAACGAGATAGGGTTTAATGTGGTAGCGGAAGATCTTCTTGCGCACTTCCACCAGATCGGGAACCATGTTTCGGAACATCTGCCACGTATCGTAAACCTTCTGTCGTTGTTCCAATGTTCGCATTTGAGCTCGTAGAAAGCTGTCGATGCGTTTATCCATCAATCCAATGGAACAGATGAAACTACTGATGCCGAAAAGCGGTCCAGGGTTGTTTATCATCAGCCTGAATAGCATTCTGCCAATGGCCGTATGCGTGGCAAAATGGTAGATGGGATTGAAGCGCAGGCCATCGGGCGCCACCAACAATACCCGTTCGATTTTTCCGGGTGTCAGGTCTATCGCTTTCAACAAGAGTTTGCCGCCTAGGCTGAATGCGGCAATGGAACATCTGAATGCGCCACAGTTCTTTGTAGTTACTCCGATCAACTCCTCCACATCGGAGTTCGAAATGAAGCTGCCCGAAACAGTAGTTTGCCCATGTAAAGGTAGATCGAAGCTGATGATACGTGCGGTTGGCCGCAGACTTTGAACGAAGTGATGCATCACCTCCGCTTCCTGACCATAGCCATGAAATGTGAGCCAGAGTTCGTCACCGGTTTCGGTGTCGAGGTAGCTCCAGTTCACTTTTCCGATGGATAGAGATTTCCGCATTAAGGTCAGGGGATAAAATGTTCAAAAAACCGTTAGGCTGGCGGCAAAGTTAGCGCAGTGCGGGTAGTAACTTCGCACGAATTTGTGTTGCCCTAAAATCGTTCTTAAATGCCGAGAGATCATTCGATAAAATCAGTTCTCATCATCGGGTCGGGCCCGATCGTCATTGGCCAAGCCTGCGAGTTTGACTATTCTGGTTCGCAAGCTGCCCGTTCACTTAGAGAAGAAGGGATTGAGGTCACGCTGATCAATTCGAATCCGGCTACGATAATGACCGATCCGGTCACGGCCGATAATGTTTACCTGCTTCCGCTCGAACCGAAAAGCATCATCAGAATATTGGAAGAACACAAGATCGATTGCGTGCTTCCGACCATGGGCGGTCAAACGGCTCTGAACCTTGCCATTAAATGCAAGGAAATGGGCATTTGGAGCAAGTATGGTGTGCGAATGATAGGGGTTGATGTGGATGCCATTGAGGTGACGGAAGACCGCGAGAAGTTCCGAAAGTTGATGGACGAAATTGGGGTTCCGATGGCGCCACAGGCAACTGCCAAGTCGTTTTTGGAAGGCAAGGAAGTGGCGCAGAAATTCGGTTTCCCGCTTTGTATTCGGGCTTCCTATACGCTGGGTGGTGCCGGTGCCGCCATCGTATACGAGCAATCGGAGTTTGATAAACTTCTGACACGTGGTCTTCACATGTCACCCATTCACGAGGTGATGATCGACAAGGCGGTGCTTGGTTGGAAGGAATTCGAGTTGGAACTGCTTCGAGATAATAATGACAACGTGGTGATCATTTGTTCCATCGAGAACTTTGATCCGATGGGAATTCATACAGGTGATTCCATAACGGTGGCACCAGCCATGACGCTGAGCGATAAGACGTATCAGCGCATGCGTGACATGGCCATAAAAATGATGCGTTCCATCGGGAATTTTGCTGGAGGTTGCAACGTTCAGTTCGCGGTGAGCAACGATGAAAATGAAGATATCATTGCCATTGAGATCAACCCTCGGGTGAGCCGTTCATCGGCATTGGCTTCCAAAGCAACAGGTTATCCGATCGCAAAAATTGCCAGCAAGTTGGCCATCGGTTTCAACTTGGATGAGCTCGAAAATCAGATCACAAAAACGACTTCGGCTTTGTTTGAGCCAACCCTTGATTATGTGATCGTGAAGATTCCACGCTGGAACTTCGATAAGTTTCAAGGAGCCGATAGACGCTTGGGGCTTCAGATGAAGTCGGTAGGAGAGGTGATGGGAATTGGCCGGACCTTCCAAGAGGCGTTACAGAAAGCGTGTCAGTCGCTCGAAATAAAGCGCAACGGATTGGGCGCTGATGGCAAGGAATTGACCGATCAGGATAAGATCCTGCATAGTTTGGGCAACGCCAGTTGGAACCGCCTGTTCCACATCTACGATGCCTACAAAATGGGTATTCCTACCAAGACCATTCATAAGATCAGCAAGGTCGATCCGTGGTTCTTGGAGCAGATACACGAGTTGGTTGTGCTTGAGAACGAGATACAGAAGTACTCGCTTGAAACGCTACCTAAAGACCTACTTTACGAGGCGAAGCAGAAAGGCTATGCCGACCGTCAGATCGCGCATCTGCTCAACTGTTGGGAAAGTGAGGTTTTCAAAAAGCGTCAGGAATTCAATATCAAACGCGTTTACAAGTTGGTGGACACTTGTGCGGCCGAATTCCCAGCTCAGACCCCATACTACTATTCAACGTTCGAGGACGAGAACGAAAGCATCGTTACCGACCGTAAAAAGATCGTGGTCCTGGGCTCAGGTCCGAACAGGATCGGTCAAGGGATCGAGTTCGATTATTCTTGTGTTCATGGGGTTTTGGCCGCCAAGGAGTGCGGTTATGAAACCATTATGATCAACTGCAACCCCGAAACGGTTTCAACCGATTTCGATGTGGCCGACAAACTGTATTTCGAACCGGTTTTCTGGGAGCACATTTACGATATCATTCTGCACGAAAAACCGGAAGGCGTTATTGTACAGCTTGGTGGGCAAACAGCGCTTAAGTTGGCTGAGAAATTGGAGCGTTACGGCATCAAGATCATCGGAACCGACTTCCAATCGCTCGATCTTGCTGAAGACAGAGGTCGTTTTTCAACGTTGCTTAAAGATCACGGAATTCCATATCCAAAGTTCGGGGTGGCGCAAGATGCCGACACGGCACTTGAACTCTGCAAAGAACTCGGTTTCCCGCTGTTGGTTAGACCATCGTATGTTCTCGGTGGGCAGAGCATGAAGATCGTCATCAACGAAAAAGAACTTGAAAACCATGTGGTCAATCTGCTGAAGGACATTCCTGGCAACCGCATTCTATTGGATCATTTTCTTGAAGGTGCCATCGAAGCTGAGGCAGACGCCATTTGCGATGGTGTTGATGTGAAGATCATAGGCATCATGGAGCACATTGAACCTGCCGGAATTCACTCTGGCGACAGTTACGCTGTGCTGCCACCGTTCGACCTGAGCGAGAATGTGATGAAGCAGATCGAGCAGCACACGCACACAATTGCATTAGCACTCAATACGGTTGGCCTCATCAACATTCAGTTTGCGGTAAAAGATGAAGTGGTTTACATCATTGAAGCCAATCCGAGGGCTTCGCGCACGGTTCCGTTCATTGCAAAAGCCTACCGCGAGCCTTATGTGAACTACGCCACCAAGGTGATGATGCGTGAAAAAACGTTAAAAGATTTCACGTTCAACCCGACCAAAAAAGGGTACGCTATCAAGATCCCCGTGTTCTCTTATGAGAAGTTTCCCGATGTAAATAAGGAATTGGGCCCCGAAATGAAGTCGACAGGTGAGGCCATCCGTTTCATAGACGACCTGCATGACGAGTTCTTCCGTGAGGTCTATTCAGAGCGGAACCTCTATCTTAGCCGCTAGTTAACAGCGCGGCATGACAGGTGTACTGAAGACCATACTTTTCCTCATCATCATCTACTACATGTGGAAGTTGATGTTGAGGCTGTTCTTTCCGATAGTTGCCAAGAAAGCGTTTGAGAAAGCGCAACAGACAATGGAAGACCGCATGCGTCAAGCTTACGATTCGCAACAGCGTAATGCCGGTTTCGAAGGTGATGTCACCATTCAGAAAGGTGCTGGCAAACAACGCAAGAGCATTTCGGAAGACGAAGGCGAATACGTTGACTTTGAGGAGGTAAAGGACCGTTGATGCCCATTCTCCATCCAACCGTTTAAATTCCAACCATGGATAAATTGAAAAAACTGCTGCCACATTTCATCATTGTGGCGGTATTTGCCGCCTTGGCATTGGCCTACATGCAGCCGCTGCTTCAAGGAAAGGAGCTGTTCCAATCGGATATCGTGAACTTCTTGGGAATGAGCAAGGAGATCGCTGATTTCAGGGAGAAGACCGGAGAGGAACCATTGTGGACCAATTCCATGTTCGGTGGAATGCCCGCATACCAGATCTCGGTGCTTTATCCGAACAATTGGAGCAAGCACATTCTGAAAGCAGTGACCACCATACTGCCCAAACCGGCCAACTATCTATTCCTGATGATGGCTGGCGCCTACTTCATGTTTCTGATGATGGGCGTTGGTTGGCGTTACGCACTCATCGGTTCCATCGGGTTTGCGTTTGCGTCTTATTCTGTCATTATTCTTGAGGCTGGGCACAATTCGAAGGCTCATGCTATGGCATTCATGCCTCCAGTGATCGGTGCGATACTGCTCACATACCGCGGAAGATATTTGTTGGGTGCCGCGTTGCTGGCACTTTTCCTTTCCTTGGAAATCGCCACCAACCACCTTCAGATCACCTACTACTTGCTGCTTACCGTGGTTCTGCTTGGTGTGGTCAAGCTAGTTGACGCCATTCGCGAAAAGCAACTTCCGAATTTCTTGAAGGCAACTGGCATCATGGTAGTTGCAGCGCTGATCGCTGTTGGCCCTAACGTTTCTGCACTTTGGACAACTGCCGACTACGGCAAGGAAACGATGCGCGGCAAATCTGAACTCAGTTACAAACAGGAAAGCAGCGGTTTGGACAAGGATTACGCCATGCGTTGGAGTTATGGCGTGGGTGAAACGTTCACACTGCTGATACCTGATTTCATGGGTGGCTCATCGCACGGTAAGCTCTCCGAGAAATCGAATGTCTACCAAACCATGGTCGATAAGGGAATTCCGAAAGCACAGGCGCAGGGTCTCATTGGCTCGATGCCGCTTTACTGGGGCACGCAGCCGTTCACTTCAGGGCCTGTCTATCTGGGTGCGGTCATCTGCTTCCTCGGCATGCTCGGATTTTTAGTGCTTGGCAGCAGTTATGCGTGGCTGCCGGCTGCGTTCGTGATTTCCATTGTGCTTTCGTGGGGTCACAATTTTGCCGCGGTCTCCGATTTCTTCTTCCAGTACATTCCCGGTTACAACAAGTTCAGAGCGGTATCTATGACGTTGGTCATCGCGCAGCTTGTATTGCCAATAGCCGCAGTTCTTGGCGTTCAGAAATTCCTGTCGTCAAACGATAAGCAGGGCATGAAACGCAAATTGATGATAGCAGCCGGAGTTGTTGGAGGTTTCTGCCTGTTGTTCGCTGCTTTGCCCGGGGCGTTCTTCGATTTCTCATCCGAGAACGATGCACAACTCGCGCAGGCCGGATATCCGGAATGGTTGATAAACGCGCTGTTGGACGACCGTCAGTCGTTGTTGCAATCGGATGCGCTTCGCTCGTTGGTGTTCGTGTTGCTTACGGCAGCGCTGCTTTTCCTTGCGGCAGTCGATAAAATGAAAGCTGCTGTGGCCGGTTTGGTCATTTCAGGGCTTGTTTTGGTTGATCTTTGGCAGGTTGATAAACGCTACCTCGACAATGAGGATTTCATCAGCGCGCGCAAGAACCAGAATGTGATCTCGCCAACGCCTGCCGATGAGCAGATATTGGCCGACCCAGATCCGAATTTCCGCGTCATCAATTTGGCAGGAAACACGTTCAACGATTCGAAGACATCCTATTTTCATAAGTCGATCGGTGGTTATCATGGCGCAAAGCTGAAGCGTTATCAAGAGTTGGTCGATTCGTGCATCAGCAAATCCAACTTGGCGGTTCTCAACATGTTGAACACCAAGTACTTCATCACACCCGATATGGAAGGTCGCCCAGCCGTTCGAAGGAATCCTTTGGCATTGGGCAACGCTTGGTTCGTGAGTGATGTGAAAATGGTAGGGAACGCTGATGAGGAATTGGCAGCGTTGGAGGCAGATGAATTCAATCCGGCAAAAGTGGCCGTCATTGACAAGCGTTTCGAGTCTGAGCTGAACGGTTTCAACCCGCGTTTCGATTCAACCGCTTATATCGCTTTAGCTGATTACCAGCCCAATTATTTGAAGTACGAATCGCAGTCAACTTCCGATCAATTGGTAGTTTTCTCCGAGATCTATTTTGCCAACGGCTGGAACGCCTATGTTGATGGCGAACTCAAGCCACATTGGCGCGCCAATTATGTGCTGCGTAGCATGATGGTTCCGGCAGGAGAGCATACCGTTGAGTTCAAATTTGAGCCGACTGTTTACTACACGGGCGAGAAAATTTCGTTGGCAGGTTCCATTCTTCTGGTGCTCTTCGTGCTTGGTGGCGTGTTGGCCGACCTTCGTTCTAAACAGCCGCAAGCTGCTTGAAACGGATTCTGATCATCACGTATTACTGGCCACCAAGCGGTGGTGCCGGTGTGCAGCGATGGCTCAAATTCGTCAAGTATCTACCTGAGTTCGGTTGGCAACCAATTGTTTACACGCCTTCCAATCCTGAGTCGCCAGCGGATGATGAATCGCTTTTGAAGGATATTCCAGAAGAAACCATTGTGCTCAAACAGCCCATTTGGGAGCCTTACTATTGGTATCGTCAGTTGTTGGGGCAAAAGGACAAGAAGATCGGTTCCGGGTTCGTTTCCGAAAAGAAGGATTCAGGTCTGGTTCAACGACTTTCGGTATGGATCAGAGGGAATCTGTTCATTCCTGATGCCAGAAGATTCTGGATCGCTCCTTCTGTGAAGTACTTGACCCAATACTTGGAAGAGAATCCAGTTGACGTGGTGGTAACCACCGGGCCACCGCACAGCATGCATCTCATTGGTCTTGGCCTGAAGAAACGGTTGCCCATCAAGTGGATAGCAGATTTCCGCGACCCATGGACCAACATTGATTTCTACAAGGAATTGATGTTGACCGATCGGGCCGACCGCAAGCATCATTCGCTTGAACGGGAAGTGCTTACAACGGCCGACCACGTCATCACCATCGGTTATACCATGACAGAGGAAATGAAAGCCCTTGGTGCAGCGGATGTGGAAACGATCACCAATGGTTTCGATGAAGAGGATTTTGCCACCGAAGCCGTTGAGTTGGACACAAACTTCAGCATAGCTCACATCGGCACATTCACGCCATCGCGCAACCATCCCAACCTTTGGAGAGCGTTGGCTCAACTGTGCGCTGAACATCCTGATTTCGAACGCGATCTCAAGTTCAGAACGGTAGGCGTGGTGGATCATACGGTTAAAACTTCCATTGCTGAAAACGGTCTTGTCAAGTGTTGGGAGGCGATTGATTACGTGCCCCATTCCGAAGTGCTTCGTTATCAGCGTTGTAGCAAGGTTCTACTGGTTTCAATAAACGATTCGCCCAATGCCAAAGGCATTCTGCCGGGCAAGTTTTTCGAATATCTAGCTTCAGGCCGACCGATCTTGGCCATCGGCCCCAAGGACAGCGATATCGGGCGCGTGCTTGACGATACCAAGGCTGGAATCATTGTGGAACCATCGGACCTCTCAGGGATGAAAAATGCCATTTGGCAACTCTACTCAGGCACCGCCAACCTCAATGCCAATGCTTCATCGATCATGCGTTTTTCTCGGAGAGGGTTGACAAATTCCTTGTCTGTTATTGCAATGAAAATGTTAAGATCTTCATAGTCAATAGACTAAGTGAAATAAATGATGATATTTGATGTTGTTAAAAGATCGTTTTCCCGTGTTATGAGGATCTGGACTCTGATAATTGCCTTTCACTTTAGTTGCTATTTGTCATATGGACAAATGAATCCGTTCATAGTCTTTGAACAGCCTATCAATGCAACGCAAGGAGGCCCTGTTAGTGCTCTTGGAGCTGGTGATTGGTTCGGTTATGACATGGCTCCAATCGGTGACCTCAATGGAGATGGAGTAAATGATATAGCAGTCGGTGCGATTTACGATGATGATGGTGGTCTGAACTGTGGAGCCGTCTACGTTCTTTTTATGAATTCGAATGGAACGGTGGGGAGTTTTCAAAAAATAAGCCAACAATCAGGAGGTTTTCAAGGTGTTCTTGTTGAGGAGAGTTTTTTCGGTTCGTCTATTGCCAATATGGGCGACATGAATGGAGATGGTGTACAAGACATTGCTGTTGGTGCATCCGGAGACGATGATGGTGGTAGTTGGACCGGTGCCGTGTGGATTCTCTTTCTCAATTCAGATGGAACCGTTAACGGTCATCAGAAAATTTCTGCACTTAGTGGCGGTTTCTCGGCAGACCTTGAGACAATGGACCGTTTTGGGATCGGTGTTGATTCCATCGGAGATTTGGATAACGATGGAGTAAACGATTTGTTGGTTGGGGCGTTTTGGGATGATGATGGTGGACCGGATCATGGTGCAGCGTACATTCTTTTTATGAATTCAAATGGAACTGTAAGTGGCTTCAACAAAATCAGCGATGCGACCACTGGCTTTAATGGGTCATTGGAAGATGTTTCGAATTTCGGTTGGGCGGTAGCATACATGGGTGATGTTAATTCGGATGGCTACCCAGAGATAATGGTTGGAGCCCCAGGCGACAATGCTGAAGCAGGTTCCGTATGGATATTTTCAATTAACGGTACCGGTGCCATTGTCAATTCTTGGGAAATCAGTGGCGAGACATCCCCAATCGTGGGATCTGCAATTCTGCCTGGTTACTGGCTTGGCAGTTCGCTTACGCTAGTGCATGATTTATGGTGTGACCAGGCATCTGATATAGCTGTAGGGTTAAGAGGATACGGTGCTAATGCCGAAGGGGCTGTTTTCTTGATTGATCTTAACAGTTCCTTTCAAGTTGAAGACTTACAGATAATAACCCAAGGCATGGCTGGTTTATCAGCCACGTTGGATCCGCTTGATAGATTCGGTTGGGGTGTTGATGTGATGTATGATTACAACGGGGATGGATTTGCAGAGTTGATGGTTGGCGCTGTCAATTATGATGAAGGCGGATCCAATGTCGGTGGGACCTGGTTGATATCGTTGGCTTCGGTTTACCCTGAACCTGTCCTTCCAGATGGCCAGGTCGTATGCACCGGTGATCAATTGGAATTGTTTCCTTCAATTAGTGTTTCGAATGATCTCTGGAGCACTGGTGCTATCACCGATTCGATTGTCGTCAATACCGGAGGAATGTATTGGCTATCGGGTAGCTATGGTTACTGTTTTGTTTCAGATACCACCTACGTTGAGCAATTCGGTGCTCCCAATGCTATCTTAGGAGCTGATACCTTGATTTGCGGTGGTCTTACACTTGGGGTTGCTGCAACTAATTACAATATCTTGTGGAGTACCGGGTCGACTTCAAGCACGTTGCCTGTTACAACTTCTGGAACATATTGGGTGCAACTGGATGGTCCTTGTGGAGTATTTACAGATTCAATTTCGGTAGAGCTTCTTGAGTCCGTTTCCGTTCAATTGCCTGCTGACATGGTTTTGTGTAGTTCTGATCCAATTGTAATAAATGCGACTATCACGGGTGATGTTGATCAGACCCTTTGGAACACAGGTTCATCTGGAAATTCCATCTCTGTTCAAACGGATGGTGTTTATTGGATATCGGTTTCCAATTCGTGCAGCTCGGACGCTGATTCGATTTTAATTTCCCTCGGAACATTACCTTCAATTCAATGGCCTTCAGACACGGTTTCATGCGGTCTGTTGGTGTTTGAATTTGATTCTGGGCCATACACGGTTTCACTAAATGGTCAGTCAATTCAGTCACCTTTGGTCATTGGCTCCAGTGGCACATATGATCTGAATCTGGTTGGGCCTTGCGGAAGTTTTCAGGAGAACATTGATGTTACGATCTTAGGTCAGCCAATTGCTGATTTCTTCACCAGATCAAATCCTACAGAACTTATTGATCCATCTGTTCAGCTAATAAATCAAAGTTCAGGTGCCTCATCTTTTGAATGGCATTTGGGGGATGGGGAAATTTCATTTGAGGAAAATCCTTTGCATAATTATGACACGGCAGGTGTGTATTTGGTGATGTTGGTAGCCTACGGTGCGGAGTCTGACATGTGTAATGATACTGCTTATGGATACGTAGAAGTTGATCCATTATTCACTTTCTACGTGCCGAATGCTTTTACTCCAGATTCTGATGGTGACAATGATACCTGGGGAGCGTTGGGATTGAACTTCGAATATGAGAGCTTTGAACTTGAGGTTTATGATCGTTGGGGAGGTTTGATTTGGGAAACGGACAATCCTTTCAAATGGTGGGATGGAACACATAGAAGCAGTGGCGAACGAGTAAAACAAGGGCTTTACGTCTATCAATTCAGGCTGAAACGGTACGATACATTCGAACCGAAGACAATCAAGGGGACAGTGACGGTATACCGTCACAACTAAAACCCATCGTAATCCAACCCGGTAACCTTCAGTTCTTTTATTTCAATCTCGGTGTTGAATGGCCAGTACATCAATGGAAGGTCATCTGATTCTCTGAAGCCTATTTCTTTGAGAGTGTCCCCGTGTTTGAAGGTGGGATGCACAACGATTTGAATTTCATCAATGCCGCATAAAAAGGCTTTCCTGGTCAAATCTGAGCAGGTACGCTTCAACTTTTGGTTGTCTTCAAAAGGAAGGTTCCCGATTTTGAGTCGATGGTCAATACTAACAAGTTGATTGGTTTCTCCTAATTGCACACAAACGGCTCCCTGAGATTGCTTGTAAGATAGGTAGTGAAAATCCAAGGGAATTGAACGCTCAGTGTCGAATGGCTTACATCCTTCATTTGTTACTGTGAAGATCGCGTTGACCCAACGAATGAAAAGCGGTCGAAACAATCGGATTTTTACCGACAGTTTTGCCAACGGCAGCGTTGAAACTCGGAGGGAGAACTTTCTCATTCTCCCCAGTTCTATCCAACCAAGTTTGTGTTTGAACGTGTGGAACGAATTCTGATTTGGCCAACCGAACACAAACTTCGCGCCTTCGCTGTTTGCAAGTTGATACGTTTTGGTGGCCAATTTTGGAAATAACCCCAAACCTCTGTAGTCAGGGTGCGTCATAGTGTCGGCCGATTGCACGGCAGTCATAATGCGTCCATCTATAACGACTTGGACTGGAAGTGTTCCATAATAAGCAATTGGTACATCTTTGTCAAAAGCCATGTAACCAAAGAAAGATCCACCCAAACCTTCTGTTGCGTATTTCCTACTGACGAAATCGCGACTGATCTTTTTATTGAAGCTAAGGTTGAACAGATAGATGAACTCAGGAATCAGTTTTTCCGAGAATCTGACAACATCAAATACCCTGTCACCGCATCTCAACTGTTCAGTTTCCATGATCACGAAAGTGCTTATGGAAATGAATGACGTTTGAGTAATAATTGGTTGTACTACTGACTGCTGAACGTTTCAAGATATTCGGATCAGTATCATCGGAATCCAATTTGAAACTGACGGCACACAATAAGCGGTAGCCAGCTTTATAAGCATCTTCTTTCACCGTTGAGTTGTAGCTGCCATCGGGGAACGCGATGCTTCGAATTTCTTTATTGATACAATCCTGCAACAGCTTCTTAGATAGCGTTAGCTCGTTCACAACATTTGCATGACTAAGATTCGCCAAATTGTAATGATTATGAGCGTGTGAGGCAATTTCTACACCTTTTGTCAGGCTTAACTGCAAAACATCATCCTTGGTCATTAATTGCCAGTTCTCAGATGAATGTTCGGCCTTCAATTTGGAAATGAGATACCGTTCTCCCAGTTCAGTGATCAGATTATCGCGCTCAACGCAATCTTGTGCTTTGATGTGGTTTTGTAAGGTTGTCTGCAATTCCGAACTGAACATTCCTTTGCTACTTTTTGTAAAACTTATTCCCGCCACCGAAACCTCAGAACGACCGTGGCACACAAGATCTACAACATCTGGCCACAGGATGTCCGTTTCCCCTGAAATGCAAACGGAAGAAATAAAGAATGTGGCAGAGAGCTCATATTTGGTAAGAAGTGGGGCCGCAAATAACAGATTGTTCTTGAAACCGTCATCAAAGGTGATAACAACCCGTGGCTTGCCAGACGCTTTTGTCCCTATCGCATTTTGAGCATCTGAAAGTGAAATTACCTCGAAGTTCTTTTTCAGGTATCTCAAATGCTGTTCGAACCTGATAGATGAAATATGCCTTCCATTAATGGACGTGTCTCCAGTAGAGTTGACGCCATGATACATCAGCACCAATACCTTGTTTCCGTGTGGCCAAAGCACTTTCTCCAAACCCAGATTAACTGTGATGGGGAAAATGACTTGACGCGCAACTACTTGAAGCAGACGGTTCATACGTTACCTTTGGCTTTGGCCGAAATTACAACAAGCCATAGCTAATTGATGAGCAAAGGTCCGGTTTTCATTTTAGGGGCACATAAGTCTGGGACCAGTCTCATGCGCAATCTGTTGGATGGACACCCAGACCTGTTTACACTGCCGTTTGAAAGTCATTTTTTTCAGTATTACGGGTATTGGGTTCAGAACAATTATCGGTACTCAACTCCGCGTAAATACTCGTTGCAAAGCCTCATTGAAGTTTATGTTGACTTCATTGCAGCGAATAATGTTTCTGACGATAAGCTTGGTGATGCATTCGTTTTTGGAAAATTCAATGTACAAGCTTTCGAGAATTACTTTGCTCAATTGAAGCCTGAACATTCCATAAGCGAAGCGTTTCAGCTTTTCATTGATGGGGCACATATTTCGCTTTTTGGTGAATCGTTGCCAAGCGGTAAGTGCTGGGTTGAAAAGTCAGTAGAACATGCGGAATTTGCAATGGATATCCGAAAGGCATTTCCTGATTCCAAGTTCATCCATGTGGTAAGAAATCCGTACTCGAACTTGGTTTCACTAAGGAAGTATAAGTCTATTGGGCATGGTTACCCATTGATTCACAGGGTGATGCAAACGCTTGAAAACAGTTATTATCATCTGGAGAGGAACCAAAGATTGCTGGATAATTATATGGTTATTCAGTATGAGGAATTGCTTCAAAGTCCAGAATCAACAATGAAGTCGGTTGCTCGGTTTATTGATGTTCCTTACAATGATGGACTTCTGCAACCAACTCACCTTGGTGGTCAATGGAGGGGCAACAGTACCTCTGGAAAGGAGTTTTCAGGTATTGCGTCAGAAAATCTGAGCGGTTGGAAGAAGCAGATCCGAGGCTTAGAAGTGTATTACATCAATCGAATGTTTCCATTCATTTTGAATGAATATGGTTACGAACGATATGAATCAGGTGAATCCTTTTTTAAGCCATGTCAAGGAGAGAATTTATCTAGGTATTTGGTCAATAGATTTTACAAATTCTATCTGCCTTAATGGGCGTCATCCGTAAGCAAGGAATTCAGACCACTGTGCTCTCCTACATTGGAGTTGTCTTGGGTTACATCAACGTGGTGATGCTGTTTCCCAAGTTCTTCGCGCCAGAACAGTTCGGGCTTACGAGAGTGCTGATTGCGGTGGTCAGTGTGGCCGCACAGTTCTCCCTTTTTGGGCTTACAAATGTCATAATCCGTTATTTCCCGCAGTTCAAAAACGAAGAACGGAAAGGACACAATGGCCTGTTGGGTTGGGCGTTGCGATGGTCCATTGTTGGAACCGTAGTTATGGCAATTGCGCTTCTGGTGCTACGACCGTGGGTGGTTGAACATTATCAGCAGCGGTCGGCCTTGTTCGTAGAGTTCTATTATCTGCTACTGCCTTTCTTGGCCTTTGAGGTGCTTTCGCAATTGTTTGCGCATTACACTCGGGCACTTTACCACTCTGTGGTCAATGTGTTTTTCAGAGAGGTGTTTATTCGTGCTTTTACGCTCGTGCTCATTTTGGCGCATCACTTCGGGTTTATTGGGTTCGATCTGTTCATGCAGATGTTCATTGGGCAATATGCGCTGATGGCGGCAGGATTGGGATTCTATCTCATGATGGTAGGTCAGTTCCATCTGAAGGTAAATGATTCTTTTTTCAGCACAGAACTGAAAAACGAACTGCGCAATTACCGTTGGTTCACCATGCTTTCGGGGGTCAGCTCGCTGTTTCTGATGAACATAGATGTGATCATGATCGGCTCCATGATCGGACTCGGACAGACGGCTTTCTATTCTGTGGCATTCTACATTGTAGCCCTGCTGAACATTCCGAGGAATGCACTGAGCAACATTGCCGTTCCGGTGATATCGGATGCTTGGAAGCGCAACGATCGTGAAACGATAAAATCGATCTACGCCAAAACGGCCAACAATCAGTTGCTTATCGGAACGCTGCTTTTTGTGGGAATTTGGGCCAACGAAGCCAACTTGTTCGAACTGCTGCCACCGGAATATTCAGGAGGAAAATGGGTTCTGTTCTTCGTTGGGCTTGCACGATTGATCGATGTCGGATTCGGAGTGAATGGTGGTATCATCACCACTTCAGAGCATTATCGTTTCGACACATACTCAAATATCATTCTGCTTGTGGTGACCGTTGCGCTCAACCTCGTTTTCATACCGCTGCACGGCATTATGGGAGCGGCCATTGCAACAGCCATTTCGCTCACGGCTTTCAATCTTTCCAAGTATATCTTCTTGAAGTTGAAATTCGGTTTTGGGCCATTTTCATGGAAATGGTTCGCCATAATAGGGGTTGGCGCTGCGGCCTACGCCATCAGTTTGTTGTTGCCAGCGCAAACGCTTTGGGTCGACATCGTTCTCCGTTCAACCATCATTACCGCAGTTTTTATTCCGTTGGTGTTGGTGCTTCGGTTGTCAGATGACGCGGTTGCGTTTCTACGAACTCTCAGATCACGATTTTTGAAAGCGTGAAAGTGCTGTTTCTCACATATTGGTTCCCTACCGATTCCAATCCGCAGAAAGGAATTTTCATTCTCGAACAGGCGAAGGCGTTGCGCAAGGTCGGTGTAGAAGTAACCATTGTTCATGTTCGCATTGAGGCCGATAAAGGTTTAGTGCGCAATGCGGTTTCTGTTGGTGAAATTGATTCGTTGCCACTCGTTACGATCGATCTGTCAGGCAGCCTATGGAAGTTGGTCTACACGTTTTATCCAGCGCAGTTGATGCTGATCCGGCAGTCCTTGAGAAAAGCGCGGCTCAGGCTTGACGGTTTTGATGTGATCCATTCGCATGTGGTGCATCCGGCCGGAGCGATCGGAAATCGTTTGGCAAAGGAGTTCGGTAAACCGCATTTCATTAGCGAACATTGGTCGAACCTGGAATATTATTTCAGCAAGAATTGGTTCAGCAGTTGGGGCAAGGCTGCTTATTCGGACGCGAAACGCATTTTCGTGGTGTCGGAATTCCTGAGGAAAGGAACTGCCAGATTTGTTCCTGATCCAAGCAAGTTGGAGGTGATTCCGAATGTTGTTTCTGCCGAAGCGTTCAAGTTTCGGGCACGACCCGTGGGAACCAGCTACTACTTCGTGATGGCGGCCAAATGGAACCGAAGCAAACGCGTCATCAAACGACCAAAATTGCTCATCAAAGCGGTTGCGGAAGCCTCAAAGCAGTTGGATCGTCCAGTGATTCTTGGCATCATTGGCGATGGCGATCGAGTACCTGAACTGAAAAAGTACTGCGAGCAGTTGGAGGTTCACGCACAGTTTCACGGCTTCATTCCGAAGGAAGCAGTTGCGAAGGAATTTCAGAAAGCCGACCTCTTCTTGCATGGTTCTGAATACGAAACGTTCTCTGTGGTGGTGGCCGAAGCATTGAAATGCGGAACGCCCGTTGTCGGGTCGAATGTTGCTGCCATTCCAGAACTCATCAATGCATCGAACGGAGTGCTTGTGGAGAACAAACTTTCGGCTTGGACGAGCGGCATTGTTCAGGCCATGTCAACCCCATTCGACCGACACGCCATTGCCGAATCTTTCAGCACGAAATTCGGTTACCAGGAGGTTGGGAGAATGCTATTGGAGGCTTACAAACAGTAGGTCAATCAGCAGGAAGCCACGTTTGCGTTCTGTACAGAAATGCGATGTAGCCACGCACCTGCAATTTGCCCTTTTCAACCCAGATCTTGCAACGGTAAACCTTTCCATTCTCGGGATCCAGAATGTCGCCATCTGCCCATTCGCTTCCATCCTTCACCATGTTCCTGATGACCTCAAGTCCAACAATCGGCTTCATGTGGCGCGGGTCGTCAGTAGCGCATTCTTCACACTTAGGGTCTGGTTTTTCTGGATCGAACAATTGCAGAACCTTACCAAAAAGCTTCCCGCCTTTCTCATAGATCTCAACTACCGATTTCACTTTTCCAGTGTTGTCGTCAACCGTTTTCCATTTGCCAACAGGTGAAGTTCGCTGCGCCAATGCAGAAAAAACGAAAAACGAGAAAACGAGAAAAAGGCCAAGTATTCTTTTCATGGTTGTGCTTTAGTGCGATGAAAGTTAATCGTAAATCAACATTCGATAATCGTTAGTCGCAAATCAAAATGCTCTGCTGATCCCCAGCATCCAGCGGAATGCCCATGGATTGGAATCCAAAGCAGGTGTCCGATTCAGAAAAACGGGCATGTCCACTCTTATCGTCAGCGGTTTCACCTTATCCAAAGCTCCCCATTTCTTAATGGTGACGGATGCGCCAACGCCAGCATCGGCCCGTGGTTTGGCAAAAGCAAGTTGCTGGCCAGGTTTGTTGGTGCTGATGAAACCGAGGTCACCGAACAGATACATGTCAACATCAAGCCAGTTGCGCGTCCACCAAGGTCGCAGCCCAAAGATCTCGTCAAACTCCAACTCGGCATTGATGGCCGCACCGCTGTTTCCGGCATAGGCCAGCACCACGCCATCCTTCAGTTCTTCTGGCGCCAAATAGCCAACGTAGCCACGGAGGTTGAGGCCGCCACCGTATTGCAAATGGTTGGTCGTTTCCTTGAAAGCGGCCCATGCCGATGGGAAAATGCCCGCACTGCGCGTGTATTTGTTGTACATCATTTCCTCTGGGTTGGCACCGCCCACGTACAATTGCGATTCTGGCGCCCAATTGCTTCCGGTGCCCAATTGGGCAAATGCCCGCGTTTTCAGGATCAGTCGCCAAAGTTTGGTCGAATTCTTGGCTTCCAACTTCAGTTGATGGTAATCATAATCGCTGCCCAACGAGCTGCTGCGTAAGCCGATATTTAGTTCTCCATTGCCAGAACTGTAGCGGTATGTGTGTTTCACATCCAGGTTGAACGAGTTGTTCCACATATTCGCGTTCCATGTGTTTCGGTTCAGCAGATAGGCAACGTCTCTGTCGTTATTCCGATAAAGCACACGATAGTAAAGGCGGAACGTGGTCTTTTCCGACAGTGTTTTCTTCTGAAATCCGAGCTCAGCGTTGTAAAGGCCGTCCAACATGCGACCGGAAACTTCCACCTGACTGTTTTTCCAGTATCGCGCCAACGATGTTCGGTAATTGAACAGGAAATTGACCGGCATGAACTGGTTCGGACGAACGGTTGGCGCCAGATCCCATTGCCCGAAACCTGAATTGGCCCAAACAAAAGCGTTGAAAACGTGGTGAAGATTGTAGTGTCCACCATTCACGTGCAGTCCGAATTTCAACCCATCGAAACCATTGTACCAGAAATCGGGGCGGGCGCTTAGTTCATATTTGCGCCAGTCGGGCGAGTTGTAAACCTGATGGTCGAATTCGATGGAAAGTGGCGTGTAACTGCTGTTGTCCAACATGTTCACGTCAGCCAGTCGAGTGGTGGGGTCAATGATCACCTGTTTGATGCCATCCGGAACGATTACTTGTGCTTCGTGAACACGGTTCAGGTCTGCAAACCCCGTCCATTTCGGAAGAACGGTGGCATCGGTTTCCTTCACAAACCAAGTGTTTGGAATATGGAAGCGGTGAATGCTGTCGTTCTTGTCGATGACCGTGAAATCGATGGGCATCTGCATTTCGCCAATACGCTTGAAGCGGATGCGATACGTGCCATCGTCCGTTTTTTGAATTCGTTTCACACTGTAATCGATGTGATTGGTGGTTTCCATCCATTGATCGAAGAACCAGTTCAGATCCACCTTGGTGAAACGGATGATGGAATTCCGAAAATCATCGAAATACGGGTGTCGGAACTTCCATTCATCGAAATAGTGCTGCATGGCACGATTGAAAAGCGTGTCGCCCAGCACGTATTCCAAATTGTAAAGCATGGTGGCCGTTTTGTAATAAACGTGGCCGTAGCCGTGCATGTAATTGTTTTCGAAATGATCGGAATGCGTGTTGAGTTGCGGATCGCGGTAGCGCATGGCGCTTCGCATGAAACCTTGGTAGATCTCATCATCAATGGCCAGAACGTCCTTTGTGAATTTCTTGCGATACCAGCCTGATGGTTCTTCGGTTACGACCGTGTCGCCATCGATCTTACGCAGACCATAAACGGTCAGATACTGCGTAAAACCTTCGTCCAAGGCCGCACGGTATGTTTCGTTGTTCCCAACCTGACCGTAAAACCAATTGTGGCCAATTTCGTGCACGAGCAATCCTCTGTAATATGGATCTGCATCGCCATCGAGCGTCAACATCGGGTATTCCATGCCGTCTTCCGCATCGGCCACGATCATTTTGTGGTAGTTGTACATGCCAATGCCTTCGGAGAAAGCCTTGATGGTTTTGGCGGTGTAATCTGCGGCATTCTGCCAACCCGAAGCGTGACCTTCCTGCGCCAATGCAATGCATTTGATGCCGTTCCATTCCGTTTCGCCAATGCGATAAGTTGGGTCGGCTGTAAAGGCGAAATCGTGCACATTTTCAGCGTGAAAGATCCACGTTTTGTGCTCAGTTGTGTCGTAGGGAATGATCTCCGTAGCAGGTTCATCCCACGGTTTGTCGGCAAAGTTCTTCAGGTCGAGTTTTGCCCTTAGTTCTTGCGGAAGAACAACATCTCGGTTCAATAGAAAACCTGTAGCCTCCACAATATAATTGCTGGCAAAGGTCAATGCCACATCGAATGTGCCGAAATCGCCATAGAATTCCTGACCCAAATGCTGGTCGGTGGTCCAACCGAATTTGGGGTCGTAAACCGAAATGCGCGGATACCAGTGCACGCCATCGAAGTGCGTGAAATCGCCCGACTGGAATTTCTTCATTCTTCGCCCCATCGAACCTTGGTCGAAGTACGTTTTGAACTCGAATTTGAACTCAGTCTTGGAATTTGGAAGGATCGGTTCCGTTGGAATGATGCGCAGAATGGTGTTGTCCAATTCCTGCTTGGCTTCTTTGCCGTTCACCGACATGGAAATAACCTCAGTGCCTTTTCCTTCAGCCTCATACTTTCCGAAGCGGTTCTTCTTGCCCTGCGCGCCATCCAACAGATCGTGGTAAGAACCTGGCTGAAACGCATTCTGATACAGATGGAAGAACACTTCGTGCAGCGTATCGGGCGAATTGTTCCAATAGCTCAGTTCCATCGTTGCCGAAATGATGTCGGTCTGCTCATCAACGTTGGCAGCAATGCGGTAATGCACATCCTGTTGCCAATAATCCGTAGCATGTTCACGGTTCTGCCAATACAACGGATTATCGGCCGAACGGAACGTATTTGGTGGCGAAAGCGGATTGTACTGAGCCGAAGCGGTATGTGAGGTGGCCAGAATTGCCAGAAGTATGAGTCGTTTCACGATTGACTGCCTTTTTCAATTTCCTCTTCCAAAGAAATATGAAGAGAGCGTTTGTTCAACTCCAGTTCGCGCAGTTTTGCATCTTCAATGCTTGCGTTCAACTCAAAGCCAATGAGCAAAGCAATGGAGTTGAAATATGTCCAAAGCATGACGATGACCAACGTTCCGATGGAGCCGTAAAGCTTGTTGTACTGGCCGAAATTCTCCACGAAATAGCTGAACCCGATGGAGGTTAGAAGCACCAGAACGGTTGCAAGGGTAGAACCGGCAGAGAAAAAGCGCCACTTGGTCTTCTTGGCCGGCCCAAGGAAATAAAGGACCGAAATGGCAAAGAACATCAGCGTGAGGATGATGACCCAACGTGCTAAATTGAGCGAAAAACGGAGCAGGTCGTCTTCGATCCAACCTTTCTGCCGAATGAAGTCCATGCCCAACTGCCCGAAGAGAATAAGGCCGATAGCGATCAGCGTGAAAACGACCAGAATGAGCGTCAGCAGAATGGAAATGCCACGCTGAATGATGTACGGACGGCTTTCAATGGTGTGATACGTGGTATTGAAACTGTCGATGAGTGTGTGCAGTCCGTTGGTGGAGAAGTATAGTGCAGAAATGACCGTCACCGAAAGCAGTCCGCCTCGTTGACGCATAATGATGTCTTCGAATGTTTCGTTCACGCTGTCGAACACATTTCCGGGCAGCAGCACTTCCATTATGCTGAGCAATTGCTCCTGAAAACCATCGATGGGAATGTAGGCGATGAGGGTGAAAACGAAAATGATGGCTGGAAAAATGGCCAGAATGAAGTTGAATGCAACGGCTGATGCACGTAGCCCGAGCCAGCCGTTCTGCAAACCTTTTACGAAGAACGCGGCCACATCGTAAAGTGGCAGCCCGTCAAACCCTGGAATGCGGACCTCTTTCGTAAACCGAATGATTCCCCGAATGATCGGAAGCCGTAAGATGGCAACGATGAGTTTCCTGACCATGTCAGATGGCTTTCAAACTGAGGTCAAGACTTTTGATATGGTGCGTAAGTGCGCCCACCGAAATGAAATCGACACCTGCAAGCGCATGTTCGCGGATGTTGGTTTCGTTGATGCCGCCTGAAGCTTCCGTTTCGTATCGACCACCGATCAGCGCAACAGCTTTTCGCTCATCATCTGGATGGAAATTGTCGAGCATGATGCGATGAAAACCACCAACGGCAAGAGCTTGACCCAGTTCATCGAAATCGCGCACCTCGATCTCAATTTTCAGATCCTTGCCAATGGATCTCAAATGTTGATGAACCCGATCAATCGCCTGCGGAATTCCACCTGCCATATCAATGTGATTGTCCTTTATCATCACCATATCGTACAGGCCGAAGCGATGATTGATCCCGCCACCGATCTTCACGGCCCACTTTTCAAGTTCGCGAAGCAGGGGAGTGGTCTTTCTCGTGTCTAGAAGTTTGGCGTTCGTTCCTTCGAGCAATCTGTTGAGGCTTGCGGTTTTTGTGGCAATACCGCTCATGCGTTGCATGAAATTCAGCACCAATCGTTCGGTTTTCAGTATCGAAAGCGAAGAACCTTCAACTGTGAGAATAATATCACCAACATTGATGGGCGAACCATCTTCAATGAAAACTTCAACTTTCAGTTTCGGGTCGAAACGGGAAAAGATGCGCTGTGCAAGTTCGACTCCAGCTATTACGCCCGGTTCTTTTACCAGAAGTTGGGCTTTCCCTTTCGTGTCGGTAGGAATGCAGGCATCGGCCGTGTGGTCTCCATCACCGATGTCCTCACGCAATGCCTGATCAATGATCTCATCAATGGTCATCAGCCGTTATTCGTTCTCTTCGAATCGAAGTTGCTGAATGCGCGTGGCACCGTTCACCGACTTTGTAAGTACGTAAGTACGGTACGTTTTGGAGGTCATTGTCAGTGTTCCGATGGCATATTGTGCACCATCGCGAGATTTGCCTTGGTGTATCACCTGGTAGTTCGTCACCTTGTCTTTGGCAAAGAAATCCTTCACGATCAGCTCGGCCTGCGCCTTGCTGTAACTGTTCTCTTTTGAAAGGATGGTCAGCTCAACTTTCGTATCGAAGTATTTTGACAGTTCCTTGTAGTTGCCAAGTTTGATGGCCGAACTGATGTTGGCGTCATCGGTTTGTGCGAACGCCAGTGTAACGCTCAGCATCAACACGGTCAATATGGATGAAAATTTTTTCATTCTAATTTCTTGGTTCAACCATTGGCAAGAATCGCGCCATGCCGATGGGTTTGCACCACAAAATAAATCTATACTTTGACCAATCGCAAAACTTGTTCGGAATGAAGCTGTGTTTGATGGTGGTTGGTGAGACCGATGACAACGACTTGAAAGATGCGATTGATCGCTATGTGAAGCGGTTGTCACATTACTGTTCGTTCGATTTTGAGGTCATTCGAGCACCGAAACAGTTCAAGCAATTGGATACGAAAGCACTGAAACTGGCCGAGGGAAAGTTGATCTTGGAAAGCATCAGTGTGCAGGATCTTCTGGTGCTTTTGGATGAAAAAGGCAAGCAGTTTTCGTCAGAGTCGTTTGCCGATCAGCTTCAGAAATGGCTCAATGGCGGCAACAAACGGATCGTTTTTCTGGTTGGCGGTGCATTCGGTTTCTCAGACGAAGTGTATCAACGGGCTGATGTCAAATTGGCGCTTTCGGCCATGACCTTCACACATCAGATGGTGCGGTTGGTTTTCAGCGAGCAGCTTTATCGTGCATTCACGATCCTGCGGAACGAGAAGTACCATCATTAGCACATACCGAGCGGTACACGGCATCGTACCGTTTCACGCCCTCCTTCAACGAGTAATATTTCTGAGCAGCGGCCTGTAAATTCTCAATAGGTATGCGCAGAAGGTCGTCAATCTGTTCTACTGAGGCCGCATAAGCTTCATCGGTAAATTCCTTCACCAGAATCCCGCTTTTCGTGTCTTCAATAATGCTGTCCACATCGCCAACACCCGAATTGGCAATGACCGGCAAGCCCATTCCCAACATTTCGCCATGCTTGGTTGGCGAAGAGCCTGATTTGGAGAACACGGGTTTGATGAAGAAAATGGCCGCATTGGCCAAACTCAGATACGTTGGAACTTCCTCGCGTTTGGCGCGGTCGATGGCGAATCTATCGGCTGGAATTTGGCGTTTTTCTGCTTCGCGAAGGATGCTGTTCGGTTCGTCTGGTGTAATGAACAGAAACTTGGAGTCGGGTTTTTCCCTTAGAAGAACCTTGAAGAAATCAAGCATTTCATCCAACATATACCAAGTTCCGACCGAGCCCAAATAGGTGATGACGAAATCACTATCTTTCAAGCCAAGCTTTTCGCGAAGTTGATGCTGAAGCCCAACGTTAACATTCGTTGGATTGAAATGATCGAGGTCGGCACAGCACGGAATTACCTGAATGGGCACTGGCTGATGCTGTACCGACTGCCATGAGTAAATGATCTGTTTTCCTTTGTCAGTAAGCGATATACTGTGGTCGGCCTCGGAGAGGAATTCAACTTCTTTCCGCTTAAAAAACGTGTAAACTGCTTTGAAGATCGGATTTCGGAGGTTCCAGAGGCCGCCATCGATGCGTTCGTCAGCGTAAAAGGCGCGCATGTCGAAAACGAACTTGACATCGAAGTTCCGTTTCATGTGCAGCCCAACAAGCGAAGTAATGTAGCTGCGGCAATGAATGATGTCGAAGTTGTGCTTTTGATGAAGTTCCAGAACTGTTATTCGCAGTCGGAGAATATCATAAAGAGTTGAAAGAACGGGCGGAGATGAGGTGTAGCTGAGTGGAATCCATTCAACGCCATTACTTTGGCGAAGAACTTCAATGGCGTGTTTCTCTTTCTCGAAACGCTCGGCTTTTTCGAAGCTGACGATTGTGAACTGGTGTCCTGAGGCTGAAAGTCCGAAAATGTAAGGCAGTACCTGCGATCTGCCGAGGCCGTCCGTTAGGCCATCGTAGGTTAGGTAAAGCACTTTCATCCGCACGAAATTAGTTCTTCTGAAACCTACTTGATTACTTTTGGCATGCACCACCTCTGTTCAGGATGAAGTATATCGGCATTTGGGATTTCATTTGGGTACCGATCTACCTGTTCATGATACACTATTTCGCCAACCGCATTCCGCGCAACGAAATAGAAACGAAACCACACTACAAGTATTACCGGAACGGACTTTTGGCCAAGGTATATGGCGGGTTGCTTTTTGCTGTGATCTACGTGTTTTATTATGGTGGCGGAGATACCACCGCATATTGGATCGATGCTGGTCGTTTGGCCAGTTTGGTTTTTTCCGAACCAGTTTGCTTTGTGAAAATTTTGTTTGGTGAAACTACCCTGCACAATTTTTACTGTTTCGATCTTGGGTCGAACACACCCATTCACTATTTGCGTGACCCGCAGGCATATTCGGTGACTCGATTCACAAGCATATTTCAGTTCCTATCGGTAGATAGCTTTTTCGGGTGTACCATACTAGTGGCATGGGTGTCGTTCGGAGGTGTTTGGCGACTCTATCAGGTCTTTGTAGAAGAGTATCCGAAACTGCAGCGCGAACTGGCCATTGCATTTCTGTTCATACCATCGGTGGTATTCTGGGGCTCTGGCATCATGAAGGATACTTACACCTTCACAGCTGCCTGTTGGATGACATCTTCCGTATATGGACTGTTACTGAGGCAACGGAATATTTTGTCGAACACTCTTTACGCTCTGTTCTCTGCTTACGTCATGATCTCGATGAAGCCGTATGTGTTCGTAGCA
>Ga0172367_10001942_pt1 | contig 29196 bp, 28 predicted proteins | sample Lak10m_FD_114542 | JGI IMG/M metagenome (GOLD analysis project Ga0172367, IMG submission 114542) | Freshwater microbial communities from Kabuno Bay, South-Kivu, Congo - kab_022012_10m | ecosystem: Environmental > Aquatic > Freshwater > Lake | place: Democratic Republic of the Congo: South-Kivu...
ACGGCTGCCTCGACCACCGATGCCTCTACGACGAGCACATCGCATGGGGCCACCGCCAACACCAAGAACCCACCAACACTCAACAAGCCGCTTGACACCATGCGCCCCTGGGATGTCTGACCGGGCCCCCGAACGACGCCGACGTCACATGGAAACGACCGAATCGGTCGACGCCGCGCGACCTCGGCGAGCACGACGGGGGATCCAGCAGCGCACCTCAGCGCAGTAGCGGATGTACGGCTCGCCGAAGCGCCTCCGCAGATCGGCCTCCTCGTCGGGGCGGATGAATGAGTTCCACACCAGGCAACCGGCACCGGCCGCGACGAGCACCGACCACGAACCGAGCCACAACCCGACACCCACGGTCTGCACCGCACCGGCAACCGCCATCGGGTTGCGCACGAATCGATAGGGCCCGACGACGACCAACTTCCTCGCGGTCGCGGCTGGCAACGGTGTGCCTTCGCCGACGAGCGCCATCGAGATCATCGACCACAATCCGGTTGCACTACCCAGCAGGAAGACCAACCCACCCGCCCACGCCACCGCCGGCCGGTCGAGCGCAGGCCACTCAAGGCGCAGGCGCATCTCGATCCACGACAGCACAGCCGGGAGCACGACGAGGAAGAAGCCCCAGAAGACCACCACCTGGCCCAGGCTCTGCAGCAGGTGCCGCGACCGCGGCCTGTCCTCGGCCGGTCGGAACCCGAACGGGCCGACGAAGAACCACTGGCGCGGCAACGAACCGAACCACAGCGTCAGCGTGGCGCCGAGGGTGCCGATCGATGCCAGCAGCATGGCGACCGCGCCCCAGCCGGCGACGCGGTCGATGAGCGCGTACAGCGCCAGGGCCACCGTGATCCCGAGTGTCCACACGGCCACCACCGCAGCACACCACCGGCTGCCGAAGATCGCGGCGAGCGCCGATGCGACGACGAACAACACCACGTCGGGCACCACCAGCGCACCCCTCGACCAGTGACCCAAGGTCCACCGTTGGACGTCGTCCGACGAGAACACCGCGGCCCACCAGCAGGCACCCGCGACCGCCTGGAGCGCGAAGTAGGCGCGGGCCAGGTGGACCGGACGGTGCTGGGTGTCGGACGTGCGGGTGCTCAGATCTGGGCGATGAGCTTGCGGTTCTTGAACTTGGCCTTGCGGTAGTCCTTGTTCATCAGCGCGATGAAGTCGATGCTGATGTTCTTCGGGCAGGCGGCCTCGCACTCGCCGTGGTTCGTGCACGAACCGAAGTGCTCGTCCATCGTCTCGACCATCGCCTCGACGCGGCTCCAGCGCTCGGCCTGGCCCTGGGGCAGCAGGTTGAGGTGGTTCACCTTCGCCGACGTGAACAGGTTGGCCGCACCGTTCGGGCAGGCCGCCACGCACGCACCGCAGCCGATGCACTCGGCGGCGTCCATGGCCGCGTCGGCCACCGGCTTCGCGATGGGGATGAGGTTGGCGTCGGGAGCACCGCCGGTGGGGGCGGTGATGAAGCCGCCCGCCTCGACGATGCGGTCGAACGCCGACCGGTCGACCATGAGGTCCTTGATGATGGGGAACGCCGTCGCACGCCAGGGCTCGATGACGATCTCCTGGTTGCTCTGGAACTTGCGCATGTGCAACTGACAGGTGGCAGTGCCGCGCTGCGGACCGTGTGCCTGGCCGTCGATCATGAGCGAACAGGTGCCGCAGATGCCTTCACGGCAGTCGTGGTCGAACACCACGGCTTCCTTGCCCTCGTCGATGAGCTTCTCGTTGAGCACGTCGAGCATCTCGAGGAACGAGGCCTCGTCGCTGATGCTGTCGATGCGGTAGCTCTCGAAGTGGCCCGCATCGTTCGGGCCGGTCTGCCGCCAGATCTTCAGCGTGAGGTTGGTCAGGTGGTTGCTCACTTGTAGCTCCGCTTCGCGAGATGGATGGTCTCGAACTCGAGTTCTTCGACGTGGCGGGTGGCGTTCATCGGATCGCCGGTCCACTCCCAGGCGGCGACGTGTGCGAAGTGCTCGTCGTCGCGCTGCGCCTCGCCCTCCTCGTCCTGGTACTCGGCACGGAAGTGGCCGCCACAGCTCTCGCGACGCTCGAGCGCGTCCTTGCACATCAGCATGCCGAGCTGGAAGAAGTCGTCGACGCGACCGGCCTTCTCGAGGGTCTGGTTCACGCTGCCGCCGTCGCCGGTGACTCGGAGGTCCTTCTGGAACTCCTCGTACAGCGGGGGCAGCTCGCTGAGCGCCTTCTCGAGGCCCTGCTCGGTGCGCTCCATGCCGCAGTAGTCCCAGATGATCTTGCCGAGCTCGCGGTGGAACCAGTCTGGCGACCGCGTGCCCTTGATGTCGAGGTACTGCTGGTAGCGGTTCCGCGCCTCGGCCTCGGCCGTGCGGAACGCCTCGTGGTCGGTGCCCGGGATGGGCTTGTTGAGCATCGGGGCGAGATAGTTGCCGATGGTGTACGGCAGCACGAAGTAGCCGTCGGCCAGACCCTGCATCAGCGCCGACGCGCCGAGGCGATTCGCACCGTGGTCGGAGAAGTTGGCCTCGCCGGCGGCGTACAGGCCGGGCACCGTGGTCATCAGCTCGTAGTCGACCCACAGGCCGCCCATCGTGTAGTGGCTGGCCGGGTAGATGCGCATCGGCACGTCGTACGGGTTCTCGCCGGCGATGCGCTCGTACATCTCGAACAGGTTGCCGTAGCGCTCGGCCACCACGTCCTTGCCGAGACGGTTGATGGCCGCCGAGAAGTCGAGGTACACGCCGTTCTTCAGCGGGCCGACGCCGCGACCGCTGTCGACCGCACGCTTGGCCGCACGCGAGGAGATGTCGCGAGGCGCCAGGTTGCCGAAGCTCGGGTACAGCCGCTCGAGGTAGTAGTCGCGGTCCTCTTCGGGGATCTGGTCGGGGGCACGGTTGTCGCCGGCTTCCTTCGGCACCCACACGCGGCCGTCGTTGCGCAGCGACTCGCTCATCAGCGTGAGCTTCGACTGGGTCTCGTCGGCCTGCGGGATGCACGTCGGGTGGATCTGCGTGTAGCAGGGGTTTGCGAAGGCCGCACCACGGCGGTGGGCGCGCCATGCTGCGGTGACGTTGCACTGCATGGCGTTGGTGGACAGGAAGAACACGTTGCCGTAGCCACCGGTGCACAGCACCGTGGCGTGCGCGGCGTGCGACGAGATCTCACCGGTCATCAGGTCGCGCACGACGATGCCGGCGCAGCGACCGTCGACCACCACGGTGTCGACCAGCTCGGTGCGGTTGAACAACCGCACGTTGCCGAGGCCGATCTGGCGCGCCAGCTGCTGGTACGCGCCGAGCAACAGCTGCTGACCCGTCTGGCCACGCGCGTAGAACGTGCGGCTCACCTGGGCGCCGCCGAACGAACGGTTGTCGAGCAGGCCGCCGTACTCGCGGGCGAACGGCACACCCTGGGCCACCATCTGGTCGATGATGTCGACGCTGACCTGAGCGAGACGGTGCACGTTGCCCTCACGGGCGCGGAAGTCGCCGCCCTTGATGGTGTCGTAGAAGAGGCGGTGGATGCTGTCGCCGTCGCCGTGGTAGTTCTTCGCCGCGTTGATGCCGCCCTGCGCGGCGATGGAGTGCGCGCGACGGGGCGAGTCGTGGAACGTGAACACGTCGACCTGGTAGCCGAGCTCGGCGAGCGTGGCGGCGGCCGACGCACCGGCGAGGCCCGAACCGACCACGATGACCTTGAACTTCCGCTTGTTGTTGGGATTCACCAACTTCATGTCGGACTTGTAGGTGTCCCACTTCTCGGCGATGGGGCCGGCAGGGATCTTGGCGTTGAGATCGATCATTGTTCAGCTCCCGACGATCCCGGCCAGCACGGCGATCGGGAACGAGACGTTGCCCACCACGATGATGGTGGCGAAGGCGGTGGCGATGCCGCGCCGCCACTGGTTGAAGCGGGGGTTGTTCCACCCCATGCTCTGGAACAGGCTCCACACACCGTGGAAGAGGTGGATGCCGAGGGCGATGTTGGCCACGATGTACAACGCTGCGACGGGCACGCGCTCGAGGCTGCGCACCACGTTGCCGTAGGCGTCGCCACGCACGAACTCGCCGTCACCACCGATGGCGTTGACGGTGCCCCAGGTGAGGTCGGCCAGGTGCCAGATGACGAACAGCGCCACGATGATGCCCGTCATGCGCATCGTGCGGCTGGCGAAGTTGGCGATCTGGTAGTCGCGGGGGCTCTGGTACTTCACGGAGCGCGCCTGGCGGTTCATGACCGTGAGGCTGTACGCGGCGTGGATGTGCACCAGCACCGCGGCGATGAGGCCGAAGCGCAGCAGCCACAGCAGCACGGTGCGCGGCAGGATGGGCACCAGCAACTCGCGAAGGAACTCGGCGTAGTGGTTGAAGTCCTCCGGCCCGAGGTACATCTTCAGGTTGCCGATCATGTGCACGAGCACGAACCCCAGCAGCATGATGCCGCTGATCGCCATGGCGTACTTCTTGCCCACGGCGGTGCTGTACAGATCGAGCAGGAACGAACGGCGACGCTTCTTCGCCTTCACGGCGGTACCCGTGACCGGGCCCCGTGACTGGATTGCCTGTGCCATCGCGTGACGGCCTTTCCTCGACGGTTGGGTTGTACGAATCGGAACGGTAGCCCTCGCCACCTGCCGGAGCGAACTCCACGAGCAAGCAGGTCGACCTGGCACTGCGTGTCGCGCGACACACCAGAGTTCGTCGGTCGGGGTGGGAGTCAATACACTCTCCACGTTTGCCCCAACCCTGCTCGGCGTCACCGCCGAGCCCGAGACACCCGGGAGATCACCGGTGCCTGCTTTGTTCGCCGCCGAAGGCGGTTACCAGGAATTCGAACTGCTGGGAGGTGAGTGGCTCGTCCTGTGGTTGTCGGCGGCCGCCGCGATCCTCGCCATCGCCGTCGGCTTCTTCCTCGTGAAGAGCGTCATGGCGGCCGATGAGGGTTCGCCGAAGATGCAGGAGATCGCGAAGGCCATCCAGGTCGGTGCACTCGCGTACCTCAAGCGGCAGTTCAAGACCATCGCCGTCATCCTCGTGCCGCTCGCGATCATCGTGTTCGTCACCAGCACGGCCATCACCAAGCCCGACGGCACCGAAGCGCTGTCGTTCGGTCAGGCCGGCCTGTGGCGCACCGTCGCGTTCATCCTCGGCTGCGCCGCGTCGGGTCTCACCGGCTACATCGGCATGACCCTGGCCACCCGCGGCAACGTGCGCACCGCCGCAGCCGCGCTCACCAACAGCATGCCGAAGGCGCTCACGGTGGCGTTCCGCACCGGTGGTGTGGCGGGCATGTTCACGGTGGGCCTCGGCCTGCTCGGCGCCACCGCCATCATCATGGTCTTCCAGAACACCAGCTCGGTCATCCTGGTCGGCTTCGGCTTCGGTGGTTCGCTGCTGGCCCTGTTCCTCCGCGTCGGCGGCGGCATCTTCACCAAGGCCGCCGACGTCGGCGCCGACCTCGTCGGCAAGGTCGAGGCGGGCATCCCCGAAGACGACCCGCGCAACCCGGCCACCATCGCCGACAACGTGGGCGACAACGTGGGCGACTGCGCCGGCATGGCCGCCGACCTGTTCGAGAGCTACGAGGTCACCCTCGTCGCCTCCATCATCCTCGGCGTGGCCGCGTTCAACTCGGTGGGCGCCAACCCGGCGCTCGGCCTGGTGTTCCCGCTCGCCGCCCGCGCCATCGGCGTGGTGGCGTCCATCGCCGGCGTGTTCGCCGTGAAGGCGAAGGAAGGCGAGACCAACGCACTCAAGCCCATCAACAAGGGTTTCGCCGTCGCCGGTTCGCTCACGCTCATCGGCACCCTGGCCGTCGCCCTCGTCTACGTGGGCAACGACAACAACGACAACGCCGGCTGGAAGGTGTTCGGCGCCGTGGCCATCGGCCTCGTGCTGGCCCAGCTCATCAGCCGCCTCACCGAGTACTACACGGGCACGCACTTCAGCCCCGTGAAGGAGATCGCCGAGAGCGCCGAGACCGGCCCGGCCACCGTGGTGCTCTCGGGTACCTCGAGCGGCCTCGAGAGCTCGGTGTACGCCGTGGTGGCCATCGCCATCGCCATCGGTGTGGCCCTCGCCATCGGCGGCGGCAACCTCACCTTCTCGCTGTACCTCGTGGCCCTCACCGGCATGGGCATGCTCGCCACCACCGGCGTCATCGTGTCGGAGGACACCTTCGGCCCGGTCAGCGACAACGCCGCCGGCATCGCCGAGATGAGTGGCGAGTTCCACGGCGAGCCCGAGCGCATCATGGTGAGCCTCGACGCCGTGGGCAACACCACAAAGGCCGTCACCAAGGGCTTCGCCATCGGCTCGGCGGTCATCGCCGCCGTCGCCCTGTTCGCCAGCTTCATCGAGACCGCCGGCGCCGAGCTCGGCGTCGTGGCCGAGAACCTGAAGGACGGCGTCTTCAAGGAAGCCGAACTGATGATCAACGTCGCCGACCCGAAGATCTTCATCGGTCTGCTCATCGGTGGCGCCGTGCCGTTCCTGTTCTCGGCGCTCGCCATCCGCGCCGTGGGCCGCACGGCCGGCGTGGTCGTGCAGGAAGTGCGCAGCCAGTTCGCCGACGGCAAGATCATGAAGGGCGAGAAGGAGCCCGACTACGGCCCCGTCATCGACATCTGCACCGCGGCCTCGCTGCGTGAGCTCGCCACCCCGGCGCTGCTCGCGGTGCTCACGCCGGTCATCATCGGCTTCGGCATCGACTGGAAGGCACTCGGCGCGTTCCTCGCTGCGGTCATCCTCGTCGGCCAGCTCATGGCGAACTACCTCAGCAACGCCGGCGGCGCCTGGGACAACGCCAAGAAGTACATCGAGGACGGCAACCACGGCGGCAAGGGCAGCGACGCCCACAAGGCCGCCGTCATCGGCGACACCGTCGGTGACCCGTTCAAGGACACCGCCGGCCCGGCGCTCAACCCGCTCATCAAGGTGATGAACCTCGTCAGCCTCCTGGTGCTGCCGGCCATCATCAGCCTGCAGGACAACGACGGCGCCCGCTTCAGCATCGCCGCCGCTGCGCTGGTCGTGCTGATCGCGTCGATCGTGTTCAGCAGCCGCAAGCAGAACGGCATCAAGGCCATCGCGGCCTGATCCACCACCACGTCGGAAGGGCCCGGGCGCATGCCCGGGCCTTTCTGCTTTTCACCGCTAGCGTGGCCGACCGTGCTCGCGCTGCTCGACTTCGCCAACGAATGGATCAAGACCGGCGGCATCATCGCCCTGGCGCTCATCATCTTCGCCGAGACGGGCCTGCTGATCGGCTTCTTCCTGCCGGGCGACTCGTTGCTGTTCTTCGCCGGCTTCCTCGCCTCCGAAGCCGCGTTCGAGCAGTTCGGCGAGCGCTACATGCCGTCGTTGTGGGTGGTCATGCTCGTCACCTCGGTGGCCGCCATTCTCGGCGACCAGGTGGGGTACATGATCGGCGCGAAGTTCGGGCCGCGCATCTTCGACAAGCCGAAGAGCCGGTTCTTCGATCCGAAGAATGTGCGCAAGGCCGAGGTGTTCTTCGAGAAGCACGGTTCCAAGACCATCGTGCTCGCCCGCTTCGTCCCCATCGTGCGCACGTTCGTGCCCACCGTCGCCGGCGTCAGCAACATGCACTACCGCACGTTCGTCACCTACAACGTCATCGGCGGCGTGCTGTGGGCCTGCGGCTTCACGACGCTCGGCTACTTCCTCGGCGAGATCGACGCCGTGAAGAACAACATCGAGATCGCGGCCATCGTGATCGTGCTCGTTTCTGTCACGCCCATCGCGATCGAGTTCCTCCGGCACCGCAAGGCCCGCATCGCCGAGATGAACGCGGCCGTCGGCGACGAGCCGAGCACCGAGGCCTGAGCCGTCGCCCGGCATCGCCGGGAACCGAATCGACGCGACGGCAGTCAGAGGCGCATGACCTCGCGCCCGCTCGCCCGCCTCGTGTCCCTCACCGCCGTCGTGCTGTTGCCCCTCGCCGCGGTGGCGTGTTCGGGGAGTGACCAGGATTCGTCGTCGGCCGATGCCCCGACGGAGGTGCCGGCGCAGGGCGACGGCCAGGGCCTCACCGACAGCGGGGGCAGCGAGGGAGGTGGCACGGCGACCACCACTCCGGGGGTCACCCCGCCCGACGACGACCGCAGTCTCATCATCGAGGTGACGGTGGGGCTGGAGGTCGCCGACGTGGAGCACGCCGTCAACGAGGTGATCGGCCTCGCCCGCACCCACGGCGGCGAGTTGAGCGCCAGTTCCGTCGACCTGTCCGACCCGGAGTTCGCTGGCGGCGACATGGTGTTCCGTCTCCCGCCCGACGAGACCGACGCCTTCATCGCGGGGCTCGACCCCGGCGTCGGGCGGCGGACGCAGTTGGTGACCTCGACCGAGGACGTCACGTTGCAGGTGGCCGACCTCGATGTGCGCATCGAGACCGCTCGAGCCAGCCTCGACCGGGTGCAGGCGCTGCTGGCCGAGGCGAAGGACCTGGGCGAGGTGATCGCACTGGAGAGCGAGCTCACCGAACGGCAGACCACGCTGGAGCAGTTGCTCGCCCAGCAGTCGTACCTCGATGGTCGTGTTGCGATGTCGACCGTGACGGTGCGGCTCTCGGCAGCGCCGGCCGACGACGAAGCCTCCGAGTCCGACGGCATCGGTGACGCCTTCCGCGCGGGATGGGACGGCTTCGTCGGATTCCTCGGCGGCGTGGTCCGTTTCGTCGGCTACACCCTGCCGTTCCTGGTACTGCTCGCCATCGGCGGTGTGGTGGCCTGGCGGATCAGTCGCCGGGTGGCGCGACGAAATCGATCAGCTGCTCCACTGCACCCACCAGTTCCGGACGAAGATCGGCGAACGTCCGCACCTGGTTCCTGAGCCGCGGCCAGAAGCCCTGGAGGTCGGTGCCGAGGGCGGCGCACATGCCCTCCTTCCACGGCACGCCGCGGGGCACCGCGGGCCACGCGTCGAGGCCCATCACCCGCGGCCACACCCCTTCCCACACGTCGACGAACGGGTGGCCGGTGACGAGCACATCGGGACCCTGCACCTGCGCCGCGAGACGGGCCTCCTTCGAACCGGCGACGAGATGGTCGACGAGGATGCCGAGCCGGCGCGTCGGCCCGGGCTGGAACTCGCGCACCATCGCCACCACGTCGTCGAGGCCGTGCATCGGCTCGACCACGATGCCGAGCTCGCGCAGGTCGTCGCCCCACACGTGCTCGACGAGCTCGGCGTCGTGTCGACCCTCCACCCAGATGCGGCTGGCGGCGGCCACACGTGCCCGCGCCGGTTCGGCCGACTTCACCGAGCCGCTCGCCGTGCGGCCCGGCGTGACGGAAGGTGCCACCTTCGGACGCACCAGCGTGACGGGCTTGCCCTCGATGAGGAAGCCACCGAGCTTGAACACGAACTCGCGACGGTTGCCGTTGCGGTCGCGCAAGGTGACCGCGCGGGCGTCGACCGCCACCACGTCGCCGCAGAATCCGCTCGACCGATCCTCCACGAGCAGGCCCTTCGTGGCCGGCACCGACGGATAGGCCGGACCCCGCTTCTGCTGTTCGAACTCGTCGAGGATGTCGCGCGTCATCGGGTGTCGACAGTACGCGCCAACCACCCGTCGCGGGTGAGCACCTGCTGCACTCCCCTGCCGTCGGAACGGCGGTAGGGCGCCCACAACAGGTTGTCACCGGCCGGCATCGCGAACGTTCCCGGCACGTACGGCGCGCCCCACACATGCACTCGGTGGGCGAGTCCCTCGAACTCGAGCACACCGTCGCTGAGTTCGATCTCGGCGTCGACCTCCCCCGCCTGCTGATAGCCGTGGGCGATGGGCTGGGCCGCACCGTCGGCGTACCACTCGACGTCGAACGTGACCGGCGCCAGCTCGCCGTAGGGCTGACGCAACGTGTCGAGCGGCGGATCGATGAGCACACCGTGCGCCTCGTTGCCGAGGCTCCACTGGCGGAACGGGTCGTCGCACGTGTGCCCCGCCCACATCTCCGGCGGCTTGATCTCGAGACCGCCGCGCAAGCCGGTCCCGTTCAACTCCTCGATGTAGAGGTACGGCTCACCCGCGCGCACCAGTCCCGCCCAATAGTCGAACGTGCGACCTCGCAGCTCGAGCCCGACGAACAACCCGACATCGGCGTCGGGTGTCCAGGCCCACCACCACCACGCCTCCACGGCCACGTCGGCGTGGCGAAGTTCGTCGGCATTGGTGAACACACGCGCCAGACTATGCGGGTGATCCGTTATCTCAGTCTCGAGTGGCTCGACGCACTCACCACCGAAGTGGCGGCCAACGCCGAGTTGCAGGACCTGGCGAACCAGCACACCATCGGCGTCACCCAGGTGGTGACCGACGGCCCCGAGGGCACCGTGGTGTACCACCTGCAGGTGGGCGACGGCGTTGCCGCGTTCGGCGCCGGCCAGGCGTTCCCCGAGGACGTACGGATGGAACAGACCTGGGACACCGCCACGTCGGTCGCCACCGGCGCGCTCAATGCGCAGGAGGCGTTCATCAAGGGCCGCATCCTCCTCACCGGCAGCCAGCAGAAACTGATGGAGAGCCAGCCCGTGTTCGCGGCGCTCGACTCCGTCTTCCGCTCGGTCCGCGAGCGCACCGACTACGCGTAGGCGAGGACCACGGTGCCCGAGCTTCCCGAGGTGCAGGCGCACGCCGAACGGCTCACCGAGCAGTTCCGCGGCGCAGTGCTCGAGAGGTTCGTGCCGTTCAACTTCACTGCGTTGAAGACCGCGGTACCGCGACCCGACGAGGCGTACGGCCAGCCGTTGCGACAGGTCGGGCGGCGCGGCAAGTACCTGCTGCTCGACTTCGGTGCGGTGCACTTCGTGGTGCACCTGATGCAGGGCGGGCGCCTGCTCGTCGACGAGGGGAAGTCGGCCAAGCCGCGCAACGGACAGGCGCGGTTCGTGTTCGCAGAGGGGCCGGCGCTGCTGCTCACCGAGGCCGGCAAGGAACGGCGCGCCGGTGTGTGGTGCGTGGCGTCGGATCAGCTCGACGGGCCACCGCTGCACCGCCTCGGCCCCGACGCGCTGGCGATGAGCCCGGCCGATCTGGCGGCCGCGTTCGCGGCCACCAACATGCGCATCCACGGCTTCCTGCGCGACCAGCACCACCTCGCGGGTGTCGGCCGCATGCTCGCCAACGAGATCTGCCACCGGGCGAAGCTGTCGCCGTTCGCGATGACCGGCAAGTTCACCGCAGATGAGGTCCAGCGGCTGTGGCACGCCATCCACGACTGCATCGACGAAGGCCTCACGTACGAGCGCACCCGCAGCGACATGAGCTCGTCGGCCGACCGACCCGGCAACGTGCACCACCGCGTCGGCGAGACCTGCCCCGTGTGCGGCGACACCATCCGCTCGGTCAGCTACAGCGGCTACACCGTCGCCTACTGCCCCACCTGCCAGACCGGCGGCAAGGTGCTGGCCGACAACACGACCAGCAAGTTCCTCAAGTGAGTCGGCGGGCATGAGCGCCTGACGTCGGGCGCGATCTACAGTCGGTGACATGCCGATCCATCTGCGCGCCGAACCGTCCGACTACGCCCCCGCCGTGCTCGTGCCCGGTGATCCCCGCCGTGCGAAGTACATCGCCGACACCTTCTTCGACCCCGGCTTTCGCCTCGTGAACGACGAGCGCGGCGCGCTCGGGTTCACCGGCACGTTCCAGGGCAAGCCCATCAGCGTGCAGTCGGTGGGCATGGGCTGTGCCAGCGCCGGCATCTACTACAACGAGCTCATCCAGCTCGGTGCGAAGCGCATCATCCGCGTCGGCACCGCCGGCGGGCTCGCCCCCGGCCTGCAGATGGCCGACACCGTCGTGGCCATCAGCGCCACCGCCGACGATCCGGTGGTCGCGCAGATGACCCAGGGCGAGGCGCACTCGCCCACCGCCTCGTGGAACCTCGTCGAGTTGGCCGTCAACCGTGGCCGCGAGCTCGGCGCGCGGGTACACGTCGGCCCCATCGTCTCGAGCGGGCTGTTCTACGACCCGCGTCAGGGCATCATGCAGCGCTGGGCCGACCGCGGCCACCTCGCCGTGGAGATGGAGGCCGCGATGCTCTACACGCTCGGCGCGCTGCACAAGGTGGAGACGCTGTGCATCTGCACCATCAGCGACCTCATCACCGACGAGAACAACGCCGAACGCATCAGCGACGACGACATGAAGGTGGGCGTCGACCGGATGATGCAGGTCGCCTGCGACGTCGCCATCGCCTGACCCGAGAACGACGAAGGGCGCCGGGCAGCTCACGCTGCGCCGGCGCCCTTCGCGCGTTCGGGGTCAGATGAGGCCGAGGTCCTTCACGGCGTCGCGCTCCTCGATGAGCTCGGCGACGCTGGCGTCGATCTTGCCGCGACTGAACTCGTTGATGTCGAGGCCCTGGACGATGGAGTACTTCCCGTCCTTGCAGGTGCACGGGAAGCTGGAGATGATGCCTTCCGGCACGCCGTAGCTGCCGTCGCTCGGGATGGCCATGCTCACCCAGTCGCCCTCGGCGGTGCCGAGCGTCCAGTTGCGGATGTGATCGACCGCGGCATTCGCCGCCGACGCGGCCGACGACGCGCCACGTGCCTCGATGATGGCGGCACCGCGCTTCGCGACGGTGGGCAGGTACGTGTTGGCGTACCACTCGTGGTCGTTCACCGCGTCGTAGGCGTTCTGGCCGTTGACCTTCGCGTGGTACAGGTCGGCGAACTGGGTGACCGAGTGGTTGCCCCAGATGGTCATGTTGGTGATGTCGTTCACGGTGGTGCCGGTGCGCTGCGCGAGTTGCGTGACCGCGCGGTTGTGGTCGAGGCGGGTCATCGCAGTGAAGCGGCCCGGGTCGAGGTCGGGCGCGTTGTTCATCGCGATGAGGGCGTTGGTGTTGGCCGGGTTGCCGACCACCAGGATCTTCACGTCCTTCTTCGCGCTGTCGCTGAGCGCCTTGCCCTGCGGCTTGAAGATGCCACCGTTGGCGGACAGCAGGTCGCTGCGCTCCATGCCGGCCTTGCGCGGCATCGCGCCCACGAGCAGGGCGACGTCGGCGTCACCGAACGCGACGTTCGCGTCGTCGGTGCACACCACGTCGGCGAGCAACGGGAACGCGCAGTCGTCGAGCTCCATCTTCACGCCGTTGAGCGCGCCGAGCGCCGGCGTGATCTCGAGCAGTTGGAGGATGACGGGGGTGTCGGGGCCCAGCATGGAACCCGAGGCGATGCGGAACAGGAGGCTGTAGCCGATCTGGCCGGCTGCACCCGTGACGGCGACACGAACAGGAGTGGTCATGCCCGCGAGCGTACGCCCGCGAGCCGAGTGTCAGGAAATGGTGGGCAGACCGAGCTCGCCGAGGATGAGGTTCGCGTAGAAGTTCGTGGCCTCGACGCTGCACGTGATGTGCACCCCGTCGGGGCACAGCTCGACCTGCTGCGACTGGCCGTCCCAGTCGAGGATGGTCACGTTCGGGTGTCGTGCCGGCAGCGCGCCGATGCGCTGGTTGTTCTCCGGCACCCACTCCACCGGGGCACGCACGGTCATGACCACGACGTCGCCGGCGTTGCCGGGGATGGCCGCGATGATGGCGTCGTACTGCTCGTCGGTGACGGGGCCGTTCGTGCCCACCTGCACCACCACCATCGTGCCCTCGCCGATGACACCCTGCTCCACGAGTCCCGCCACCACGTCGCGTACCGCGTTGGGGCCACGGTTCTCCTCGGCGTTCACCACCACACCCTGGCCCTGCAACTGGCTGCGCGCCCCCACCATCACCGACTCGCCGATGGCGACGTAGTCCTCCGGCTCGGGTGGCAGCGTGGTGGTGGTGCTCACGCTCGTGGTCGACTGCCCGGGCACGGTCGGCACGGCCGTCGTGGCGGTGGTCGGATCGGTGACGGCGGTGGTGTCGTCGACGAGCGAGCACTGCACGGATCCGACGCACTGCGGGTCGGCGGTGACCATGCTGTACGTGGCGAGGCCGAGGGTGATCATCGTGGCCACTGCGGCCACCATGCGCTTCGGGTCGCTGCGGATGGCGCGCACCATGCTGCCGAGTTGGCCCTTGCGGATCGGGGTCTCGATGTAGCGGTAACTGGCCTCGGTGACGACGCAGGTGACAGCCATCGCGATCACGAACTCGACGAGCGTGAGCTCGATCTGAGCTTGCTTGCGGATGATCTGGAAGATGGGCCAGTGGTACAGGTAGAGCCCGTAGCTGCGGGTGCCGATCCAGTTCAGGACTGGGTGTCCGAGGAGCTTGCCGGTGACCGCCCCCTGGTGAGTGGCGGCGGCGACGATCATCAGCGTCACCAGCCCGGTGAGGAAGAACCCACCGCGGAACAGATACGGGTTGTAGCGGCCGTTCTCGAGCAGGTACATCCACCAGAACAGGAACAGCAGCAGCACCATGCCGATGGCGGCGACGAGATCGACGCGGCGGCCCTTGTCGCGCAGTGGGCCGCGCATGATGGCAGCCGGACGCCACAACATCGCGAAGCCGGCCCCGAGCAGCAGCCCGCCCGAGCGGGAGAACGAGCCGAGGTACAGCGTGTCGTTGATGCTGATGCAACGCCCGAACAGGTGCCAGTACCCGTTGCTGTTCTCGGTGCTGCAGGCGAGCGGCACGAAGCCGTCGGCGAACAACAGGCCCATCACGACGGCCACGACGAAGCTCGCCCCGATGAGCTTCACACCCACCGAGGGCAGGCGCCGGCGTGACCGGTGGAGGATGAACACCATCACCAACGGCCAGAAGAAGTAGTACTGCTCCTCCACTGCGAGCGACCACAGGTGCCGCAACGGCACGAACGCCTCCGACGACGCGTACCCCTGGCCGACGAGGATCTGGTACCAGTTGCTGACGTAGAAGAAGCCGGCCACGAAGTCGCCACGGGTCTGGGCGCGCACGGCCGGATAGAACGCGGTGATGTACACCGCGAGCAACGCCATCATCACGTAGACGGCGGGCAGCAGGCGGCGCGCTCGTCGCAGCCAGAACTCGCGCAGGTTCACACCGCCGGTGCGCTCGTCCTCGCCCATCAACAGCAGCGTGATGAGGTAGCCGGAGATGACGAAGAACACCTCGACGCCGAGGAAGCCACCCTTCAGCCAGGTGTGGTTGGCGTGGTAGATCATCACCGCGACCACGGCGATGGCGCGCAGGCCGTCGAGGCCCGGCAAGTACGGGACCCGGCTGAGGCCGCCCGCGGGGGCGCCGGAGGGGAAGTGGGGGTGCCGGTCCGACATTCGGGTCACCAGTATGGACGATGGGCCGCTCGGCGGCTCCCGTTGGGCGTCACTTCTTCAGATCGGGTCGACCGATCGCATCGAAGATGAGGTTCGCGTAGTACTGCTTCGCGGCAGTGGTGCGGAGGTGGTAGCCGTCCTTCGCCAGTTCGCCACTGATCGGTTGCGACGCGGCCTCCCAGTCGAGCACCTTCACGTTCGGGTACCGCGCCGGGAGTTGACGGATGCGGATGTTGTTGTCGGCGATCCACCCTCGCGGCGCCCTGACGGTGAGGAACACCACGAGGGGTGTCTCCTCGGCCGGGAGGTAGCTCATGATGCGGTCGAGCGTGTCGTCGCTGACGCCACCGTTGGTGCCGGTCTGGATGACGACGGTGCGGCCGAGTTGGCCGGCGGCGCGCAGCATGGCCACCACGTCGGCGACGTTGCCACCCTGGCGGCTGACGGCCGCGTTCACCAGCACGCCACCCGCCTGCAACTGGGGTGCGGCGCCGAGCATGACGCTCTCGCCGATGGCGTAGGTGGGCAGCAGGTCGACCGGGTCGGGCAACGTGGTGGTGGGGGCGACGGTGCTCGCCGGCACGGTGGAGCCGGTCACGCGTTCGGTGGTGGTCGGCGCGAGCGAGGTGGCGGGCAGCGTGGTGCTCACGCCGGCCTCGATGGCAGCCTGACCGCGTTCGCTGTCGCACGCCACCTGCCCCACGCACAGCACGTCGGCGGTGGCGATGCTGACGGTTGCGAACCCGGTGACCACGGCGACGGCCGACGCCAGCACGATGGTGCGTCGGCGACGCTGACGTGCGGCAGGCGTGCGCGGCTTGCGTTCGCCACGCAGCCACTCACCGAACCGGCCCTGCCGCACCGGCAGCTCGACGAGTCGGTAGCTGAGCTCGGTGACCGGCACGGTGATGAGCATCGCAATGCCGAACTCGGCGAGCGACAGCTGCGTGCCGGGTTCGCGGATGATCTGGTAGATCGGCCAGTGGAACAGGTACAGCCCGTAGCTGCGCGTGCCCACCCACTGCAGCGGCCTGATGCCGAGCAGACGACCGATCCAACTTCGACGGTGGGTCGCCGCCGCGATGGTGCCCACCGTGCAGAGGCCGACGAGCAGCAGTCCGCCGCGGAACAGCCAGGGGTCGTAGCTGCCGTCGGTGGCGTCGAACAGGAACTGACGGTTCATCATCAGCCCGAGACCGGCCAGCGACAGCAACGCCACCAGGTCGACGCGTCGACCGCGGCGCTTCAGCGGACCGCGCATGATGGCGACCGGTCGCCACAGCAGTGCGAAGGCGGCCCCGAGCAGCAACCCACCGGCCCGGCTGAAGGTGTTGAGGTACAGCGCCTCGTTGACGTTGATGCAGCGGCCGAGCACCTCGATGTAGCCGTGGCTCTCGCCGGGGCCGCAGGCCGGCGCGCCGGTGGCGTCGGCTCCGAGGAACACCGTGCCGCTGACGTACATCGCTGCGGTGGTGGCGGCGATGAACACGGCGCCACCGAAGAACCACAGCGCGACGCGGGGAAGGCGATCGCTGCGGCGACGAAGCACCAGCGCCATGACCAGCGGCCAGACGAGGTAGAACTGCTCCTCCACGGCGAGCGACCACAGGTGGCGCAGGGGCGAGAACGCCTCGGCGGCCGTGTAGCTCTGGCCCACCCAGATCTGGAACCAGTTGCTCACGTAGAGCAGGCCGGCCACGAAGTCGCCGCGCGTGGCGCCCATCGGCCGGCGGTCGAAGAACACCATGTACACCGCGAGCGCGCCCATCATCACGTACAGGGCGGGCAGCAGGCGGCGGGCGCGTCGCATCCAGAACTTGCGCAGGCTCACCCGGCCGGTGCGCTCCTTCTCGGCCACCAGCAGCAGCGTGATGAGGTAGCCGGAGATGACGAAGAACACCTCCACGCCCAGGAAACCGCCCGAGAGCCAGGCGTGGTTCGCGTGGTACACCATCACGCCGATCACGGCGACGGCGCGCATCCCGTCGAGCCCCGGCAGGTACGGGACGCGACTGATCTGGTTGCGCATCACCGGATGCGTGTGGTGGTCGGCCACGTCCCTGCCGTCGGGCGGCAACGTCGGGGGTGGCAGTGTGGGCGCGGACATAGAACCTCGCCCAGTATCGCCCAGTGGCGGCCGCGAACCCCGTCACCCGGGGTGCGCGGCCGCGTGTGGGATCAGAGCTGCAGGGCCTTCACCTCGAGGAACTCCTCGAGGCCGAACTTTCCGGCTTCACGGCCGAGGCCGCTCTGCTTGTAGCCACCGAACGGCGCGGCCGGGTTGAAGCGGCCGCCGTTCACCTCCACCTGACCGGCGCGGATGCGACGGGCGACGGCCTTGGCCTTGTCGGCGTCGCCGGCCCACACACCGCCGGCGAGGCCGTAGATGGTGTCGTTGGCGATCTCGACGGCCTCCTCCTCGGTGTCGTACGGCATGATCGACAGCACCGGCCCGAAGATCTCCTCCTGGGCGATGGTCATGTCACGGGTGACGTTGCTGAAGATGGTGGGCTGCACGTAGTAACCCTGCTCGAGGCCCTCGGGGGCGTCGGCGCCACCGGCGATGAGCGTTGCACCTTCCTCGATGCCCTTCTGGATGAAGCCGCGCACGCGGTCGCGCTGGGCGGCCGACACGAGCGGGCCGACCATCTTGCCCTCCTCGAACGGGTTGCCCGGCTGGAACGCCATCTGGGCCGCACCGGCTGCGATGGCCTCGGCCTCGGCGAGGCGCGAGCGGGGCACGAGCATGCGCGTGAGGGCGGTGCAGGTCTGGCCGCTGTTGAGGAAGCACTTGCCGACGCCGTCGGGGATGGCCTTCGAGAAGTCGGCATCCTCGAGGATGACGTTGGCGCTCTTGCCGCCGAGCTCGAGCGCCACCTTCTTCACGGTCTGCGCCGCCACTTCGGCCACGCGCTTGCCGGCGCGGGTGCTGCCGGTGAACGACACCATGTCGACGTCGGCGTGCCCGGCGATGGCCTCACCCACCACCGGACCCACGCCGGTGACGAGGTTGAACACGCCGGCCGGGAGGCCGGCATCGTGGATGATCTCGGCGAGGATGAACGCGTTGATGGGCGCCACTTCGCTGGGCTTGAGGACCACGGTGTTGCCGGCGGCCATGGCCGGTGCCACCTTCAGAGCGATCTGGTGGAGCGGGTAGTTCCAGGGGGTGATGCAGCCGACCACGCCGATGGCCTCACGCACGACCAGGCTGTTGCCGACGGTCTCCTCGAACTCGTACGTGGAGAGCAGCTGGGCGGCACCCGCGAAGTTGCCGGTGGGCAGGCCGACCTGGATCATCTTCGACAGCCACAGCGGCATGCCGACTTCCTTCGCGATGACCTCGGCGATCTCGTCGGTGCGGGCAGCGAGGCCGGCGACGATCTTGTTGAGGTACTCGGCGCGAGCCTCCTTCGGCAACGCGTTCCACGCGGGGAACGCGGCCTTCGCCGCGGCCACGGCGGCATCGACGTCGGCGGTGGAGCCGTCGGGAATGGTGGCGATGATCTCTTCGGTGGCCGAGTCGTGCACGCTGAGCGTGCCGGTGCCGGTGCTGGGAACCCACTGGCCGTTGATGTAGAGCTGTTCGTACGTGCGCATGAGCGCGACAGTAGGCGCACTCAGCGCGGATCGCGCAGCCCGAGGTTCCCCATGATGGTGGTGGTGGCCCAGCTGCGGTTGAGCGTGTAGAAGTGCAGCCCCGGGGCGCCCTCCTCCATCAGCCGTGCGCACAGCTCGGTGGCGATCTCCACGCCGATGCGCTCGGCCTCGTCGAGGTCGTCGCCCGCCTTCTCCATCTTCTCCACCACCCAGCCAGGCACGTCGGCGCCACTCATGTGCGCCATGCGCGTGACCTGACCGAGGTTGCTGATGGGCATGATGCCCGGCACGAGCGGCTTGTGCACGCCCAGCGCGGCCAGCTCGTCGCGCATCTCGAGGTAGTGCTCGATGTCGAAGAAGAACTGGGTGATCGCGAAGTCGGCGTACTGCAGCTTCGTGGCGAGGTGCTGACGGTCGCTGGCACGGTCGGGCGAGCGAGGGTGCAGTTCGGGATGCGCGGCCACGCCGACGCTGAACCCGCCGAACTCCTGCACGTCGTGGACCAGTTCGAGGCTGAAGCGGTAGTCGCTCTCCGACGGCGCCTCGCCGTGCGCCGGCGGGTCACCGCCGAGGGCGAGGATGTTCTCCACACCTTCCGCCCTGTAGTCGATGAGGATGTTGCGGATGTCGGCCTTCGAGTGGCCCGCACAGGTGAGGTGGGCCATTGGCGGGATTGGCGTCTGCCGACGCACCCAGCTGACGAGGTCGGCGGTGCGGGTGCGCGTGCTGCCGCCGGCGCCGTAGGTGACGCTGACGTAGTCGGGCTCGAGCGACTCGAGCTCGCCGATCGCGCGGCCGAGGCTCAACCAACCGGCCTCGTTCTTCGGCGGGAAGAACTCGAACGAGACGGTGGGCCCTGCGGCGAGGAGGTCGGCGATCCGTGCCACGAGGACAAGCTTGGCGCAACTCGCCCGCCGATCGGGGTCGGGCTGTACGAAAAAGCAGAAACCGTCAGTGCCGGAAGTGGCGTTCGCCGGTGAACACCATGGCGATGCCGTACTCGTTCGCTGCGGCGATCACCTCGTCGTCACGCACGCTGCCACCGGGCTGCACCACGGCGGTGATGCCGGCGGCGGCCGCAGCGTCGAGGCCGTCGCGGAACGGGAAGAACGCATCGCTCGCGCACACGCCGCCGCTCGCACGACCTGCCGAACGTCGGGCGGCGATCTCCGCCGAGTCGAGGCGGTTCTGCTGGCCTGCACCGATGCCGAACGCCTGCAGGTCCTTGGCGAACACGATGGCGTTACTGCTCACGGCGGCGCACACGGTCCAGGCGAACTCGAGGTCGGCGAGCTGTGCCGCAGTGGGTTGCGCCTCGGTGACCACCCGCCAGCCGTCGCCCGCCGGAGCCACCACGTCGGCGTGCTGCACCAACAGCCCGCCGTCGATGGCACGCAGGTCGAGCACACCACCAACCGGCGCCGACGCGGCCAGCACGCGAAGGTTCGGCTTCTTCGCGAACACCTCCAGCGCCGCGGGCTCGAACGACGGAGCGACCACCACTTCGGTGAACACGGGCGCGAGCGCCTCGGCCATCGCCACAGTGACCTCGCGGTTCACGGCCACGATGCCGCCGAACGCGCTGACCGGATCACACGCATTCGCGCGCACGTACGCCTCGTGCACGTCATCCGCCACGGCCACCCCGCACGGGTTGGCGTGCTTCACGATCACGCACGCCGGGCGGTCGAAACGGTGCACGAGCTTCCACGCCGCCTCCGTGTCGTAGAGGTTGAGGTAGCTGAGCTCCTTGCCGTTGTGCTGCACCGCGGTGTCCCACCAGCTGCGTGCCCCGGCGATGCGGTAGCGGGCGCCCTGCTGGTGCGGGTTCTCGCCATAGCGCAGCGGCTGCGCGAGCTCGAGCGAGAGGTGCAGGCCGGCGGGCAGCTCGGTGGCCGGGTCGTCGACCGCGTCGAACCAGTTCGCGATGGCGGCGTCGTACGCGGCGATGGTGGCGAAGGCATCCCTGGCGAGGCGACGGCGTGTCGCCGCCGAGACGACCCCGGTGGCGCGCACCTCGGTGAGCACCGCGGTGTAGTCGGCCGGGTTCACCACCACGGCCACGTGCGCATGGTTCTTGGCCGCCGCCCGCACCATGGCCGGTCCGCCGATGTCGATGAGCTCGATGCTCGGGTTCGAGTCGAACGGATACAGGTTCACCACCACCAGGTCGATGGCCTCGATGCCGTGCTCGGCCATGTCGGCCTGGTGTTCGGGCTTGGTGGGGTCGGCCAGCAGGCCGCCGTGCACCTTCGGGTGCAACGTCACCACGCGGTGGTCGAGGATGGCGGGCAGCCCGGTGAGCTCGACCAGATCGGTGACCGGCACGCCCGCCTCGGCGACGGCCTTCGCCGTGCCACCGCTGCTGACGAGCCGCCACCCGGCCGCGTGGAGGCCGGCGGCCAGCTCGACGATGCCGGACTTGTCGTACACGGAGAGCAACGCGGTGGGCATGCGCCGAATGTACGCGCCGGCGACGGTGCACGAGGTGGGCGCTTTACAAGGTGTAACGACGACCCGCGGCCGGTGGTGTCGTCGTCACTCGACGCGACACGACGGCCCGTTTGCCGACCGGACGCGCGGTTCTTCTCGGCGTCGGCTCCACGACACACACGCCCGCTGCGAGGGCGCACCGTGAGTTCGACGATCGGAACGCACCCCGCGTCCGAGCCGTTCCCGGCCGGGAGTCACCCGGCCCAGACGAAAGGAAGAAGCAGATGAGCCTGTTCAGCAGATCAGTGCTGATGACCGGACCCACGGCCGCAGTGAGCGAGTTCGCACTCGGCATCCGTGAGTACGTGACGAAGAAGATCGGCACCGAGGTGTCGTTGTGGAGCATGCAGTTCGGCGGCCCCGTCGGCACGATGGTGTACTCGGCTCGCGTCGACGGACACGCCGGGTTGCAGGCGATCACCGCGCCGCTGGTCGGGGACACCGTGTACGAGGCCATGCTCGCGAAGGGCGCCGAGTTCCTCGCGGGACCACCCGAGGACGCGCTCCGCGAACCACTCGACGGATCGAGCGGCGGCGACCCTCCGCCGGTCGGTGCCGTCGCCGTGGTCACGACCGCCGTCATCGCCAACGGCAAGTTCGCCGAGGCGATCGGTTGGGGCCTCGACACGGCAGCCCACGCGACGAAGGTGTCGGGCATGCCCGTCGCCTTCTTCTCCGACCTGTACGGCACGTTCGGTCAGTTCACGTGGATCGGCGTGTCGCCCGACATGGCCGCCCTCGACGCCGCGAACCAGAAGATCAACAGTGACGCCGCCTACATCGAGAAGCTGTCGGCGGCGGGCGACCTGTTCGTCCCGGGCGCCGCACACCGAGCGATGGCCGTGCGGGTCGGCTGACCCTTCGGCTCCGGCGACACCGACCGTCCGCGAAGCGTGCAACCGCCAGGGTGTACGTTTCGCGGAACGGGTCGTGGGTCGATCCGCCAGCACTGGGAGGGATCGCATGGACCTCAGCAAGGTCAGCAAGGGCGGCCAGATCTTCGTCGGCGCCGCAGTCGTCTACTTCATCGCGTCGTTGCTGCCGTGGTACAGCATCCCCGACGAGTTCGCCATTCTCGGCATCGACACCGACTTCAACGCGTGGGGCGACATCGGCTTCCTGTGGGGCAGCCTGTGGGCGCTCCTCCTCGTGGCCGGCGCCGTGTTCCTCGCGCTCCCGGCGTTCGGCGTGAAGGCCGCGAAGCTCCCCGAGATGGCCTACCTCGTCGTCGCCGGCCTCGCCACCCTGTTCACCCTGTTGAAGCTGCTCGTCGGCGAGAGCGACCCGATCTCGGCGTCGTTCGGCATCTACCTCGCGGTGCTCGCCGCGGGTGCCGCCCTGTTCGGTGCGTTCCTGATGTTCAAGGAGTCGGGCGGCGAGTTGAGCCACCTCACCGACGTCGAGAAGATGAAGAGCTCGTTCGGCGTCTCGGGTGGCGGCGCCGGTGCCGGTGCAGCCACGCCGCCTCCCCCGCCTCCCCCGGCCCCGGGCAGCACCCCGCCGCCTCCCCCGCCTCCTCCGCCCGCGCCCTGACGGCTCGCGAATCCACTCGGTCGCAACGGTGACCGGGCAGTAGGTTCGGCGCAATGACCGAACCCCTGCTCGACGCGCACCGACTCGTGAAGCGGTTCGGTGAGTTCACCGCGGTGAACGGCATCGACGTGCAGGTGCAGCCCGGTGAGGCGTTCGGGTTCCTCGGCCCGAACGGCGCCGGCAAGAGCAGCACGATGCGGATGATCGCCTGCGTGTCGGCACCCACCGAGGGCAGCCTGCGCATGTTCGGACTCGACGCCGCCACCCACGGTGCCGCCATCCGTGCACGCATCGGTGTGGTGCCGCAGCTCGACACGCTCGACACAGAGCTGTCGGTGCAGGAGAACCTGTGGTTGTACGGACGGTTCTTCGACCTGCCCCGTGCCGAGAGCAAGCGGCGCACGAAGGAACTGCTGGAGTTCGCGCAGCTCTCCGAGCGCGCCGACAGCATCGTCGACAACCTCAGCGGCGGTATGAAGCGGCGCCTGTCGATCGCCCGCTCGCTCATCAACGAGCCCGAACTGCTGTTGCTCGACGAGCCCACCACCGGCCTCGACCCGCAGGCGCGGCACGTGCTGTGGGACCGGCTGTACCGGTTGAAGCAGCAGGGCGTCACCCTGGTGCTCACCACGCACTACATGGACGAGGCAGAGCAGCTGTGCGACCGGCTGGTGGTGATGGACCAGGGACGCATCGTCGCCGAGGGTTCGCCCCGCTCGCTCATCGAGCAGTACGCGACGCGCGAGGTGCTCGAACTGCGCTTCGCCGCCGGCACCAACGATCAGCAGTCGGCACTGCTCTCCGGCATCGGCCAGCGGCAGGAGGTACTGCCCGATCGCGTGCTCGTGTACGCCGACGACGGAGAGGGCGCGCTCGTGCAGGCCCACGACCGAGGAGCACGACCCGAGAGCGCGCTCGTCCGTCGGGCGAGCCTCGAAGACGTGTTCCTGCTGCTCACCGGCCGCAGCCTGGTGGACTGAACGATGTCGAACGTCACCCCTCGTCCGTTCACCGGCCCGCTGCGCGTCGCCGAATGGCATCTGCTGCTGTACCGCCGCTTCTGGCGGATGAACGTGATGTCGAGCTTCCTCCAGCCGATGCTCTACCTGCTCGGCCTCGGTGTGGGCGTGGGCTCGTTGGTCGACGCGAACACGTCGTCGACCGACACCCTCGGCGGCGTGTCGTACGTGGCCTACGTGGCACCGGGACTGCTCGTCACCACCGCGATGGCCCTGTGCGCCGCCGAGAGCATGTGGCCGGTGATGGGCGGCCTCAAGTGGCAGCGCAGTTACCACGGGTTCGCCACCACGCCGCTCACCGCGACCGACATCGTGCTCGGTCACGGGCTGTGGATGGCCGTGCGCGGCGGCACCGCGGCAGCCGCCGTATCCGTCGCGCTGGCGCTGTTCCCCGAGACGCGCAGCTGGGGGCTGATCCCCACGGTGTTCGTGGCCGCCCTCGTCGGCATCGCGTTCGCGATGCCGATCATGGCGTTCAGCATCGACGCCGAGATGGACGGCGGGTTCGCCGCGCTGCAGCGCTTCTTCATCATCCCGCTGTTCCTGTTCGGCGGCGCGTTCTACCCCATCACCCAACTCCCCACCGTGGTGCAGTGGCTGGCCAAGTTCCCGCCGTTGTGGCACGGCGTGGTGGTGGCCCGAGGGTTCACCACCGGCAACGTCGACTGGCCGGGCACCGCCGGCCACCTGGCATACGTGTGCCTGTGGATCGCCGTGGGCACCGTGGTCTCCGTCCGCCGGCTGCGCAGGAAGCTGTACCCGTGAGCGCCGGTCTGCTCCGCATCGTCCCGCCCGCGATGGTGGTGCGCCGTCCGCACCGCATGATCGAACGCCACCTCGTCGCCTACCGACGGCAGTGGCTCATCATCGTCAGCGGGTTCTTCGAGCCGCTCTTCTACCTCCTCAGCATGCGTGCGGGCCTGGGCGACCTGGTGGGCACGGTCAGCGTGGCCGGCAAGGAGGTGCCGTACGACGCGTTCGTCGCACCCGCGCTGATGGCCTCGAGCGCGATGAACGGCGCGATCTTCGACTCCACCGGCAACGTGCTGCACCGTCTGAAGTACTCACGCATCTACGACGCAGCGCTCGCCACACCGATGGGCCCCGCCGACGTGGCCACCGGCGAGATCGGGTGGGCGCTCCTGCGCGGGCAGCTGTACGCCATCAGCTTCCTCGTGGTGATGGCAGCACTCGGCCTCACCACGTCGTGGTGGAGCCTGATGGCGCTGCCCGCGTGTGCGCTCATCGGGCTGGCGTTCGCTGCGCTCGGGTTCCTCGGCACGACGTACATGCGCGGCTGGTCCGATATGGACATCGTCACCACGCTCACGATGCCGCTATTCCTGTTCTCCGCGACGTTCTTCCCCATCAGCGCATACGGATCGTGGGCATGGGTGGTGCAGCTGTCGCCGCTCTACCACGGTGTGGCGTTGGTGCGCGCGGCCAACGCAGGTGTGTGGTCGGCGTCGCTGGTGTGGCACGCAGCCGTGCTCACCGCCGTCGCGCTCGTGGCGCTCACCCTGGCGGCACGCCGACTCGACACCCTGCTGCGCCAGTAGCGCGAGACTGCGTCCGTGACGTATCGCTTCTCGGCACCGCTGTGGCGTTGGAAGGGCGAGAGCCCGTGGCACTTCGTGACCCTGCCGTTCGACCAGGCCGACGAGATCGACGAACGCACCTCACACGTGCAGCGCGGCTTCGGGTCGGTGAAGGTGACGGTCACGGTGGGCCGCACCACGTGGAGCACGTCGCTGTTCCCGGCCACGTCGGAGGAGAGCTACATCCTGCCGGTGAAGGCCGCTGTCCGGAAGGCCGAAGGGCTGGTGGAGGGTGAGCCGGTCGACGTGGTGATCGAGCTCGTCGACGTGTGAGCCGGCAGACGGGTCAGATCTCGACGGGCATCGTGGCCACGAGCACGATGCCGGCCAGCAACACCAGCACCGCGAGCGAGGTGAGCAACATGCGCGCCCGCCAGGTGTCCATCTTGCTGCTGATGCCGGCGAAGAACAGCACCGAGGCCAGCAGCACGGTGACCAGCACGTAGTTGTCGCCGCGCTGATTCGCATCACGGGCACTCGCCGCCGCAGCGTCGGCAGCTGCGTCGAAGTCCTGCAGCAACTGCACCGACTCGAGCTCGTACGACGGCAGATCGAACGGCGTGGGCGCGGCGTCGGAGTTCGTGAACGGATCGGACGCGATCCACTCGTCGAACGCTGGCTGCATCTCGTCGCTGAACCGGTCGTGCAGGAAGCCCGACAGCAGGTCGGGGTTCGGTGTGTAGTTGCCGTCGGCGTCGAACGACGTCTGACCACGCTCGTTCTCGTCGGAGACTGCGCCGAGCCACGCCTGGAACGATGCGGCGTCGATGGTGAACTGCGCCGTCGCGATGTTCGCGGCCCGAGTGCCGGTGGCTCGCTGCGTTGCGGCCACGCTGTAGCTGTCGGCCTGCACACCGCTCCACTTCGTCGCCTGGAACGCCGCCCACGCGGTGAACACCGTGGCGATGGCGAGGATGATGGCTTCGATCAGCTCGAACCTGCGATCGAGGTTGCGTTCACCCACCGTGCGCCGGTCGCCGGTGATGGGAGTGTGAGGATCGACGGACTCGTCCGTGGTCATGGACGCGAGTATCCCTCATCGTCGAGCCACTGACGGCCGATACTGCTCTCGGCATCGGTGCCGACCGCGCCGATCGACGGGGAGGAGACCCTGATGACGAAGACCACGACGAGGATTGTTGCCGCCGTCGCCAGCCTGGCGCTGCTGGGCCTCGCGGCCTGCGGCGACGACAGCAGCGGCAGCGGAGGCGGCGACCTCACCGCAGAGGAGCAGCAGTACGTCGATGCGATGATGACGTCGCTGCAGGCTGACGACACGGCGCCGTTCACCGAGGAGGAGGGCCGTTGCATCGCCGAGGGCATGGTCACCACGGTGGGCGTCGACACGTTCAAGGAGGCCGGCATCACGCCGGAGAGCATCGAGGGTGACGGCGACGTCAGCTTCCCGAACCTGCCCAAGGACAAGTCCGACAAGCTGGTCACACTGTTCTTCGGCGGCGACTGCTTCGACTTCGGCGCGTTGATGGCAACGGCCATCGCGCAGGATCCGTCGGTGTCGATCCCGGCCGAGAAGGCGGAGTGCATCGGCGACAAGATGGCCGAGAGCGAGGGGTTCAAGGAGGCGTTCATCGCGAGCGTGTCCGGCGACGACAGCGCCGACCCGTTCGAGAGCATCGGCGACATCTTCCAGATCTTCGCCGACTGCGACGTCGACCTCGCCGACCTCGGCGGCTGAATGCCTCGCGTCAGCGCACGCGACGAATGACGGTGTCGGCGTCGAGGCCGGTGACATCACTGCCGAACAGCGCAGTGGCCACCGCCTCGGCGCCGTCCACCACCCGCGGCCCCGGCCGCACCATCACGGCGTCGGCATCGACCGCCCACACCGCGGCACGATCCGGGAGGCGCGGCAACACCGCGAGTGCTTGCTGTACCGCCCCGTCGAGCGAGTAGCCGCAGGGTGACACGATGACGTGATCGGGATCGGCGGCCGCAATGGCCTCCCACGTGCTCGGCACCGACCGCTCGCCGGGCATGCCCAGCAACGGCACGGCACCGGCCGCTGTCACGATGTCGGGCACCCAGTGGCCGCCCACGAACGGCGGGTCGATCCACTCCAGCACGAACACAGTGGGGCGAGGCGTGTCACCCACGGCGGTGTCGACACGTTCGCGCAGCACCCGTAGCCGGCGCCGGAGATCGTCGACCAGAGCCACGCCCCGTTCGGGCACACCCGCTGCATCGGCCACCGTTCGCACCGACTCGATGACCTCGTCGATGGTCTGCGGGTCGATCTGCAGCACCTCGGCACGACACTGCAGCTTCGCGACGGCCTCGTCGACGTTGCCGCTCGACACGGCACACACGCGGCACAGGTCCTGGCTGAGGATGAGGTCGGGATCGCAACGCTGCAGCGCCGCCTCGTCGAGCGTGTACAGGTCCTCCCCCGCTGCGACCTTCGCCCGCACCAGCTGGTCGATCTCGAGCGGCGTGAGGTGGTGCGTGTCGATGCCGCCCACCACGATCTCGCGACCTTGCCGCGCCTCGGGCGGGAAGTTGCACTCGAACGTGACGCCGAGCAACTGGTCGGCCAACCCGAGTTGGAACACGATCTCGGTGGTGGAGGGCAGCAGGCTCACGATCCGCACGGGCAGGACGGTACCGCTCGCTGCGGACGGACTCGTTACCCTCGCCGCATGAACGTCATCGACGCCGTCAACACGCGCATGTCCGTCCGCCAGTTCACGGCGGAGCCGGTCGCCGACGAGCTGCTGCAGGGCCTCGTCAGCGACGCTGCGAGAGCGCCGAGCGGCGGCAACGTGCAGCCGTGGCGCATCTACGGCGTGAACGGCCAGTCGATGCAGCGACTACGCGAGTTCCTCGCCACCCAGCCGCCCATCGACGAACCCGAGTACGACATCTACCCGAAGGGGCTCACCGAGCCGTACCGCACCAACCGGTTCGTGTGCGGCGAGATGATGTACGCGACGCTCGGCATCGAACGCGACGACAAGGATGGGCGCCGGCGTCAGTTCGCGCACAACAACGAGTTCTTCGGTGCCCCCGCCGCCATCTTCTGCTACGTCGATCGGCAGATGGGCCCGCCGCAGTGGAGCGACCTGGGCATGTACCTGCAGACGTTCATGCTGCTGGCGGTCGAGCGCGGGCTCGGCACCTGTGCACAGGAGTACTGGAGCGTGCGCCACAAGGCCGTCACGGCGTTCGTCGGTGCTCCGGAGAACGAGATGATGTTCTGCGGCATCGCCGTCGGTCACCCCGATCCGGCAGCGCCGATCAACACGCTGCGCACCGAGCGCATGCCGCTCGACCAGTTCGCCACGTTCCTGTGAGGGAGGCGGTCGCGCTCGAGGCTCGGGCGTGGCTGCGCGCCAACTGGGACGACTCACTGTCGCTGGTCGAGTGGCGGGCCCGGCTGGTCGACTCGGGGTGGGCCGTCCCCAGCTGGCCGACGCGTTGGTTCGGCCGCGGGTCGCCGGCATGGGCCGACCAGGTGGTGGCCGACGAGTTGCGGGCCATCGGCGCGGTCGGCACACCGCTCGGCTCGGGCATGACGTTGGCCGCACCCACGTTGCTCGAGCACGGCAGCGACCAGCTCAACGACCGGGTCATCCGTCCCACGCTCACCGGCGAGGTCACCTGGTGCCAGCTGTTCAGCGAGCCCGGCGCGGGCAGCGACCTCGCCTCGCTCTCCGCGTGGGCCGAACTCGACGGCGACGAATGGGTGGTGAACGGGCAGAAGG
>Ga0172367_10001943_pt1 | contig 29179 bp, 25 predicted proteins | sample Lak10m_FD_114542 | JGI IMG/M metagenome (GOLD analysis project Ga0172367, IMG submission 114542) | Freshwater microbial communities from Kabuno Bay, South-Kivu, Congo - kab_022012_10m | ecosystem: Environmental > Aquatic > Freshwater > Lake | place: Democratic Republic of the Congo: South-Kivu...
TTGCTTCCGGCTTCCTCCAGACCTTGCCTCACGACAACGCCCTTGCCTTCCGCTAATGGTTGGTGCAATCAACCTCCATAAGGGTCTTTCACCCTCTAGCCAACGCCCATGCTGGGCGCACACAAAAAAACATTCCGCACACACGGAATGTTTTTTTCTAGCAAAGAGCTTTTTACAGATCCGTGCTGTTGTACCCGGCGATCAACGTGATCTTATTGCCGCCGTTCAGGCTGCGCAAGACATCCTCTGGTGGATGAAAGCGACCGCTGCTCGACCCACAGCGAACGATCAAATTCAATGGGGCAGACCAACTCCAGGTTATGGGTGACCGCGATGCGCTGAAACAGGTATTCATCGTCGCGTTGGATAACGCGATGAAACATTCATCCGGCGCAATCGAAGTCACATCCAAAAAACTGGGCAGGCAGGTGGAAGTTCGCGTGCAAGATCACGGCGATGGAATTCCGTCCGAAAAATTGGACCACGTCTTCGACCGCTTCTATCGCGGGGAAGAATCCGCCTCTGTCTCTGGCTTTGGGCTGGGTCTCTCCATTGCAAAGAATCTCACCGAGAGGCTGGGCGGCGAGATCGAAATGCAAAGCGAAGTGGGAAAAGGCAGCGTGCTCATACTAAGGCTGGGGAAAATTTAGCCTTTGCTTCACTCACCATTGAAATGAGCCCTCGTTTTTATTTACTGATGTTACGCACTCTCGCTTCGACTGCAGGCGGGGAATAACGCCCGCCTCCGCTCAGCGCTCACATCGTCCTCCCGAAGGTCAGGACGATGTGAGCGAGGTCAAAGGACATGGCATGGAATATTCCTGTTCTGCGTACCATCCGTTAATAATTTTCACTACAAAAAGACACGAGATGAAAAAGTTTTAAGAGCGCACTTTTGCGCTTATTTTTGAATTCCCATGGGGCAGGCAGGGTCAACATTGAGTTTAATGATGCAGGTATTACCTATTTGGGTCACAAGAAATTTGTCTCTTGACTTTTTTTTAAACCATGCTATTATGTTACCGATAACATGTTATCGATAACATGTTACAGAAACAGGCTTTAGCTGTGACCCTTCCAGACCATAAGAAACGCGTCACCATCAAGGATGTTGCTCTGGCTGCTGGTGTATCCACCCAGACGGTTTCACGCGTTATGAACAATTTTTCTTATGTTTCTGAAGAGACTCGAAAACGCGTGGAAGCCATAGTAGACGAGATGGGCTACCGCCCCAGTTCTCTTGCCCGCAGCCTGAGCCAGCAAAGAAGCTACACTCTGGGGGTTATCACGTTTGGATTAAGGTATATTGGTCCTTCACAAACCCTGAATGGAATTGCCGATACGGCAGATGAACTTGGTTACATGCTTTTGATGAAAGAGATCGACAAGTTTAATACTGCCAATACTGAAAATATTATCGACTCCCTGCTCTCTCAACAAGTGGATGGAATTCTTTGGATCGCCCCTGAAATCGGGGAAAGTCATTCCTGGTTAGATAATAGCCTTTCAAAAGTCCCTGTGCCGGTGGTCTTCCTTGCAATGAAACCAAGAGACGGTGTTACCAGTGTCGCTACAGATAATTTTGAGGGTGCGGTTCTTGCCACAAAGCATTTACTGGATTGTGGTCGAAGCAAGATCGGACATATTTCTGGACCAATGACATGGTGGGAAGCAGAAGAACGAAAACGCGGGTGGCGCACTACCCTGGAAGATGCCGGACTTGAAGCCCCTGAGTGTCATTGTGTAGAAGGTAATTGGTCATCGGCAAGCGGCGAACATGCCTTTGGTCAACTCGTTGAAACATTCCCCGACATGGACGGTGTTTTTGTTGGAAACGATCAAATGGCGCTTAGCATCCTGCGTGAAGCACATCGCCGGGGAATTCAAGTACCAGAGCAACTAGCTGTCATTGGGTTCGACAACATCCCTGAATCCGCTTTCTTTTACCCCTCCCTGTCAACCATTTCGCAAAACCTGCAATTACTTGGTGAAACTGCTGTAGAAACCATTGTTGAAATGATACAAGCCCGGCAGGAAAACCAGTTCATTGAGACACAATCGAGATTTATTTCCCCGTCTCTGGTCATTCGTGAAAGTACATCACCTACATGACCCCCTTCAATTAGAGCATAAAGAGATCGGTTCCGGTTTGTTTGGCGTCTGGAAACGAACTCTTCTGACAGGCTTTGATGCTGAATTAACCACCTGTCACCTTCATCAAAACGCCATTAAATAATATCCATCAAGGAGAAAAAAATGTCCAAGAAGTTGCTTTACAATCTGTTGGCCGTTCTCGTTCTGCTCAGCCTTGTTTTGACTGGCTGCGGCGGAGCTGGCGGCGGCGAAGAAGCTGCCACTGGCGGCGATGAACAAAAAATGGTCGGTATTTCCATGCCCACCAAGACCTCCACTCGCTGGATCTCTGACGGCGAGAGCATGGTCAAGTCCTTTGAAGAACTTGGCTACGCCACCGACCTCCAGTTCGCCGACAATGACATCCCCAATCAGATCGCCCAGATCGAAAACATGGTAACCAAGGGCGCTGACGTATTGGTGATCGCTGCGATCGATGGTTCCACACTCTCCGACGTACTTGGCAAAGCCAAGGAAGCCGGCGTGCTCGTGATCGCCTATGACCGCTTGATCTCCAACACCGAAAATGTTGACTACTATGCCACCTTCGATAACTTTGGCGTGGGCGTCATTCAGGGTTCCCAGATCATTGAAGGTCTTGATCTCGAAAACCAGGCTGGTCCTTTCAACGTTGAACTCTTCGGCGGCTCCCCCGACGACACCAACGCATTCTACTTCTATGATGGCGCCATGTCTGTCCTTCAGCCCTACATTGACGAAGGCAAACTCGTTGTTCAGTCCGGTCAGACGGGCATGGATATTGTTGGTACCCTCCGCTGGGACGGCGCTGTTGCTCAATCCCGCATGGAAAACCTCCTGAGCGCCAACTACACCGACAAGCGCGTCGATGCAGTGCTCTCCCCGTACGATGGTCTTAGCCGCGGTATCATCGCTGCCTTGCGCGGCGTTGGTTACGGCTCCGCTGACCAGCCCTGGCCTGTTATCACCGGTCAGGATGCGGAAGTGGCTTCTGTCAAGGCAATGATCGCCGGTGAACAGGCTTATACCGTGTTCAAAGACACCCGCGAACTCGCTGCTCAGACTGCCAAGATGGTCGATCAGGCTCTCAAGGGCGAGACCGTTGAAATCAACAACACCGAAACCTACAACAACGGCGTGAAGGTTGTTCCTTCCTACCTGTTGACCCCCTACAGTGTTGATCTCAGCAACTACGAAGAACTTCTCATTGGAAGCGGCTATATCAACGCTGACGACCTGAAGTAATTTTGTTCCAAAATTGGTGTGTGAGGTTATGCCTCACACACCAATTTCTTAGGTAATAAAACTGCACGAATCAAACATTAAAAGGATAGAACACCATGTCTGAAGTTATCCTCGAAATGAGAAACATCACGAAGACCTTTCCTGGCGTTAAGGCTCTGGATAATGTAAGTTTTAGCGTAGAGCAAGGTGAAATTCACGCCCTGGTAGGGGAAAATGGGGCTGGAAAATCCACCCTGATGAAAGTTCTGAGCGGTGTCTATCCACATGGCTCCTATGATGGGGACATTTATTTTGAAGGCAAGGAATGCAGGTTTCAAAATATCAGTCAGTCAGAAGAAGTCGGGCTGGTGATCATTCACCAGGAACTTGCCCTGATCCCTTATCTCTCCATTGCCGAAAATTTATTTCTTGGCAACGAACGTGAAAAGCTCGGAATTATCAATTGGAATGAAACCGTCCTAAGGACAAAAGAACTTTTGGAAAGAGTGGGGTTGAGCGAATCGCCGAACACATTGATCACTGACATTGGCGTAGGCAAACAACAATTGGTTGAAATCGCCAAGGCTCTTGCAAAAAAAGTAAAACTACTGATTTTGGACGAACCCACCGCATCCCTCAATGAGACAGACAGTGAAAAACTCCTTGAATTGCTGCTTCAATTCAAGAAAAATGGAATTGCCTCCATTTTGATCTCACACAAACTCAGTGAAATATCCAAAGTAGCAGATTCGATCACGATCCTGCGCGACGGCGCCACCATTGAAACACTGGATAAACACAAAGACGCGATTACAGAAGACCGTATTATCCGCGGTATGGTAGGACGTGATCTGACCCACCGCTTCCCTCCACGCGAAACAAACATTGGTGAAGTTATCTTCGAAATAAAAGATTGGAACGTATACCACCCTCTTCACGAGGACCGCAAGGTAAGCAATAACGTTAACATCAAAGTTCATCGCGGGGAAGTGGTTGGCATTTCAGGTCTGATGGGCGCAGGCAGAACGGAACTTGCCATGAGCATTTTTGGTCGCGCATATGGAACTCGCATCAGCGGCAAGGCGCTAAAAAACGGGGAGGAAATTGATATTAGCACGATCGATAAAGCGATCTCAAATGGTATCGCTTATGCCACAGAAGATCGAAAATCGTACGGTCTGGTTCTCATTGAAGAGATCAAGGACAATATTACATTAGCAAACCTGGGTGCAGTTTCACGCAACGGGGTTATAAATGAGCCCAAAGAATTAACGGTCACAAGCGAATACAAGGACAAATTGAATATAAAGTGTTCAAGCATTCTGCAATTGGCGCTGAACCTTTCCGGTGGAAACCAGCAAAAGGTTGTGCTTAGCAAATGGCTTTTCTCGAACCCTGATATTCTTATCCTTGACGAACCCACGCGCGGCATTGATGTGGGTGCAAAATACGAAATCTATACCATAATCAACCAGCTTGCCAATGAAGGCAAGGCGATCATAATGATCTCTTCAGAGCTCCCTGAAATCCTGGGAGTCTGTGACCGTATCTACGTGATGAGAGACGGAAAGATCGTTGGTGAAATGCCCGCCAAGGAAGCATCACAAGAAATTGTAATGAAGCACATCATGTTTGACCAAGAGGTACCTGCCCAATGAAAACTTTGTCCAGTCTTTTTAGGAATAACATCCGTGAATACGGCATGTTGATCGCATTGATCGTGATCATGATCTTTTTCTACTTCATGACCGATGGCATCCTTCTTAAACCAATCAACATTACAAACCTGGTTCTGCAAAACAGCTATGTCATTATCATGGCATTGGGAATGCTGCTGATCATTGTATCCGGCTGGATCGACCTTTCTGTCGGTTCGATTGCTGCCTTCATTGGCGCAATTGTTGGCGTTATGATCGTGAAATGGAATTGGAATTGGATGGTTGCCATTGCCATCGCCATCGCTGTTGGCGGGTTAATCGGTGCATGGCAAGGGTATTGGGTTGCGTATCTAAAGATTCCCGCATTTATCGTAACGTTGGCAGGCATGTTGGTCTTCCGCGGCTTAACTTTGGTCATGGTACGCGGCGAATCGATCGGACCTTTCCCCGAAGGGTTCCGTAACATTAGCGGCGGTTTCATTCCAGATTTCTTCAACTACGAAGGGTTCCACATGACAACCATTGTGGTTGGGGTGCTGGTTTCAATCCTTTTGATCTTCGCTGATATACGCACGAGGCGAAACCAACTGAAATACGGGTTTGAGGTCACTCCGTTTTATTTCTTTGTTGCCAAGCAAGTCTTGCTCACCGCCGCCGTTATGGGCTTCTGTTATTTGATGGCTTCTTACAAGGGTATTCCCAACCTGCTTGTGATCATGTTTCCGCTGGTTGTGTTCTACTCTTTCTTCACGACCCAAACTGTGACCGGGCGCCGCATTTACGCTCTTGGCGGGAACGAAAAAGCAGCCCGGCTTTCCGGCGTCAACACAGATAAGCTTTTGTTTCTCACCTTTGTAAACATGGGAGCGCTCGCAGCCCTGGCTGGCACAGTTGTCGCCTCACGTTTGAACAGCTCTACACCGAATGCCGGAGAAGGGTTCGAGTTGGATGTGATCGCCGCCTGTTTTATCGGCGGTGCTTCAGCAAGCGGTGGCGTTGGCAAGGTGATCGGCGCAGTGGTGGGTGCCTTCCTTGTGGGTGTAATGAATAATGGTATGTCTCTGCTCGGTGTAGGTATCGACTGGCAGCAAGCCATTAAAGGCTTGGTATTGCTACTTGCTGTGTTCTTTGATGTTTACAACAAAAATAAGGGTTCATAGTTCACAATGGGCTCAAGTTGGATAACTTGAGCCCATTTCATTAATTCGCCAATCAACATTCCAGACAATTTAATACACCTGAAAAAGCGAATTAAGTTATCGCCTTGGTTTTCGTTTTCAAAATTCGGGCACTAAAGGATAAAAAATGGAAGAAATCCTTAAAAATCTGCTTGACCAAGAGGCGGAACTGCAATTCAAAAATTTCAACGAATCCACCGCGTGGCAGATCGGAACCCAAATGGTGGAACATGCCATGCGCGAAAACCTCCCCATCACCATCGACATCACACGCGGGGGGCAGCAGCTCTTCCATTACAGTATGCCCGGCACCGCCGCGGACAATGACGAGTGGGTCAAGCGCAAGGTGCGGTTGGTGAATCGCTTTGGTCACAGTTCGTTCTATATGGGGCAATTGCTCAAGCACAAAGGCAAAACAATCGAACAGTCTTATCTCATCCCTGAAAGTGAATTCGCCGCGCATGGCGGCTGCTTCCCCATTATCGTCAAAGGCACAGGCATGGTTGGGACAATTACCGTATCAGGGCTGCCGCAAGAAGAAGACCATAAATTAGTAGTTGAATCGATCCGTGCATTTTTAGCCAAGGAGAAATGACATGAGTTTGAACCCAGTAATTGACATGTTGGGACGCAGACTGCGACTCGCCGTCATCGGCGGTGGGACGGGGTCGTTCATCGGTGCCATGCATCGCCAATCGGCGCGGCGTGATGACCGCTATCAGATTGTGACAGGCATCTTTTCGTCTGACCCTGCCAAATCGAAGAAAGACGCGGAAGAACTTGGTTTCGAGTCAGACCGCATTTATTCCAGTGTCAAAGAATTGTTCGAGAAAGAATCATCCAGAAAAGATGGCATCGACGCGGTTGCGATCATGACGCCGAACGACAGCCATTTTGATTATTCGATGTGGGCGCTCGAGCGCGGCATCGATGTGATCTGCGACAAGCCGATGACCAACACGCTTGAAGAAGCCGAAGCCTTGCACAAGAAAGTGCAGGAGACCGGCTTGGTCTTTTGTCTCACGCACAATTACACGGGCTATCCGATGGTGCGGCAGGCGAAGGCGATGGTGGAGGCTGGCGAACTCGGTACGATTCGACTCGTGCAGGTGGAGTATGTGCAAGGCGGCAAAGCGGACGAGACTAAAACTTTTTCGCCAGACAATTGGAAGTTCGACCCCGTGCGCGGCGGACCTTCGCGCGTGATGGGTGACATCGGCACGCACGCGCACAACCTGACGAGATTCATCACAGGCTTGGAAGTAGATGAGGTGGCGGCGGAGATCGGCGCCATCGTGCCGAAGCGCATCATCCATGACTTTGGCGGGGCAATGCTCCGATTCAACAACGGCGCTCGCGGCAGTTTCTGGGTGACACAAGCCGCGGCTGGCGTTGAGAACTGTCTGCGCATTCGTGTGAGTGGAACGAAAGGTTCGCTTGAATGGATGCAGGAATTTCCGCAAGCGCTCACATTCAAGCCGTTGAATGCACCTTCACAAAACCGCACGCCAAACGGACCCAACACATTGCCGCTCTCCGCACGTTGTACGCGTTTGGTCGCGGGACATCCCGAAGGTTTCCCTGATGGCTTTGCAAATATTTACTCCGATGCCGCCGAAGCGATTGCGGCACGCCGCGCAGGCAAGCAAGCAGACCCGCTTGCGTTGTACTTCCCCAACTCCTTTGATGGGCTGATGGGTGTGCGCTTTGTAGATGCAGTCATCAAATCCAGCGAAGCGAATGGACAATGGACGAAATGCTAAAAATCTCCCTCATCCCCAACCCTTCCCCCGAAGGGGAAGGGAGTCCCCTCTCCCTGCGGGAGAGGGCTAGGGTGAGGGCGCGAAAGGATGCGCAATGAACATCATCCTCATCACTGGCGCGACAGGCAAAGTGGGGAAAACTTTTATCAATCGCCTGATTGCCGATTCAAAATTTAATTCATTCACCATTCGCGCCTTGTGCCACAACCGCGAGCTTCCCCCCCACCCGCGCATTCAAAATATTCACGGCTCCATCGAACATCGTGACCTTGTCGAAAAAGCGATGGACGGCGTCTCGCATGTTTTGCATCTTGCCACCGTCAAAGAGACGCCCGAGCAAATTATGGATGTGGCGGTCAAGGGTCTTTTCTGGCTGCTCGAAGCCTGCCGCACCTCCCCCACCTTCAAGCAGTTCGTTATGGTCGGCGGCGACGCGGGCATGGGGCATTTCGTTTATCCGCATCCCATCCCTGTCACTGAAACCCAAAAACATTCCGCCTATCAAGGCTGTTACGCGCTCTCCAAAGTTCTCGAAGAAGTGATGCTTGAGCAGTATTACATCCAATACGATCTCAACGGCTGCTGTCTGCGTGCGCCGTGGATCATGGAAAAGGATGACTTCAAATATCAACTCTCTTTCGGAGAGGATGTCTTCGGCGGTCCGCGCTGGCGTGATTTTGTGGATGAGAAAACTGCGGCTGACTATGTGCGGACGCAGACCATCCCGATCATGCTTAATCTGGAAGCTGTTCCCGTTAAAAGGAACTTTGTCCACGTTGACGATTTGGTCAGCGCCCTCTTGCTGGCTCTCGACAATCCCAAAGCACGCCAGCAACTCTTCAACATCTGCATGGACGAACCCGTGGACTACGGCGAGATGGGTAAACATTTACATGAGACGCGCGGCTTGCCCACCGTGGAGATCAAGACCGAATTCCACTCCACATGGCTTGATAACACCAAAGCAAAGTTTTTACTCGGCTGGCGACCTGAATATGATCTAAAAAAGATGATCGACTCGGCGTTCGATTACGTGCGCGCTGAGAACGATCCGCGCAAGATTTGGTACCCAGGATAATTTGACCGCAGACGATGGACGGCAGACCGCGGTCTGCGGTCGGCTGTCTGCCGTCTGAATCATAGGAGCAAAAATATGGACAAAACTAACATCAAAAAAACAATCGAAAGCGGCAAGACCTCTCTTGGCATTGAACTCGGCTCAACCCGCATCAAAGCGGTATTGATCGCCGAAGACCATTCCCCCATCGCTTCGGGAAGCTACGAATGGGAGAATCAATACGAGCATGGCGTCTGGACGTACAGTCTGGACAATGTTTGGAAAGGCTTGCAGGAGAGTTATCAGAACCTCAGCAAAGAGGTCTCTGAAAAATACGGCGTCACGCTCAAGACCGTTGGCGCGATGGGATTCAGCGCCATGATGCACGGCTATCTGGCGCTCGACAAGAACGATAATTTACTCGTCCCCTTCCGCACCTGGCGCAACACCATGACGGGACAAGCCGCCGAGAAACTCACCGACCTCTTCCAATTCAACATCCCACAGCGCTGGAGCATTGCCCACCTGTATCAGGCGATATTGAACAAGGAAGCGCATATCAAAGACATCAGTCACCAGACCACACTGGCGGGCTATGTCCACTGGAAGTTGACAGGGCAAAAGGTGTTGGGAGTTGGTGAAGCCTCAGGCATGTTCCCCATCGACAGCACGATCAACGACTACGACAAAAAAATGCTTGGGCAGTTCAATGAGCAACTCAAAGCCGAAAACATCTCGTGGAAGCTCGAAGATATTTTGCCGAAAGTTTTAGTAGCAGGAGATGCTGCGGGCGTCCTGACCGAAGAGGGCGCGAAACTGCTCGACCCAAGCGGAACGCTCAAGGCTGGCATTCCACTCTGCCCGCCAGAGGGTGACGCAGGCACGGGCATGGTGGCAACCAACAGCGTCGCAGTCCGAACCGGAAACGTATCCGCTGGCACATCGGTCTTCGCCATGATCGTGTTGGAAAAGGCGCTGTCCAAACTCTATCCCGAAATTGACATGGTCACCACGCCCACTGGAAAACCCGTGGCAATGGTTCATGCCAACAACTGCACCTCCGACCTCAACGCATGGGTGGGGCTGTTCGGTGAATTCACCAAGGCGCTCGGCGTGGAAATCAGCCAATCGAAGTTGTTTGAGACGCTGTACAAAATGGCGCTCGCGGGCGATGCGGACGGCGGCGGATTGCTCGCCTACAACTACCTCTCCGGCGAATCCATCACGGACTTGACCGAAGGACGCCCGTTATTCATCCGCACCCCTGAAAGCCGCTTCACTTTGCCAAATTTCATGCGCACGCATTTGTTCTCGTCGCTGGGCACGTTGAAGATCGGCATGGATATTCTCTCGCAGGAAAATGTAAAACTCGATCAATTGCTGGGTCATGGCGGGTTCTTCAAAACCGAAGGTGTTGGTCAAAAGATGATGGCGGCGGCGATGAATACATCCGTCTCGGTGATGGATACCGCAGGTGAAGGTGGCGCGTGGGGCATGGCTTTGCTGGCGGCTTATGTGCTCAATAAAACTGGAAATGAAACACTCGAAGATTATTTGAATAAAAAAGTATTCGCCAACGAAAAGAGTTCCACCATTGCGCCTGATGCGAAAGACGTTGCTGGTTTTACTACATTCATGGAACGCTACAAAGCGGGTCTTGGCATTGAACGCGCGGCGGTGGAAGGATTAAAGTAGGTCACGCTTTTAGCGTGACAGTCACGTTGAAAACGTGACCTACGGAGAACTGATGTTGAAAAAACTCAAAGAACAAGTATTTCAAGCAAATTTACTTCTACCCAAACACGGACTGGTCACCTTCACCTGGGGCAACGTCTCTGGCATTGACCGCGAGAAGGGATTGGTCGTGATCAAGCCTTCTGGTGTGCCTTACGAGACCATGAAACGCGATGACATGGTTGTGCTGGAATTGGCAACGGGCAAAGTTGTAGATGGTGAACTCAAGCCGTCCTCCGACACACCCACGCACCTTGAATTGTACAAAGCGTTCCCGAACATCGGCGGCATTGTCCATACCCACAGCCGCTGGGCGACGAGTTTTGCACAAGCGGGTCGCGGCATTGCCGCACTCGGCACCACGCACGGCGATTATTTTTACGGCGAAATCCCCTGCACAAGAAAAATGACCGAAGCGGAGATTCAGGCTGAGTACGAGAAAGAGACGGGGACCGTCATCATCGAAACCTTCAAGGACAAAAATCCAGATGCCATTCCCGGCGTGGTGGTCTATAGTCATGGTCCATTCGCGTGGGGCAAGGATGCGATGGATGCCGTCCACAACGCGGTGGTGATGGAAGAGGTCGCGTTCATGAATATTCAAACCATGATGTTGAACCCGAACATTCAACCCATGCAGCAGGAATTGTTGGATAAACATTATTTGAGGAAGCACGGTAAGAATGCATATTATGGGCAATGACCGCTGACCGTAGACCACAGACGGCAAATCAAGTGCGGTCTGCGGTCGGTCGTCGGTCGGATTTGTAAAACGAAAACACCAAAAGGAGAAACCTTATGATCGATCTAAAGCAATATGAAGTTTGGTTCATTACGGGAAGTCAGCACTTATATGGTCCCAAGACATTGGAGCAGGTTGCCGAGCACTCGAAAGAGATCGCGGCGGCGCTCGGCGCTTCCAAGCATATTCCGGTAAAGGTGGTGTTCAAGCCTGTCCTCACCACGCCTGATGCGATTCGAGATTTGTGCCTTGAGGCGAATTCATCCAAGAGCTGCATCGGTCTCATCGCGTGGATGCACACCTTCTCCCCTGCCAAGATGTGGATTTCTGGCTTGACCCTGCTCAAGAAACCGTTCGCACATTTGCACACACAATACAACCGCGAAATTCCGTGGTCAACCATTGACATGGATTTCATGAACCTCAACCAAGCCGCGCACGGTGACCGTGAATTTGGTTTTATCGGCAGTCGTCTTCGCATCGAACGTAAAGTTGTAGTTGGTCACTGGGCTGACGATGAAGTGCAGCGACAGTTGGGCGTGTGGTCGCGTGCCGCCACGGCGTGGGCTGACTGGCAGGGCGGCAAGGTCGCCCGTTTCGGTGACAACATGCGCGAAGTGGCAGTGACCGAAGGCGACAAGGTGCAATCCGAAATTCAGTTCGGTTATTCCACCAACGGCTATGGCATTGGCGACTTGGTTAAGTATGTCACTGACGCCACTGATGCCGAAGTAGACGCACTTATCAAAACTTATTTAGATGAATACGATGTCGTCGCTGAACTCAAGCCCGGCGGCGCGAAGCATGCATCCCTGCGTGACGGCGCCCGCATCGAACTCGGTCTGCGCGGATTCTTGAAAGACGGCGGCTTCATGGCGTTCACCGACACCTTCCAGGACCTGCATGGACTGAAACAGTTGCCGGGTCTCGCGGTGCAACGCCTCATGCGTGACGGCTACGGCTTCGGCGCAGAAGGCGATTGGAAGACATCCGCTCTCGTGCGTGCCATGAAGGTCATGAACGCGGGTCTGCCCGGCGGCGTCAGCTTCATGGAAGATTACACCTATCACTTCAGCGCCAACGGCGACAAAGACCTCGGCGCGCACATGCTCGAAATTTGCGAATCCATCGCGGCGCATAAACCCAAGCTGGAGATTCATCCGCTCGGCATCGGTGGGAAGGAAGACCCCGTCCGCCTCGTGTTCGACTCGCAGCTGGGTGCCGCGGTTGGAGCTTCCATCGTCCACATGGGCAATCGCTTCCGCATGGTCGCCAGCGTCGTGGATGTAGTTCCGAACGATGCACCGCTCCCCAACCTGCCCGTGGCGCGTGCGCTCTGGGTTCCGCGCCCGAATCTCTCCATCGCTGCCGCAGCTTGGATCTATGCAGGCGGAGCGCATCACACCAGTTTCAGCTACTCGCTCACCACGGAACATCTGCAAGATTTTGCCGACATGGCTGGCATTGAGTTCCTCGTCATCGACGAGAACACCCGCGTCCAGGAATTCCGCGAGAAACTGCGCTGGAACGATCTGTACTATCACTTGAACAAGGGTTTATAAAAAGTTCAGGGGAGGGCTAAGCCCTCCCCTTCTTTTCAGAATAGAGGTGACATGCAATACGGAGAGATCAGCGGCATCAACAAACCAGTAGCCCGCATCATTCAAGGCACGACCATGATCGGCAGTGACTTGAACGAAGCGGAAAGCTTTGCATTGCTTGACCAAATTTACGAAGCAGGCGGCAACACGTTAGACACAGCCCATGTTTACAGCAGCGGGAACAGTGAACGGTTGATCGGGAAGTGGCTTGCGGCACGTGGAATTCGCGAGAAGATGGTCATCATCACAAAAGGATGCGCACATTCTGATGACCGCCGCAGAATGACTCCCTTTGATCTCACCGCAGACTTGCACGACTCGTTAGCCCGCCTCCAAACAGACTATATTGACCTGTACCTGCTTCATCGAGACGACCCCGACATCCCCTTTGAGCCGATCATGGACGCGTTGAACGAGCACCAGCAAGCGGGGCGCATTCACGCCTTTGGCGCATCCAATTGGTCACATCCACGTATCGAAGCGGCGAATGCGTATGCAAAAGCCAATGGGTTGAAGTCCTTTGTAGCGAGCAGTCCACAGTATAGTTTGGCAGACTCTCACGCAGAGCCCTGGCCCCTTTGCCTGAGCATTAGTGGAGAATCAGGCAACCAAGCAAGAAGTTGGTACGAGCAGAACAATATGGCGGTCATGGCATGGTCGCCTCTCGCGAGCGGATTTTTCTCTGGAAAATTCAGACGCGATAACTTGAACAGTTTTGGAGCGCGCGAATGGGATGCAGTGGTCGTGCGGACCTATGCAAAAGAAAGCAACTTTCAGCGATTGGACCGCGCAGCGCAATTGGCAAAAGAAAAAGGCGTTACAGCGGCACAGATCGCGCTTGCATTTGTCATGAGCCAACCCATGAACATGTATGCGGTGGTCGGTCCGCATGGCATTCAGAAATTCAAAGAAAATATAGCAGCCGCCGAACTCAAACTCACCCCGCAAGAAATGGACTGGCTGGACCTGAAAAGAGAAATGCACCCATGAACAAACGCACTCTCAAAAATGACTTTCTTGAAATTGAATACCTCACCCACTCCCTACGCATTAGCGGCATAACGCCAAAGGGAAAGAACAACCTACTGGTAGACCTCAGCCCCGAAACGCCCATCCCAACCCCGTATGGCGATTTTTATTTCCGCGGCGGGCATCGGTTATGGCACGCGCCCGAAGCCATGCCGCGCACTTACGCACCTGACACGGGTGAGTTGAAGATCACCGACCTGCCTCATGGCGTGATTCTCGAAACAAGCACCGAACCCGGCACCGGCATTCGCAAGCGCATCGAAATTCAACTTGCGCCCGATAGCCCCTCCGCCACGCTCACTCACACCCTCATCAATGATGGTCTCTGGGTAGTGGAACTTGCGCCGTGGGCGATCACTCAATTTCAGTTGGGAGGTACGGTCATTTTGCCAATGCCGGTCGGGAATGTGGATGCGGCGGGACTTTTGCCCAACCGCAATCTTTCGTTCTGGTCTTACACCCGCATCGACGATCCACGCCTGAGCCTGCGTGATGACTACATCCTCTTCAAAGCTGATGCCCTGCCCGCCTTCAAAATGGGCTACTTTAACCCGCATGGCTGGCTGGCATATTATGTGGATGGCACGTTATTCCGCAAAACCTTTGCCGCAGAGACAAGCACAAGATACCCCGACAACAACAGCAATGCTGAGATATATTGCAATGAACAGTTCGTAGAACTTGAAAGCCTGGGAGCATTAACAACACTACTCCCCGGCAAAGAGATAACACACACGGAGACATGGGAACTATTCAATGAGCTGGGAGCTTTGACAGAAACCGTACAAAAGGCGTTTCAAACACCATAAATGTTTCGCCGCTCGCGCAACACATTGTTAACCCAGCCCAGCTTATAAAAAGATAAAATAGAAATAATGTCCCGCATAACCCAATCGGCTAATAAGATCGAGATCACCGAAACCATGTCAACAGGGGTTCGGGTATTCCTCTTCCTACTCGGGCTACTCCCCTGGCTGGCTCCCTACGAATTGCTCATCAAACCCGGCTGGACGGGCTTTCACATTTCCACTCTTGTCTTTCTAGCCATTTCACTTGGCGCTATTGCGGTCAGCCTTGGTTTTATCGGCGCGGCGGTCTTCGGCATGAATCAAACCGCCACCTTCAACCTCAGCACCCGCACCATCACCCACCGCTACGAAACCGCCGTCAACGCCCTGCGAACAAAAAACTATTCGTTCAACGACATCAGCAGATCCGAAGTCCGTGAACACGATTGGGATAGTGGACCCAACACCTACAGCCTCGAAATCTACTTCAAAGACAAACACAAAATCCTGTGCGGAAATTTTTCCTCGCGCAAAGAAGCGGAAGAAGTTCTAAACCAAATTCACTAATCAAAAAGTGACTGCCTTCGCAGTCACTTTTTTGCTCTCTCTAAAAACGCCCCCGCCGCCACTTCCATCATCACATCTGCATCCTTCACCCCATACAGCGACTGAGTCGTCTCCTTGTTCGCCGTGATCTGCTCCGCCAAACTGACCAGCGCCGCGATCACCGTCGCCGTATAAACTCGCGGATCAATATCCTTTCGCACACTGCCATCACGCTGTCCCTCTTCCAAAAACACCTGCGGTGTTTCCTCCACCAACAAGCTATAAAAAACATCCTGATATAGTTCGATCAAATCTTCAGACGTATCTTTTGAACAATAATAAAAATCGACCATGCCCATAAAGCGGAACATATCGGGGAAAACGCGATACGCATCCACCAACTGAGCCACGAACTGACTGAACTTTTCATACCCGTTGCCTGTAAACGTCTGCCGCGCCGCATGATACCCCTCTGCATTCAACTCAGCCTGCCAGCGCAAAATTTCATACACCAAAAGTTTCTTCGACGGAAAATAGCGATACAACGTTGCCCTGCCCACCCGCGCCGCCGCCGCGATCTCTTTCATATCCACATCCGCCACGCCCTTCTCCAGGCACAGCCGCATCCCCGCCGCCAAAATATCTGCCCTGTGCTTGTCTTTCAACACAGATCGCTCTTCGTCTCGTAAGGTTTTTGTTTCACTCTTCATGGATAAAATTATAGCATCGAGACATAAGTCTTGACAAGAGGCACGTGTCTCATTAGAATGATGACACGCATCGCTTCTTTCCCCGCCGACACCTGATTCTGTTTCCTGAAAGCTTTACCTACCCCAAAGGAGCCCCCTCATGTCCACCACCCACCCCATCCCCCGCTGGATTCTCTACTACGTCGGTTTTCTGACTCTGTTGAGTCTCAGCACATCCATTATGGGCTACTTCGCCCCGCAGTACATCTTCGCCAACCTCGGCATAGACTTTGCCAACGCCCAGCCCATTTCATATTTCTACGCGGCTCGCAATGCAGGCATTCTTGTCCTGTGCCTGTTCGGATTGTTCACACAAGATTCAAAAGTCCTGCTCTCCATGCTCGCCCTGCGCTTCGTGGTCGAGCTATTAGATTTGGTCGCCACCCTCAAATTCGGCATCGGCGGATTTAATCCCATCATCCTCACCATCACATGGATTCTCTTCTTCCTCATCCCCGAATTTTGGGCAGCGTTCACGTTATACAAAAAAGACTTTTCAAGATAATTTTGCGGGCGAGTCCGCTTCAGCGGACTTCCACGAACTGAGGCAGGACTTCAGTCCGCCGAAACAATAACAACAAGGTCGTTTCACATGCAAAATAAAACCATACTTATCATCGGCGGAACAGGTATGCTCGGCAAGCCTGTGGCGCAACAACTCAAAACGGACGGATTCAATGTCCGCCTATTGGTTCGCAATCCTGAAAAAGCGAAGAAATTGCTCGGTGATGGCTATGAACTCTTTCAAGGAGATGTGGACAATCTCGATTCTGTTCGCGCCGCAATCACTGGCGTAGACGGAGTCCACATCAGCCTGAAAGGTGGTCCCACCGAAGCAGACTTCGAGCGCATGGATCATCTGGCTGTGCGCGATATATCCAAGATTGCCAAAGAAAAAAATGTTGGGCGGGTCACGCTCATTTCGGCGTATGCCGTCAGCGAGAAAAAGGCTGATACGCCAGAGAGCAGGTCAAAGGTCAGGGGTGAAGCGGCTCTTAAATCCAGTGGCGTGCCTTACACAATTTTCCGCGCTTCGTGGTTCATGGAGACACTCCCGCTCTTCGTCCAGGGTAAGAGCATTTCGTTGATTGGCAATCAAATCCACCCTCTGCATTGGGTCGCCGCTGAGGATTATGCGCGGATGGTTTCAAAGAGTTATCAAACCGATGAAACGCTCAACAAAGAGCTTTATATTTTTGGACCTGAAGCACACACCATGGGCGAAGCAATGAAAATTTACGCAGAGTATGCAGGCGTAAAAGTTTCGCCGATGTCCACACAGATGCTTGCAGTGCTGGGAATGCTGACCTTCAACACCGAATGGAAAGGTATGGCGGTGCTGATGAAGCATTACGAGAAATGGGGTGAAGACGGCTCCCCCGAAGAAGCCAACCGCTTGCTCGGTGCGCCACGTGTGACATTGAAAGAATGGTGCGAGGATAAGGTTGAATAAAAAGGTACCAAGCAGACATCCTCACACGCTTCGATGCAGGCGGCGCGGAGTTGATCTACACCTGGCTGGCATTTGCATGGGTGGGGCTGCCGCTGCTGTTCGGAATCATCCTGCTGGACAAAGCGATTGAAAACGCCTCACCCCTATTGCAAGTTGCAAAGACAGCGGGCGTCATTGGCGCGATCACACAGATGGTTGGGTTGCTGCGCTGGGTGTTTGTTGTGCCTGTGATCGCAGCGACGTACACCAACCCAACTTCAAGTGAAGCCGCAAAAGAAGCCGCATTGGTCGCGTTTCAAGTTGTGCATCAATATGGCGGCGTGGTGCTGGGTGAGCATCTGGGGCAGGCATTCACGATCTTGTGGATGGCGCTGGTTTCGGCGGCAATGTTCAAATCGAATTTCTTCAAGCCGTGGCTGGGTTGGTTTGGGGTTGCCGCTTCGGCAGTCTACATCCTCGCTGTTCCCAATGGCATGGATTTTACGAGCCGCCTGCAATGCGGACAAGTTTGGCAGCGAATTCATTTGTGGGCTACTACGCAAGGTCTCGCCATGCAGCCGCTCAATCAAATGACCGAACGTGCTGACCGCGAAGTGCAGCTTGGTATTGAGCCTGTGTTTGGAAATGCAATCGCCGAACTGATCGGCGATGAAAATTGGATGGGCATCATGCCGTTTCGCATGGGCTACCCAACGGAAGCGGGGTTGCCCAGTCCGCGCCGTGGGTTGGATAAGGTGATCGGATAGTTATTGACGGGGCAGGTGAGTTTTCACGCCTTTGCAAGTTCATCATACTTACGCCGTGCCTCGCGGATATCTTCCCACATCAGCGACTTCGGCGAGCCAGGTTCACGCGATTGATTGCGAAGCAAGTATGAAGGGTGAAAAATAGGCATAAGCCAGCGCCCGTCCATCTCGATCCATTTACCGCGCAGAGAAGTGATGCCGGTCTTTTGCAAGACAGCCTGGCACGCCACATTGCCGGTCAGCAAAATCACCAACGGATCCATCAGGCGGATGATCTCAAACACGAACGGACGGTAGAATTCGATCTCCTTGTCATTCGGTTTGCGAAAGTTTTTACCTGCATCACCGGGCGGCATACGAAAAACAGAGTTGGTGATGTAGACATCGGCTTCGGGGTCAAATTCTGCTGATTGCAAAATCTTATCCAACAATTGACCGGCAGGTCCTACAAACGGTTTTCCTTTTATATTTTCCTGCGGGCCGGGCGCCTCACCGATCAGCAATAATTTTGACTGTGGGTTGCCGCGGCTAATGACAATATTTGTGCCCGCATTTGCCAGGGGGTCATCTTTCAAACCTCGAATTGCATTGAGGGCTTCATCCAAAGAATTGTATTTGGGCAAACCGGGTTGTGGCATGTTACATCCTTTTATTCTTCCATCAGCGGGTTAAACCCACGCCCAAGAATTTCCTGCGCGGGTGAAACGATCACAAATGCGTTGGGGTCTTCCCTGCCAACAGCAGATTTGAGATTATGCACCTCGGTCACCGTGACCGCACATATCAAAACACTGTGTTCCTTGCCAGTATACATCCCTTTACCCTGCAAGGCGGTTACGCCGCGGTGCATATCGGCAAGAATACGCCCGGATACAGCTTCTTTTTTATCTGTAATGATCAAAGCCAGGTACTGTTTCCTTCGGTGACGCGAACTAAACCACGATCGTTTATCGTTGGAGTTTTTGATCGGCTGTTCCGTTCCTTCTTGATCAACCCCAAAGCGTGGAAGGATCTCCCCCGTTGCCTTGGTCATGCCTACCGTCCCCACTGCGATCAACAGGAGGAATAAATGATAAACAGCCCCCATCCCGATCATGAAATAGCCGGGGATCGAGCCAATCGCTGCCCGCTGCATAAATTCCGACAGGCTGGTTACAGGCGTAGGAAAAAGAAAATTTTTCCCGCACCACGAAATCCCCAGTATTAAGTAGATCCAAAGATAATTTCTACGCAAACGTCTTCCGAACGCCTCCCACATGGAAATGGGAAACCTCGGAGCAAGCAAATTTTCTGCCAAACTCTCCGCCCATTCTGGCGAGGGTTGGAATGGCGGCACAAGCATGGGCGCATAAAAATCTGTTTCCATGAGGCGGACGCGGTAGCTCCAAAGCTCATAGTAGCGATAGCGGCGAGCCTCAATAAAAAGGAACCATGTCACAAGCAGGGTATTGAGAATGATCACACCATGGTGAACGTTGGACTGGCTGAAAGAAACCGAAAGCGCCGCACCAGTGGAAACGACAGCCCAGTTCGTGGTTGTATCCAAGCGCTGCCGCCACACATTCGAGCGTGTAATTTCAGCACGAAAGAAATGCACCATGGCGGTGATAAATTCACTGGTCTTGGCACGATAGCCGCGATACGTCCAAACGGCATCTTCCTCTGGTAAAGGTATTGACTTCCCTTTTTCTTTCGTGGTTGATTTTTGTCTTTTCGCAGGCGTTTTTTTTGTTGTTTTGGTCGGCATATTTTTACCCAATCGGCATGATGAATGGTAACAAAAGAAGAAGGATGACCACAAGCAATATCGTAAGAGGAATACCTACACGAGCATAATCTTTAAATGTGTACCCGCCCGCACCCATCACCATAACGTTCACCGCATGAGCCAGCGGCGACATAAACGCGATGGATGAAGCTACCGCGACCGCCATGGCAACGCTGCGCGGCTCCATGCCAACCTGTTGGGCAGTGGTGATCGCAATTGGGGCAATGACCGTCACCGCGGCTGGACCGTTGATCACCTGCGTCAGCAGCACGGTTAGCAGAACCAACCCAGCCAGCAGTCCATAATGACCTGAGCTTCCAAAAACATTAAGGATCATGGAGGAGAGTATATCTGCCGTGCCGGTCTTGGTTATGGCAACACCCACAGAAAGCATCCCTGCCACAAGAAACAGGCTGCGCCAATCCACCGCCTGGTAGGCTTGATCCATGCTCAATGCCCCGATCAACACCATACAAATGGCGCCAGCCAGCATGATCTCGGTCATGCGCGGGGTAAATATTGCCGCCAACGCAAGAGAGACAAGCATGATAAACGCCGTCAACCAACCGCGCCTCGATATGGTCGCAGGCGGACCCGGCTCGGCAAGAACCAACAAACCCGGCTCTGTTCGTAAAAGTTTAAGCGTGCTTTCGGTCCCCTGAAGCAAAAGCCCATCTCCCAGTTCAAGCGGCTGCTTTTCAAGCCGTGTGCGAATGGAACTTCCCTGCCGCCAGATGGCGAGAACCTTCGCGCCAAATTTTTGTTCAAAATTCAGGTTGCGTAAGGTCTGCGCCGCAAGGTGTGAGCGCGGCGGAATGGCAACTTCGATCAAACGTAAACCCGGGATGGAAAGATAATCCTCCTGCCATTCCCCGGAAGGCAGAACAGTGAGTGCGCTCTGTAAATTTTCGGTACCAATATCTTCGGGGCGCGCCATAAAAAAGAGAACGTCATCTCCCTTGATCTGCGTATCTGCCTTGATCGGAAGAATCCGCTCATCACGCTCCAAGGCGATGACATTCAAATGATACTCCCCCCGCAAACCGCTTTTTTGCAGGGTCACCCCATCCAGTATCCCATCGGGCGTTACCTGCGCACGCACAAGCCTGTCGCTTAAGTTATAGCTATCGATCAGCTCATCAGGAGCCCCGCTTTTTTCCAACTGCTGTTCAGGCGATTTATCAGGCAATAAACGGCGACCGAACAAAGCCATATACACTACCCCAGCAATTGCCAATGGTCCGCCCACCGGCGCAAAGCTAAGCAGGTTAAAGCCTATCAAATTGCTATCATGAAGCACCCCGCTCACAATGATATTCGTCGTGGTCAACAAGGTCGCCATCCCGCCAAGTGAAGCGCCAAACGCCACCGGCATCAGCAGCTTGGAAAGAGACACCTTCGATTTTCGCGCCATCCCCGACGTTGAAGGCAGCAGCAAAGATACCACTGCCACGTTATTCATAAACAATGAAAAAAAAGCAGCCGCAGCCGTTACGCCAAAAAGCAAACCCTGCTCGCTGCTACCAAACAATTGGATAATAAACCTGCCCATTCGTTCAGCAATACCCGAACGCTTCAAGCCCTCCGCCAGAATAAAAGCCGCCATCATAAAGATCACAGCCGAACGGCTAAACCCGGCAAACGCTTCCTGCGGAGTAAGAATACCGCTCAAACCAAGCGCAAGCATTAACAAAATGGAAACAATATCCGCCCTGAAAACATTTCGCAATAATAAAATGGCAGCAATGCCAAGGAAAATTAAAGTAAGAGCAATTTGAGACATACACTAACTTTCTTCTTTTGGATATAGAACCGCTTCACACTCACTCGAAGCTGATTCTGTCACCTGAATTTTTGCAGCGCTGTGAGCGGGCTTCGGTCAACAACATGCCTTGCTGATCTCCCCTCTACTGTCCACTGCATACACAAAACCCTGATAGTCTGGTTTCCCTTCACAAAGCCCCTTTTTAAAATTTCAAGGATTTCTTTACGAAAGAAATGTACAGCATAAAAATTTTTAAGACCTGACAGGTCTTCCAGCGAAGTCAACCTGTCAGGTCTTTTTTGTTACTTCGGTAACTTATATGCTTCCTTCACCGGCTTAAGCGGACGGCTCAACCAAAGCGGACGACGATTGCCATCAGGGCTAACTCTATCCGCAGAGCGGGTCATCTTCAGCCATTCACGATACACCTGCATGGACTTATTTGTGTCCACGAACAGGTCGCCTGCTTTTTCACCTGCTTCGGCTTTGGTGACCTTGAATACTTTTTGCAGCCAACAGTGGACTCCGCTGATGGGGTCAGGGTGGACGGCATGGGCGAGGTTCTGGTTCACGCCCACATTGCTCCACCAGATGCGGCTGGTATCGGGGTCGGATGATTCCCACGCCTTGCCGCCGTGGACGACGCGCATGAGGAATCCGCCTTTGCCATCGTCGTGGAGTTCCACAAGATTCGACGAGCCTTTGCTTACGCCTTTATCTTCCTGCAAACGCCAGCGTCCCAAGTGATGGCTGATGGCGATGATGCCAGGTTTGATGCCTTCGGTCACCCAGACCGAATCCACGAAGTGACCGATTTCCGTCTCCACTTTGGCGAGGTCGCCTGTATCGAGACCGAGGCGTTGGGCGTCTTCGGGATTCATCCAAATCGGATTCTTGTGCGAGATCTCGTACAGCCACTTCGCATTTGCCGAGCGCGTGTGAATCAATGTCGGCAAGCGGAAGTTGGGCAGCAGAATCATCTCGCCTTTGGAGCGGTCAATCGTATCGGGGTGGACGTGACTCTTCACTGACCATGGAATCACATTTTCCTTTTCGCTCCAACCCCAATTGGAGAGTGTATCGCTAAAGAATTCGAGTTTCTTGGAGGGCGTATCGAAGCCCGCCATTACTGTGCCGTCAATGTTTAACCCAACAACATGACCGTCTTTCAAAACGCGGTCTTGGTCATCTAATTGGTAATTAGTAATTGGTAATTGGTCTTGCGTAAAATTACCATTTACCCAATTACCAATTACCTTTTCAAATGGTGAATAATTCTCTTTCTTAACTTCAAACACTCCATACTTGCGCATGTACGCCAGCGGAGTCAATCCTTCTTTTGCGGCGGCTTCAGGCAGACCAGGCACGGAGTTCTCGAAGATCCATTGATAGTATTCATCCACGGTGATGATCTCGCCAGGGCGATACGGCGACTCGAACCACTGACGAATACCAAGCGAACCATCGGGATCCATCTTCGCGGAAAGTTGAATCCAAAACTCGTTCTCTTCCCACACTTCGCCAGGGTTGGCTTGATAGGTGAAGTCTACTTTCATGCCCGCGCGTTCCATCGCAACGCGGCGCACAGGCTGACGGAAAGCGATCCACTGCCCCGCGTGCGTTTCCTGACTCATCAGGTCGTGACGTTCAGGTCCATGACCTGTGGGCAAAACATAATCCGCGAACCATGCGGTCTCGTTCCATGTGGGCGTGAGCGCCACATAACATTTGATCTTCGAGTCTTCATCCTTAAGCGCCTTGAGCCACATGAAACCATCGGGGTTGACCCACATCGGGTTGTAGACGCGCGTGAAATACACGTCGATGTCGCCGCGACCTTCTTCGAGCATGTGCGGCAAAAGGATGGACATCTCATAATGTGCAAGCGGATACTCGATGGGGTAATGCAATTCGTTCCACGTTTCGGGAGCGGGCGCGCCCTTGAACGGTTTGGGCACAAACTTGTTCCAGCCCGTCATCGACGTGCCGCCTTTGTTGCCGATACTCCCAGTCAACACATTGAGGAAGAGCAGACAGCGCGCCACCTGCCATCCACCCAAATTGCCAACGCTCGCAGAACGCCAAACGTGTGTGGCAAGTTTGCCTTCGCAATTTGCGACGAGTCGCGCAGTTTCTTGAATGCGCTCGATGGGTACTTCCGATTCCTTTGCGGCGCGTTCAAAGGTGTATTCAGAATAGAGAGATTTCAAAACCTTATCAAATGTTTCAAAGGTAATTGGTGATTGGTAATTGGTAATTATTGCTCGCGCAGATTCCCATTCGGGAGAGGTGGATGTTTGGATGTATTGCAAGAATTCCTTCCAATTCACCCACTTGCGGACGAAGTCTTTGTCGTAGAGGTCATTTTGAATCAGATGATTCGCGATGGAAAGCAAAATCGTATTTTCACTGCCAGGATAGGTCGGCAGCCACACATCACTCATTGAGGCGGTATTGCTCAAGCGCGGATCGAAGGTGATGAGTTTCGCGCCATCCGTTTTGGCTTCGATGATGCGCTGGGCGTGCGGGTTGAAGTAATGTCCCGTTTCGAGGTGACTTGAGATCAAAAGAATCACTCGCGCATTTGCAAAGTCTGGGCTGGGACGATCCTGCCCGAGCCAGAAGTTATAGCCTGCACGCGCCGATGATGAGCAGATGTTAGTGTGGCTGTTGTGACCGTCCATGCCCCAAGTCTGCACGACGCGGTTGGTGTATCCGTCTTCGCCGGGTCGCCCGACGTGATAGACGATCCCATTCGGACGACGCTTCTTGCTTTCGCGCATTTTCTCCGCGATTTCAGAAAGCGCCTGCTCCCAGGAGATTTGCTCCCATTTGCCTTCGCCGCGTTTGCCCACTCGTTTCAGCGGATAAAGAATTCTTTCGGGATCATAAACTTGATTATGAGTCGCAGGTCCCTTGGCGCAGTTACGTCCGCGTGAGCCAGGGTGGACGGGGTTGCCTTCGAACTTGCGGATCTCGTAGGTGTCTTTGTCCACGTAGGCGAGAAGTCCGCACGCAGATTCGCAGTTGAAGCAGACGGTCGGCACGAGTGTGTAGCGCCGCGCTACTTTGCGAGGCCACTCCTTGCCATCCCACTCGACCCATTCATCCCATACTTCGGATGGGGGATACTGGCTGATGCGTCCATCCTCGTGGACAACTTCGGTCAGTTTGATGGGCTTGCGATCAGAGTCCGTGAATTGCGGGACGGCGGTGCCTGCGGAGGTTTTTGGAATAGATTGGGTCATAGGTTACTCGATAGTAGATATTCGATATTCGAAACTCGAGAGCCGAGTATCGAATATCGATTTTCGTTTTTCGCTTTACGAATTCGGAATATGCTGCGGCGCCATCACAAAGGCATATTCATAGAAGAACAAGCCGACGAGTGTCGCAAGCACGGCAATAGGCAGCGCGGGCGCGAAAGCGATCATCAGCGCGAGCGGGATGACATGTCCAAGTGCGATGCCGCCCCACCAGTAATGATTGCGGAATTTGCCATGGGTCATTTCGCGGGAAGCGAGCATGGCAGTATCGGTGGGGAAGGAATTGAGTTTGCCTGCGAAGGTCATCAGCAAGTTGATGGCGATGCTGGCAGGGAAGAGAACGGTCAGCAAAGCGGTCAGGTCGGCGGGAAAGTTGACGAAGAGATTCAGGACGAAGAACACGCCGCTTGCAACCATTGCAGATTGTGACAGCAATTGGAAGGGCAGTAAATTGCTCTGCCACATATCACGCCCTTCGGCTTGACCGAGCAGGAAGGCAGTGTAGATGACCACGCCCAAAGCAAACGGGAAGACGATCCATGCTGCGATGGGGCGAATGCCTGCAACAAAATCCACTGGGAGGATATTCCAGAATGCGCCCGCTTCGAGCAGCCACCACAACCCAGCCACAGCCGTGAATGTGACCATGATATACGCGCCGCGCGCCACCCATGACTTCCACTGCGGGCGCAGCAAAATGTTCAAGAAACGTTTGGGTTGCGACAGATCTTTGATGAGCAGGATGGTCGTGATGAGCATGAAGACCATCGCGGTGAAGCCCGCGGCGAGGAAGGTCGCCGAGTCAAAGTTAAAAAGACCAAACATTGAGCCGAGACTCAACAGCATGAAAATTCCGCCCGCGATGCTTTTCGTGACGAGATACGAAGGCAGTTCCCAATGCCAATTGATCTTGTGCTGCGCCGTATACGAAGTTTGAACCATGTGTTCGGCGACACGTCCGCCAAACTGAATGGGACCGTTGAGCGGCTCGCCTTGAGTCTGCGGGGTGCGGATGGGCGTGCCCGATTTGGATTTCAAGACAGGCAATGCAATCGCGCCACGCTCAAAGGCAGAGACATTTTGTTCGGTGACTTTATCCGCCCACACGTATGAGTCATGAGTTTGAGTTGCAGAAGGATGCAGTGACCAATCGTTGCCCTGAATGTAGAACAGTTTGGGACCCGTCCCCTGTTCCGGCTTGCGAACGGTCACTTGAGAAGTCGCCAACTTTCGGCTTATTTCCGAAGCGGGGTCGTTCAAGTCGCCAGCGAGGATGGCATGTTCGGGGCAGACCACCACACAGGCGGGTTCGAGTCCCACATCCAAACGATGCGCGCAGAAGGTGCATTTCGCGGCGGTGTTGGTTTCGGGGTCGAGATAGATCGAGTCGTAGGGGCAGGCTTGCATACAGGATTTACATCCGATGCAGATGCTCGGGTCGAACTCGACGATGCCATCCGCGCGTTGATACATCGCAGTGACGGGGCAGATGCGCACGCAAGGCGGGTTGGCGCAGTGGTTGCAGCGCGTCACTTGAAAGCGGCGGCGCACGTCGGGGTAGGAGCCTGTCTCCACATACTTGACCCATGTGCGATACACGCCAAGCGGCACTTGATTCTCGGACTTGCACGCGGTGGAGCAGGCGTGACAGCCGATACATTTTGATTGGTCGATCAGGAAGCCGTAGTTTTGAGTCATTAAGTGAAAAACCTTTGGGACACGGATGCCACGGATTTCACGGAAATACACGGATTTTTTATTTTAAAAATCTATCCGCGAGAATCCGTGAAATCCGTCCAATCCGTGTACAAGAATTTAAGCGGCTTGCGGAGGTGTGACCGCGTTCATGATGGCGGTTGTGAAATCGGTGGGCGTGACGCCAGGGGATTGGATATTGAGGCGGTAGTACGCTTCTTCAATTTTCGATTTGAGATTCTCAGGTGTGGCAGCGACGCCGCGCAGGGATTGTTCGAGCGCGCCGAGTGCGAAGACGGGCAGCAGAGTGAAGTCGCCAGAGATGGTGACGTCGTCAATGCGACCTTCGCGCAAACGGGCGATGATGCGGATCAAACCGCCCTGAGCCTTGAATGCCGCTTCGACGATGTGTACATCCTGATGAATTTTCACGCCCTGCTGTTTGAGTTGACCCTTTTGATTCAGCCATTCATCAGACAGGAAGCGCGCGTCAATTTCCTTTGCCATCGCTTCTTCTTCCTCAGTCCATTCGCCTTCGTAGACTTCCATGCCCAATGCTTCGGAGACTTTCTTCATATACAGGTCTTTGACCATGGCGCGGTCGGGCGTGGAGCCGAGTTGTTCGGTCATGGTGGTCATGTAGGCTTCGAGCGATTCGAATATCTTGTCGCGCATTTTCTCGGAAGGGACTTTCAGCACCTGCGACATGGTCTTCTTGTCGAAGGTGTACATCAGACTGCCAACGAGAATTTCGGCAATGCCCATCTGCGCCGCGCCTGTACCGCCGATCTTCTTGCCGTTGACATGTACATCGTTGATCGGTCGCAAGTTGGCGGGAATACCGAGTTCCTGATAGGTTGCCACGAGCGGGTCAATGTAAAGTTTGAAGCGTTCTTCGAGCGTGGCAGGCAGGTCTTCTTTGTGGAAGATCCATTGCGTAAAGAGTTGACCGTTGTCCAAAAATACCGCGCCGCCGCCCACTTCGCGGCGATAGACGGGCAGGTTGTGCTTTTCGCAGTAATCCAAATCCACTTCCTTTTGGATGTCCTGATGGTAACCGACACTCACATACGGTCCGTTTGGCGAGACCATGATGATGGTGTTGGGCGTGCTTTCTTTCATTGCGTACCCGACCGCGTGGTAAACAGTCTGCGAGCGGAGCGGGGATACGCCTTCCATATACAGTAAACGGATTTTCTTGGACATTGGGATTCTCCTGTACGTTTAGTATGTTAGTTTCAATAAATGACCGCAGACGACTGACCGCAGACCGCCGTCCACGGTCAGTCGTCTGCGGTCGTTAATCAATACATCTCAAACAATTGACTTTCAGTTCCTTGATTCGTTCCTTGTACTTCTCTGCCGCCGCTTCACCCGTGACCAAATGACTGGACTCTGATTCAAAATTCGTCGGTCTTACTTTGACGAGCCAGCCATCGGCATACGGTTCTTTGTTGGCGAGCAAGATATTCTTTGCAAAAGCTTCTTCATTCGTTGCGACAATTTCACACGAGAACGGCGCAGGGAAGGGTCCCACCCACTTGGCGGATTCGATCGTCACCAACGCCTTGCCTTGCGCGACCTTTTTACCAACTTCCCGAAAACTGAGCGCGGCGAACTTTCCACAGCGGGTTTGGGCAACGTCGCTCATGCCGAGCGTGGCGATCTCACCGTCGAAACGAATCCACACATCGCGGTCAACATCGTAGGTGAGGTTTTCGGGAATATCGCAGGCGTAGAAGATCATTGGTAAATGGTAATTGGAGATTGGTAATTACCATTTACCAATTACCAATCTCCAATCTCTGATTATTCGAAGTTGAGATTCTGCTCTTCCATAAATTTCTGATACGCAGCCACAGCCGCTTCACCCGTCAACAGTGACGCGCTTTCGCCAGCCCAATCGGTGGGCTTTACTTTCACGAACCAGCCTTCGCCATACGGGTCAGAGTTGATGAGGGAGGGATTACCTTTCATCGTCTCGTTGACTTCCACGATCTCACCAGTGACAGGGGATGTCACTGGTCCCACCCACTTGCCGCTTTCCAACGTGCCAGCGGATTTGCCTTTTTGGACGGTACGTCCTGCTTCCTTCGGCGTGGCATTGACAATACCCTTCGCCATGTTTTGCGCCACATCGGTGATACCGATCTTCACCGTGCCATCGTCCATGGGCAATGCCCAGGCGTGTTTCTCCACCCAGTAGTAGAGATTTTCAGGTATGTTACATCCACGAACTGTTGCCATTTTTTTTATTCTCCTAGTTGATGTTCACCTTGCAGGTGATACAGAAGTAGATCGAAAA